>Ga0209181_10001598_pt1 | contig 39184 bp, 34 predicted proteins | sample MAT05_FD_187208 | JGI IMG/M metagenome (GOLD analysis project Ga0209181, IMG submission 187208) | Freshwater microbial communities from Lake Fryxell liftoff mats and glacier meltwater in Antarctica - MAT-05 (SPAdes) (version 2) | ecosystem: Environmental > Aquatic > Freshwater > Ice > Liftoff... | reverse complement strand
TGAAACGTATACTCTGGATAATACTGCTCCGACAATTACATCCTTCGTACGCCAAACCCCATCCACCAGTGCCACAAGTGTAGATACACTCGTATTCCGTGCTACTTTCAATGAAGGTGTGACGGGTATTAGCACCGCAGATTTCGCAGTAAATGGAAGTACCACTGCTGTCGTGACCAATGTGAATTCGGTTAATGCAGCAGTGTATGATATTACTGTCGCTGGTGGTGACCTTGCCACATTCAATGGCGTGGTTGGTTTGAACTTCAATTCACCCAGCATCCTTGATCTAGTCGGTAACTCATTTGTTAATGCTGAACCCGCCACTGATGAAACGTACACTGTGCAAAACGATGCCGCCGCCCCTGTCATTCTCTCGTTTGTGCGTCAGACCCCAGCGAGCAGCCTGACCAATGTAGATGCGCTTGTCTTCCGCGCTACTTTCGATGAAGGTGTGACGGGTGTTGGCACACTTGATTTTGCTGTCAATGGATTCGCCACCGCTACAGTGACCAATGTAAATCCAGTTAGTACAAGTGTATATGATGTCACGATCTCAGGCGGCAACCTCGCTGCATTCAATGGGGTAGTTGGCTTGAACTTCAATTCCCCCAGTATTGTTGATTTGGATGGTAATTCATTCGTCGATACTGAACCAGCTGTCGATGAAACGTACACTCTGGATAATACCGCCCCGACAGTTACGTCTTTCCTACGTCAAACCCCATCCACCAGTGCCACAAGTCTAGACGCACTCGTATTCCGTGCTACTTTCAACGAAGATGTAAGTGGCGTAAGCACCGCAGACTTTGCTGTCAATGGAAGCACCACCGCCGCCGTGACCAATGTAAATTCAGTCAGCGCGAAGATATATGATGTGACTGTTTCAGGTGGTAACCTTGCCTCATTCAATGGCGTCGTTGGCTTGAACTTCAACTCCCCGAGCATCACTGACCTGGCTGGTAACTCATTTGTCAACGCCGAGCCTGCAACGGACGAAACCTATACCGTACAGAATGATGTAACCGATCCAACAATTACATCATTCGTGCGTCAAGCTCCGTCAGACGTCACGACCAGTGCAGATACACTCGTCTTCCGTGCTACTTTCAACGAAGATGTAAGCGGCGTAAGCACCGCAGACTTTGCTGTCAATGGAAGCACAACTGCCACCGTGACCAATGTAAATTCAGTCAGCGCGAGCGTGTATGATGTCACGATCTCAGGCGGTGACCTTGCTTTATTCAGTGGCATCGTTGGCTTGAACTTCAACTCCCCTAGTATCGTTGACTTGGCTGGTAACTCATTTGTCAACGCTGAACCTGCAACGGACGAAACCTATACCGTACAGAATGATGTAACCGCTCCAATAATTACATCATTCGTGCGTCAAACCCCATCCACCAGCACTACAAGTGTAGATACACTCGTATTCCGTGTCACCTTCAACGAAGATGTAAGTGGCGTAAGCACAGCAGACTTTGCTGTCAATGGAAGCACCACCGCCGCCGTGACCAATGTAAATTCAGTCAGCGCGAAGATATATGATGTGACTGTTTCAGGTGGTAACCTTGCCTCATTCAATGGCGTCGTTGGCTTGAACTTCAACTCCCTTAGTATCGTTGACCTATCCAATAATGCCTTTGTTAATGTTGAGCCTGCTATTGATCAAACCTATGTCATGGAAAATACGGCGCCAACAGTGACAAGCATTATTCGGGCTGGCACGTCTCCCACACCTTCCGCCAGCGTGAATTTCACGGTTAACTTTTCTAAACCTGTGACTGGAGTAACCGCAGACGATTTTAATTTGACAACCAGTGTCGTGTCAGGCGCCGCCGTCAGCGGAGTCAGCGGCTCGGGCAGCAGTTACACTGTGACCGTTAATACGGGCACCGGTAATGGCTCCATCCGCCTGGATCTGGTAAATAATAATTCAATCAAAGATGCCGCGCTCAACATATTGGCGGCAGGCTTTACCAGCGGCGAAGTTTATACAATACTCAAGCCGTCAACTTTTATTGATGTGCCATCAACCTACTGGGCCAGCAGTTATATTGAACGCTTATATAATGCCGGTATCACAAATGGTTGCAGCTCAGGTTACTTTTGCCCTGAAAGCACGGTCACCCGTGTGCAAATGGCAATATTCCTGTTGAAAGCTATGCATGGCGCAAGTTATGTGCCGCCTGCAGTGGGGGGCAGCACGGGCTTCGCAGATATCGCAATCGATTACTGGGGAGCCGCCTGGATCAAACAGTTGGCCGCTGAAGGAATTACCAGCGGCTGTGGCGGCGGAAACTTCTGCCCCGAGGCAACAGTTACACGCGCGCAAATGGCAATATTCCTTTTGAAAGCCAAACATGGCTTCGCTTATAACCCACCCGCTGCAACTGGATTCTTCAGCGATGTACCCGTCGGCCACTGGGCAGATAAATGGATCGAGGGTCTCGCTGCTGAAGGCATCAGTTCTGGTTGTGGAGCGGGTATTTATTGCCCAGATGTTGAAGTGACTCGCGTACAGATGGCAATCTTTTTAGTGAAGGCATTCAACCTGCCGTAAAAAAGAGGAACTTGTAGTAAACGCAATATGCCGCGAAATATTTCGCGGCATATTGCGTTTAAGAGATAGTAGACTTTATCGGAAATAAAATACAAGTACCGTCCCGAAGGTTTGTTTCGAGTAATTTGAGCGATTAATGACAACCTTCGGGACGTTTTTTCTAATTACCTATAATGTCAAGTACATGTCTTGCGATAACCAGGAGACGAGTGTCTTACAAAACTGTTAATTGGATAAAAAACAGTACCTAGGTCATGTACGATTGTAAACTCCATGCGTTAATATACAAGACGAATAAATAATATCTATTCTTCTCAATTCATTGTTATATTATTAATGTATGGAGTCTTTGTATGAAAAAACAAAATTTGTCACGACCCGCACACCTCTTCTTTTTACTGGCGTTACTATTCAGCCTCGCTGGTATACCCTACCCAATTCCTGTTCAAGTTGTGGTCACTACTGCAAACCCCATTTTGTTTGTAACGCAGCTTCCCATTCAGCGTGATTTCACTTCGATTGTGGCTGTATTTGGAAATCATAAAGCCGGCATGCAGGATGTTGGCCGCGGCGGTGATTTGTATATCCGTTATGGTGATGGCACATTGAAAAATTTAACCCAAACTGCAGGGTACGGCAGCACTGGCATAAACGGTTTTCAGGATCATAATGCCATTGCCGTACGTGATCCTTCTGTATATTGGGATGGCTCCAAAGCCTTGTTTAGCATGGTCATTGGCGCGCCTGAAGCAAAATATCAAGTGCAAACTTATTTTTGGCAAATTTATGAAATCAGCGGACTTGGAAAGAATGAAACACCCATCATTACCAAAGTGCCAAACCAGCCGGCTAATTTTAATAACATCAGCCCCGTCTACGGCACCGATGACCGTATTATTTTTACGACCGACCGTCCGCGAAATGGAGCCGCGCATCTTTATCCGCAATTGGATGAATATGAAGAAGCGCCCACTGTCAGCGGGCTGTGGAGTCTTAATCCGCTGACTGGTGATTTGTTTATGATGAATCATGCACCCTCGGGTGATTTCACCCCTATGGTCGATAGTTATGGACGGGTCATTTTCACTCAATGGGATCACTTGCAGCGTGACCAACAAGCCGATGCCGATAAATATTACAGCGGAACCTACGGCACCTTTAACTGGTCAGATGAATCTGCGAATGCAACTGCGCTGACAGACCGCACCGAAATTTTCCCCGAGCCGCGTGCCGCACAGGAAGCCGCAGGAACGAATCTATCTACTCATACATTCAATCATTTCCTGCCCTGGCAGATCAATGAAGATGGCACCGAACCCGAAACCATTAATCACATTGGCCGCCATGAATTAGGTCAGTATATTTCAAATTCATTTACAGATGATCCAAATGTGGTTTATTACAATCCAGCGCCAAACTTGAATCAAAATAAAATACAAAACTTTCTACAGATCAAAGAATCCCCGCTTAATCCCGGCACCTACTTTGGTATCGATGCCCCGGAATTTGGATCGCACGCCTCGGGGCAAGTGATTAGTATGACCGCCCCACCCGGTTTGGACGCAGATCATATTGCCATTACATACATCACGCACCGTGATACCGAAAGCACAACTGCCACGCCAAATCATTCCGGTCATTATCGCGACCCATTGCCGCTGGTGGATGGTACCTTGATTGCAGCACATACCACTCAAACTGCAGAGGAAACGCATTCCGGGCCATCCATTTATGATTTCCGACTTAAAACATTAACCCTTGCAGGTAATGGATTCTATGCGGCCAATCAATCACTGACAGCTGGTATTTTGAAGACGATTAGCTTTTGGAGCCCTGACGAAAAGATAACCTACAGCGGACCCATGTGGGAACTACAGCCCGTGGAAGTTCGAGCACGTACGCGGCCCGTGAAACTTGCATCAACTCTTGGTTTGCCCGAACAACAAATGTTTGATCAGGCCGGCGTGGATGTAGCGGAGTTCCAGGCTTATATGAAGGCGAATAATCTTGCGCTTATTGTGAGTCACGACGTTACCTCCCGCGATGATTCTGATGTTCAACAGCCGCTGAATTTGCATATTCCCAACGGTACACAGACCATTGATAAGCCCGGCAAGATATACAATATTCAGTTTTTACAACTTTTTCAGGCAGATCAACTGCGCGGGATTGGCGGAACAGATTCCCCCCGAGAGGGACGGCGGGTGATCGCGCAACTATTGCATGATGTCAATGCCGCTAAAGTTCAGCCGCCTAATCCCAATGGACCAGCATCCAGTGTGGTATTGGGATTGGATGGCTCCATGGCGGCTTTTGTGCCGGCTCAACGTGCCATGACCTGGCAGCTCACCGATTCATCTGGGGTGGGTGTAGTGCGCGAACGAGTCTGGCTTACTTTTCAGCCGGGTGAGATTCGGGTCTGTGGTTCGTGCCATGGCGTGAATGATAAAGATCAGGCAGGTAATCCGCCGCCAGTGAATCAACCGCAGGCACTTTTGGATTTGTTGCAGTATTGGAAGACCGCAAGCCAAGCCACTTTTGCGGATGTTCCATCTGCCTATTGGTCTTATAGCTATGTGGAGCGTTTGTATCATGCGGGCATTACGGGCGGGTGCGGTAACTCGCCGCTTATTTATTGCCCCGATAGTACAGTTACTCGTGCGCAAATGGCAGTCTTCCTTTTAAAAGGAATTCATGGTTCAAGTTATATTCCGCCCGCGGTAGGTGCAAGTACTGGATTTGTAGACGTTGCAACCAGTTACTGGGCTGCCGCCTGGATTAAGCAACTGGCCGCCGAAGGCATCACAGGTGGATGCGGTGTTGGTGTCTACTGCCCCGATGCAACGGTGACGCGCGCGCAGATGGCTATTTTCCTTTTGAAAGCCAAGCATGGCTCGTCTTACAATCCACCTACCCCAACGGGCGTCTTTACGGATGTGCCCCTCGGCTACTGGGCTGATAAATGGATTGAGCGGCTCGCCGCTGAAGGAGTCACTTCTGGCTGTGGCGCAGGTATCTATTGCCCCGATGCCGATGTGACCCGCGCGCAGATGGCGGTTTTTTTGGTAAAGGCATTTGGTTTGCCGTAAAAATTTGAGTATACGGAAATAAAAACTGGACAGTCATCTCGGCTGTCCAGTTTTTATTTAAGATGGCGCAATGCCATATTTTCTGTATATGATTTTGAGGCGGCAATTGAGACATCACCCATTTGTACTTTTACAGATTTTATTAAGGGATAGTACTGTACAATAAAACTAGAAATTCTCTTATTTGTAAAAGTAATTTATTGATATTCAAAAAGGATGATATGACCATGAGAAAACAATCCCGTTCTTTTTCAAGCAGAATTTTTTTTGATCTGACATTGATTTTGGTCTTTATAGTTTCAATGATTTTTGTAAGTCCTGTGCAAACTGTGCATGCCGCTGGAAGCCAACTAAAAGTTATTGGGCGCTTTTTACAAGATGCCAATGGAAACAATATCATGATGCGCGGCGTAAACATCCCAGTCTATAAATCGGGCTGGGCTGACGATTTAGACAATGTGGCAGCCGCTGTGGCAAGTACAAAGATAAACGTAGTGCGTCTGGAATGGTGGGCGGTTCCAGCTGGCGGAACAACACAATACACAGTTGCCAATTTGGACCGTGCCATTCAAAAATATGCCGACCTCGGCATTTTGCCGATCGTGGAATTGCACGACCTTACCTTTCAGTATGGGCATGATGCGAAAACAGGCCCATACTCTGACGGCAATGACCAGGCGCTTTTTGCCAGCACGATTACAAATTTTTGGACGCGCGCCGATGTGTTGCCTATTCTCATCAAACATGAGAAACACTTGGTAATCAATCTGGCGAATGAATGGGGATCCAGTACGTATAGCGATAGTACATCTACTGCTGCTAATTTTATTCAAAACTATACCAATGCCATCAGCGCCATGCGCACCGCGGGTATTAATGCACCTTTGATGGTGGATGCTCCCAAAGGCTTTGAATATCAATTTATTCTGACTAACGGCCAGGCTATTTTGGACGCTGACCCGCAAAACAATACCATGCTGAGTGTTCATGCTTATTGGGCGGCAAGTGACTATACCGATGCCGCTGTGAATACAATTTTGAACAACATTAAGAACAGTGGGCTTCCGATCATTTTAGGGGAAGTATCCAGTAATGCCTACACCACTATTCAGTGTGACCCCATTAATTATGCAAATCTATTAACCACTGCAAACACCAATCAGATCGGGTACTTAATATGGGCCTGGTATGAAGATGGGCAATGCGGTCTGAGCATGAATATGACTATGAATGCAGATGGTGTGACGATACCCACTTCAGCAAACCCCGGCTTTGGCTACAATGTGCTCAAGGGTTCGGGATATGGCATTGAAACTGCCGCGCCAACAACTACTGAGGTTGTCACTGCGTTAGCCGTAAATACCAAGGTGCTCACTCCTGGACGGGCAATTGCCAGCTGGCCGACAGGCATTCCTGTAGGGCAAGATCGCCCTGTATTAGTATTTCTGCCAGGCTGGGGCGGAAGCGGCGCGGTGGGTGCCTCTGTTTCTTCGCAAAACTTAATTTTTGTAGACGAAGGCTATGTGACTTTGGCAATTGGGTTCGACTCCAGCGCGCAATGGTACAGTGATGTTGATCTCAAGACCAAAGAAGGCTTGGATAAATTATGTGCGGATGTCAGCATTCCTGCTGATTGCAGTGCAATCGCATTGATCGGTGAGTCATACGGCGGCGCGCAAAATTACTGGGTCATGGAATACCTGCGTTCTCATGGCTATGATGGTGGAGTTGGCAGTGTAGGACGAGCCCTCGCATTCCTTTCAGAGGATGCAGGGTATGCGGCGCCTGGCAGCATCACGGATAATAATACGGGTGCATTTACACGGACTGGGCTGGCAGATACATCTGCGTACAGTGTGGCCATGATCGAAAATCTGGGTGACACTACCTTTCCAGTTGATGATTGCACCTGGGGCAATTGTGGCGCAAGAGTCTTAAGCGAGGCTCATTTGGCAAGAGGCGATACGAATGTTTTTAGTATCTGCCCGGCAGGTGGTGAGCATGGCACGCGCGGCTTTGCCCAATGGAACGAGTGGGCTATTTCAGCAATCAAAACCATGATCCATAATGTGGGAGGTGTTGCTGTATTTACAGGCTACACAGCGCCGACTTTGGTAGTAGGCAATGCTTGTAATAATTCTCCCACGCCCGTCACTAATACATTCACTGATGTGCCATTAACCTATTGGGCGAATGGTTATATTGAGCGTCTGTTTGCCGCTGGCATCACTGGCGGATGCGGTGTTGGTATTTACTGCCCTGATGCAACGGTTACACGCGCACAAATGGCAGTCTTCCTTTTGAAAGGCATGCACGGTAAAAACTTCATACCGCCCGCGGTGGGAGTCAGCACGGGTTTCGCTGATGTGCCTGTTGGCTATTGGGCTGATAAATGGATCAAGCAACTGGCCGCTGAAGGCATCACCGGCGGATGCGGTGTGGGTATCTACTGTCCCGATGCAACAGTGACACGCGCACAGATGGCGGTCTTCCTGTTGAAGGGTGAGCATGGCTCAGGCTACAATCCACCCGCTGCCTCCGGTCTTTTTAGTGATGTGCCTGTGGCGTATTGGGCTGATAAGTGGATCGAGCAACTTGCTGCTGAAGGAGTCACCTCGGGCTGCGGCGCAGGTATCTATTGCCCCGATGCCGAAGTGACCCGCGCACAAATGGCAGTTTTTTTGGTGAAGACTTTTAATCTGCCGTAGTAAATGTATTTTGACTCACCCCGAAATTAATCTTTCGGGGTGAGTCACGTTTTTAAGAGTAGTAGGATAATACTTCCTACCCGAAACACAAAATACGCTGTGACGAAATAGCTTGAGTTGTTTTTCGGTCCCTTTAGATCTCCCCCAAGTGGGTTAGATGTACTCTCCCCAACTGATGGATGTAGTTAAAGAGTTTTACTTGTAAGATAAGACTCTACCTAAAACTGTGGGTTTTATGTAGAGTTTGTGTGCTAATTATGGCGCACTATTGAACAAGGAGAACGTAACATGAAAAAACCAACATATCGTCCGCTTGGCAATGCAATTCGCCTGTTTTTTATGGCAGCATTAGTTGTTGTGCTTACATTGGGCACAGGGCAAACAGCACGAGCTGCAACAAACCCGGCACCAGTGAATCTTGGCGCCGCTTCGCCATTTGTAATTTTGACAAAGACAGGCGTCACAAATGTTTCGACATCTGCCATTACGGGAAATATTGGGACAAGCCCAATCGTCGCCGAGGCCATTACCGGGTTTTCATTAATAGCGGATAGCACAAATACATTTTCAACCTCATCGCAGGTGACAGGGAAGATATATGCGGCCAATTATGCGTCGCCTACTCCTGCCAACTTGACCACTTCCATAAGCAATATGGAAGCTGCATATACTGATGCCGCAGGACGTTCATTACCTGACTTCACTGAGTTGTATTCAGGTGATCTTAGCGGTAGAACCCTTGCTCCCGGACTCTATAAGTGGAGTTCTGATGTTTTGATCACATCCGATGTAACGCTTTCAGGTCCTGCAGATGCTGTATGGATATTTCAGATTTCTGGAAATTTAACAATGGGTTCAGGCGCGAAGGTTTTGTTAAGCGGCGGCGCGCAAGCCGGTAATATATTTTGGCAGGTTGGCGGCGGTGTTGGCGTTGAGATCGGAACTACAGCACACATTGAGGGAACCATACTGGCTGCAAAGGCCATCCATTTTCGAACTGGTTCTTCTCTAAATGGTAGGGCATTGTCACAAACTGCAGTTACTTTGGAAAAAAGCACAATTGCAATTTCAGCCCCTGTTACCCCCATTTTTAATGACGTCCCGTTTAGCTATTGGGCGAACAACTATATTGAGCGTCTGTATAATGCAGGCGTTACAGGCGGATGTTCGGTCGCTCCATTGAACTATTGCCCCGAAGATATGGTCAACCGTGCTACGTTGGCAGTCTTCATCTTGAAAGCCAAACATGGCTCAAGTTATACTCCGCCGGCAGTAGGAGTCAGCACCGGCTTTAACGACGTGCCTGCAAATTTCTGGGCCGCAGCCTGGATTAAGCAATTAGCCGTTGAAGGAGTTACCAGTGGATGCGGTAGTGGAAATTATTGCCCCGATGGAGTTGTCACACGCGCGCAAATAGCGGTTTTTCTTTTGAAGGCCAAATATGGTTCAGCTTATACTCCACCCGCGGTGGGCGGCAGTACTGGCTTTGGTGATGTGGCAACTACTTACTGGGCCGCGGCTTTCATTAAGCAGTTGGTCGCTGAAGGCATTACTGGTGGATGCGGTTCTGGTAATTATTGTCCTGAAGATGGTGTAACCCGCGCACAGATGGCAGTCTTTTTGGTGAAGACGTTTAATTTGCCATAAATGAAGAAAATTAATTTCCAAGTTTGATCAAAATAACCGTGAGAGAAATTTCACGGTTATTTTTTTTACCCATCTGAGTACTACTGTCTACATATATAGAGACTGTATGAAGAAATAAATAAGGCGTCAAATGGATTAAATAAAGAGCCGCGAGACCTTGGTCTCGCGGCTCTTTCGAATTCAATTACAACTTACCAATTACTTTTTATAACCCCGCAGCCTTCTTCAATGTAGCGGCCTTATCAGTTTTTTCCCAGGGGAATTCGATATCATCGCGGCCGAAATGACCATACGCGGCGGTTTTGCGATAGATCGGGCGGCGCAGGTCGAGGTCACGGATGATCGCGCCGGGGCGTAGGTCAAAGTATTCGTTGACCAGTGCAGCGATTTTTTCATCTGCAATTTTAGCCGTGCCGAAAGTCTCAACATTGACAGAGAGTGGGTGAGCTACACCAATGGCATACGCCACTTGCACTTCCACACGGTCAGCCAGGCCAGCAGCCACAATGTTCTTGGCTACATAGCGCGCAGCGTACGCGGCAGAACGATCGACCTTTGTGGGGTCTTTCCCGGAGAAGGCGCCGCCGCCATGACGACCCATGCCGCCATAGGTATCAACGATGATCTTGCGGCCAGTCACACCTGCATCGCCCATTGGACCACCGATAACGAAACGGCCGGTGGGGTTAATGAAGACTTTCAAGTTTTTATCAACCAGACCTTCTGGTAATGTTGGATAAATGACATGCTCGCTGACAAGTTCCATGATTTCAGATTGTGAAATCTCGGGTGCGTGCTGTGTGGAAATAAGAACGGTGTCAATGCGCTTTGGTTTGCCCTGTGAATATTCCACAGTCACCTGACTCTTGCCATCCGGGCGCAGCCACGGAAGTGTGCCGTCTTTGCGAAGCTCACTCAAACGGCGCGATAATTTATGTGCCATATAAATTGGCATCGGCATTAGAGTGTCTGTCTCGTTACAAGCGAAACCGAACATCATGCCCTGATCACCGGCACCAACATGTTCAATGCCAGCGTCTTTCATTTCACCACTTTTATCTTCCATGGCATGGTCAACGCCAAGGGCGATATCCGCGCTTTGGCTTGCAACTGCTGAAAGTACGGCACAGGTGTTACCGTCAAAGCCCTTGTCGCTGCTATCGTATCCGATTTCGTTGACAACCTTGCGAACGAGTTCGTCAAAGTTAACATAGGCGTTGGTGGTGATCTCGCCCAACAGCGCCACGAAACCAGTCTTGATAGCTGTCTCGCAAGCCACGCGCGACATCGGGTCCTGCTCAAGGCAGGCATCCAATACTGCATCCGAGATTTGGTCGCACATTTTGTCGGGGTGTCCTTCTGTTACCGATTCTGATGTAAACATCAAGCTCGGTGAAGACATAAAAGTATTGCTCATTGTTTTTCTCCTTAAGAAAATATAATTGCCCTTTCAATACGCGAAAGGGCAATTATGCATAATGCTATCTACCCTCTCATCTCCCAGAAATCGATCTGTCGGATTTGGCACCGTGGGTTAGTTTTGTAGTTTTGTAGTTTCGTAGTTTTTAGTTTTGTAGCTATCTGCCTATCGCAAATAAACTACCTAACTATTTAACCATCTAACTATCCAACTACCCAACTAAAATCGGTTGTCGAGACATCGCAGGGCCGTTCCCTCCGTCTCTCTGGATAAGAGTGCCGTATTAGGGCTATTGATTTGTGTCGGGATAATACCATAGGATAAGGTCAGCGTAAAGATAAATAACGCATCTATACTTAACCATTGGCCTGTTTCTATTTAAGAATCACTCACGCATCTGAAGCCGATCTTTGCAGAACTGCGTCCGTAATAGGCAGCGTCACTTGGCAGCACAGATGGATCCGGGCCTGCTTCATATCCACGGTTTGAAATTCTCAGCGTGGATGCATCATCCTGAAATGATCCGCCGCGAATCACACGCATATGATTGAGTCCGCCATCTGCTGGGCCAGTTGGGTTATCGGTGGGGGATTCAGCGTAATAGTTTCCCTTATAAAAATCAGCGACCCACTCCCAAACATTGCCGGCCATATCCAATGCTCCAAACGGACTGATGCCTATTGGGTAGGAACCCACGCGCATCGTATCTCCCACAATATTTAATGAATTGGAATTTGTCGCATTGGGTAACTCTCCGCCCCAGGGATAGGTATGTACACTGTCGCCGCGCGCGGCGCGTTCCCATTCTGCTTCGGTGGGCAGGCGCCGCCCCGCCCACTGACAGTATGCATTCGCGTCATACCAGGTGACTTGAATCACGGGATAATCTTGAAATTCAAAATTACCATAATAATCCAGACGGTTATCTGAGGTGGCATTCGCTGGCGGCCTGCATGATTCCGCCTTGACACACAACGCGTACATTCCATTGACCACTTCCACTTGATCGACCCAAAAGGCATTGACTTGTACCATATGCGCGGGTAATTCATCATTTTCAAGTAGAACATCCAGCCCGCCCATGTTGACTGTTCCCGCAGGGACAAACAATTGAGTCATGCCATCGGCTGCTGAGATTTTCACAGTATTGGGTGTTGCAGTAGGCGCTGGCGTGGAACTGGCTGCTGGTGTTGCTGTCGATGGAATTGCTGTGGCTGTTAGCGTTTCTATTTGTGTAGGTGTGGCAGTGGCAGGTGTACTTGTGCTTTGACAAGCCGCAAGAAAAAAAACGGAAAGAGCGAGAAATATATTTTTCATTGTAAATTATTGAACCAGATCGATTGCCTTTTTTGCCTGATCTTCATAAAAGTTAGGATTAATTTTTTCGGCTTTTTCCCATGCTTTAAGTGCGCCGCTGTAATCGCCCTTACGATAGAGTCCGAAGCCATACCAGAGCCATGCTTCTTCAGACATTTCTGTCACGCCTCTTGCGTAGTCTGTCAGTACAAGCAGGTCTTCATTTCTGTCTGAATGGAAATAGGCAAGAAACGGTCCGAATTGATAGCGGAACATGCGCAAGGGCAGTCCGAGTTCACGCGCTTTGTCATAGGCCAGCGCGGCTTCTTCGTAGCGGTCAAAATAAACGAGGTTACTGCCAATGTTGAACCACGCAAATGCGTCAGTGGGGTCTTGGGTGGTGGCTGCCTGGGATGCGGTCAATGTATTTTGCCGATTCAGGTCCGGGTCCCAGTTTGAACCGAGCAGGGTTTTCATCTCCTCTTCAAATTGAGGAAAATAAATGACCATGTACATGTTGTTGAAAGCGTGCCAGTCTTTTTCCAGTTGCGCGTACGAGATTTTTAGATCTGCGCCGTGATAGGTATCTTGAATGGTAAAAGTTTGTGTGCTGTCATCATAGCCTGTGATTAATAAATAGTGCGCCGCCCAAAGATCGTCGGTGGGGCCGAGCGCATCATTCGGGTCAAGCGATGTGAAACTTTCAATAAGAACGGGATAATTTGCGGCCAGTAAGCGTTTGATCGTTTCAAGACTTCCGCCTACCCGATATTCAAGATTTAACCAGCCCGCTTCTGTGCGGACGTAATACCGCAATTCTTCGGGGTTTACATTGCGGTCTCCTGTGATGGGTTTGATCACATTGGAAATATCGCTTTGCGTGCCTTCCCAACCGTACATATGTAAAGCCATTGAGAGCGCGGCGGGGCCGCAATTGTTGGGGGTTTGCTGCTCAAACACAGGGGATTGAATGGATACCTGCGCAGGCAAGGGCGCAAAAGTTGCGATGGGTGTTATGGACGGTGTGAGATTTACAACAGGTGTAATTGTTGTTGTTGCGCTGGGAGTGGTTGTGACAGGCTTGGAGGTAACAGGCAGGGCCGTGGGTACTGGGCCAAGTGGATAGATCACGTTTTTGGCATAGATCATAAATTTTTCAGCACGCCAGGATACAACTGATTTGACATACGGCACTTGAAACAGGAGGACAGCCAGCAGAATGACCCCCGCCAACCCGAATAGGATTATTTTTATGTGTTTGGACATACAGAAAGTTTACCATGCGTTCATGAAAGGGACTTAAGGTAAGGAAACGCGGTTTGCAGAAGTCTGCCTTGATACGTTGAGCTGATGTCAATAGCATAAATAGTTTTTGACTTGACGCTCTTCTCTCTCACAATTATGATAAAAATTACATGGAGAATTTGCCAGTTATGACTCTTGATTCTGAAGCGCTGCGCGCCGCCATGCGCGCCTGGTCTGCCGGTGTGACTGTTGTGACAGCCATGCATGAAGGCCATAAACACGGTATGACCGTGAATTCATTTACCTCTATTTCGCTGGAGCCTGCCATTATCACAATTTCTTTGCAGACCTCCACACGCACATATGAACTTGTGTCAAAATCACGTATGTTTGGGTTAACCATTCTTTCTGCCGAGCAAACCATAATTTCCGATCTCTTTGCCGGCCGCAGGCCTGAGGTTGAAGACCGCTTTGCAGACCTTCAAACAGAGACGCTTGTCACTGGCGTTCCTTTGATTGTGGGCCAAAGGCTGCCCATCCCCAAAACCGCGCGCAGCCAACACTTCGCGGGGATGAATATGTTATTTATCGCTGAAGTGTTGGCTGCGCGCGGTTTTGGGGATGGGCAGCCTTTGATATATCACAATCGAAAATATTGGAATCTGGCTCAATTGGATTGATTGACAAGACCCGCCAGACGTTTATAAAATTCTTATTTTCAATTTGTGCCAAGAGAATGCCATGACAGAACAATTGACAATAGGGGAGAAGCAGACACTTTTACGCCTTGCGCGTGAAGCAATGGAATGCGCTATATCTGGAAAGAATCTGCCGCCTGTGAATTTGGATTCTCTCCCGCCGCATTTGCGCGAGAAAGGCGCTTCATTTGTAACTCTGACCATTGATAATGAATTACGCGGTTGTATCGGCACACTCGAATCATATCAACCGTTGGCTGAAGATGTGCGCGAACATGCCGTGGCTGCCGCACTCAACGACCCGCGCTTTCTTCCTGTAGATAAAACTGAATTAAATAGAATCAGGCTTGAGGTCTCGTGTTTGACCGCTCCTCATCTGCTGGAATATTCTTCCAGCGCAGACCTGCTCACAAAACTGCGCCCGCATGTGGATGGAGTCATTTTGAAAAGCGATCAGCGCCGCGCAACTTTTTTGCCGCAGGTGTGGGAGAAGATTCCTGACCCCGCAGATTTTCTTGATCATCTGTGCGCCAAGATAAGCGCGCCTTCAGATGCATGGAGAGAAATAAAATTGCAGGTTTATATATATCAAGTTGAAGAATTCCGTGAGTTGAAAGACAACATCACCGGGTCAACAACAAAATTACACAACAAGCGGTAAAATACGTGCATGGCTGATTATTCTTCCGGGGATAAACCCGATGACACAATGTTTCAAGAGGCAGTGGAAGCTTTACGGCGCGGCGATAAACCGCGCGCCAAGGAACTTCTTACGCTTCTCCTTAAAGCGGATCAGAATAACCCGACCTATTGGGTTTGGTTAAGCGCCTCAATGGATAGCGCCAAAGAGCGCATTTACTGTTTGCAGGCAGCGCTCAAACTGGACCCTGAAAATGGTACAGCGAAACGAGGTTTGATTCTGCTCGGAGCTTTGGCGCCCGATGAAACCATTCAGCCATTCCCCATGAACCGTCCGCGGGCATGGGAGGAAAAATTGTTGCTCGCGAATGAGAAGCCAAAAGAAAGAGGCTTCAAAGCGTTTGCGAAGAGTCCGGTCACACGTTTGGCGGGAGTGGTTGTGATTGGTGTTGGGCTGTGCGCGGCTGTGATGTTTGGCTTTGTATTACCGCGCCAATTAAATATCCGCCCGACAGAAACGAATACCCCCGGACCTTCACCCACATACTCCGCCACACCAACTTTATTCGGAGCAACTGCCGCGCCGACAAAATCCTTTGTCGGCCCCACGCCATTGTGGATGTTGCTGCCTGAAACGTATACGCCTACTGCTTTATATGTGAACACTCCGCGCCCGCCGCAATCGAGGGATCAATTTCGTTCTGCGAAGATCGCTTATGAAAATCAAGATTGGGATGCTTATATCTCGAATCTTGAATTAATCATTCCGCTTGAACCTGATTCACCAGATATTTATTACATGCTGGGCGAAGCCTATCGTTTTAAAGGACAGGCCGCCAATGCTTTAAAAGCGTATAACAAAGCACTCGAAATTGACCCAAACTTTGGCGCGGCATATCTCGGCCTTGCCCGTGGGCGTTTATTAGCTGACCCAGGTTTCAAGGCAGAATCCCTGTTCGATGAAGCGATAAAATTTGAACCGAATTTTGGTGAAATCTATCTTGAGCGTGCCCGTTACTTTATTAATAGAAAAGACCCCGAAGCCGCAATTGTAGATTTGGATACAGCCACAGACCTGATGCCTGATTCGCCCGAAGTGTATATGGCGTATGCCAATGCTTATATTGCGCTTGAAGATGAAAAGAAGGCGCTTGCTGCGGCTGAGAAAGCGTACTCACTGGATATTACCGCGCTGCCGGTTTATCCGCTTTTGGGCAGGCTGTATATTGATAACAAAAAATATCAGCAAGCCATTGATTCGCTTGAGTTGTATGTGGCCTATGAAACACAGGATGCAACTTCCTTTGCTTTATTAGGCAGGGCTTATTTTGAACTAAAAGATTACAAATCTGCCGTGGCCTATTTGGATAAGGCATATGTGATCAATCCTTCTGGTTTAAAAAGATATTATGTGTATCGGGGCCTTGCCAATCTTGAATTGAATAATATCGATCAGGCCGTTGAAGACCTTGAAAAAGCCTATGAAGCAGATGAACGTTCCTTTGATATCAACCTGGCTCTTGTACGCACTTATTTTATACAGGAAAAGTTTGGGACAGCCTTCTTAAAAGCGGAAACGCTTAAATCTTTGGCAGAGACGGATAAACAAACTGCGCTCGCGCTTTACTGGCACGCGCTGATTCAAGAGAAACGTGACGAAGTTAAGGAGGCCATCAAGGATTGGAAGGCATTGCTCGCCATGGATCCAGATGTGATGACGCCTGAAATGCGTGCGGATGCAGAAAAGCATCTTAAGGCGGTTGTCACTGCCACAAATACCCCAAAACCAGTCACGGCTACCAAGACTCCTAAAGCTGGGACTGCGACTTCCACTCCCAAGGTGACCGTTACAAAAACGCCCAAAACTGGGACGGTGACACCTACTCTAAAAGCAAATGGCTCGGCCACAAATACGCCAAAAGCAACTACACCGCCGACGCGCACGCCATCCCCCACACTCAAGCCGTAATTGATTATCAGATATAAAAAGAGAGACTGTTTTTTTGACAGTCTCTCTTTTTATATCTATTTTTATACCGTACATTTTCAAAAACCAGAAATATTTTCGTGAATAGACCGCAGACCGCAGACATTGGACGATGGTCTGCAGTCTATTGGGTAAAACCATAGTTTGTACGGTAGTGTTTTTTTCTACTGATTTGTCGATTTGTTTCTACATGCATCACATGGACATAAGGCTCTGAGATAGTGCCAGTTGAAAATGCCGTAATCGTGGCCGTCTTCCCAGACGATAGTTAGGGCGTAGGAACCCGTTGCGACAATATTGGATAACCTTGTGGATAAATTGTCTTCTGTGATTTGTTTGGCGAATATATCTGCATCAGGTTCTGATTTCATATTTTCATGCCCTCCGCGACAGGAGGCGCATGGACAGGCTGCGCGCAATAATCCAAAAGGATATACGCTTGTGTGACCATCGTCCCATGTGATGGTGAATTCTTTTTTGCTTTTGCTGGCGTTTACGCCGGTAGGCTTTTCAGACATGTTTCCTCTATAAAAAATATTTTAATGACTAAGAATTTGTCCTAAAAAAAAACAAGGAATGCGGACTGAAGTCCGCAAAATATGGCAGACTGAAGTCTGTGCGCCTGAATAATGGCGTGCATCTTTCTTATTCTGGTGGCGGCACAACCGCGAGAAAATCAGCAGCGGCCCAGCCTGCGCGGGTTTCATCATACGGAGCCACGAGATACCACCATGTGTATCCATCCACGGTTTGCGGGCCGTCTTTGACAACAAACACTTCTGCTTCCTCGCCGCGAAAAACAACGTCACTGTTTAAGCCTGCCGCAGAGCGGATGCGTAAGCCTTGGCCTTCAGTGCCTGTGATCTGCACGTAGCCGCCGACTCCAAGTGCGTTTGCGGCGAGTGTTGGCGTAACGAAATTTGGGTCGAAGGTGGGTACGGTCGTTGCGTTGGGTGTATTTGTCGGGGCGGGAATCACGGTCAGGTCAGCGGGAGCAAACCCAACGTCGGGAGTGAAGCGGGGAGAAGTCCAGCCGATGATAATGAGGGTGATGAGGAGCAGGAGTCCGGCAAATCCGATTGCGCCGAAGATTACCCAACGATTGAGATATTGTTTTATGTCCATGGGCCTATTTTTTGTTTTTCAATAAATGTAAGGCATCGGTTGGCATAAGAATTTTTAATGCCCGATGTTTGATGGTCATATCTACATGGTAGCCGCCGAGCGCGGGGTCGCCATCTACTTGAACAGAGAAGGGTGCATCTGATTCCACCCGCGCAGTGTGGAATGGCAAACGGCGCGCTTGATCCGATGTGAGGTGGCGGCCTGCGACAAGATCAAAGAAATGACGCAATGCATCGGCCACGTTGTTGCCGCTCAGAAGCCACATATCCATTTCATTATCATCCAGCAGGGCGTTGGGTGAAAGCAGGGACATGCCGCCCGCGTAGTGCCGAATATTGGTGGCGACTGCCACCAGGTAATGACCTTCCACCAATTGGCCGTCTGTCCACACGCGCAGGTCTAGCCCGTGCCAGAAGGTGGCTTCCCAAACGGTTGTGGCGAAAAAATGCGGGACTGAGATATGTTTGAAGAAGCGGTGACGTGGTTCTATTTTGTTTATGGTTTGCGCGTCCAACCCGACGCCTGCCCATAATAAAAAAGGTTGATCGTTACACATGCCTACATCCACGCGCTGCGCTTCCACGTTTGCCAATAAAGCCGCATTTTCACGCAAGGCCTGCCAGTTAAACCAATTGAAAGGTTTTTGTCCCTGCTCAAGCGCCCAAACATTGGTTGTGCCTGCGGGTAGAACAGCCAGCGCGGTTTCTGAATCGATTAATCCGCTGGCTACCTGACCCACTGTCCCGTCGCCGCCGATGGCGAAGACAGCATCATAGTTTTCTGCGGCGGCTTGATGCGCGGTTTGTGTGGCATGTGTGCCGCTTAAGGTCTCGGCGATTTCCATGCTCCAGCCTGCTGCGGTGAGGGGGTGAATGATGCCGCGTACGAAACGGCTGACAGGATAACGCCCCGCGGCTGGATTGTAGAGTAGGAGTCCCTTTCGCATGGCGGTGATTATACCTGAGGGAGGATTCATGAAACATGATTTGTGCTGTGTAATAAACAATCACATCCTGCTTTTCACACAACACCTTTATTTCCTAATGATATAATCTCCGTTCATGGATGAAGAAAGAGCACTTCTCAATAATCGTTATCAACTGCTTGAAAAACTCGGCTCAGGCGGCATGGCTGATGTCTATCGTGCCCGCGATCCTGTGCTGGACCGTATCGTTGCCATTAAAGTGCTGCGAAAAGATTATTCAACCAACCCCGACTTTCAAAGTAATTTTCGCATGGAAGCGCGCGCAGCCGCGAATCTTTCGCATCCCAACATTGTCACCGTGCATGATTTTGGATTTGCAGATAATATGCTCTATATTGTCATGGAGCACATCCCCGGCAAAGACCTCAAGCAACTGATTCGTGAACGCGGCCGTTTCACTGTTGAAGCAGGTATCCCGCTTATTATTCAGGCTTGTGCTGGGCTGGGATATGCTCACCGCGCGGGGCTTGTTCACTGTGATGTTAAACCGCATAACATGCTCGTTTCTCCTGATAACCGCCTCAAAGTGACCGACTTCGGCATTGCGCGTGCGCTTGCCACGATCGCCATCGGTGAACGCACTGATATTGTTTGGGGTTCGCCGCTTTATTTTGCGCCCGAACAAGCCTTGGGTGAAGCGCCTTCGCCCGCCTCTGATGTGTATTCGATTGGCGTTGTGATGTATGAGTTATTGTGCGGCACGCCTCCATTTACTGCTTCCACTCCCGATGAGTTGGCACGTTTGCATATCTCTGCCCGCCCCATCCCGATCCGCGAATATATCCCAGATATTCCCACCGCCTTGGAAGAAATTATCATGAAGGTGCTTTCCAAAGAACCTGCAGCCCGCTATCGCACTGCCGATCAACTTGGACGCGTGCTTCAAAAATTTGGAACCCAACGCGATGCGCCTATACCGGTCATTGCCCCCGCGCCTGAGCCTGTTGTTAAACTCTCTCCAGAAGTTGCGGATAGACTTCCCACCAAAGACAGGTCTCTACCTCCGTGGCAGCAAACGGGTCCCAGACCTTATACGCAACCTTATGCAGCGCCTCCATCTGCGCCCGAGCCTGATTCGGCCTTCGAGGAAATTGACTGGGTCACTGTGGGACTCTCCTTGTTTGCATTACTAGCCGTAGGCGGCCTGATTCCATTTTGGATGGCAGTTTATTTTGCGTACACTCCTTGATTTGAAAATAAAAATAAATGAATAAATTTTTGATCGCCCCCTCCATCATCGCTTCTGATTTTACTCACCTTGCAGATGAAATTGCCGCCGCCGAATCGGCCGGTGCAGACTGGCTCCACGTGGATGTTATGGACGGGCATTTTGTTCCCAGCATAACGATTGGCCCGCTTTTTGTCGAAGCCTGCAAGCGCGTCACCAAACTTCCCCTAGATCTGCATTTGATGATCTCCAACCCTGATCAATACTTGGATGTGTTTGCCAAAGCAGGCGCGAATAATATAACCGTCCATGTGGAGACCTGTCCCAATTTATTGCAGACCATTGAGAAAATAAAATCTCTGGGTTGTAAGGCTGGGGTCACGTTAAATCCGCTGACACCTGCCTCCACTTTGGACGCAGTTTTGCCTTTGGTTGATCTTGTTTTGGTAATGAGCGTTACTCCGGGCTATTCAGGCCAGGTCTTTATGCCTGAAATGATCGGCAAAGCCACAGAGATCAGAAATAAATTAAACGCGCTGCGTTCCAATGCTTATTTGGAAGTGGATGGCGGCATTACCGCTGAAACACTTCCATTGATGTATGCAGTTGGAGTAAATGTCTTTGTAGCTGGCAATGCCGCTTTTAAGCATCCGCAAGGGGTGGCGGGCGGCGTCAGGGCATTACGTGAGTCTGTTGCTTGATGTACAAAACCCGGCTTAAAACAAAAATCACGGCGTGAGCCGTGACCTTTGTTGCGAAGGAAAAACAAACCTTAAGTCGCAGATTTGCCGAGTGTTTTGATGCACTTGGTGCAGAGCGTTTTCTTGACCAAGCGGCCCTTCTCCATTACCGAAACCTTTTGCAGGTTGGGTTTAAACGTACGATTGGTAGCATGTTGGGAGAATGAACGGTTGTGACCGAAGGTGGTTGCTTTACCGCAGGTGTTACATTTAGCCATGATAGATATCCTTTCAATACAATGATTTCGAACGAACGACACTGCCTCTTTTCGAAGGCACGCGATTTTACCATATAACGCAACCTTATTCAAGATAAGATGTTAAAATAGAACTGGAAAGAATATCAATTCGATTTCGGAGGCATTTGGAGAGTAAAAGCCTGTTTCCGAAATCTTGGAGTAAAAGAGGATAATCATGGGCGAAGACACAACTACTTTGGGCGGGATTCACATCTCGCCAAACGCGGTGGCAACGATTGCGTATTATGCCATCCTTGAATCGTATGGCGTGGTGGGGCTTGCGCCAAAAAACCTGACCGATGGGATCGTATCCACCATCACGCGCGAACCTTCACGCGGCATCACTGTGCGCTATAAAGGTGAAGACATTGATATTGATGTCAACGTTATTGTTGAATATGGAACACGGATTGCCTCGGTGGCCGAGAGTGTGGCCAATACAGTACGTTTTCATGTTGAAAAAGCGCTTGGGTTGCGTGTTAATTCCGTCAATGTGCATGTAGCGGGATTGCGCATTAGCGACACAGATTAGGAGCAGAGGAACCTTATGGGTATGGATACCGCGCGCGTTGAAAAAATGCGTAAAATGCCAATTGATGGCCAATCGCTTAAGCGTCTTATTGACGCAGGGCTGACATGGCTGCGTACCAATCAGCAGATCGTTAACGCTTTGAATGTTTTCCCTGTTCCTGATGGCGATACGGGCACGAACATGGTGCTTACTGTTCAAGCCGCATGGAATGAGGTTAAGGATTCAGGGGTGCGGAATTTGAGTGAAATGGCCGCCATGGTTTCCAAAGGCGCGTTGATGGGTGCGCGTGGAAATTCGGGTGTGATCACCAGCCAGATCCTGCGTGGATTTTCACGCGGCTTGCATGAGAAAGCCATATTGGATAAAGAGACTCTAGTCAAAGCTTTTGGCGAAGCGCGTGATACGGCTTATAAAGGAGTCGTCCGCCCGGTAGAGGGGACGATCTTAACCGTCATCAAGGAAGTTGCTCTCGCAACAGAAGCAGCTTTGGCGTCTGCGAAAGATGCGGTTGAGATTCTTGAAGTGGCGGTCAAGGCTGCGGATGAAGCAGTCAAACGGACGCCGGAACTGCTTCCAGTCCTCAAGCAGGCGGGCGTGGTTGATTCAGGCGGCAAGGGATTGTTCTTTATCCTCGAAGGTATGCTGCGGCATGTATATGGTGAGTCTTTGGAAACACCGACAATGAGTGTGCAGTCGCTTTCTGCGATGAATTTTCAGGATGCGATGCAAGAAGTGGAAGAAGGACAGGACTACGAGATTGTTGTGGATTTTGTGCCGACCGGCGAATTGGATTTGACCTCGTTCTATGAGCGGCTTGAGGAAATGGGCACATCGATTCAGGTGGGTGAGGGCGAAGGCATGTATCGTATGCACATCCATGTGCCGACCGAGAAACGTTATGAGCCGATTGATTACATCATGGGTATTGGTACGGTGACAAAAGTTGCGATTGAAAATCTTCTCGCGCAAATGGATGATATTCAAAAATCCACCAAGCTGCAATTTGCGACAGTAGAGCCCGGGCAAATCGCAGTCGTGGTGGTTTCTCCGGGTAGAGGTTTGAGTCGTATTTTTGCAAGTTTGGGCGTGGCAGCCATTGTCCCCGGCGGGCAGACGATGAATCCATCCACGCAGGATATTTTGAATTCATTTGAAAATCTGCCGACTGATAAAGTTATCATTCTGCCGAATAATAAAAATATTATCCTTGCTGCGAATCAAGCGAAGGAAGTGACTGTGAAACAGGTGGCCGTTGTGCCAACGCGCAATGTCCCGCAGGGACTGGCCGCCATGCTTTCACTCATTCCCGATGGTGACTTGGCTGCCGTTGCCGAAAAAATGACCAAAGCCATGTCAAATGTAAAGACGGGCGAAATCACCGTCGCCACACGGACCGTGGAGATTGACGGCGTGAGCGTGAAAGATGGTCAGGTCATCGCGCTGTTGGATGGCAAGTTGGTGGTTTCGGCTGAATCCGTGGAACAAGGCGTGATGGAGTTGCTTGAGAAAGCGAACGCCGCCGAAAGTGAACTGGTCACACTTTTCTATGGCGAAGGCATGTCTCACGCAGAAGCGAATCGCATTAAAGATGTGATTGTTAAAAAATATTCACATCTCGAAATTGAAGTGCAGGAAGGCGGACAGCCGCACTATCAGTTTGTGATTTCGATAGAGTAAATAAAGTAAAAGAGGCGGCCACGAAAGTGGCCGCCTCTTTTTTTGTTTCCTAAAATTATTTTTTCCGATAGCTTGTTTTGAACAATCCATAAACAGCCTTCGCCAGTTCAATCCCTGCCACGATGATGACAATGGCCATGGAGATCGAGAAGGAAAGATTGAAGATTTTCATCAGCGATTCGCCATTGACAGAGCTTTCAGGTAAATTCTTGAAAGATTCTGCTGTGAAGCCAATGATGTTTGGCGTGCGCAGGATGATGACGGTCAATGCAATACTGGCTGCTTCGATTAAGATCTTAGCCACACGGGTGATAGGAGTCCATAACGCGTTGCGCAGCAGGTAAATATCCAGCACGATTTGGGCGAGAAAGATGGCGTTGATCCACGGCATGAATTTGAAGAATTCAGCGGAGAACATGGGGATAAAGAACATTTTGTCTTGCGTAAAGTAGGACATCCCAAGAATTTCAGGAAACAAATTCAGGAGGGCAATCCCTACAAATGTAAAGACGATCTCGGTAATGAGTTCACCACGTTTAACAGAATCGGGGTCAGGTTCCTTCGCAAGAGACGCGGGGTCCCAGGTCTCATCAGTTTTCATAGCGTCAATTTGTGCATCAGGCAAAACACGTTCAAGAATGGCAAAAATAAGCACGATATTGCCAAAGACTGTGATGGCAGTGGATACGATTCCGCCCAACCCTCTGCCGATGATGTTCACAAAATCCATGCCCATGAAGGGCGTATCAGTTACGGCACGAATTCCAGTCAAGATCAATAGCACTGTGACAACGACTGTGATAACGATCTTCAAGACCATCAGGAAGAACGGAAACAAACGCGGACCGATCAAATAAGGCCTTGGGTTGTACGTTGCCGCAATTTTTTGAGGCGAGCCATATTCCTTCAGCAGCTCAATCTCCATCGCCTCATCGCGCAGGCGTCCTGTAGTGGAGGCGCGGTCTTCCAGCATATCTTCCAATGTGGAACGCAATTCTTTTTCGATATCCTCGCGCCCTTTAAGCAGCGGAAGATGTTTTCCAACTTCTATTACGTATCGATCAATTAAGTTCATTATTTTCTCCTTTCCTGTTTTGCCAGCATTATGTCCATCACAGATACAATGCCAGCCCATTCCTTTTTCAATTTAGGCAGAAGTTTTTTTCCTTCCGCACTGATGATGTAATATCGGCGCGGGCGTGCTTCTTCCAACTTCCAAACTGATTCGAGCAGACCTTGCGTCTCCAACCTGCGGAGAAGCGGGTATAACGTTCCCTGATCCACTTCCAGCCCTTGATCTGAAAGCAACTTCAACAGGGAGTATCCATATTGCTCGTCACTCAACTGACTGAGCACTGCCAGCACGATCACGCCGCGCCGCAGTTCAAGGACAACATTATCGAGCGATTCACTGTTTGCCATATATATACCTTTATCGCATAATACTGTGTAATACACAGTATGTCAAGGGGAAGATGAGGCGGAAACCTTTTGTGCAGCTCGTGTGTTAAACTCGAAAAAGGTAAACTATGAAAATTGGCATTGTGACAGACTCCACCTCAGACCTCCCCGCGTATCTGGTTGAAGAACATCAGATTCTGGTTGTCCCTACGATTTTAGTTTTAGAGGGAAAGGAATATTCAGACGGAATCGGAATCACGCGCGAGGATTTTTATACCCGACTGCCCTCGTTTCAAACGCCGCCGACAACTGCTGCGCCTTCGATCGGAGATTTTGCCGCCCCATATGAGACTCTGCTCTCGCAAGGCTGTGACCATGTTGTTTCAATTCACGCCGCGAGTCAGTTGACCACTGTGGTCAACGTGGCGCGTCAAGCCGCGAAAGAATTCTCTGATAAAGTCACTTGCATTGACAGCGGTTCGCTTTCATTGGGACTTGGCTTTCAAGTGGTCGCAGCCGCTGAAGAATCAGAGTTTGGCTTGAAACCCGTGCTGGATTCGATTGCGTCCACACGCAAACGATTACAAGTCACTGCCGCGCTGGATACAATGGAATATCTCAAACGCAGCGGGCGAGTCCCCGCAGCAGTAGCAGCTCTCGGCGGATTACTCTCCATCAAGCCGATGATCGAATTAATAGATGGCGAAGTCAAACCGATTGGCGCAGTCCGCACGACCAGCCAGGCTGATGAACGCATTCTTAATTTTTTGCTAAAGCAGGGAGAACTGCAACGCCTTGCCATCATGCACACCAACGCCGAACACCGCGCGCGAAAACTACTCAATGAAATGATGTCTCGTGTTCGTCAATCTGTACCGAGAGATATTCTTTTTGTAAACGTCACAGCAGTCATCGGCACGCATTTAGGCCCCAATGGGTTGGGCTTTGCGGCGGTTAAAAAATAACACTCAGTATTTTAGAACTGAGGTAAATGAGATATTCGACATTTGATAAGGCAGATCCAAGACTTCTGATGTCTTAATAAAAAATACCCCCGAGATTTCTCGGAGGTATTTTGCTTTTCACTTCTCACTTATTACTTTTTCGCTGGCTTTGCCATCTCTCCCACAACCGTGTTGTACAAACTTTCAGCCTTCAACTCACTGAGTGAATAACATGGCGCTTCGAGGTGATCTGCAAGCTGTTGGGCGAGTCCCTGATCAAAGGCGGCGTGTTCCATGTTGATGACGATGGAGCGCGTCTTTTCGTGCGCGATCATTTCTGCAAATTTGAAGCCTTCTTCCTGCGGAGGCAGTGTCCCAATGGAGACATTGCCTGCACCATCTGTCAACACGATCAGAAGCGGCTCTACATCGGGATGAATGTGTTTTTCATGCGTCAGTACATCATGCGCCATGAACAATCCTGCGGAAAGTGGAGTTTTTCCACCGACAGGAATATCCATCAATGCGCGTTGTGCGAGTTGAATTGAGTTGGTGGGAGAGAGTACCAAAGTGGCGCGGTCTTTCTGGAACACGATCAATCCCACGCGGTCACGGCGTTGATACGCATCTGTCAACAGCGAGAGGATGGCTCCCTTCGTGGCGTTCATGCGCTCGGCAACTGCCATAGACCACGAAGCATCCACCAGAAAGAGCACCAGATTCGCAACACGTTTCATGCGAACCTTGCGCTGCAAGTCATTGCGTTTGATTGAGAATGCCAGTTTTTTACGTTCTTCGGCGCGTTGAATTTGAAACGGCGCAGCGGCGCGGAAGGTGGCATCAAAGGCGATGTCAGTTAGATTGTCACCTGCCGGGCGCGACTTAATATAGCGGCCGTGTTTGCGGTCTGTTTTTGTAAGCGAACGACGGCCAGCTTTTTGACGGGTTAATTTATCGAGTGGAGTATTGAGCTTGCGCGGCTGGAAGGTCTCGCCTGCTTTTACTTTCTGTCCGCCGTCCCACCAATTCGCATTTGAACTTGCGAAAACTTCCTGCTGTTGCAAAGGTTCGGGATTGCCCTGCTGCGGACCTTCCTGCTGCTCATCGTCGAGTTTTAAGTTTTTTTTTCCTCGCCTTCGCCATCCTGCTTGCTTTCGGATTCATTATCCGATTCATCCGGGACCGATTGACCTGCGAGCTGCTCGATGCGTTCCTGCAACTGTTCGGCGGTCATCTCGGCTTGCTGGAAAGGCGTGCGTTTAATACGGTGAGGTAATGCCAATTCTGCGGCGAGCGCAATATCGTGATCGTTGATCTTGGTGCGGCCTTCGAAAGCAGCTTCAGCGCGCGCGGCTTTGAGGATTACCAAATCTGCGCGGTGGCCATCCACATTAAGCGATGAAGTCAACGCGGCAATGGAGAGCAGGTCACGGCTGGTGTGGGTGACTTTATCTACCAGTTCGCGTCCACGGGCGATCTTTTCGGAGAGTTCCTGTTCTTTGACGAGCCATAATTCACGGAAGGCATCTGCATCTCTTTCATACGAAAGATTGCGTTCCATGATGGTCACGCGTTCACGCGCCTCACGGATGCCGACAATTTCTACAGAAAGCGCGAAGCGATCCAGCAATTGAGGGCGGAGATCTCCCTCTTCAGGATTCATCGTCCCAACAAGAATGAAGCGAGCAGGGTGGGCAAAGGAGATTCCTTCGCGTTCCACTGTATTGACGCCCATGGCGGCAGAGTCCAGAAGAATATCCACTACATGATCGTCGAGCAGATTGACTTCGTCGATGTAAAGCAATCCGCGATTTGCGCCTGCCAATACGCCAGGTTCAAAATGGCGTTCGCCTTTTTGAATGGCTTTTTCAATATCAAGTGTGCCGACTACGCGGTCTTCAGTGGCTGATACAGGCAGGTTTACAAAAGGTGTTGCGCGTTCGGCTGTGGGAAGTTTTTTGTTTCCGTGGGCGCGTTCCTTGCATTCGGTACACCAGGTCGCAGATTTATCGGGGTCGCAGCCGAAGCGGCAATCCTGCACGATTTTGACATGCGGCAACAACGCGGCGAGTGAACGGGCAGCAGTGGATTTTGCAGTGCCACGTTCGCCGCGGATCAATACACCGCCGATACGTGTATCAACGGCATTAAGAATGAGCGCGCGTTTCATGCGCTCCTGTCCAACAATGGCGGTAAAGGGGAAAATAGCTGGCATTTGTTTACTCCAAGCCGTGATTATACCGCCTGTTGCAGAATTTAATAATCTCATTAATCAGGCATATCTCTATGCGTGCGGCACCCTGTAACGGATATTTTAAGAAGCAGGCAGGTTTTTGAAGTTTTTCTGACTTTTTTATAACAAGAGTTTCGCGCTAAAGGCTTTCGAAATCTTTTTTTGAAGGGTGTGTATCAGGGTTGTCAAGTTTATCATTCACTTGTATAATCTCATTTATATATTTCAGTAATAATTGGAGCCACGAGTGATGGATGAAAATGAAGCCCTGAACGGGCAAGGGGCCGCAAATCCCCAGGGAGAACAACCCAACAATCAAACAATGGAATCTTTGCTTGCATCAGAATCTTTAAGCGTTGAGTTGCCTCAAGTAGGTGAGATCCGCAAGGGTATGATCGCCAGTATTGGTTCGAATCAGATTCTCATTAGCATCGGCGCGAAGTCTGAAGGCGTTGTTGCTGGCCGTGAGTTGGAACAACTCACAGCTGAAGAACGCGCCGAACTCAAGGTAGGGCAGGAAGTCAATGTCTTTGTTCTTAACCCTGAGGATCAAAATGGCAACGTTGTGTTGTCGTTCAAGCGCGCCCAGGAGGAAATGTCTTGGGAAAATGTTGAGAAGATGATCACCGAAGAAACCGTGATGGACACCAAGATCATTGGTTTCAATAAAGGTGGTTTGATCGTTGCCGTTGGAAACCTGCGCGGTTTTGTACCATCCTCTCAGGTCAGTGCTGGCCGCCGTGCGCAATCTTCTGGTGATACACCAGAACAACGTTGGCAAAAAATGGTTGGCCAACCGATCTCTGTGCGTATTATCGAAGTGGATCGTGAACGCCGCCGTTTGATTCTTACCGAACGCGCCACCAGCAATGAGTCACGTGCTTCAATGAAAGACCGTGTGATTGGTGAACTCGAAGAAGGCAAGATCTATACAGGCCGTGTTACCAGCCTCGCTGAGTTTGGCGCTTTTGTCAACATTAACGGCGCTGATGGGCTCGTGCATCTTTCAGAACTTTCATGGGATCGTCTTGCACATCCCAAGGAAATTCTTGAAGTTGGTCAGGAAGTCAAAGTTAAGGTCATCAACATTGACCGCGACAAGAAACGCATCGGCCTTTCCATGCGTGCTTTGCAGGATGATCCCTGGAAGAATCGCGTTGAGAAGTTCAGCGTTGGCCAGCTTGTGGAAGGCACCATTACCCGCCTGACCAAGTTTGGCGCTTTTGCCCGTCTTGACGGCGATATCGAAGGCCTCATTCACATCTCTGAGTTAAGCGAGAACCGTGTTGAGCATCCGAAGGAAGTCCTCAAGGAAGGCGAAACCAAAACTCTGCGCGTTATCCGCATTGATGGCGAACAACATCGTGTGGGTCTCAGCCTTCGCAAAGTGGACTCCGCCGCTTTCGCTGACAAAGACTTCAAAATGCTCACCCAGGAATTTCATGATCAAGATGAAGAAACCCTGGCGAGTGAAGAAACTAAGCCTGACTCCAACCCCGATGGGGAAACAAAATCAGAATAAAATAATTCAGAGCGCACCGAAAGGTGCGCTCTTCAATAATCCCTATGCCACTACTTGTTGATGCACACGCAGATATTGCCTGGAACATGCATAAATATGGACGAGATTACACTCGTGCCGCTGCTGAAACACGCCGATTGGAAGTTGGCAGTCAGGCTGTGTTGTATAACGAAGATACAACACTCGGCTGGCCTGATTATCAGCGTGGACAAGTCGCCGTTATTTTTTCAACAATTTACGCCACGCCCGCACGCTGGAGCACTGGCGAAAATAAATCTCAAGTCTATAAAACATTTGACGAAGCCCACGCGCTTTATCGTGAACAACTGATGACTTATCATCGGATGACCGATTCTGCGCCTGATAAATTTCGACTCATCGCATCTTCCCGCGACCTCAACCTGATTCTTGAACATTGGAAATCTCCCAGCCCTGACAGTGGGCATCCCGTCGGCATGGTTGTACTCATGGAAGGCGCTGAATGTATTCGTTCCCTCTCTGAATTGGAAGAATGGTACGAACTCGGCGTGCGCCTGATTGGCCCCGCATGGGTGGGCACACGCTATTGCGGCGGCTGGAATGAGCCTGGCCCACTCACTACTGACGGACGCAAACTTTTATCAGCGATGGCCGAGCATAATTTCACCCTAGACCTCAGTCACATGGACGAAGAATCCGCAGTGGAAGCACTTGATATTTATCGCGCACCCATTGTTGGTACGCACGGCAATTGTCTTTCCCTTATGCCGAATTCAAACTCAAATCGTCACTTCTCAGACCGCATCATTGAAGGTATTGTCGAACGCGATGGGGTGGTGGGGGTGGTTCCGTTTAATGGGTATCTAAAGGTCGGTTGGAAAGTTGGTCAAAATGAACGGGCGGAAGTTCCCCTGCGATATGTAGCCGACCATCTCGACCACATCTGCCAAATTGCCGGTGACGCGCTCCACGCGGGTATCGGCTCAGACCTCGACGGCGGCTTTGGTTTACAATCCATCCCGCCAGAATTAGATACAGTGGCTGACTTGCAAAATCTGGTATCCTTATTGCAAATACGCGGCTACTCTGAAACAGATATCGCAAATATTTTTGGTGGTAACTGGCTTGCGCGTTTACAAAGGGATTTACCCGCCTCATGAACACCCATCAACCGACTGATTCCTTAACACGCATGGATGATTCACTAGCTCCCCGTATCAATGTGGGGCTTGCCGTTAGCTTCCTTGGATTGTTGATCTTCGTAATCGGCGCCAAACCCGTCTGGTTTGGTTGGGATCGCAGTCCCGTCGTTGGCTTTGTACAAATAGCCGTGTTTCTTTTTGGTCTTGCATTAATTTGTCTGGGTGGGTATATCAGTCTGCATGCTTTGTGGTGGGGTAACGAGCGGACGATTATGTCGGATATTGGTTCCAGATTGGTTGGAACGGGATATGTTGTAACCGTCTTTGCAGGTTTGGCTGATATTTTTGGAATGGGTTCGCAGTCTTTTCCAAATGTCCCTTATTTTGGACCGTGGCAGGCTTCAGGAGTCTTGATTGGACAGTGCATTATCGCAATCGGTTTCCTGCTTTTGATCCCTTATCGTTTTTATAAAACTTCAAATTAACCTTTCCCCAATAGACTAAACAGTGCTGTTCAAGAAATAGAAAAATCGCCATTAATGGCGATTTTTCTTAAAATAAAAGACCTGCCGAAACAGGTCTTTTAGGGAAGTGCCCCCACGGGGATTCGAACCCCGGTCGTGGCCTTGAAAGGGCCGCGTCCTAGGCCTCTAGACGATGGGGGCTTTTTTAAGAGCGGGCGAATTCTATCATCCCATCTTATGTCAGTCAAGCAATTTAGACACTAAATTTCTGGCTTAACGCGTTGATTGAGTAATGCCATGAGATCTATCAGGTTGCGGTTCACTAAAACACCAGCGCTTTCAACGCGCAAACTTGGAATCAGGATCGCAGTGAGCGTGGCATTGAACACAGGTAAAAAATTGCGCGTTCCATCAGACATGATCGAGGTGAAATCGAATCGGCCTGGCAGCTCCATGATGCCTTCCACCTCAAACATACTGGTTGCAATTCTTACTGGATATTCCACTACGTTGATATAGCCGCTGCGGACGAGCGCCTGCGGACCTAGATCTTCGCGGCGAGCCAGACAGACCGCATGTACCTGTCTTTTCATCATGCGCACAAGTTCAAAATGATCCACAAGTTTTGTGGGCATATGCAGACGGGCCATGCGCGCATCGTTTATTTCCATGGATGAGCGTGTAGAGTCATTTAACATGCCCATTGCTCCATGGCTCGTGATCATGATCTTGCCAGCCACACGATATCCAGAGGTTAAAATATCGGCAGGCAGAAAACGATAAGTGCGTGGAGAAGTATCCATGGACATAAAAAAATCCTCTTTTCGTTAAGAGTCAAGAATGGGGCGGGAAGCACCAGTTTGAGGTCGGGGGAGAGGCGGAGTGTGTCGGCGATTGGTCGTCGGCTTGCCGGCGTTCGGATCCAGAATCATATTGAGCCAGGCAATCGCTTTTTCATCATATTCACGCTTTCCGCACACATCGCAGATCCAGGCAGGGAAATGCGGCACAGTAATCAGTTCATTGCCCAGCCATGTAAAATAGGTCACATGGCGTGCCTGTAAAACGCCGGCATGACATTCATTACATGGGAAAGGTTCCAGTGGTAAATCCTCGTTTTCGCTCATTTTATTCCTTATTGAGTAACCAATAAATCCTTATGTCTGATCACTTTCCATAAGGGAGGCGGCCAGTAGATCACCACAGCCTTGCCAACTATGTTCTCAGCAGGCAGAAGCCCCCATGAGTGAGAATCGGAAGAATCGTTGCGGTTATCACCCAACACAAATAATTGTCCATCGGGCACATCCCATTCACCCGAATATGCAGGCGCCGCTGCGATATAAGGCTCATCTAAAACCTGCCCATTTACAGAAACTGTTCCTTCCCCCACACGGATATGATCACCGGATAAACCGATCACACGTTTGATCAATTCCTGCTCCGGATCCATCGGAAAATGAAACACAATAATATCGCCGCGCTGTACCGAGCCAAACTGATAATTTAATTTACTAACCAGCACAAACTCACCGTCTTCAAGGGTTGGACGCATACTGAAACCATCCACCCGTACCCGGGCTGAAACCGCGTTGATTCCTAAAAATAGAACAACTGCCAATACAAGAGTTTCAATAATATCAAGCACAAACCTCCCCCAATTCATTTTTTCTTCCAAAGGAGCAGGAATTAGCTGATCTTCAGGATGTTCTTCTTGTTGTAAAGTTTCCAAGCATGCCTCCATATCTTGAGCGAAATTATACTTCTCTTTTTTCGAAGCCCGCTGCATCTTAAGTCTTACCTCATACAGAACTGCCTGGCCGCTCTCCATCTATACAGGCAACTTCAAACCCAAACCTTCATTTTTTGGATTTTCTCACTGGTAATGATTCCTTCCAAATCAATTTTGAACGCTGCCTGCTCATTTTCCCGATCTTCAACAAACCGCATCACTCCTTGGCCTTGAATGGGTGCTGTTTCAAACGGGTTGATTCCAGCCTGTTCATCTAGATCATTCTGGAAACAAGGCGGTCGTTGTTGAACAGGCAAAGCCAAAGGGGAATTCTGGATTGTCGTAATGGTACATATCAATATACATGGTTTTTACAACGTTTTTATAGCGCACGGTATATTCATCCAGGATCACCCCATCCTTCTCAATCGAATCAGTTCTGTAAAAACTGACAATCTCACCGTGCGGCCCGAGCAGCCCGCTAAAATATTCCTCTTCACGATCCGAGCCATTTGATTCGCCCCCGCCGATTTTTATGGGATATTTCATGCTGTATCCATAATCAAGATTTTTTGCAATCGGGCATTTACTTGAGATTTCAGGTTTGAAAAAGGATATTTTTTCGATCGTGGCGGCGTAGGCCAATTCACCTTCACTTTCCCATCTTCCATTTCCCTTGGTTTGCACAATGATGGTTAGAATTTTCGAATCTTCAGGAAACACCACTGTAACCCGCCCATGTAATGGTTCTTCTTCCAAGGTTCCTTCATAATCCTTTGAAACGCCTTCTGCCAAATCGATCACTACATCCTGACTTTCGCTCTCGCTAAAATCATGAGCTGCTTCTTTAAAATAGTCCATATAGGAATTAACGACGCCAATCGGCGTTTTTCCACTGGGCTTGGCTTCAGCCAGCAGGAAGATGGTAACTTTCTCGTCAGGGCTTCGGAGAAACGCCTGATATGTATTTAATTCCTTGTCGTAGCCAGTTAAGGGCGCCATGCTGAATCCGCCGGCCGCAAAAGTGACAGGGTTGGTCTGAAGCGCGAGAAAGGCTGTGGCTGTGGGCGTAAATGTTATCGTGGCTGTGGACGTGGGCGCGGCAGTTACTGTTGCTGTCGGTGATAATGGCGTGGGGGTGGCCATCAACCCGCCCGCCTGACAGGCAAGAATCAGAATGCTTAGAATTGTAAAACTTGTGACCTGCTTTTTTTTGTTCATGTTCTTTCCTCTTTAGGTATGTTGTATTTATGGTTCTCCATGATTTGCCGTGATGTGTCGCCAGATGTAGGTCGGATTGGCAATCCGACTTACGCCGCATGGCCACATATGCTGGTCTATCACGGGAATTCCCATTGAGCCGTATGTATGTTTTATGGGTTTAGCGAGCAAATTCTATTTTGAATTTCACTCCGTAGCTTTACAAGTTCAGGATACTCATGAAAAAATAATATTTTCTTTTCGGCAATCGTGTCGCCTGCGGGAATGGGCGAGAGGATGAAGAACGAAAACGATTCAGCGATATCCTCGACTGGTTTAACCGCGGCATAATCGGTGACAAATCGGTCCTGATATTTTAGGTAGAATTCGTTGAGGTTTTTATAATATTCTTTATCATCATGAGGCAGCCTGGCTTCTTTCCATTCATCGTAAATATCAGCCCAAAATTTTTCGTAAAATGAATTGAGATATGAATCAGCCCGGCTGCAGCCCTCACTTGGAAAATATTGATCGCAGCGTAATTCCTCATGGATGTAAACCTGTTGATTGCCGGGGTTTTCGAAGACCGCCGTACTTGGGGTCACTTGCTTTGAATTGAGAGTTACCAGGTGTCCGAATTCGTGGATCAATGTATAGGTGAGTTCTCTGGAATTGGCAATATCAGCAATATCCACGACCAAGACCCAGCGGCGGAGGTCCGCGTTTGTTTGTCGGACTGCGGCGAGTAAATTGTCCTTCCCATCTGTAATAATGACAAATTCACCCAGCATGGATATTTGCTCTTTTGGGATGAGTTGTACATAATAATCCCATATCTTTTGGTGGACATCCAATTGTTCCTGAAACTTGACCAACTCATTGGGTACGGCTTCATTGTTGACCCAGGTGATTTTTTCATTATTTACCTGATAGGTGCTCAATGTGTAGAAGTCGTTTTCTTCTTCGCCAGTGGGCCGCCCTCGCAATTCCTCTGTATTTTTCCCATCTGGATTCATGCTATGAAGCACATTCGATAACACCTCTGTGCAATTAATAATGGGCGTGCTTGTGGCTGTAAAGGGAATCGTTGTAGGAGATGGCGGAAGTGGTGTATGAGTTAATGGAAATTCAGTAGGTGGGAGGGGAGTGTTTAGGTTCGCTGCGGCATTACATGCCAGCCCGCTTAAAATAAATAGCATGGCGAGTAATAAGGTGGGTTGTTTTTTTCTTGTGTGCATGTTTTATCCCCTTTGGGGTTGAGAATGGGTGGTGTGTGTCAGTAATTATAAAGGCGAGACTATGGCCTTGAAGGCAGATTTATCCCTCACAAAATTTCTGGTTGTTTTTACGCAACAAGTCGGGATCTTCCCACCAGTTAAGGATAAAGTCAACTTGTTCGTCGCTTTCTGGTGAACGGAAGTGGTGAAAGGCGTTGGGCCTGGTTTTGAATAATTTATCAACCTGGGTAAGAGATTGGGCGTTGGTCTGGCCATGTCGGACAAGATAACAACCAACAACCAGACCTGTGCGCCCCACACCGCCCCAACAGTGAACATAGACACAGCCTCCGCGATGAATGGTTTCATCCACGCTATTGAGAATTGAGATCATGGTGTCTGCCGCTGGAATGCCATAATCGCGAATGCTAAAGCGTTGATAGGATGCGTTGACCCCATATATTTCTGCCTGCTCTTTGAGAATATCTTCATAAGGCACAAGCTCATGCGATTGAGTGAGGTCAATAAACGAGTTGACGCCCGCTTCAAGGAACGCATCCATGCGGCGGCGGGTGATTTCAGGGTCGTGACTGCCAGGATATTCGCCGGCAAGGAAACGGTTTTCCTTGACCCAGTAGGATTCGATGATGGGAAGTTTTGTCATTTTATTTTATTCTGTAGGGGTACTGTATTTTCTACTCTTGAGTATAGGAACAGACACTTTGGATCATTTGCTTTCGCAAAGCAACCTTCGGGACGTTTTTTCTAATTACAGATAAACGCTATGGTTGTGCTGGCTGGGATTTTTCGTGTTGCAGAAAGTACTTCTGTGGTTACATCCCGTCCGCCATTGAGATTGGTCCAGATGGCGCCGATGGTGTAAATAATACCCCACGGAAGCCCCCACCAGCCAATCAGAAAAGATAACAGGGTAAAAGGCAGCCCTTTGAGCAGGGCACTTTCATCGGCTTTAATAAAATAAATATCTGAAGTACGCCTGAATGTGATCACCAGCAACGAAATAACATACGGGTATGTGATGAACTTTCCGCCTTTTTGCAGCTCAATTTGAAGTTCCATGTTGCTCATATTTTCCATGCCCTTGATTTTCATAGTTTCTCTTTTTTATTACTCGCAGGCGCCTTGTAATATGGATTCTCGCAGCTCAATTAACTCAGGGTATTCATAAAAGAATAATACTTTTTTATCCTTGATGAAATCTCCGCCTGGCTTCGGGCTAAACACAAAATAGGCGAATGATTCGGCAATATCTTCTGCGGGGTGTGTGGTGGAGTAGTCATCTAGAAACTGATCTTGATGCGCCAGATAAAAATTATACAGGCCTTCGTAGTATGGGATGAGGTCGCTTTCGTATTGCAGCGCGTCAATTTTTTCCCATTCTGAGTTGATATCCAGCCAGAAGCGGTTGTAGAAAGTATTGATATATGAATTGGGCAGGCTGCAATCTGTACCTGTAAAATAAGCGGGGCAGGCCGCGGCTTTGCTTTCAAGCAAGTCTGAGTTTAATGGATCGTTATAGATCTCTTTATCAATCGTGACCTGTGAATCATTCAAGGTCAGCAAGTGGGCATATTCATGGACTAATGTAAAAAATAGCGCATCTTTATTTTCAAGATCGGCAATATCAACTTCGACGATCCAGTGGGTGGGGTCGTCTTTGACCTGATCTACCGCAGCGAGGGTGTTTCCTTCTTCGTCAGTGAAGAGCATGTATTGCACAACCATCTGACGATCTGCGCGGGGAATCAATTTTATAAAAACCTGCCAGGCTTCGGCTTGCAATGCGCTGTTTTGCTGTTCGTCTTTCAGGTCGCTTGGGACTGGCTCAAAGACAGGGTTTGTAATTTGATCTTCGAGTACTGAATAAGTGACCAAATTATTTGAGGGCGGTTCAACCTCATCTGAAAAAGTTGCCACGTTATACACATCGCCTTTGGCGCTGGCAATGATTTCTGACATTTTTACGCGACAGGCAGCGTTGACGGTTTCCACGGCCAGAGTGCTTGAGAAGTATGTACCCAGCGTGATGCCCAATAGAATGAATACGACAATTGTGAACAGGACGATGAGGAAGGTCAACGTTTTTTTCATAGGCACCTTTTTTTTGATTGTATTCTCGTTTTACTTTGGAAGTTTTTTCTATGGGATTTTGATCCAGCCTGCATCGAGAAAATATAAATATAGATACCCAATCAATAAGACCAGCCACAGATACATTTGCAATTTGTCCAGCAGGTTTTCCCAGGATACGCTGAAATTGTCCTTGATGGTTTCGACGATCTTTTCGAGATTATCAAGTTTATTGCTGACGTTATCCTTCCAATCTTTTAGGTAGAACTGGTCGTGGATGGCTTCGTATAAATTCGAGGTATACCAATCACCGATCAGGAGCATGTTCTGTTCGGCACGTTCGAAGCTGAGCATCATTTCGAGCCGATGTTCTGCAATTTGGCGGATCAAGCCACGGGTCGGGCGTGGACGGCGTTTATTCTGAAAGAAGGTCTCGTTGATTTTATCCAACATGAGTTCGATGGATTTATCCAGCATACGATAACGAAGCAGCTGATAGTTACCGATCTTAAGCAGGGCAATATCCGATTGATAATCATCATTCGGCGCGACGATGACCGCGCCTTCCCAATCTACAACGGTAACTTCTCTTGCGGAATAATGCGTGCGCGACCTGAGGATTTCTTCGATTTCTGCTTTATCAAGTGTGTCGCGCTGCGAGCGGATAAAGGTGGCAATTTCAACCGCATTTTTATCGAGCCATTTATCGGGTGAGGGCGTGGCACTCTGCACAAGCAAAATACTATACTCTTCATATAGTCCGCTTTGACGGATGGCTTCGGGGATAAAGCGGCTTTGCAAGGCATTTTGTATTTTGATGCGATCTTTTAAAACCGAGTTGGCGAACGGGTCGCGCAGATCAAAATGACATTCCACCATTTGCACGCGGTCATCGAATCTTTGGCGAAGCGTGGAAACAACATATCCTTCGATGATGACAGTTTCCTCTCCAAGTGTCACCAGATCAATATCGGTCGGCTGGAAGTAGGGCGCGTCTTTGATCAAACCTTTGAATTGTTCGGGGGGAGGCGCATTCCCGTCATCTGAATCGGGGAAAGCGAGCAGGTAACAAATTTCCATGGGGTTCCTCTCTGTTGCGGAACTCAAGTTTAACACAGGAATACAGCCATAAATTCGGGATGTTTCTCGTAGAATGTTGTGTCAGTTATCCTATAAGTTATTTTGGGTTGGCTTTATACTTGAAGAAAATTCTATTAACCACGAAGGTACACAAAGGAAAAACCTTTAAAACCTTCGTGCCCCTTTGTGACACTTTGTGGTGATAAGGTTTTCAACATGACAATCAACAATCAATATAACAAATGGAAAGAAAACACGCTTAAGAAATCATTGGATAAATTCAAGGAGCGCAGAGAACGCTTTGAATATTCATCTGGATTGGAAGTACCGCGCCTCGCTCTCCCGCCCGAAGCTGACTCTGCTTACGAGGAGAAATTAGGCTTCCCCGGCGAATATCCCTATACGCGCGGAGTCCAGCCGA
>Ga0209181_10001597_pt1 | contig 39189 bp, 28 predicted proteins | sample MAT05_FD_187208 | JGI IMG/M metagenome (GOLD analysis project Ga0209181, IMG submission 187208) | Freshwater microbial communities from Lake Fryxell liftoff mats and glacier meltwater in Antarctica - MAT-05 (SPAdes) (version 2) | ecosystem: Environmental > Aquatic > Freshwater > Ice > Liftoff... | reverse complement strand
ACCCTTTTCTACAATATAAGGGAAAAATAATCCGGTCTATAGAAAAAGTGATACTTGGATTTCAGTATGATATAGATGATACTAGCAGAATAAAAAATGATTTAGGTGTAAGGCTTGCCAAAACTTTTCATCGAAATACGACCAAAAATGTTATAGAAAAAAACCTGTTTTTTAAAACCGGCGATATTTTATCGCCCTACCTGCTGGCCGATAATGAAAGATACCTGCGGGAACTGGTAATTGTAAAAGATGCCAGGATATATGTGGAGTATGCTGAAGGCACAACCGATTCGGTAGATGTGGTGGTGGTGACCAAAGACGTTTTTTCTATTGGAGTAAATTTAAATATCAGCAATAAGGACGAGGGGCGTATGGAATTACGGGAAGAAAATTTTATGGGCAGTGGCAGCCGTGTTTTAGTAAGTGGCTATTACGATAAACAGCGGTCGCCCAAAACCGGTATTGGCGGTGAATTGGTAAAACGTAATATTGGCGGCTCTTTTATTGATTTAACAACAGGTTACCAGGATTACAGAAATGCCTTCAGCAGCGATCGCAACCAGGAAACTGTTTTTTATACCCGGCTTGAAAAGCCATTGGTTACACCTTATATACCAAGTACCGGCGCATTGGAATTTAATTACCGCCGAACAAGAAATGTGTATGATGTGGATTCCATTTACCGAAAAAATATTAAGTACATAAACTATAATATAGATGGCTGGTTTGGTTACAGTTTAGATAATAAACGTTCGCTTTATGAAAATAAAGAAATACGCCTGCATCGTTTCATTGCTCTAAGGGTGCTTCGCCAATTCTTCCAGGCTATTCCAACAAAATATAAAACAGATCCCTCCATCAAGCCCGACCCCAGATTTACCGACATCACGGGAGGGTTAGCATCGCTTAATATTTTCAGACAGGTATTTTATAAATCGAATTTTATTTATGGTTTTGGAAGAAAGGAAGATATTCCTGAGGGTTTTAGTGCTTCTACAACTTTGGGATATGTAAGAACTGAAAGTTTAACGGAGGATAAGAAACGGCCATACGGCGGTATTGATCTATCGCTGGCAAATTTCAAAAAAAAAGGATTTTACCTTAACTACACATTTAGAATTGGTGGTTATTTTTCCCGAAAACGTTTTGAAGACGTTGATATGTTATTTAATGTTGAACATTTTACACTCCTTAGAAAATTAAGCCCGGCCTGGTACAACAGGGTATTTATGAGTGCAGGCATTACAGCCCAGTCAAACCAGGTTTTAAATGCATCATTAAATTTAAACAGTAATTTAGGGTTACCTTATTTTAGGTCCAGCTCGCTTAGCTCACTTAACTCAGATTTAAGAGCAACTGTAAAAGTAGAATCGGTTTTTTACAACACAACAAAAATTCTTGGTTTCAGGTTTGCTCCTTTTGTATTCAGCGATGTTATACTGCTTAAGCCAACCAAAAGGAACTTAAATTACAGTGATATTTTTACAAGCGTTGGTGGGGGCGTTCGTACCCGAAATGAAAATCTTACGTTTGGTACTACGGAATTACGGGTATATTATTTCCCCAGAACCATCGGCAGTATGAAGCCATGGAAAATAGAGATAAACACCAATATCCGGTTTAAATTCATAAGCAGTTTTATAAGCCGGCCCGATTTTATTGTTGCTAATTAATGTCCGATGAACTTTGGTTGGTATAATAAAAAGCCATTCGCCGCATGGCGAATGGCATATAAAGATTTTAAATTGAAATCTAGATCAGATCAAGCGCCTTGGCAAAAAAGGTAACGTTAAAAGGCAGTACCACGGAAACCCACGAACCCATCGGTGAATATAACATTACAAAAAACAAAACGACAGAAAGTAAAAATAATATCCAGAATAGCCCGGTTCTTTTTTTGGTTGTTTCCATTTGATTATAATATTTTTTTGCAAATATAAGGCAGAACTTTTTATCCGTGGAATTTTACTGTTTCTATGTTGTAGTTTTTGTGTAAAATGGTATCTTGCCCATTCTTAACCCGTTTTAATGATTCTACATTTTTATTTACGCTATTCCACCCAGTTCGGTCAGTCTCTTTCTATATCGGGCAACACCCTTGTATTGGGCAATGATGATATTAAAAAGCCATTTGCACTAACCTACCTCAACGACCATCTATGGTATGGAACTGCTGAAATTGACGAGAAAGACATTTTTGAAACAATAAATTACCGGTATATACTGCGGGATAAGGTTACCGAATTGGTTTTTGAGTTTGGTAACGACCGCATTATTGAATTTGAAAACCCAAAAGCATCAAAGATTGTTTTATACGACACCTGGAATCAGGCAGGGCAATTTGAAAATGTTTTTTATACTGCTCCTTTTGCACAGGTATTGCTAAAGCATAAATCCGAAAAAAATACGGCGGCAAAAAAGCCTGCAAAACCCACACACGATTTCAGGGTAAAGGCTCCGCTGCTGCAGCAACACGAAGTACTTTGTATCAGTGGTTCATCCAAAGTACTGCACGACTGGGATGAGGAAGATGTTTTGCTGCTTGGCAAAAAAGATAACTGGTGGACAATTCAGCTTGATCTTTCAAAAGCCGTTTTTCCATTTGAGTATAAATACGGAATCTATAACAGCAGCAGTAAAAAGTTTATCAGATTTGAAGATGGCAATAACCGGGTATTATTAAGTGAAGATGGTAAAGATGCCCTAACCATTTTGCATGATGGCTTTGCAAAACTGAATAATATAAACTGGAAAGGCGCTGCTGTTGCCATTCCGGTTTTTAGTTTGCGCAGCCAAAACAGTTTTGGTACCGGTGAATTTACCGATCTTAAACTGCTTGTTGACTGGGCCAAAGCTACCGGCCTTAAAATGATACAGTTGTTGCCGGTAAATGATACAACTTCAACATTTAGCTGGAAAGACTCTTATCCATATTCAGCCATTTCTGCCTTTGCATTACACCCCATGCTTTTAAACCTGGGTGCTGTTGCCGGTAAAGAAAATGCTCATATCATTACAGCCCTTGCATCAAAGCAAAAACAATTGAATAAGCTTGATAAACTGGATTATGAGGCGGTGATTAAAATTAAAATGGATGCCATACAAAAAATGTATACGCTGAAAAAGGAAAGTTTTAAGGATGACCTGAACTACATCACTTTTTTTGAATTGAACCGTCATTGGCTGGAGCCTTATGCTGCTTTTTCTTATTTGAGGGATACATACAAAACGGCCGATTTTGGCACCTGGGAAAAACATGCAGCGTATAATGAAAGTGAGATACAGGAACTGGTAAGTCCGATGCAGGCGCATTACGATGAAATTGCTATACATTATTTTACTCAGTATCACCTGCACCTGCAATTGCAGGATGCAACCCGATATGCACATAAGAATGGTATCATCATTAAGGGAGATATACCTATTGGCATTAGCCGCAACAGCGCCGATGCCTGGGTGGAGCCCAACCTGTACCACATGAATGAACAGGCGGGAGCACCGCCAGATGCCTTTACAGCAAAAGGGCAAAACTGGGGCTTTCCTACCTATAACTGGGAGGCCATGCAACAGGATGGTTTTTCGTGGTGGCGCAAACGGTTCGATCAGATGAGTAATTATTTCGACGCTTTCCGTATTGATCATATACTCGGCTTCTTCCGTATCTGGAGCATACCAGCACATGCGGTAGAAGGTTTACTGGGCAGGTTTATGCCGGCTTTGCCGGTTCTTATAAACGAATTGTTTTCGAAACATATACTTTTTGAAAGGTCACGTTACACTGAACCGTACATTACAGAAAATATACTCTCCGAAATTTTTGGAGATAAAAAAGATGCCGTGAAGAAAATATTTTTTACAGGGTTGAAACTGAAAGAAAAATTCAATACACAGCGAAAGGTTGAGGCATATTTTAAAACAGAAAATACATTTGATGAAACTGTAAAACAGGGTTTGTATGATGTGATTGCCAACGTTATATTTTTTGAAGTGGAAGGTTCAAACGGCCAGGAATTTCATTTCCGTATTTTAATGCAGGAAACGGCTTCCTTTAAAAACCTCGATACGCATTCGCAAAAAGAATTATCGGACATTTATACCGATTATTTTTATAACCGCCAGGATGAACTCTGGAAGAAAGAAGCACTTAAGAAATTACCTGAATTAAAACGGAGTACCGATATGCTGGTTTGTGGCGAAGACCTGGGCATGGTGCCGCATTGTGTGCCCGAGGTGATGGAACAACTCAGTATTTTGAGTTTGGAGATACAGCGCATGCCTAAAAATATAGGCTCCGAATTTTTTCATCCCAATGATGCGCCATACCTGAGTGTGGTATCACCATCAACACATGATATGAGTACCGTACGTGCCTGGTGGGAAGAAGACCGCACCAAAACCCAACATTTTTATAATCAACTGATGGGTAAAAGCGGCGAGCCGCCTGTTTATTGCGAAGCCTGGATAAATAAGGAGATTATTCTGCAGCACCTGTATTCGCCGGCCATGTGGGCAATTTTTCAGTTGCAGGATCTGATGGGTATGGATGCAGATTTAAGAAGGGAAAATCCGGATGACGAGAGAATAAACAATCCTGCGGTTACAGAATTTTATTGGAACTACCGCATGCATATTAACCTGGAAGATCTTATAAAAGAAAAATCTTTTACAGAAGAACTAAGTAAATATATCCAGCAAAGCGGAAGGTGATTTTAATTAACATGAAAGTACAATACAAAACATACAACCTTCCTTTTCTTCATCCATTCAGCATTTCTAAAGGAACAAAAACGCATCAGCCAACATTGATTGTTGAGCTCGATTTTATGGGAATAAAAGGGTATGGCGAAGCTCCGGCCATCAGCTACTACAACATTCCTGTTGAAAAAATGGTTGAAGACCTGGAACGAAAAAAAATCTTTGTTGAAAAATTTGCATTCTCCGATCCTGAAAGATATTGGCATTATCTGCACCACCTGTTTCCTGCAAATCCTTTTTTAGTTTGTGCATTAGATATGGCCGGTTGGGATATTTACGGCAAACTAAAAAGAAAACAATTACACGAATTATGGGGGTTGGATATTACTGCTGCACCCTTAACAGATTTTACAATTGGTATCGACAGTATTGAAAAAATGGTTGCTAAAATGCAGGAAAAACCCTGGCCAATTTATAAAATAAAAGTGGGAGTGCCGGGCGATATTGAAATGGTAACTGCGTTGCGCAAACACAGCAATGCTGTTTTAAGGGTTGATGCAAACGCAGGCTGGACGCTGGAAGAAGCCTTGCAAAAAATACCTGTGTTAAAAGAGTTGGGTGTAGAGTTTATAGAACAACCTTTGGCAAAGGATGATTGGGAAGGCATGAAAATTTTGTACGAAAAATCGCCACTGCCATTAATCGCCGATGAAAGTTGCGTTATTGAAAAAGATGTAGAAAAATGCCAGCATCATTTTCATGGTATTAATATTAAACTAACCAAGTGCAGCGGCATTACGCCTGCACGCCGCATGATAGTGCAGGCAAAACAATTGGGTATGCAGGTGATGGTTGGTTGTATGAACGAAAGCTCAATAGGTACAGCAGCCATAGCGCAACTTGCGCCCATGCTGGATTATGTGGACATGGATGGAACACTTTTGCTGGCAGAAGACACAGCAGAGGGAGTGAAGTTTGATTTTGGAAAAATTCTATATAACGATCTGCCCGGGTTGGGTATTAAAATAATATGATTCAGCTTTTATTTTTTATTGGCATTATTGCATTTGCCGTTCTGCTCTATTTTAATAGCAGGGTTAAGAACAGAAGGATTGATCGCAGTAACAAACTTATAGAAAGGCAGGAAGCATTGATACAAATGCTTAACGAAAAGCATACCCATGAAGACAATGTCGAAAAAAGTTGAATCAGCTCTTTTCTTCTCTTTCAACTTTAAAATAGCAAAGGCTTAAATTATTTAAATTCCTTTTCGTTTTTGGATTGAGAATTAAATTGATTTTTTTGAATGAGAAGAAAAATATTAACTTTCACAAAATAACTTCTCATGAAAAAATATAATCTTCTTCCATTTCTACCTGCACTTTTATTATCAATACTTGTTGTTAGCTGTAATGAGCAAAAGGATAAAGAACCAGTTGCAGAAGCAAGTTCCGGCCATCCGGCATGGAGTGCTCAAACCAATATTTATGAAATAAACCTGAGGCAGTTTTCGGCCGCAGGCACCATTATAGAATTTGAAAAAGCATTACCACGTTTAAAAGATATGGGTGTTGAAATACTCTGGTTCATGCCCGTAACACCAATAGGTTTGCAGGGCCGCAAAATGACTGAAAAAGATATGGGCAGTTACTACGCTGTAAAAGACTACCAGGCATTTAATCCCGACTACGGAACGATGGAAGACTGGAAAGCTTTTGTAAAAAAGGCACAAGGCATGGGGTTTAAGGTAATTGTAGATTGGGTTGCCAATCATTCCTCGCCCGATAATAATTGGGTAAAAACGCATCCGCAGTTTTATGTAAAAGATTCGGCTGGTAATTTTGTTGCACCATTCGACTGGACCGATGTGCGGAAATTAAATTACGCAAACCGGGAGTTGAGAGACAGCATGATTGCAGCCATGAAGTTCTGGCTTACAGAAACCGGTATAGATGGTTTCAGGTGCGACGTGGCAGAAGAAGTGCCGTTAGATTTCTGGAAGGAATGTATTACTGAACTGAAAAAAATAAAAAATGTATTTATGCTTGCCGAAGGCGAAAAACCCGGTCTGCATAGTGCAGGATTTGATGAAACCTATGCCTGGAGTATGATGCACTTTATGCAGCAACTGTATAAAGGCGAAAAAAATGTAAAGCAGTTTGATTCACTTATTAATGCTGGTATAGATAGTTTTCCTGCAAATGCTTACAGGATGTATTTTACTGCCAACCATGATGAGAACAGTTGGAATGGAACTGAGTTTGAAAAATACGGGGACGCTTATAAAACCTTTGCTGTATTTACTCAAACCATGTACCAGAGCGTACCGCTAATTTACAACGGGCAAGAAGACATGAATAAAAAACGTCTTAAATTTTTTGTAAAAGATACCATTCCCTGGGCCGGTGAAATGGACCTGGCTCCTTTTTATAAAACGCTGCTTACACTCCGCAAATCAAGCGCAGCGCTGTCTGCTGATGCATCTTATAAAAGATTAGTAAGTACTGCCGATGCTTCCATCTTTGCTTATCAAAGAGAAAATGGGGGTAAGAAAGTGGTGGTTATTTTAAATCTTTCAAAGCAGCCACAAAAATTCAGCATTACCGATGATGCAGTTAGCGGCAAGCCGGTAAATGTCTTCTCGGCCCAAAAAGAAAATATAAAAGCCAAACAGGAATTGAACCTTGCTCCCTGGGCCTACCTTGTTTACGATTATCAATAAAAAAGATTTAAACCAATACAAAACCCGGCAGAATAATTTTTGCCGGGTTATTTTTTATTGTATTTTTAGCGAAGTGTATTTTTTACACTATTGCTTCATTTACTAAAACGAATTGCTATGTCTGAAATTGAAACAACTGCCACTCAACATCCGTCAATAGAAAATAAACCAAAGCTTTCATTAAAGCAAATAATGAATATGAGTGTTGGTTTTTTTGGAATCCAGTTTGGGTTTGCTTTGCAAAATGCGAATGTTTCCAGGATATTTGAAACACTGGGTGCCGAAATTGATAAGATCGGATTTCTTTGGATTGCCGCACCTATTACAGGGTTGCTGGTACAACCGGTAATTGGTTATTTGAGCGACCGCACCTGGCATCCGAAATGGGGCAGAAGAAGGCCATTTTTCTTTATTGGTGCTTTGTTTTCAGCAATTGCTTTGTTTTTAATGCCACAGTCCAGTGTATTATGGATGGCCGCAACTTTATTGTGGGTGCTGGATGCTTCCATAAATATTTCAATGGAGCCTTTCCGTGCCTTTGTCGGCGATAAACTCCCTTCTTCGCAAAGAACAACGGGTTTTGCTGCTCAAACATTTTTTATTGGTTTGGGTGCAGTGATTGCATCATTGTTACCTTATATTTTTACCAATTATTTTAATATCAGCAATACTGCAGCCCCCGGTGTGATCAGTGATTCAGTAAAGTATTCTTTTTACATTGGTGCCGTGGTTTTTTTGGTTTCAGTTTTATGGACAGTTTTTACAACCAAGGAATTTCCACCTGAAAACATTGAAACATGGGAACAGGAAAAATTAAAAACCAAGGGACTTTTAAATGGTATAAAAGAAATTACCACAGGCATTTTTAAAATGCCAAAAACAATGATGCAGCTGGCGATTGTACAATTCTTTACCTGGATCGCTTTTTTTGCCATGTGGATATATACTACTTCTGCAGTTGCATTGAATGCTTTTGGCACTGCTGATAAGGATTCAAAAATATTCCAGGATGCCGGTGATTGGGTTGGGGTTATGTTTATGGTATATAATGGAGTTTCTGCCATTGCAGCTTTTTTGTTACCCATGCTGGCAAAACAAATTGGAAGAAAATATACGCACATGGTATGTCTTTTTATGGGAGGTATTGGATTGGTTTCTATGCTGTTTATTAAAACGCCAAATATGTTATTGTTGCCGATGATTGGCGTTGGAATGGCATGGGCGTCAACATTAACCATGCCTTATGCCATTTTATCAGGAGCATTGCCTGCAAATAAAATGGGCTTCTATATGGGGGTTTTTAATTTCTTCATTGTAATTCCGCAAATTCTGGCTGCAGCCATTTTAGGATTTTTTGTAAAAAGTTTGTTTAACGGGGAAAGTATTTATGCATTAGTCATCGGCGGGGTTTCAATGATCATTGGTGGGTTTATGAATATAATTGTTACTGATAAATCTGACGAAAAAATTAAACATTAAAAATGCGTATGAAAAAATATTATTTAGTCATTTTATTATTGGGATTTTTTAGTTCAACGTTTGCTCAAACAACAGCATTTAATTGTTATCCCTCGCATTGGTGGGCCGGCATGAAGTGGAACAAACTGCAAATAATGGTGCATGGAAAAAATGTTGCCGATAATTTTCCGATGATAAAAATGGGGCCACAGGGTGTTAAACTGGCTACAGGCGTAAGGCTCACAAAAATAAACCGGGTAGAAAATCCCAATTATATTTTTTTAGACCTTGCCATAGATGCAATTGCAAAACCAGGAAAAATAAGTTTTCCATTTGTAAAGAATATGGAACTTACTTATGAATTAAAAACACGGCGCAAAGGCAATGGCTCCGCATTTGCACAAGGTGTTACCTCAAAAGATTTTATGTACCTCATAATGCCTGATCGTTTTAGCAATGGAGATGAAAGCAATGACCGGGTTCCCGGAATGCGTGATCAGACCTTAAGAAGAGATACGGTGTTTAACCGCCACGGCGGCGATTTAAAAGGAACTCAAAATCATTTGGATTACCTGCAATCGCTTGGTGTTACGGCATTGTGGCTAAACCCGGTTATTGAAAATGATATGGATAACCGTACCGAACATGGATATGCTTTTACCAATCATTATAAAGTGGATGCAAGGCTTGGCGGCGATAAAGCCTATCATGAACTCGTGGAAGCGACACATAAAAAAGGAATGAAGATTATTCAGGATGCCGTATACAATCATGTGGGCATTCATCATTTTACGGTAGAAGATGCCCCAATGAAAGACTGGCTGCACCAATGGCCCAGCTATACCAATACCACTTATAAAGACCAGGTACTTTTTGATCCGTATGCCAGTAAATCAGAAATTAAAATTATGGCTGATGGTTGGTTTACCACGCAAATGCCCGACCTGAATCAAAACAATCCTTACGTTGCTAATTTTTTAATTCAGCATGCATTGTGGACTGTGGAGGAATTTGGAATTGACGGCTGGCGCATTGACACCTACGCATACAACGATCTTGAATTTATGAACCGCTGTAATAAAGCTTTAGAAACTGAATATCCAAAAATCACCCTGTTTGGCGAAACCTGGGTACACGGTGTACCTAACCAAAGTTATTTTGTACAGAACACTTACAACATCCCTTTTAAAAGTAACCTGCAGGCGGCTACCGATTTTCAAACATTGTGGGGCATTAGTGATGCCATGACGAAGGACTTTGGATGGACAGACGGCGTAAATAAATTGTATACCATATTAGCCCAGGATTTTGTGTACAAAGACCCCATGCGCAATGTTATCTTTTTGGATAATCATGATATGGCAAGATTTTATTCTGTTGTTAATGAAGATATAGAAAAATATAAAACAAGTATCAACTGGTTATTAACCTGCCGGGGAATACCACAATTCTATTATGGTTCAGAGATAGGCATGACGGGCACTACAAGCCCCAACGATGGTTATGTGCGCCAGGATTTTTTAGGTGGCTGGAAAGAGGACAAGCTGAATAAATTTACAGTTGCAGGACGCAATGCAAAAGAAAACGAAATATGGAATCATATTGCCACTCTGGCCAATTATCGTAAAACATCATCGGCTATTACTACCGGTAAAATGATGCAGTTTGTGCCGCAGGATGGCGTTTATGTTTATTTCAGGTATAATGATAAGCAAACGGTTATGGTTGTTATGAATACAGCGAAAGAGAATAAAATGGTAGCATTGAAACGATTCGAAGAAAGAACAACCGGCTTCAGCAAAATGAAAAATATTAATACCGGAGCTATTACCGACTTAAAAGACTTTAACCTTGATTCATACAAAAGTGCTGTGTATGAGTTATTGAAATAAGGCTAAAGGCGGGAATAGGAAATCATTTTTTGCAGTTTCCCAATAATGTGTTTAATTTACACATTAAACGCATGCTATATGAAAAAATGTATTTTTTCAATCCTCATTTTATTCCTCGTTTTTTCTGTTAATGCCCAGCGTTTATTAAGCTGGACTCCAGAATTCCCGGTAGATAATTCTACTTTAAGTTTTACGGTTGATTGTAACAAGGGCAACCAGGGCTTACTTAATTTTGAAGGCGGTAATTCCAATAATGTGTATGTGCATGTTGGCGTAATTACCAACTTAAGCAGTGGGCCTACCGATTGGAAGTATACAAAATTTACCTGGGGCACAGCAGATCCGTTGGCAAGAGCTACGCCGTTAGGGGCTAATAAATACCAATATACCATTACTAATATCCGTTCTTTTTTTGGCGTACCTGCCGGGGAAACCATAAAAAAAGTTACCGCTATTTTTAGAAATGCAACAGGCTCATCAAAGCAGGTAAATTCAGATGTAAGTGATATGTACCTGCCTGTATATGGCAGCAGCGAATATGGGGTACGCCTTAACCTGCCTCCGTTTGAGCCCAGGTTCATACCTTGGGTTGAGCCAATTAATGTAGCTGTTGGTGGCAGCATTAGTATCACTGGTGTTGCATCTGCAAATTCAAATCTTACTTTAAAATTAGATGGAACAAATATTAACACGGTTACCAATGCCAATACCATTTCTGCTAATCCTACTATTGCTACTGCCTGTGCACACCAGGTTTTGCTGGAAGGCAACAATGGAAGTGTAACCGTAAAAGATTCATTCAGTTTTTATATTGCACCTGCAACAACTATTGCGGCATTGCCCGGAGGAGTAATAGAAGGTATTAATTATAATGCAAACAACACTGCAGTTACATTGGTATTATATGCACCAGGAAAAACGAATGTGGTGGCTATCGGCGATTTTTCAAACTGGACGAATCAATGCGCTTACCAGATGAATAAAACGCCCGATGGAAATTATTTCTGGATAACCATTACGGGTCTTACACCTGCTGTTGAATATGGTTTTCAATATTTAATTGATAACAGCATTAGAACTACAGATCCTTACACACAAAAAGTATTAGATCCCGATGACCAGTTCATCAATTCAACAACTTATCCAAATCTTAAACCTTATCCAACAGGATTAACTACAGGGCTTGTAGGCATTATTCAAACTGCGGAGCCGCAATATAACTGGCAGGTAAATAATTTTGTAAAGCCTGATAAAAAGAATTTGATGACCTATGAACTGCTGATCAGGGATTTTACGGCTGAGCACAGTTATCAATCTTTAATAGACTCTTTGCAGTATCTAAAAAATATCGGCATCAATGCTATTGAATTAATGCCTGTAAATGAATTTGACGGAAATGAAAGCTGGGGTTATAATCCATCCTTTTATTTTGCGCCCGATAAATATTACGGAACAAAAAATAAACTAAAAGAATTTATTGACAAATGTCATCAGAACGGAATTGCAGTGATACTTGATGTGGTGTATAATCATTGCACCGGCAATGCTCCGCAGGCAAAAATGTATTGGGATGCTGCCAATAACAGGCCTGCACCCAATAATCCATGGCTAAATGTTAATGCACCACATCCGTATAGCGTTTTCAACGATTTTAATCATACATCTGTTGCAACACAATACCTGGTTAACAGGTCACTTAATTTTTGGCTTGATGAATACCGCGTTGATGGCTACCGGTTGGATCTTGGTAAAGGATTTACACAAACCGTAACCAATACCACAACCGTTGAAAATTATGATGCAAGCCGTGTGGCAAATTTAAAAAGATATTACGATGCAACGGTGCCTTCGCATCCCGGCACCTATATGATCATTGAATTTTTGGGAACCCTCCCTAGCCAGGAAGAACAGGAATATGCGGCATATGGTTTTATGCTGTGGGGCAACAGCAATTTTACCTACAGTCAATGTACAATGGGCTTTGCAGCTAATTCAGATATTTCGGCCATTTCATACACCAGCTCACAACGTGCATTTAATAATCCTGCGGTGTTTGGATATTTGGAAAGCCATGATGAAGAACGCAACATGTACAGGAACATAACATTTGGTAATTCTGCAGGTAGTTATAATGTTCGAAATCTGAATACAGCACTGGCCAGGGGAGAAGCGGCTGCTACCGTTTTCTTTACAGTACCAGGCCCTAAAATGATCTGGCAATTTGGAGAAAGAGGGTATGATGTGCCACTGAATTTCGGTGGTTCAAATGTAGCAAACAAGCCACCGAGGTGGGAGTATATGCTGGTTCCGGAAAGGGTGCGATTATATAATACCTATAAAAATATCATACAATTTCGCCTGAGTAATACTGCTGTTTTTAATAACACAAGTTTTACGTATGATTTTAACAGTGGATTGGTGAAAGTTTTTCAAATTGCGGACCCAAATGCCACTGGAAAAAAAGTTACTGTTGTTGCCAATTTTGATGTAGTAGCACAAACCAAAACTGTTACTTTTCAATCGGTAGGCAATTGGACAAATCAAATCAGCAACGGCACCGGTACAGGATTAAATGGAGTAACCGGTAATAATTTTAATTTAACTGCTTCATCACAAAGTATAACATTACAACCAGGCGAATATCATATTTATGTGAGTGTACCCGCATGTGCTACCGCAACACCAACTGCAACAAGCCCGGTAAATTATTGCCAGAATGCTGCTGCAACCCCGTTGCAGGCAACTGGTACCAATTTACTATGGTATACAGCAGCCACTGGTGGTACCGGAAGCCCAACAGCACCCACACCAACTACAACTACCATTGGAAGCACAACTTATTATGTAACACAAACAATAGGCAGTTGCGAAAGCCCACGTTTGCCCATTGTAGTAAATGTTACTGCAAACACACCGCCACCTACAGTAACCAGCCCGGTAAATTATTGCCAGAATGCAGTTGCATCGCAATTAACCGCAACCGGTACTAGTTTATTATGGTACAATGCTGCAACAGGCGGTACCGGCAGTGCTACAGCCCCAACACCATCCACAACAACTATAGGCAGCACATCATATTATGTTAGCCAAACGCAGAGTTGCGGCGAAAGCCCAAGAGCTGTAATTGTTGTAAACATATCTGCAGTTCCCACTGCGCCAACTGTTACGGGTCCGCTTACGTATTGCCAGAATGTTACTGCACCTGCTTTAACAGCAACCGGTGCAAACCTTTTGTGGTATACAGTTGCATCGGGTGGTACAGGCAGTACTACAGCTCCAACACCTTCAACTGCTACAGCAGGTAGCACTATTTGGTATGTGAGTCAATCTAATAATGGCTGCGAGGGTCCACGTGCTTCCATAACAGTAAATGTAACTGCAGCACCACTGGCACCAACTGTAACTACGCCAGTTGGTTATTGCCAAAATGCGGTAGCTGTTCCTTTAACTGCAACCGGAACTACGTTGTTATGGTATGTTGCTGCAACAGGTGGAACAGGAACTGCAACAGCTCCAACACCATCAACAGCTAATGCAGGCAGCGTAAATTATTATGTGTCGCAAACTGTAAGTGGTTGCGAAAGCCCACGTGCGGTAATTACTGTAAATATTACTGGTTTACCAGCTGCACCTGTTGTTACACCGGCGATAACTTATTGTCAATTGTCGCCAGCTAATCAATTAACTGCAAATGGTACTGGCCTTAAATGGTATACCTTTGCAACAGGTGGTACAAGCAGCACAACCGCACCAACTCCATCTACCATTGCAGCAGGAAATACCAGTTATTATGTAAGCCAGTCAAATAATTGCGGCGAAAGCCCCAGAGCTGTTATTAATGTTACGGTAACAGCAACACCAGCAGCGCCAACAGGCCTTACTGTTACAAATATTACCACCACCTCGGCTGTGTTTAACTGGAATGTTACTGCCGGTAATTTTTATTCAGTTGATTACAGGATTTCGGGTTTTGGTGCCTGGGTAACTGTTGCAACGGGAATTAACAGTGGTTCTGTTTCGGTAACCAATCTTGCAGCAGCAACATTTTACGATTGGAGGGTGAACGCAAATTGCGCTGCAACACCGGTTAATAATTATGCAACATCACAGTTTAGTACGCTGGCGCACAATGGCCAGATAAACAATTTGAAAGAAGGGTATGGTATTAAAATATCTCCCAATCCGGTTACCGTAAATGCATTGATTGATTATATCATAGCTGATAACGGAAGAGTAAGTATTGAAGTAGTTAATCCTCAGGGGCAATTTGTAAAAACGCTGTTAAGCAATAGCCAGATAAGGGGACAATATCAATTACCCATTACACATCAGTTTGATGGGCTTGCAAAAGGAATTTATTTTCTTTTGCTAAAACAGAACGGAAGGGGCAATGTAGTAAAATTTATAAAATATTAATAAAGTAAATTATTTAGCAATGCATATGAAAAAATCCAGCGAATCTAATCCGATACAGGGTATTAAAACATTATCAGCCATTCAGTCGGAGGTTAAAAGTATTAACAGGATAGCATTATCTGTTGACTGTGTGATTTTTGGGTTTGATGAAAACAAACTCAAGGTACTGTTAATAAGAAGTGACCTTAAAAAATTCCAGGGTAAATGGTCGCTGTTAGGCGATTTGGTTGATCCTGGAGAAGAATTAGATGCAGCGGCAAGCCGTATTCTGAAGCAACGTACCGGGCTTGATGATGTGTATATGGAGCAGGTTAAAACTTTCGGTTGTATAAACCGGCATCCCGCAGGCAGGGTAGTAACGGTAGTTTATTATTCGCTCATTAATATCCAGAACCATAAATTAAAAATACTGGATAACGAACTTCACTGGCATGAAGTTTCTGAAATAGAAGAACTTGCCTTTGACCATAAACAAATACTCGATTGCAGTTACGAACAACTGCAAAGGCGGGTGCAGGAGCATCCACTTGCGTTTAGTTTACTGCCAAAAAAATTCTCACTGCGTGAATTGCAGAATGTGTATGAAGCCATCCTGAGTGTTAAAATGGACAGGCGGAATTTCCGTAAGAAATTTTTTGCAATGGACTTTTTGGTTGATATAAATGAAATGGAGCAGGAAGTGCCTCACCGGCCAGGTAAGCTATATAATTTCAATTACAATAAATATGAGAAGAAAAAGAAAAAGTGGGTGGGTATTGACTTTTAAGTCTCAAGCTATTTATGTTTTGCTGAACTGACTGATTATTAACCCACATTGCAGCTATCCCGGTGTAAAGCCCTGTTGATATTGGGTTTCATTTTTTTTGAGTTTAGGTTTGTGTACTACAGATTTTCTTTTGCTGAACGGTTTTGGTTTGATGAGCAGGATGGATTGGATTTTTTGTAACTGTGGCGATGGCGCAGAACATTTCCTAACCCCTATTACCACCCCGGCAGTATTGGTTCCCTGGGTGGTGATTATTTTTTGGGTGTTTCCTATTCTTACAATTTCATTCCATTGGCTATGGATACCCTGTGCTTTTATTTTGCATCTGATAGTGTTTACTATCCAATAAGCCAGTATGCCCAGGTGCAGGTGAGCCATCGTGCCTGCATCACTCTTGTGATAAACGGGGCGTAAATCCAGGTCTGTTTTCAGGGTGCGGAAGGAGCTTTCTATTTCACGGATCGTGTTATAGATGTTCCATATCATTACTTCATCCTGTAACTGCAGACTGGTTCTTAAAAAATAGATGCCAGCGAGGTTTGTTTTGCTCCGTACCGCTGGTCTTTCTTATTCCAACTGATGGCTGTGGCAGTTTTTTTATCATCACTATCGTTTACCTGTATGTCGTAATAATACTGCACCGATGGATAGCGTTCCCTGGCTCTGCCAATGCGTTGATGCACTTTGTTCAGTTTTTTTACGCCGCCTATGCCCTCGATGGATTGCGCTATCTTTTGCAGCTCCAATTTAAAGCGCTCTTCAAACTGCATACGCATGCTGCTGGCGGTGGTATATTTATCTTCACTGGTTACTTCGAGGTAATAATCAGTATTGCTATTACTGCTTACCGCTTTGAGCTGCACATTGCGTTTGCTTTTTGTTTCCAGTAAAACGGTAAGCCTGCCGCTGATGGCCTGATAGTCTTTTAATTTGGTACGCCTTACGCACAGGTAGTGATAACCTTTTGCCCTTATCATTGCCAGATTTTCTTCGGTAGCAATGCCTGCATCCATTACCACTACAGGATGTTGTGCCTTGGTGCGGTGGCTGAGTTTGTCTATCATCAGCGATAAGTTTTTGCAGTCGGCCATATTGCCCTGGTGGATGCAGGAGTATTTAATGAAGCCATAGATGTTTACTACCAAAGCCAGCACTACCAGTTTGGCATCGTTACGCTTTTCTTTACTTCGTCCGTATTGTGCCAGTTGGCTGTCATTGTATTGTCCTTCAAAATAAGTGTTGGTTAAATCGTACAGTACAATCTTATCCCTGATGTCAAAGAGTTCATTTGTTTTGTGAGAGAGGTGTTGCTCCAACTGGTCTTTTACACTATAAAGCCGCAATGCACTTTCATAGAGTTTGTCTTTAGTGATATTACTGCAATCATACCGGGTAAGTTCGCCAACAGCGGAGTTTTCTTTTATCCAGGAAGTTGTTTTTAATTCTGATGCAGGATATACCGCCCGGCTGATGATTTGTGTGAGTGCCAGTTGTATTTGTTCATCTGTAAACCCGGCTGCTGCAAGCACAGTGCCGATGCCCCGTTGTTCCACTATTTGATAACAAATCCACTCTGACCCTTTCTCCCTCGCATTGCTGTGCTGCATGGTATCTGCATCTATCTTACGGGAGTAAGGGCTGTGAAGGGTAAGGTCAAGCCGCTTTTCATCAACAATTCTTTGCCATAACATTTCTGCTAACTCAACAACGGCTGAATCTGTTATGGTAAATAAGGATTGTTTTAATTCATACCTGTCGGTAAGCAGCCTTGCTGTTTGATTGAGCTGTTCGGGTGTAAAGGCATCAGCTATAAAACCAATATTGACAATGATGCGGTGACAAACCCTGCCTTCTGCATTGCGATAGCTCTCTACCAAACGGTAGTACGCATCAGATTGCTGCTCAGCTCCATTGTATCGTAGGCTGAATTTGAAATACATCTACTACAAAACTCTGCCAACCAATCAACATAGCCAACACCCCCAGTGTACTACAAATCAAAAATAGCCCTCACAGAAGCCGTAAACAATTTTTACAAATACCCCCCTACGAATACTAAATTCAAAAAAAATAAAATTTAACAATTGGTTGCAGAAATGCTGCAATGTGGGTTAAAGGCTTATTAAAAGATATTGTTTAGACTTTTTTTTTCAAAAAATTTTTTTTGACAAATAATTGTTAATTCAAAAAAAGGTCTATATTGTGTAAAATATACACATTCTGTTTGTGTAAAAAGTACGCAGTAGTTACAATTGCTAATTTTAAAAACGAAAAGCTTGTTTTATGAGAAAAATCTCCCAAAAATTAATGTTGTCCTTTGTCATGTTTTTCATGTCTCTGGCAGCATTTTCTCAAAATGCAGTTACCGGTAAAGTAACTGATTCAAAGGACGGAACACCTGTTGTCGGCGCATCAATTACTGTAAAAGGCACCAAGACTGCCACGCAAACTGCTGCAGATGGGTCCTTTAAAATAAACGCTCCAGCAAACAGTACCTTGGTAATTTCTTCTGTAGGTTTTGCCCAGCAGGATGTTAAGGTAGATGCAAACTCGGTAGCCAATGTTAGTTTAACTCAAGTTAACCAGCAGTTGAACGAACTGGTGGTTGTTGCTTATGGCACAAAACGTAAAGGCGACTTAACGGGTTCTGTAACTTCGGTAACTGCCAAAGATTTTCAAAAGGGTGTTGTAAACTCTTCTGAACAATTACTACAGGGCAAGGTTGCCGGTTTGGAAGTTACAACCGGCGGTGGTTCACCCGGCGGTGGTAGCAGAATACGTATCAGGGGCGGGGCATCTTTAAATGCCAGCAACGATCCATTACTGGTTATTGATGGCGTACCGGTTGAAGGCAATGGTATTGCCGGTTCTTCAAATCTTTTAAATACCATTAACCCCAATGATATTGAATCTATTTCGGTATTAAAAGATGCTGCTGCAACCGCATTGTATGGTTCAAGAGCCTCTAATGGTGTGTTAATAGTTACAACCAAAAAAGGAACTAAAGGAAAAATCAGATACAATTTTAATACACAATTGTCTACAGGTATTGTTGGTAAAACAGTAGATGTACTGAGTGGCGATGAAGTACGTGCTATCATTAATGCAGATGCGGCATCCGGCGGAAACAATCTGTATAAAAATTTGCTGGGTACAGCCAACACCGACTGGCAGAAAGAAATTTACCGTCCTGCTTTTGGATGGGATAATAATGTAAGTGCCAGCGGAGCCTTTAAAAACATTCCTTTCAGGGCTTCTATAGGTTACTTAACACAGGATGGTATTTTAAGAACCGATAATTTTAAACGTTTTACCGGCTCATTAAACCTCACTCCCAAATTTTTTAATGATCATTTAAGTGTAAACCTGGCTTTAAAAGGTAGCAATACAAAAAATAATTTTGCTAATGGCGGTGCAATCGGATCGGCAATTGCTTTTGATCCTACTCAATCTGTAAGATCAAATACAGGCAAATTTGGTAATTATACTGAGTGGCTTGACCCTAATGGCACTTTGATTGACCTTGCTACCCGTAACCCGATTGCTTTGTTAAACCAACGGGATAATACATCAAGTGTAAATCGGTTTGTTGGTAACGTGCAACTCGATTATAAAATACATTGGTTACCCGACCTGCATCTAATGGTTAACCTTGGTATTGACAATGCCAGCGGTAGTGGTAACGACAATATAGATTCAGCATCGGCTACTAATTACAAAACCGGTGGGCGCAAAAGTTTTTACGAGCAAAAGAAAATAAATACCATTGCAGATGTTCAGCTTTTTTACTCCAAAGAATTTAAAAAGCTAAAAACAAAATTTGATGTATTGGTTGGTCACAGCTACCAGGATTTTACAACCAAGGTTAAAAATTTCTCCTCATTCAGTTACAGGTCTGTAGCCGACCCAGCTAACCCGCAAAGGAAAGATACCATTGCCGGATCTCAACCAACTTTTCTTACCGATAAACCTCAATACCGTTTAGAATCTTACCTGGGCAGGGTAAATCTTTCTATTGCCAATAAATATTTAATAACTGCTTCTATACGCAGAGATGGCAGCTCTAAATTTGCAAAAGACAACAGGGTGGGTTACTTCCCATCTGTAGCCGCTGCCTGGAAACTTAAAGACGATTTCTTTAAATCTGTAAATATTATTAATGATTTAAAATTAAGGGTTAGCTGGGGTAGTACTGGCCAGCAGGATGGGATACCTTACTATTCTTATCTGCCTTATTATAGCAGAAGTGAAGCTGGTGCTCAATACCAGTTTGGAAATACTTTTTACAGCTTTTTACGCCCATCTGCTTATGACCCCGACAGGAAATGGGAGACTACCACAACAACCAATGTTGGACTTGATTTTGGTTTCCTGAATAACAGAATTTCTGGTTCTGTAGATTACTACATTAAAAAAACAAAGGACCTCTTAAGCACCGTACCAGTTGCTGCCGGTGGAAACTTTAATATTGAATTATTAACCAATGTTGGTAATATGGAAAACAGAGGTGTTGAGTTTACCTTAAACACCGTACCCATTAAAAAGCAAAACCTTACCTGGGAATTTGGGTTCAATTTTACCTATAATACCAGGGAAATTACCAATTTGTTGAAACAACAAGATCCAAATTTTAAAGGTATTGAAGTAAGTGGTATATCGGGCGGTACCGGAAATAATATTGGCAGATTTAATGTTGGATATGCACCTTTTACTTATTTTGTTTTTAAACAAGTGTACGATCCCGCAACAAACAGGCCTATTGAAGGACTTTATGAAGATTTAAACAGGGATGGTATAATAAATCAAAGTGACCGTTATTATTACAAGAAGCCTGCTTCAGATATTTTTGTTGGTCTTAATACGCAGGTAACTTATAAAAAATACTCCTTAGGTATTACCGGTCACGGTGCTTTTGGGGCGTATCTCTATAATAATTTCAACTCCAATAATGGTGTTTTAAGGCAAATCAAAAACCCAATTAATTTTATTGGCAATGCTTCTGCCAATTATTTAGAAACAGGATTTTCAAATAACCAGTATTTATCTGATTACTATATCGAGAATGCTTCTTTCTTCAGGTTAGACAATATTAACCTGGGTTATAATTGGGGTAAAATAATGAAAGGAAAAGCGAGTCTGCGTATTGCTGCAAGTGTGCAAAATGTATTTATTATATCTAAATACAAAGGGCTTGATCCCGAAAATTCAAATGATACGGGCGTGGATAATAATATTTACCCAAGGCCACGTATATTTTCTTTAGGTTTTAATTTAGATTTTTAATTATAAAATAATGATTGATATGAAAAATAAATTAATTAAATATGTAGGATTTCTGCTGGTTGTAGCTTTGGTTGCTGCTTCCTGCGCCAAAAAACTGGATTTGTTTCCTACCAATGACCTTACGCCAGAAAAAGCTTTTGCAAATGCTGCTGGTTACAAAAGTGTATTGGCAAAAATTTACGGCACGCTTGCAATTACCGGCAATACCGGTCCTGCAGGTAATCCGGATATTAGCGGTGGATTGGATGAAGGCTCGCAGGTAGCTTTTATCCGTATGTTTTTTAATTGCCAGGAATTACCAACTGACGAGGCTGTAGTTGCATGGAACGACCAGACTATCAAGGATTTTCACAATTTAAAATGGACAAACGCAGACCCATTTCTTAAAGGAATTTACGCCAGGCCTATTTATAACATCACACTTATTAATGAGTATATCAGAGAAAGTTCAGACGCTAAATTAGCCGAAAGAGGAATTGGCGGCTCAGAAGCTGCTGATATTAAAAACTCAGTTGCTGAAGTTCGTTTTTTACGTGCCTATAATTATTGGGTAATGATGGACCTTTTTGGCAAATCAACATTTATTACTGAAGATGATTTAGTAGGTGCTATTTTGCCAAAAGAAATTAGCAGGGCTAATTTGTATTTATACATTGAAAAAGAATTAAAAGCCATTGAAGGTCAACTGGCCCCGGTAAAAACTGCTGAATATGGAAGAGTTGACCAGGGAGCTGCATGGGCTTTACTCGCCAGGTTATATTTAAATGCAGGCACTTACACTGCAACCACCAATTATACAGATGCAGTTACCTATGCAAAAAAAGTAATTGCTGCTCCTTATACATTATATGGTGGTTACCCAAGGGTATTTATGGCAGACAATGATAAAGCAAAAGATGAATTTATATTTGCTATTAATTGCGATGGCCTGCGAACACAGGCCTTTGGTAACACTACCTTTTTTGTGCATGCAGCCTGTGGCGATGAGGGAGCAGAATATGGTGTAAGTGGTGGCTGGTATGGGTACAGGTCAACTTCTGCTTTTGTAAATCTATTTTCCGATTTAACCGGTTCTACCGATAAAAGAGCCATGTTTACCACCAGTAAATATGGTACCAGCCCTGCACAATTAGTCATTACAGACATTAGTAATTTTGATCAGGGACCGCATGTTAAAAAGTATGTTAACCTTCGTTCAGATGGCGGACCGGTATCAGATTCAAGAAAAGAATTTGCTGATGTTGATTTTCCTGCATTTCGTTTAGCTGAAATGTACCTTGTTTATGCAGAAGCTGTTTTGCGTGGAGGTACCGGCGGCGATGCTGCAACAGCCCTTGGATATATAAATAATATACGTACAAGAGCTTATGGAAATGCTACGGGCAATATCAGCGCCGGCCAGTTAAACCTTCAATTTATATTAGATGAAAGAGGAAGGGAATTATATTGGGAAGGACACCGTCGTACCGATTTAATCCGTTATGGATTACTTACAACCGGTACTTATTTGTGGCCATGGAAAGGAGGCGTATCATCCGGTACTGCTGTAGACAGCAAGTATAATATTTTCCCAATTCCTGCATCTAACCTGGTTGCCAATAGCAACTTAACACAAAATGCAGGCTACTAATAAAAAACAATAAAAAACGTTTTATATGAAAAATTTTATAAAATTACTTTTTAGCACTGTCTTCACAGCAGCGATTATTTTGTCCTGTAAAAAAGATGAAAACAAGGTTTATTTCGAGGGTGGTACAAACCCGGTATTAACCGTTTCATCAACTGCCAATCTTTTTTTGGATAGTACCAAAAAGAACTCGATTGCGTTAACCTTCAACTGGACCAATCCAAACTATAAGCTTAACACAGGTATAAGTTCTCAATCAGTTACTTATGTCTTGCAGGTAGATACAACAGGTGCTAATTTCTCCAATCCTAATATTCAGGAGACATCAATTTCTAACGACCTGAGTGCTGCTTTTACGGTAAAGCAGATTAACACCTTCCTCAACAAATTGTTGATGGCAAGAGATGTTCCGCATAATATTGAATTCAGGGTGAAATCTACTATAAACGGTGCTGTACCATTATTCTCTAATGTTGTTAAGATTGTTATTACACCTTACCTGGATGTGGCTGTACCACTGCCTCCTCCAACACTTCCCGCAACCATTGGCGATTTGTATATAACCGGCGATGGCACACCAAGTAGCTGGACAAATAATCCACCATCTACTCAAAAATTGACAAGACTTAGTTTAACTGAATATACGATTACCATGAATTTTACACCGGGTAAGTTCTATAAATTCTTGTCTACTTTAAACCAATGGCAACCTCAGTATGGAGGAAAAGAAGCAAATGGAGGAGATTTTAGCGCCAATATGGGTGGTGGATCTGATCCGGATGCAATACCTACACCGTCCGTTTCGGGAAGCTATAAAATAACCCTGAATTTTATTACAGGAAAATATACTGTTGTAAAACAATAATCAACATTTAAAATTTAAACAATGAAAAATATTTTTAAAACCATTTTTGCTGTATTGGCCGTTTCGGCATTTTTTACAGCCTGTAAAAAAGTTGATAACCTTACCAAGGTTGATGCTTTACCCGTTTATCAATTGGGTGTGTCTCCGGTATTGATCAGTTCGCTTGCTACCGTTGCCCCAACAATTGCCGATACCAGCAATGCTGTAATAAATTTTTCCTGGACCAATCCAAAATACGCTAATGATTCTGCAACTACGAAGTATGTTTTGGAAATTGATTCTACTGGAAAAAATTTCGCCAATAAAAATTCTAAAACTGTTAATGGTGCATTAAGCACCACATTAACCGGCCGGGAATTAAATGGCATATTGTTAAACCTGGGCTTTAGGTTGGGCGTTTCACAATCAATTGATGTTAGGCTTATTTCTTCTTACAACAACAATAACGAGCGGTATACAAGTAACGTTTTAAAAATAATGGTTACACCTTTCCCTGATCCGTCAGTTTTAGTAACAGCCAATGCTGCTGTAACAGTAACATTACCCAATGCAGCCTTGCCATCCAATACGTTTTCGTGGACAGCTGCATTTAAAGGATATGCCGGAGCAGTAACCTATACATTGCAGTATGATTCTGCAACCAAAAATTTTGCAAATGTTAAAGAAATTCCTGTTAACTCTGCTATTTTCACCAGGGCATTAAATCAGGATACGATGAATTTAACTGCATTAAATTCAGGCATACCCGGCGGTAACACCGGTAAAGTTGAATACCGTATTAAAGCGGTAACAGCCATGGGCGCAATAGTTTATTCAAATGTAGTAAGCGTAACTATCACCAGTTATTTACCTATTTTAAGGGTGTATCTTCCTGGTGGTTACCAGGGTTCAACCGGTAACGGAAATAATTGGGATCCTCCTACAGCCCCGGAATTAATCAGGGATTTGCGCCCAGGTGTCTTTAATAAAATGTATTACATCTACATTTATTTACCTTCCAATGCAGAGTTTAAAATAACTATTGGCCGTAGCTGGGCTGTAAATTATGGCGGTTCTGGTGGTGTATTATCCGGTGGTGGTGCAAACCTTACAGTACCAACTGCAGGTTTTTACAGAGTTTCTGTAAACGTTAGTACGCTTCAATATAATATTACTGAAGGCCGTATGGGTTTTGTAGGTGGGGCTACGGGTGCAGGTTGGAATCCGCCTAACGTTTTCCCTACGTATGCTTTAGGTAATTCAGCAACCAACCTCTTTGTGGGCTTAACAACTTTTGCAACCGGGGGATGGAAATTAATAGACAATGACCAGTGGGATAACGGAAGCCAAACCGTTACGGAAACCAGGAGTTATGGATCTGCCGGAGCAAGCGGAAGTACCATGGGTGTTAATGGACCTAATTTTCCAGACATTACTACAGCCGGCCGTTACCGGATGATTTGGGATGGACGTGATGTTAATAATATTAAATACGAGATTAGCCCTGCTACCGAAATGAGGATTGTTGGTAATGGCATGACCAGCGTACCTGATTGGAACCCCGGCGCATCACCTCAAATGACTTATGCTGGAAATGGTGTATGGACGCTTACTTTAGCATTGGATGCCAATGAAGAAATTAAATTTTTGGCAAGCAACAACTGGGGTGCTTTTGATTATGAAGATAATAGCGGACAAAGCCAGTCTGTTGGAACACCAAGAAAAATTCAATGGGCTAGTGGTCCTAATTTTAAAACACCAGTCACCGCAGGCACCTATACCATTACGCTCAATGAAAACCTGCAAACAGTTACGATCAATTAATTAATAATAATTAAAGCAAAAAAATACCATCGGCCATTTGGCGGATGGTATTTTTTTTGTGTTGAAAAAAAATTTTACGTTCTACTTTGTTGAAAATTTATAAATTGTAGTTTGACTGTATTTTTCTCCCGGACTTAAAATAGTATTGGGGAAAGATGGTTCGTTGGGACTGTTAGGATAATGCTGGGCTTCTAAGCAAAGCCCTGCGTGTTTTACAAAAGAAGATTTGATATTGCCGTTATCTGCGTGTAGCGCATTACCCGAATAGAATTGCACAGCAGGTTCTGTAGTAAACATTTCCATAAACCGGCCACTGGTTTCATCATACAATTCGGCTGCTTTGTTATCGGGGTCATTTAAAATCATGTTATGGTCGTATCCGCCTGCTGCATTAATATCTCTTCCTGCTTTTTTGGCGGTATTAAAATCCAATGCGGTGTTTTGCAATGAAATTAATTTCCCTGTGGGAACGAGGTTTTCATCGGCTTCGGTATACTGGCCGGCAAATATTTTTAATTGGTGGTTGAGAATTGTTTCAGCTTTACCTGCCGATAAATTGAAATAACAATGGTTGGTTAAATTTACCGGTGTAGGTTTATCTGTGTGTGCTGTATAATCCAGCACCAATTCATTATCAGCAGTAAGTTTACAAAGCAGTTCAGTATGTAAATTTCCGGGATAACCTTCTTCGCCATCTTTACTTAGATAACTGAGTTTTAAACTACAGCCGTCATTTTGTTCTTCAATGTTCCACCAAACTTTGTCAAAGGATTTAATGCCTCCATGCAAGCTGAAATGTTCATGGTTAGTTGTCAACTGGTATTCTATTCCATCCAAAAAAAATTTAGAATTGGCAATGCGGTTGGCATATCGGCCTACAATACACCCATGATATTGATGACCGTTTTTTAAGTAGCCTTCAAGAGAATCGAAGCCCAATATTACATTTGCGGCTGTTCCTTCTTTATCAGGAGTAATAATCTGGGTTATAGTGGCTCCATAATTAATAACAGTAACCTGCATACCCGTTTCATTGCTGATGGTATATTCAGTAACAGCTTTATTTTCAAAATTGCCAAAGGGCTTTTTTGTAATGCCTTTTTTCATGAAACAGGTTTATTTATTTCAGAAGAAACCATGTATGAAACTATGCTTTTTTTAATTACCACATTTTGCCGTTCCGCTTTCAATAGAAACCGGGTATACCGATAATGTAAGGTCCATTTCTTTTTGGTATGCAGCGCCTATTTGCCCAACAAGATTTTCTACCGCATTTTCTTTTATCAAATTAATGGTACAGCCGCCAAAACCACCACCAACCATTCTTGCACCGGCTACCTCTTCATTATCTTTAACATAGTCAACTAAAAAATCAAGTTCTTTACAACTTACTTCGTAATCGTATTGCAATCCATGATGCGTTTCAAACATTTTTTTTCCAAGCGCTTTAACATCACCCTGTTTCAGATCATCGCAGGCGCCCAGTAATCTTTGGTTTTCCTGTACCACATATTTACACCGTTTAAAAATCAACGGGTCAACAGCCTTCACATAATCATTCAGCATTTCCATACTTACATCTCTTAAACTTTGTACAGAGGGATGATTTTGTGCGATCATGGAGACACCGGCTTCGCATTGCTTTCTTCTTGTATTATATTCAGATGAAGCCAGGTTGTGTTTTACGTTTGTATTGAATAATACAATTTTGTAGCCTTCTAGTTTAATAGGTACATATTCATAGGCAAGAGAACGACAATCTAATTTTATGGCATTATCTTTTTTACCAAACATACTGGCAAACTGGTCCATAATGCCGCAATTAACGCCTGCAAAAACATGCTCGGCTTTTTGTGCAAGCGATACCATCTGTATCCTGCTTAAACCAAATTTAAAAATTTCGTTTAAAGCAAAAATAACAGCACATTCAATCGCTGCAGACGAGGATAGCCCTGCACCAATGGGTATATCACCATCAACTGCAAGGTTAAATCCATTTACAACATGTCCGTTTTTTTGTAACTGGTCAACAACGCCCAGGATATAATTTGGCCATTGTACCGGGGCGGGTTTTATGCTTTCGGTTTCAGTAATAAAGCTGTCATTAAAATCAACGGCAAAAAGATGTATTTGATTATCTGTTCGTTTGCTGATGGCTACGTAAATATTTTTATCAATGGCGGCAGGCAACACAAAACCTTCATTGTAATCTGTATGCTCACCCAAAATATTTATTCTTCCCGGCGAGTGGAAAACATCAGGTTCCGCACCAAATTTATCCGAAAAGACCGACCTTATTTTTTTTATCATAAGGCAATAATAACCACTTTTTATATGCATTGGATAAGTTGGTACCGAAATTTGTATAAAATCTTATAAGCAGAACTTCTCGGGTATAAAAAGTGCAGGAAAATAAAAACCAACAGGTGTGTAATTTCTACACACTAATATGTAAATTTACCATCTAAACCTATTGTTATGCTATTTAAAAAGATGCTGTTTGCAGTTGTAATGGTTATATGTGGCATTGTTAGTTTTGCCCAGACAAAAATCAATATAAAATCTCCGAACAAAAATATTGAACTGAATTTTTGGCTGAATGATAAGGGCGCTTCCATGTATTCAGTTAGCTATAAAAATAAAGAAGTTATTCTTCCCTCCGCCTTAGGTTTTCAATTGAAACAAACCATGAGTAATGAAGCTCTACCGGCTTTAAAAGAAAATCTTGTAATTACATCATCTGTACAAACCAGCGCCGACACAAAATGGAAGCCGGTTTGGGGAGATGTAAAAGAGATCAGGGAAAATTACAGTCAGCAGAAAATAAGCCTTTCGCAAATGGGTGATAAGGCAATCAATTTCAATATCATTTTTAAAGTGTTTGATGATGGCGTTGGCTTCCGGTACGAATTTCCGCAACAGAAAAACCTTAGTCATTTTATTGTTTCTGAAGAAAAAACAGAGTTTCATTTAACAGGAGATCATAAAGCATTCTGGCTGCCGGGTGATTACGACAGCAATGAATTTAACCCGAACATTACAAAGCTGAGTGAAGTAAATGCCGAAGATCCAAAATATGCAGCCAATATTTTTGCACACCATTTTTTTGATAAAGATGCAGTACAAACCCCGTTGATGCTGAAAACAGATGACGGGCTATATGTGAATATACATGAAGCAGCTTTGGTAAACTACCCGGCTATGAACCTGCACATTGATAAAACCAATTTTACTTTATCATCTGTGCTGGTGCCTGATGCATTGGGTAATAAAGCTTATTTACAGGCACCGGCCAAAACACCCTGGCGCACTATTATTATATCTGATAAAGCAACAGATATCCTGGCTTCTCATACCATTCTTAACCTGAATGATCCCTCTGTTATTAAAGACCCATCCTGGATAAAACCAACAAAATACATTGGCGTTTGGTGGGAGATGCATGTAGGTAAAGCTACCTGGGATTATGCCGGAAGCCAGAACGCTACCAGCTTTGATGCGGCCGGACTTAAGCCTACCGGAAAACACGGTGCAACTACGGCCAATGTTAAACGTTATATTGACTTTGCAGCCAAAAATGGTTTTGATGGCGTGCTGGTGGAAGGATGGAATACAGGCTGGGAAGATTGGTTTGGGCAATACAAAGAAAATGTATTTGATTTTGTAACGCCTTATCCTGATTTTGATGTGAAGGGTTTACATAAGTATGCTGCATCAAAAAAAGTAAAACTTATCATGCATCATGAAACCTCTGCATCGGTAACCAATTACGAGCGCCAGATGGATACCGCATACCGGTTTATGAAAGCCAATGGCTATGATGCAGTAAAGACGGGCTATGTAGGGCATATCATTCCCAGAGGAGAGCATCACGACGGACAATGGATGGTAAACCATTATCTGCGGGTGGCGCAAAAAACAGCAGCATATAAAATTATGCTGGACGCACATGAACCCGTAAGGCCAACAGGTTTACACCGTACTTATCCAAACTGGCTGGCATGCGAAGCGGCCAGGGGCATGGAGTTTAATGCATGGAGCGAGGGCAACAGGCCTAACCATGATGTGATTTTACCTTTTACCCGTTTCATGGGTGGACCAATGGATTATACACCCGGTATTTTTCAACTTGAATTAAATTATTGGGATAAAAATAAAAAAGAAACCATTCATACTACCCTGGCAAAACAACTGGCACTATATGTAACTATCTGCAGCCCTTTACAAATGGCTGCCGATTTGCCGGAGGCTTACGAAAAGAAAATGGATGCCTTTCAATTTATTAAAGATGTGGCAGTAGATTGGGACGACAGCAAATACCTCGAAGCTGAACCTGGCGAATACATAACCGTTGTCCGAAAAGCAAAAGGAAACAATAACTGGTTTTTAGGTGCTATCACAAATGAGAACAGCCGGACAACAAATGTAAATCTTGATTTTTTAGATGCCGGAAAAAAATATACTGCTATTATTTATGCCGATGCTGTTGATGCAGATTATCAGAAAAACCCGGCTGCCTATGTTATCAGCAAACAGGTAGTTGATAATAAATCTGTTTTGAATTTAAAATTAGCACCCGGTGGCGGATGTGCTGTGAGTATAATGCCGGTGAAGTAATTGAAAGACTTTTATAAGATTTTGGATGCCCTGCAAATAAAACTGCTGGGCATTTTTAATTTGGAAGGTTAGTTACTGCCTGAAACAATAATTTTTTTAAAAATAAAAATCGGCGTTAACATTTTTCGGTATTTATTAATCATACATTAGCTGTATTATTTATAAATCACCTCCCTAATTAATAAACCACTAAAACAAAAAAATATGTTTACACCCCCAAAAAAAAGCAGAATCTTTGTGGCAACTGCCACAACACAACAACACAACAACACAACAACACAACAACACAACAACACAACAACACAACAAATTTAATTGGCTCGCCAAATTACAACTTGTTATGTTTGTACTCACCACTTCATCTGCACTACTTTTTACAAGCTGCCGTAAAGATTTAAGTAATCAACCCGATGCCGAATCTAAATCGACATCTGTTTTAAAAATGCCAGACAATTTTTTTAAAGAATCAACATTACCGGGGGTAGTTACAAATACCGGTAATTCCGCAGCATCATCAAAAGAGCCTTCGGTTAACAACGCAGGGGGCCCTGCATTCGACCCAAATAATGGTGATGTGCCTGTAACTCTTGGTAATCAGTTACCTAATCCTTACACAGTTGCAAATATGCAACAGGCCTATAATATACTGTATGGGCAGGGGCAAACACTTACTGCCAACTACAAGTATGTAAGGTTTAAACCTGCAAACCAGGATGAATTAGGAATTTTACAAAATGATGAAAATCTGGATTTACAGGATTATCCGATGGATTATGCAATAATACAGGATGGCGATTATTACCAGGACCCAAACCTGGGAACTGAAGATATATCCTGGTTATATACGGTAGTGCCTGTAAGTTATTCGCCCCCGGGCGATATTCAATATGAAATTCTTTCCACACTTTATATACCTGATAACAATGTGATGCTTGAAGGAATGGCCGAAAGCCTTGTTGACAGTACTAACTCTGAGCCTGCTACTTACACAGTAACCATTGGTGAGAATGGAATCAGGGTAATTACCAGAACTGATATATTGGATGTAGACCCAATGTTTGTGCCTCCCTGCGGCTATTATCCTTATCCTGACTGTGAGGGTGGGGGTGGAGGAGATGACCCACCACCAACGCCACCACTTCCACCAGGTATTTATGTGGAAGACCAACGTGCATGTGGCACTACAAATACCAATACAATCGTGCCTGTACGCCAGGTAAGGGTAGTATGTAAAAGATGGTTTAAAATATGGAAAGGCTATACAACTGATTTAGGAAGGTTTACGGTAACAAAAACATTCAGGAATAATGTGAAGGTGATTGTAAAAACAAAAAATAACCTGGCCAAGGTTAGTAAAATACGTGGCATACGTTTATGGCAAATGTATTTTCCGGTAAAAAGGCGCATTGGCGTTTTTGCAGGCAACCAGTTAGCAACACTCAGGTTTGTTTTTACCAAACCTGCAAATGCTAATGCAAGCAATGCGGAACTTCCTTATTGGGCAGCAGCCACCACACACAATAGCGTGGTAGAATTTTGGCAATACTCTGCTGAAAACTCATTACCTACCCCCCCTAATAATTTAAAAATAATACTAACAAACTGGAACGTGGCAGCAGGGTCGGGCAGCACGGTAATGTTTAATAAATGTCACGACAATACGGTTTCGCAGTACCTTATAAACTTTTTTATTGCTAATAGCAATATTATTCCCTTTTCAATGGGTACTATGATTGCCGTATTAAAAAATAATGTGGATATGACTATTAGTTATTTACCACTTAACGCCGATTATAACTGCAGGCTTACTTCGGCCAGTTTAAAAGAAACAGTATATCATGAGCTCGGCCACGCCCAGCATTATAACCAGGCAGGTTGCGATTTTTGGACAACATTACGGGCTGCCGAAATAGCAGAATTGGTTAATAGCGGAGGCAACGACCCTTATGGCAATGGCACCGATGCCAACAGAGCCCCCATAATTGCCACTGCCGAAATGTGGGGCAACCATTGCGGGTATGTTTATTCAAATAGGCAATATGGCAATGGAGGTTCAGCCGCTGCGGTATTTATTGCACGAATGCAAAGCATTGAATATTCAAATGCATCCATACCAAACTTAAATGCATACTTGGCAGCCATTGAAAACCATAACCCCAACAATACGGGGGATGTATATAGATGGATACCGCAAGGGCTGCCGTATGATTTAATGGATAATAGGAATGAACTTATTGTAAATGGATTTCCTAATATTAACGATAATGTTGCTGGTTATACAATCCCACAAATTTTTAATGCTTTGCAACCGGATGTCCGTTCCATTCCTGCATTTAGAGACAGGTTATTACAGCAGAATGGAAATAATCAAGCCGCTAATGTAAATTTATTATTTAGCCAATATGCGTATTAAATATCTAAAAATGGTATTGCTGATTACAGCAATACCATTGCTTTTTGGAGCAAGTTGTAATAAAGATGATGGAACGTCATGTCCTGCAAATTATACAACTTATTCTTTTAATGCAACCGCAACAATCTCCCCCCAGCAAGTAACATACCATATAGGTGATACAATTTTTTATAATTCTACACTAACAAATCCTATTTTGGATAAGTTTTCAAATCAGCTTATTGATTATACAAATGCTGTTTTACCAGTTGGGGATAATGGCATAAATTTAATTGATACAATTACCAAGCAATTTATACCAGCAAGAGATAGTTTTAATTTAATTGCCATTATTGGTAGTTTTATTGAAGAGCCAAACAATTTAAGAGCTGGCATAAATTTAAAATATCAGGCAATTAATAATTCCTATAAATTTAGTGGTGGCTTTATTTGTAAAAAGAAAGGGATTTATACTTTTGGCGTAGGTGATTTACTTAGTTCAGGCATTAACGGAAAAAACTGTACCAAAGCAACTTTTCTAACTCTTCTTGACAATACAAATACAAGTGGTAATATTCAATTGTATCAATATGCCTCTGGAGTTACTCCAACTGCTGAAGGAGCGAAAAGAATTTATTGTTTTAGAGTACAATAAGAAATATGCAAATTTATTTAGTTCCTAAAGTTGTTAATCTCTAAAAAATTGGGTTGCTGATTACAGCAACCCAATTTATACTTTCCGCAAGCTGCAATAAAAATGATACAAGGCCGTGCGTTAATTTTGCTACGGCTTACTCGTTTAAAGTTACTTCTGAATTTGCAGTACAACAGGAAACGTATAATATTGGAGATACTATTTTTCTATCTTCAAATTTTCCGAAAACGCTAACTGACTATACAACCATAAATAATCAGCAAATTGATTACAGTAATTCGGTGGGTATATACGGAGATATTGGCTTTGCCTATTTAGATAGCATTACTCATCAAATAAAACCAGCAAAAGATAGTTTTGCTTTTGTTCCTTTTGTTGGTAATTTCGTTGAGAGAACAAGCAATCAAAATCAGGGAATTAATTCAAAGTATGCTGAATTATCAACAACCTATAAATTTTATGCTGGTATTATTTGTAAGAAAAAAAAGCTATTGGATTAGTGTTGATCAATTAGTAAGTTCAGGCTTAGCTGGAAAGAATTGTACAAATGCTAATTTTTCTATGCTCGTTACTAATACAAATAAACATGCTAATTTGTTCGAGAATGCGCTGCAACAATCCCCATCTATAATTGCTTTGTCAACAATGTATTGTTTTAGAGTTCAATAAAAAATGGGCAAAAAAAAATTATACAGTAATTTCATCTCTCAAAAAATCTGGCAGATTTGATTGGTAATTTTATTGTTGATTATGGTAACTCAAATGGCATTGGAGGTAATATAACAACCTCTTTAATGGATACACAATGCTGGTTTAGTAATTGAAAGACTTTTATAAGATTTTGGATGCCCTGCAAATAAAACTGCAGGGCATTTTTAATTTCGATTGCAATAAATATCCGAACCTTCAACGGGTTTAATATCTTCCATATCTATATTGTTGGCACTTTTTTTATTCCCCCATTTGAATACCTTTTCAAAAAAAGGAAGTAACCTGTTGTTTTTTATCATGCTTAAAAAATAGACTTCGTGTTCTTTTTCCTTGATGCCCATTTCGTATAAAACAGTATCATGTTCTTTAATACCGAGTTGATTGAAAAATTGTTTCATGCGGAAATATTCGCACACATTGCCGCTCTCTAAACTGCCGGCAAAATAAAAAGGCATAAACCATCCAATAATGTAACAGCTAAAAGAAATTGTTTTTCCAATAACATGAAAACGAAATTCGTACCACTTCGAAACGGGAATATCGTATCGGTTCATAATTTTCAATACTTCGCTGCGGTGGTTCCATTCATCCAGTTCAATTTGCCGGATGGCCGCTTTTTGTGTTTTGTCTTTTACAGAGCCTGCATGACCCTGGTAGGCAAAGGCAGCCGCTTTTTCGGCAGAGTAGGCTTTCTGCAGCAGATCAGCTAATTCCTTATGGTTAAGGTTCACTTTTTTTAGTTGTAAATATAATGGATGGGCGCCTAAGTGTTGAAAGAAACTAAAATTTTAATAATTGCTGTATGCTGGCTTCTTTTTTCAATTGCAGCCTTCCCGAAAATCTCTGTAATTATAAATAACCTCTATCAAAAGCATAGCCGTTTCTTTATGGCCAAACGAATAAATGGTTTGAATGATACTTTTCTACGGTTATATTCCTTTAATTTGGCAAATTGAAATCCATCACGGCAAACCGGCGATTTATCATAATCGGCGAAAGTAAGATCAGCACAATATGAGAGGCTAATCTGATAAGAATTCATTAAAAAATATTCCGGCATAAAATATGATATACCTTAAAGAGCATAAGCTGATAAAAAATAATAAAAAAATGAAAAAACTTTTCCTGTTCTGCCTGCTGGCGATAACCATTAGTGCCCAGGCTCAAAAAATAACCGGTTGTGGTTTTAAAGTACCGCCCCGTTCCCTTATTAAAACAAATTTTGCTTCTGTGTATGAAGCAAAAGATATTTTGAATAACATGCTTGACAGCATTAACTGGAAAGAGAATTTCAATATACGTGAACAGAATGGCATTCGCAACGCTTATGCTACCATCATTCGCAATGCCCGCTACATCATTTACGATAATAGTTTTCTGGAAGATATTGATGCTTATTCTTCCACCAGGTGGGCATCAATCAGTATATTAGCGCATGAAATGGGACACCATTATTATAACCATGTTATCAGCGGTCAGGGAAGCACACCACCCAGAGAAATTGAAGCCGATGCATTTTCAGGATATGTGATGCAGAAAATGGGTGCCAACCTCAACGAATCGCTTGCAGCTATGAATGCCATTGCAACCGACCAGGCCAGTTCCTCTCATCCTGCTAAAAGAGACCGGTTAGCAGCTATTACAAGAGGATGGAACACAGCAAAAGCCGAAACGCCTGGAAATACAAATCCCAATTCTGGAGATAATCAGGGTAATAATCCACCAGTTAATCCTAATACGAATCCCAATACAGGCGGTAATCAGGGAAACTATCCACCAACAAATCCCAATACCAACCCCGGAGGGAATAATGGCGGAAATACAAGTGGACAGGGAAATACAAACCTGCCACCTGTTGATGACCCAAGCTGGATAAGCCTTAGTGTACAGAGTACAAAAACACAAACAGTGCAGTTGAGCGATGATGGAAAAACTTATCAACCTGCAGAAATAAAAGCCGGTGAACCATTCCTTTTTCGTTTCGAAATTTACCAGTATGGATGGATTAAGCTGCCTTACTTTAATGGTTTCAGAACTTTTAAACTGATGCATGGAAAAGATTACAGCGTACTCTGGAACCGCCGATCAAAAAACTGGACTGTGGTGGAAGTGCCGAATTAAACTATAAAATGATCAGTAAATGGTTTGCAGCAATGCAAACCATTTTTTTAATGGTCAAGCCGCCTTTTCTTTATCATGCCTCCTTTTGTATCCCTTACACTGTTCATCACCACAAATGCATCGGGTGTTATTTTTAAAATTTCGGTGTTGAGTTTATTCAATTCCAGCCTGGTTATCACGGTGTATATGATATCTACATTTTTTGTTTCGCCGCTCCTGCCATATCCACGTTTGCCATTGTACACGGTTACGCCACGGCCCATTATGTTGATGATCATCTCCCTTATTTCTTCACTGTGCGATGATATGATGGTAACGCCAATATATTCTTCAATTCCTTCTATAATAAAGTCGAGTGTTTTTGATGCAGAGAGGTAAGTGATCATCGAGTATAGTGCAATTTCAATAGATAAGAAATAGGCAGCGGCAGAAAATATGAAAACGTTTATCACAATAATGATATCGCCTATGGTGCTACCCAGTTTGCGGCTCAGGAATATTGCAAGCACTTCGGTGCCGTCAATTACTGCGCCACCCCTTACTGCCAGGCCAATACCGGAGCCTAAAAAAAATCCGCCAAATACGGCAACCAGTAAATTGTCTTTTGTTACGGTAGGAAAGTTTACCGTTGCCAGGCAAATTGAAAGCCCGGTGATGGCCAATGCCGTTTTAATGGCAAACTGTTTACCCATTACTTTATAAGCAAGCAGGATAAAGGGAATGTTTACGCAGATGATTAAAATGTACAACGGAATTTTTGTAACAGCCGATATCAACAAAGAAATGCCGGTTGCCCCGCCATCAATAAAATGATTACTGAGTAAAAAACCTTTTAAGCCAAACGAAGCTGCAAATATGCCAGCCGTAATTAAAAGCAGGTCTTTAAAATGTCGCTTAATGGTTATTAAAAATTCCCGGTATCCTTTTGCCCGTTTGTATGGCGAAAGATTTTCCTGATCAGCCTGCTTATTATTTTGAGCAATGATCTGAGAAAAGAATCGGTTCATATATCAAAGTTTAGATTGTAAATATACAAATGTTAATTACCGGGACGGTAATACTGTGGCTTGTGCATTGTTACTTCTATTCTTAAATTGCAAGAACCTGAGTATGTTGAGATAGCTGATAATTTAATGAAAGGGATTGCATTAATTTGTTACGGTATTATTTGGTACAGGTAAGCAAGGCTCAACTGCTGCGCTGGATATCTTCCAGTAGGAAAAAGGTACGGATTTTTATTGGATGAATGTTGGGCGTTCGTTCTATACTTAGGCAAAAGCTTTATTACGTGAAGTTGCCTTACCCTTTAACTTCGAAGATGCTTGTTTTCGGGAATTTTTTACTCTTTGAGCCTTAATGTAATTACTAATTGCGATTTCTTCAGCTTTTGTTAAAGAGCCCTGGCCTCCAAATAAGTCTACATCAAGTTCTATATTTTTACCTTTCATAGTGGGAAATATTTATTAATTTGTTGTACTAGATTTTGATTGATAATTGTAATTGTCCACCAAAACCAAGCTCAATTATTTTTTGTAAAGTCGAAATACCCACATCTTTGATGTTGTTTTCAACCCTTGATATATAAGCCTTGTTGGTTCCACATTTGTGAGCAAGCTGTTCTTGAGTCATGCCTTGCTCAAGTCTTGCTTCGTGAATTAAAGCACCAAGTTTAAATGCTTCAAATCCCTTATCTAATTTGCCACGTTTTGCAGAGCCGGTTTTGCCATAATGCTCATCTTTAAATTCGGCAAGTGTTTTAATATTTTTATTTGTTTTCATAATATTCAGTTTTAATTTTTAAAGCCTTTTTAATTTCCTGTTTGGGTGTTTTTTGTGTTTTCTTTTTACTCAAGATTATTTATGGTTGTTGGCCCGAGGCACAACAGCGGCTGCGAGTGGGCTTACGTAATGCAAGCAGCGGCGAAAACGCCAGCTCCACTTGCAGCAATACCATGTAAGCGGTAGTTTTATTAGTGTGTCCAATTTTCAATCTTTCCTTTTTTTTCGTCGAACCAAATTTCAATATAGACGTCTTCGGAAATGGGTTTTCCTTTATCTTTTATAAGGTCGAACTCTAATTTCTTTAATGCACTAAATATTGTGTTGATGCAATAATTGTATTCATCTATTTCCCAATACTTATCAATCGTATCGGCTGATTGATATCCAAGCATAGTTACTTTTGAAACTTTCCCATCTTTGCCAATTGTTACCAAATATTTTTCAGAACAATCAATGCTATCAATATTTATCCACTTCGCTTTTTTTATTTTTTTAAATAAAATGTCAGATATTTTGTCTTTACTTTTTCTATCAATTGCTTTCGGATTGTCAACGTAATTGTCAACGTTTTCCATGCTCATAACTTTACCAAAAGCAATATCTATTACTGTTTCCTTTTCGTAAATTGTATAAAAAACTCCATCCCATCTTAATACTTTATTGCTCAATGGAAAATTTAAGTTGCCCGAAAACCAATTGATATAAATTCTGTCACCAATAAAATTGTCTCCAAAAATCTCTTTCATTTTTTCAATAGAAGCAGCTTTATTTATTGTGCCGGTTCTTCTCTCACCACAATTTATTATGTCAACAAGCCAAAGGCTGTCATTGTCAATTTTATATATTGCTTGATAGCCTCGCCAGCAATTGAATGAAAAACTTCCGTTTGTATTATTTCTGAAGCTAAGACCAAACAATTTTTCTGTTTTTGCGGTGTCCCTTCTTTGTAAATATTGCTCAAGAATCAAGTTGTATGTTGCAATCGTGTCTCCTTTGAAAATTATGTAGTCAGACATTTGCGGACTTGCAATAAGTCGAAATGCAGAAAATGTCAAGACCAAGATAAATAGAAAAGGAAGTTTGTAGCTTTTTATCATATCAGTTTTATATCCAGATGCAACTGTCTGTGTCATTACATAGGGTGTCCGAAAAATTAACGCTTACATTTATATTTGCGTGACTAAGGTACATTAAAATGTTTTTTTCAATAGGTATGTGTTCCCTGAAGTTTTTTGTCGTATCACAAGTTCGGTTCAGAAAAGCTCAATAAAGATATATTGTACAAGAGTGGTTATTATTTCTTTTTACAAAAAAGAAATAATAACTAAGTATCCTTGCCAATGAAGCTAAATAGCATTACAAATGCCCGTTTCAAAACACTTAC
>Ga0209181_10001594_pt1 | contig 39210 bp, 30 predicted proteins | sample MAT05_FD_187208 | JGI IMG/M metagenome (GOLD analysis project Ga0209181, IMG submission 187208) | Freshwater microbial communities from Lake Fryxell liftoff mats and glacier meltwater in Antarctica - MAT-05 (SPAdes) (version 2) | ecosystem: Environmental > Aquatic > Freshwater > Ice > Liftoff... | reverse complement strand
ATCGGTGCCGTGAAGATCGGCCGCGAACTGGCGGGCGGGATCCTTAGCGATGGCACGCTGGGCACGGTGACGGTCGGCGGCTCAGTCACCGGCAGCGTCATCAGCGAAGTAGCCATCGGTGCCGTGAAGATCGGCGGCGAACTGGCGGGCTCTATCGATAGCGATGGCACGCTGGGCGCGGTGACGGTCGGCGGCTCAGTCACCGGCATCGTCTTCGCCGAACGCATCGGCAACGTCACCGTCGGCGGGTCCATTCTCGCCGGGATCGATGCCAGCGGCACTGCGGGCATTGTGCTGATCAGTTCTTTTCAAGGGATCGGCTCGATCGTGGTCAAAGGGAGCATCGCCGGAACCGCGGGCTCGCAGGGTGTCGCGGTCGTCGCAATCTCCACCGGAGAGGGCGGCATCAAGAGCCTCACCGTGAGTGGCAGCGTATCCCACGCGCGGATTACGGCTGGCGGCTTTTTTAGGGGAGGCAGTATCGACACGGTGAAAGTAGGCGGCGACTGGATCGCCAGCAGCCTCGCCGCCGGCGTCTCGAGCACGAACGCCTACCTCGGCGATAACGACGACTTCGTCGTGCAGGCTCCCCTCACCTCACGCATCGGCAGCATCACCATCGGGGGGCAAGTCATCGGCACCGCGGCGGGCAGCACCTTCGAGAGCGGCATCGACCGTTTTGCCTTCATCGCCCGCGAGATTGGCGCGTTCAAGACGGCTGGTTTCACCGCCAAACTCACCGCCGCCACCGACGTCCCCGTCCTCCTCTCCCGCCTCACCGCCGACGTCGCCCTCCGCGAAATCTAGGAGCAGGCGATTCCCGGCAGGCGCAGTTTGGAAGAGGGGTAGGACCTCGAAAAAAGGCGAAACGCGCCGGGCCTCGCGGCGGGTCTGCTGACCTGGGTGGCGGAGCCGTCTGCGCGCGAATACACCTGGCAACTCCCCACGGGCGCGCCCGGAAATCGACAAACCCGCGCGGGCCGCGTACGGTCCCGCTCCCATCGTGCCCCTTCGCGCCCAGCGCGGGGGGCATCGCCCTGAATGAGCATCCTGCCCCAAGCCATCGCCACCAAGATCCGCGAACGCATGCACGCCAGCGCACTGTTCGCGCGGTTGCAGCAGGGGGCGGAGAAAGCGGGGCGGCAACTGCTCGGCAAAGGCCGCGAGCCGGCGGAAAATGCGAATCTACTGCCGCTGCTCATCCAGGTGCTCGCCGCGTTTTCCAAGGCGCATGGCGAAGTGATGGAGGAGGAAATCGACTCGTCGCTCGGCTTTCTGCGTTACGATTACCCGGAGGCGATGTACTCGGAGCTGCGGAAGCTTTTCCGCCAGGCGCTGAACGAGACGCAGGACCTCAACGCGATGGCGCTGAAGCTGGCCGGCGAGCTCGGCCCGGAGCGCAAGGTGATGCTCGGGGTGCAGCTCTATGACCTTATCTCCAAAGCCGGCATGGAGCGGGCGCAAGTCGTCACGTTCTACTCCTTCATGACGCAGCTCGGGATGGCGGCGCAGGCGATCGACATCGTCTATCAGCTCAATGCGGCCGAGGATTCCGACAAGGGCATCTACCAGCAGGGGCAGTCGCCGCTGGAGTCGCTGACCTTTGGCGCAAACAGCACCGCCGACGTGAAGCTGAAAGGTTTGCTGGGCAACGAGCGGCTCGTCGCCTTCCGCTACCACAATCTGATCCTGCTCAAAAACAAGAGCAGCAAGGGCATCGTGGTGCGCGGACGGCCGCTCGGGCCGGGGGCGTTTTGCCGCGTGTATTCGGGCGAGCGGATCGTGCTCGGCGAGCAGGTGCTCACGTATCAGGACCTGGCGTTTTACTTCAACGCGAAGAAGAACGTGTCGCTCACGGTGGTGTATCTGAGCATCGACAATGAGGACGAGGTGGAGCTGGAGCGGGCGCGCTCGCGGGAGTCGTGCTTGGAGGTGCGCTTCGGCCTGAAGGTGCAGGTGCGGGCGCTGAAGAATGTGGACGCGCTGCTCAATGGGGTGGCGCTCCGGCCGGGCACGAGCGTGGAGGCGACGCTGGACGACAAGATCATCTTTCACAACAGCTCCGAGCTGCCGCTCAACGATCTGCGGCGGCGCGCGCGCGCGCTGGGCGGACGCTTTCAACTCAAGGCCTACAAGAGCGGCTACCTCGTCTCGAACAATCCTTCGCTCCTCGATCAGGACGACATCCTGCTCTCGCCCGGCACGGGCGGCGAGGTGCTGCTGAAGATCCTCTGCGACTACGAAAACCGCGTGGGCAAACTGGAGGTGCTGCAGGCCGACCGGCCGATCCTGGTGGGCGATGTGCCGGTGCGGCAGTCGGCGAACCTGAAGGACGGCGATACGATCCGGATCGATACCGGGCAGATCCTGCGCTGCAACTTCTCCGAGCGGATCATCGAGGAAGAGCGCAACATCATCTCGCAGCTCGAGGTGCGCGACATCACGCACCGCTTCCGCAAGAACGACCTCGCGCTGGACAGCATCAACTTCACGGTGCTCCGCGGCGAGATGGTGTGCGTGATGGGGGCGAGCGGTTGCGGAAAATCCACGCTGCTCAAGGCGATGGCCGGCCAGCTCGCGCCGCAGCAGGGGGAAATCCTGCTCAACGGGCAATCGCTCTACGGCAGCCACGAGGAGCTGAAACGCTTTCTCACTTACATCCCGCAGGACGATGCCTTCGACGATCACCTGACCATCGAGGAAAACATGAGCTACGCCGCGGCGATCCGCGCGCCGCATCTCTCGCAGCGCGACCGCGGCCGGCGCATCGATGGCAAACTCACCGAACTCGGCCTCAGCGAACGGCGCAGCAACGTGGTGGGCAACGCGGTGAAGAAGACGCTCTCGGGCGGCGAACGGAAGCGGCTGAACATCGGCCTGGATATGGTCTCCGGCGCGGATGTGTTTCTCTTCGATGAACCGACGAGCGGCCTCAGCTCGAAGGACAGCGAGCACGTCATCGAGATCATCCGTTCGATGGCGCACAACAAGATCGTGCTGGTGACGATCCATCAGCCGACGTCGAAGCTGTTCCAGATGTTTTCCAAGGCGCTGTTGCTGGACAAGGGCGGGCGCATGGTTTTCTACGGCACGCCGAGCGAGATGCTGGCCTACTTCGCCACGGCGGAGCACGAGCAGCACTTCGGCACGGATCTCGGCGGCTGCCCGGCGTGCGGCACGACGCGACCGGAGTTCATCTTCGACGTGCTGGAGACGCCGCTCCGCGACCTCAGCGGCGACGTGATCTTCGAGGAAAACTCGCAGGGCCAGCTCGTGCCCGCGCGGCGCTTCTCGCCGGATTACTGGCGCGACAAGTTCGACGCCTACCGGCTGCTCCAGGAGACGAAGATGATCAACCTGCGCAAACCCGCGCCGGCCCCGCTGCCCCTGCCCACCGAGACACCGGTGCGCCGCCGGCAGAGCATCCGCTGGCGCGACGAGTGGACGCAGCTCCGCACGCTGCTCCAGCGGGCGTTCGTGGCGAAGTTTCGCAACCGCGGCAATCTCGTCATCACCACGGTGGTGCCCTCGGCGCTCGCGGCGCTGATCGGGTGGGCGCTCTACTTCACCGACGACGAGTCGGGGAAATACGACTTCGCGAGCGCCTTCCACATTCCCACCTACATCTTCATCTCGCTGCTCGTGGCCATGTTCCTCGCGCTGATGAACAGCGTGGACGACATCATCCGCGACCGCGTGGTGCTGCACCGCGAACGCAACCTCGACGTGCGGCTGCCGTACTACATCTTCGCGAAGTTCCTCACCCTCGCGGCCTTTTCCGCGGTGCAGTGCGCGCTCTTCGTCGCGGTGGGGAACTCGATCCTCGAGATTCGCGGCATGTTTTGGGATTACTTCGCGTGGATGTTCATCACCGCGGCGAGCGGGACCAGCCTCGGGCTGCTCATCTCGTCCATCGTGGCGGACGCCAAGACGGCGGCGAACTTCGTGCCGCTGGTGCTCATCCCGCAGCTCATCTTCGGCGGCGCGCTGATCAAGTACGAGGAGATGAACCGCGACCTCGACGCGATCTACACCTTCAAGCGCTGGTTCAGCATGAACCCCGACGCGGCCGGCGCCACCACGCGCGACGACGCCGCGCTACGCGTGCCGATGATCAGCCGCTTCATCGCCACCCATTACACCTACGAGGCGCTGATCGTCGCGCAGGCCAAGCTCAATCCGCTCTCGCTCCGGCAAGGGCAACTCCAGCGCCAGATCGACGACCTCGTGGAAAAGGACAGCCGCACCGAGACCGACGCCGCCCGGCTCGAAGATCTCAAGGACACGCTCGCGCTGCTCAGCGGCATGGAAAGCGGTTCGCTGGCCGACGTGGAAAAGCGCCTGCGCCGCGTGGACAACATCATCGCCGGCGGCGCGCTCGATGCCGGCGGGCTGCGCAGCAAGACCGCGGGCATCACGGCCGACCGCCTTTACACCAACCAAAAAGTGTCCGACCTCGTGGCCAAGGCCGAGACGGAGCAGAGCGACTACCGGCGATCAAAAGCGGTGAACGTGTTCTTCAGCCCCGAGAAGCAGTTCCACGTTCCCTTTCGCAAGCGCGACCGGCCGATCAGTTTTTCGGTCTACGGCTTCAATACGTCGGTGCTGCTTGGCACCTCGTTCGCGCTGCTCTGCGCGCTCCACGCCATCCTCAAGCGCCAGCTCCGCACCCGCGGGGTCTAGCCGCCGAGCGCTTTGCTCATCCGCCGTGCTGCTGCACCCAGCGCGCGGCGTGGGCGTAGAGCTCGGCCGCGTTTTTCAGGTTCAGCTTCTCCTTGATCCGCTGGCGGTAGGTTTCCACGGTCGTCTCGCCGAGGTTGAGCTGCTCGGCGATCTTCCGCGCGTTGAAGCCGCGGCCGACGAGCTGGTAAACCTCGAGTTCGCGGTCAGCCAGCCCGTCGATTGCGTCGCCCGTCATCGCGGCGCCGCCGCTCATCCGCTTGAGCAGGCCGGCGGTGATCCGCGGATCAAGATAAACGTCGCCGCCGATCACGCATTGGAGCGCCTGGAGCAGCGTGGAGGAGGCGGCGTGTTTGCTGAGGTACCCGCGCCCGCCCGCGCGCAGCACGCGCTCCGCGTAGAGTTCTTCGTCGTGCATCGAGAGGACGAGCACGGGGGTCTTCAAGTCGTGTGCTTTGAGATTCTTGATCAGCTCCAGGCCGCTGGTTCCGCGCAGCGTCAGGTCCACGATCGCCACGTCGGGTTTCGTCCGCTGGACGAGGGTGAGCGCTTCCGCGACGTTGTCCGTCTCCCCGCAGACGGTGAAGCTGCCATCTTGCGAGATCATGGTGCCCAGCCATTCGCGGAACATTTTGTGATCTTCGACGAGCAGGACTTTATGCGGCGCTTTTGGAGATTTGGGAGTCATGAGGAACCTTGAGGCTGCACCGCACGAGGACCCCACCGGCGGATTTATTGCTGATTTCAAGACGGGCGCCGATGAGCTGCGCCCGGTAGCGGACGGTGCGCAGACCCATGCCGCGGGGGTTCGGCTCCGGCGGGGCGAGGCCGCAGCCATCGTCGTCGACCGCCAGCACCAGCCGGCCACCCCCCTGGGTGACCGAGACGAAAATCCGCGAAGCGCCGGAGTGCCGCATCGCGTTGCTCAGGGATTCCTGCGCGATGCGGTAAAGGTGCATGGCGATCTGCGGATCGGCGATGTGGACTTCGCCTACCGTCTCGAAGCCGATCGCCGTGTGCCGGAGCTGATTGGTGGTGGCGACGAGCTCTTGAATCGCCGCCGGCAGGCCCTCGGCGTCCATCTGCACGGGGAAGATGCCGCGCGCCAGATTGCGCGCTTCGAGCACGGTATCGCTGAGCATTTTCTGGATGAGGATGACCTGCCCCGGCGGGAGCGGGCGGCCCGCCTGGAGATCGGCGCGCAAACACTCCGTGGCGCAGGCGATGGCGGCGAGGTTTTGGCAAATGCCGTCGTGCAGATCCTGGCCGATGCGCATCTGCTCGCGTTCGCCCGCGCGCAGGAGCTCGCTTTCCAGTTCCCGCGCGTGATCGAGCGCCGCGATGCGGGCGACACTTTCCTCCCGCTGAACGCGCATCGCCGTGCCGCCGATGGCAACCATGACAAAGTAAGCGGCCCGGTTCACCGTCGCCCAGAGGTAGCCTCCTGTGGTGAGGTAGGGTTGGGTGGTCGAATTGGCCACATACCAAACGCACCCGCAGCCGAGCGCCGCGATGATCGCCCCCTGTTTGCTGCCGTGCCACGCGATGAGGAAGATCGGGAGGGCGTAAAAAACGAAAAGGCTGAGTTCCCACGAGGAAATGTAATCGAGTGCGCCAATGACCAGCACCATGAACGCGGCGCCCGTTCCAATCAGCCACCGAGGCTGGGCGAGGAGGAGTTCGGAAAGGCGCACGCCGCGCAGCGTAGCTTGGGCGCGGCGCGGCGGCGAATCCGAAGCGCGGTCAGGGGCCGCCAATCCGGCCGGGGAAGTCGGCCCGGGTTTCGTCGTGTCGCGACCGGGAAAAAGAAACGGGAGGACGCCCATATCGAGGGTGCATAGCAAGGCAGCTGACCCCTTTGTGCAACCAACAAACCCCGTGGCGGAAATCGCCACATTTTCGGTGGTGGCAGCGCGCTATTCCGCGGCCCGCAATCGCGCCTGGACGAAGGCGCGCGCGAGGTTGAGCTGATCGTAATCGATCGAGCCGCCGAGCGCTTCCCGCACCGGCGCGAGGCGATCCAGGCCGTGGCGCGCAAAGGCCGCCTCGATCCGCGCCTGCTCGTCCGGGGTGAAAAAACGGCGCGGATCGCACGCGCGCCCGGCGGCGATCATCTCGGCGAGATGCTGCACGACGGTGCGCGCGTTCATGGCGCGCGCGGCGGCGATCTGCGCGACGGACTTGCCCGCGACGAACAAGTCCCACGATTCCACCGAGGTGCCCTTGGCCACGCGCCTCGGCGCCGGCCCTTTCCACTGCTGGAGCGACTCGGCGAAGACCTGGCGCGGCTGCGCGGCGAGATGGTCCTCGATCTCCGCGATGAAGACCGGACCAAACTCCGCGCGCTTCTTTTCACCCACGCCGCCGATCCGCCCGAACGCGCCCTCGGTGGTGGGATAATCGCGCGCCATGAGCCGCAGCGACACGTCGGAAAAAATCACGTAGGCCGGCACGTCGCGCTCGTCGGCGATCCGCTTGCGCAGCGCGCGGAGGCGCTCGAAAAGCGGCCCGTCGCAGGCGATGTCGCCGTCACGGTGCTCGCGGGTTTTCTCCGCCTCCATCGGCCGCGTGAGCGTCACCGCGCGGCGCGAGCGCAGCGCGTCCATGCCCGCCTCGGTCAGTTCGATGGTGCTGAATTTCTCCGCGGTCTGCCGCAGCAGCCCGAGCCGCACGAGTTCGCGGCCGATCGATTGCCACTCCGTGCGCGAGTGCTCCTTGCCAATGCCGTAGGTGGAAACTTTGTCGTGGCCCCACTTGAGCAGCTTCTCGGTGCGCGCGCCGGTGAGGACTTCGATGAGGTGATTGAGCCCCACGCCGAAATTCTGCGTGGCCTGCCGCACGCGGTAGACGCACGAGAGCAGCTTCTGCGCGGCGAGCGTGCCGTCGAAGGTTTCGCGCGGGGCGAGGCAGTTGTCGCACCCGCCGCAATTGTCCTCGGGAAACTCCTCCGAAAAATACGCCAGTAACGACGCCCGACGGCAGGTGGAAATCTCCGCGTAATGCACCATCTGCTGGAGCTGTTCGCGCGCGATGCGCTGCTCCTGCGGGTCGGTTTTTTCGTCGATGAATGCGGTCTGCTTCACCACGTCGCCGGAGCTGTAGAGCAGCAGGCACTCGCCGGGCAGACCGTCGCGGCCGGCGCGGCCGGTTTCCTGGTAGTAACCCTCCACGTTCTTCGGCAGATCGTAGTGGATGACGTAGCGGACGTTCGGTTTGTTGATCCCCATACCGAAGGCAATCGTCGCGCAGATGACGTGGATTTCGTCGCGGAGGAAAAGCTCCTGATGCCGCCCGCGCACCGCGGCATCGAGCCCCGCGTGGTACGGTTTCGCCTTCACGCCATCCGTCGTGAGCCGCTCGGCGACCATCTCCGTGGCCTTGCGACTCGAACAATAAATGATGCCGCACTCCTGCTCGCGCGAGCGGACGAATTGCAGCGCCTGTTCGTAGGGCTTCGCCTTGGGCAGCACGCGGTAGGCGAGGTTCGGGCGGTTGAAACTGGCGACGTAACATTGCGCGTCGCGCAGCCGCAGATGCTCGACGATGTCCGCGCGCACGCGATCCGTCGCCGTGGCGGTGAGCGCCATCACCGGCACCTCGGGGAAGTGATCGCGCAGGCTGGCGAGCTGACGATATTCCGGCCGGAAATCATGGCCCCACTCGCTCACGCAGTGCGCTTCATCCACCGCGATCTGCGCGATGTTCCACCCTTTCAGCACTTCGAGAAATCCCGAGAGCATCAGCCGCTCCGGCGCGACGTAGAGCAGCCGGTATTCGCCCTGATGCAGCCCGCGGAAACGCGCCTTCGATTCCTTTTCGCCCAGCGTGGAATTGAGGAACGTCGCCGCGATGCCGCTCGCGGTCAGCGCGTCGACCTGATCCTTCATCAAAGCGATCAGCGGCGAAACGACGATCGTCAGCCCCGGGCGGAGCAGCGCCGGGAGTTGAAAGCAGAGCGACTTGCCGCCGCCCGTGGGGAGTAACGCGAAGACATCGCGGCCGGCCAGCGCGTCGATGATGATCTCCTCCTGCAGCGGGCGGAAGGAGTCGTAGCCGAAGGCGGACTTGAGAGTGGGTAGGAGATCAGGCAAGGGGAGAAAATCCAGATTCCGGGCGCGAAACTCCAAACAAATTCCAAGGAAGCGAACTAACAGAATCGAAGGTCCTCTCGCGCTCCGGGAGTGGCTCCCTCTGCGGAAAGCGCGGTAGGGAAGCCGCGCCGCGGGTTCCGTCTGCGGAAAGCGCGGTAGGGAAGCCGCGCCGCGGGTTCCGTCGATGCCGGTTTGGCGTCCGGTGAATCCGAAGCGGGGGTGAGGGAACCCGCGGCGCGGCTTCCCTACCGTGAGGGAACCTGCGGCGCGGCTTCCCTACCGGATCGCGTTCACTTTGCGCGGGGGCCGACTTCCTTCTACCAAGCTCAGCGCCGCGGAGCCGGCACGAGCACCGACTGCATGCCCGCCGCCGTCGCCGCCGCGATCCCCGTCGCCGTGTCTTCAAAAACGAGGCACTGCTCCGGCGCCACATTCAGCCGCAGCGCCGCTTCGAGGAAGGGATCGGGCGCCGGCTTGCCACGCTGGTAATCCTCGGAACAAACGATCGCGTCGAACAGCTCCACGATGCCGAGCGCGCGCAGCGTATTCATCACGATCCGGCGATGGCCGCCCGACGCGACGGCGAGCGGCTTCACTTTGTAATAGCGTTTCGCCAGCGCCACCACCGGCTCGATCGCGGCGATCTGCGGGCTGAGTTCGAGGAAGATCGATTCCTTGTGCGCGACCGTTTTATCGACCGGCAGCGCGAGTCCGTGCCGCTCGTTCAGGATCTCCACGATGCGCGCCGTGGGCACGCCGCCGAGTTCGTAGAACATCGCCTCGGGGAAATTTTCCGCATGCGCGCCGAGCGCCGTCTGCCAGGCGCGATAGTGCGTGGGCATGGTGTCGGCCAGCGTTCCGTCGCAGTCGAAAATGTACGCGGCGAAGTGGCCAGGTGGCAGTTCCAGGGGGAACCCGGAGTGGGTTTGCGGGGCTGTCACTGGGCGGGACATACCGGCATCGGCGCGCCGTGCCAAGTGGATTGTCGCGGGGAACGCCGCGGCCCGTCCTAAGGGTTTCCGGCCCCGCGCGGTGTTTTGGCATGGCATGTGCACCTCAGAAACGGCACGTTTGCTCCCCCACCCCGAAATGGCTGACCTGAAATTTCTCTGTCCGGAATGCGAGCAAAAGCTGGCCGTGGACGAAAGCGCGGCCGGCTTGAAGATCGAATGCCCGAGCTGTCGCAGCGCGCTGGTGATCCCGGAGCACGCCCACGCGCCCGTGCAGGTGGTCACGCGGCGCCAGCTCGCCACCATGGCCGGCACGGCAGGGAGCGCCTACGAGGAACTCGAGCGCAAGCAGCGGGAACTTTCCACCGCTCTCGAGGAAGCTGCCCGGCTGCGCGGAGAGACCGAGCGTTCGCGCAAGGAATTCGCCTCGCTCCAGGAACGAGCAAGCGCCTCCGAGCAGAATGCGAGGCTCGCCGTGGCCTCGGAACTCGAGACGATCCGCGGCGAAAACAACCGGCTGCGCGAGCAATTGGCCGAAGCCACGCGCCCCACGCCGCCCACTCCGGATTGGGAATCCATCGTCACCGAACTCCGGCGCGACGTGCAGCGATCAAAGGATCGCCTCGATACCGTGACGGCCGAGCGGGACAGCCTGAAGATCCATCTCACGAGCGCCACCGGGACTCTCCAGCAGCGGGAAACCGCCGAAGTGGCGACCACCACCCAGCTCGAAGCCCGGCTCACCGAACTGGCCGCTCGGGAAAGTGCGCGGCAGACCGAACGTGACACCCTCCAGGCGCAGCTCGCCGATCTCACGGCGCAGCTCACTCGCGCGACCGAGGACAATTCGACGATCCGCACCGAACGAGATCACGCCCTCGTGCGGCTCGCGGAACGCGACGTCACGCTGCGGCAAACCCTCGGTGCACACGACAATTCGCAAACGCAGACGAACGAGCTGAACGCCCGCATCACCTCGCTGCTCGCCGATCTCGAGGCCCGCACGAGCGAAGTCGCCGAAACCCGCCGCTCCCTCGCGGAGCAGCTCGCGGAAAGGAACGCCCGGCTCGCGCAGGCCGCTGAAGAAACGGCCTCGCTGCAATCCGCGCGCGCCACCGCGCTCGCCCAGCTCGCGGACCGCGAAAGCGCGTTGGGGCAGACGACCGCGGCGCACGACTCGACGCAGGCGCAGGTCCACGAGCTGAACGCGCGCATCACCTCGCTCCTCGCCGACCTCGACGCGCGCACCGGTGAACTCGACGAAACGCAGCGCGAACTTTCCGACCAGCTCGTGGAGCGGGACGCCCGCCTCAGCCACACGGCGGACGAAGCCGCCGTGCTGCAAGCCGCGCACGCCCAGGCCCTCGCGCACCTCGCTGAAAACGAAGCCGCGCTCCAGGACACCGCCGCGCAGCACGAAGCCGCACAGCACCGCGCGAGCGAGCTGGACGCGCGGGTCACGTCACTGGCAGCCGATCTCGAAACGCTCACCCGCGAACGCAACGAAACCACCCGTGCGCTGGCCGATCGCGACGAGGCGGTGCGGACGGCCTCGCTCACGCTCGAGGCGGTCAAAAACGAAATCGACCGCCTGAAGGAAGAAGCGGCTGGCGCGGCGCACGATCACGAGCGGCTCCGCGCGCAGTTCGACGAAGCGACCGAGGAAACGCGCGACGTGCAGCAGCGGGTCGATTCGCTGCTCGACGAGCTGCATGCCCGCGAACGCGATCTCGCCGATTCCCGCGCCGCCATCACCGCCACCACCGGAGCTCGCGACGCGCTCCAGCAAACCCTCGCGGAGAAGGAAGACGAGTTGAAGGAATTCGCCGCGCGACTGGAAGCGACGCACCGTTACGCGGAGGCGAAGATGCTCGAAACGCAGCAGGACGCGCAGGCCCGGCTGGAAGCGGCGGGGCATGAAGCGGAACACCGCGCCAGTTCCGCCAAAACGGCCGTCGACGAACTGCTCGCCGCCCGCACCGACCTCGAAACCAAACTCGCTGCCGCGGAATCCTCGCTGGCCGACGGCAGCGCCCGCTTCGAGGCGCTGCGCCAGGCCGGCGATGCGGAACGCGATCTGGCGGGGCGCGAGCGCGACGAACTGCTCGTCCGCGTCGAGCAACTCATGCGCGATCTTGCCAGCCGCAACGACGAACTCGCCGCCGCGCAGAGCCGGTTGGACGACTTCTCGAAAGTCGAAGGCGATTTGAAACAGACGATCGCCACCCGCGAGGGGGACATCGAGCAAGGCAAGTCGGCGCTCGAAACCGCGCAGCGCGACGCCGCCGCCAAACTCGCCGACACCGAGCGGCAGAGCGAAACCCAGCTCGGAGAGGCGCGCGCCGCCACCGCCGAGTTGCAGCAGTCGCTCGCCGCGACCCAGCAGCGCGTCGCCGGCCTCGAAGACAAACTTTCCGCCGCGCAGGGCGACCTCCAACGCAACCAGCGCTCGATCGACACGCTGCAAGGCGAACTCGCGACCGCGCGGCAGCAGCAACGCGAGACCGCCGAGCACCTTGCCGGAAAAGAAAAGCTGATCGCGGAAACCGCCGTCCATCTCGCCGCCGCGCAGGAGGGCGAAAAGGAAGTACGCACCCGCAGCGCGGAGGCGGAACGCGCCTTCAACGAACGCCTCGCGAGCCTCGCCCAAACGGAAGCGCAGGCGCGCAAGGCGCTGGCGGATCGCGACCGGGTCGTGCTCGAACTCGACCGCGCGCAGACCGAGATCGCTGCGGTGAAGGAAACGCTGCAAACCGCCCGGCAGGAGCGCGACGCGCAGAAGTTGAGCGTCGATTCGGTGGAACTGCAACTCGAGCAGAGCCTGGATCAACTCCACGCCGCCGAAACCGAGCGCGAAGCCTTGCGCGCGGAACTCGAAGCGGTGCGCGCGGGCCTGGAGCGGGCGAAGCAGCACGTCAATGTGTTGCAATCGCGCCGGGATCAAATGCGCGAGGAGATCGCACGGCTGCGGCTGCAACTCGGCCAGGCGCCGGACGCCGCGAGCTGATTGTTTCCCAAAGCGGCGCCGGGCTGCTACACCGCGGTCATGAAGACCCCGGCCGTTTCCATCGCACTCTTTGCGCTCGCCGCCCTGCTCGGCGCGGCGGGCCAGTTTCTCTACAAATCCGGCGCCGATCAGGCGGGCGGTTCGATCACCAGTTACCTGCTGAATGCGCGGCTGCTCGGCGGCGTGGTTTGTTACGTCGCGGTGATGGTGCTCTTCGTCGCGGCCTTCAAACGCGGCGGATCGCTCACGGTGCTCTACCCGGTCTACGCGAGCACGTTCATCTGGGCGGCGCTGATCGCGTGGGCGGCGTATGGCACGCCGATCAAACCGGCGAACTTTGGCGGGATGGCGCTGCTCGTCGGCGGGATGTATCTCCTCGGACGCTGATATGCCGACCACTCCCGAAGCCCGCCGCCCGCTGAAAAGCCGCGACCTGGCCATCTTTAAAAACATTGCCTCCGCGCTGGCCCGCGCGGGCGTTTCGCCGAACGCGATTTCGTTTACGAGCATCGTCTTCGGCCTCGCGGCGGGCGGCTGCTTCGCGCTGACCGCGCACGCCGAAGAGCTTGCGCTCCGCGGCTGGTGGCTCGCGGCCGCTGCGTTCATCCAGCTCCGGCTGATCGCCAATCTGCTCGACGGCATGGTGGCCGTGGAAGGCAAGCGCGGCGGGCCGACCGGCGACTTGTGGAATGAAGCACCGGATCGCCTCGCGGATGCCGCGATCTTCATCGGCGCGGGGTTCGCCGCGGGCAGCGATCCGCTGCTCGGCATGGGCGCGGCGCTGCTGGCGGTCTTTGTCGCTTACCTCCGCGCGCTCGGCGCCAGCAATGGCGCGGGGCAGATTTTCATCGGGCCGATGGCGAAGCCGCATCGGATGTTCGTCACCACGGTGTTCTCGGTCGCCTCGGCGCTCTTTCCGGCGCTGGCCGGATTCAGTGGGATGAAGCTGCTGCTCGCGCTGGTTATCGTCGGCTGCATCGTCACCGCGATCCGGCGACTGTCGCGCATCGCCGCATCCCTTCGCAGCAAATCCGCCTGACCGATGCCCGCGCTTCATCCCGTCACGCTCTGGGTCCTCGTCGCCATCGCGGCGCTGCTCGCGATCACGCCCGCGCTTTTTTTCGCACTGGAAAAAGCGGGCAAACTTTCGCCGTCGCTCCGAACCGATCTGTGGACGCGCTACAAATCGTGGCTCGTCCTCGCACCGCTCATGGTCATCCCGCCGGCGATCGGCGGGCTCACCGCCATCCTCGCCGTCGCGGTGCTCGGCGCGATGTGTTACCGCGAGTTCGCGCGGGCGACCGGGCTGTTTCGGCAGCGGCTCGTCTCCACGCTCGTCGCGATTGGCGGCGTGCTCGTCACCGTCGCCATTGCGGATCGATGGCTGAATTTTTTCTACGCGCTCACCTCCCTGATGGTCTCGGCCATCGTGATCTTCGCACTCTTCGAGGATCAGCCGCGCGGCTACATCCAGCGCGTCGCGCTCGGCGTGCTGGCCTACATGCTCTTCGGCGTGTCGCTCGGGCATTTCAGCTACCTCGCGAATGACCGGCTTGGCCCGCCGCTGCAACTCGCGATCCTGCTCTGCGTGGAGCTGAACGACGTCTTCGCCTACGCCAGCGGCAAGACCTTTGGCCGCCGCAAACTCGCGCCAAACACCAGCCCGAACAAAACCATCGGCGGCGCAATCGGCGCGCTGGTCCTGACCACCGCGCTGTTTGCCACCATCGCGCACTTCATCTTCGCCGGTACGGTGCTCGATCAGCCGGTGCATCTCCTCGCGATGGGTGCGCTGCTTTCGCTCACGGGAATGTGGGGCGACCTCGTGATGTCCAGCATCAAGCGGGATCTCGGCGTGAAGGATCTCGCCGCGACGATCCCCGGCCACGGCGGCTTGCTCGACCGCTTCGACAGCCTGCTCTTCGTCGGGCCGGCGCTTTTTCACTACGTGAATTACTTCCTCGGCGTCGCCCGCACCTGACGCGCATGGACGACTGGCAATACAAGCCCGCCGCCGATACCGGCCTCACGCCCGGCGAGCGGCTACGCAGTCTCCAGCGCGAGACGGGGCTGCTCGGCGGGCTCACGCAAAGCGGCTGGCGGCTGCTCGTGCGGACGTATCTCCGCGGCTATCACCGGCTGGAAATCAGCGGCGCCGAGCATCTCCCGGCGCAGCCGCCCTTCGTGCTGATCGGCAATCACACCAGCCATCTCGATGCGCTCACGCTCGCTTCCGCGCTGCCGTGGCGGCTCCGGCTCGCGGCGTTTCCCATCGCGGCGGGCGACGTGTTTTTCGAGACGCCGGCGGCGGCGCTCTTTTCCTCCATGATGCTGAACGCGCTGCCGATGTGGCGGAAACGCTGCGGCTCGCACGCCATGCAGGAGTTGCGCGACCGGCTGATCGGCGACCCGGCGATCTACGTGCTTTTTCCCGAGGGAACGCGGAGCCGCGATGGACAGCTCGGACGGTTCAAGCCGGGGATCGGGATGCTCGTGGCGGGCGCGGCGGTGCCGGTGGTGCCGTGTCATCTCGAAGGCGCGCACCTCGCCTTTCCCGCGAAGAGCAAACTGCCGCGGCCCGTGCCGCTGCGGCTGCGGATCGGCCCCGCGCGCGAATACTCCGCGCTGCCGAATGAACGTGCGAGCTGGCAAGAGATCGCCGCGGATCTCGAAACCGCGGTGACGGCACTGCGCGGCTCACCCCTCGCCTGAAGTCCGCCGCTTCGCGCGCTCGCGCCACCACTGCGCGAGCCCGCTGTACATGAGCCCGACGCCCATTCCCACCAGGCCACCGAGCGGGCCGAAAAAAATCGCGCCGACCCCAATGCGCGCGGCGAGATACCAGCCGGGAATCGGCGCACCGGCGGCCACGGTTTCCTCGTACGGAAGTGGCGCGGGGAGCGGACGGCCGCCTTGCCCATACGGCGCGAGCATCACGAGGAGCATGTAGATTTCCGCGAGGATGACGCCGGCGATGGAGAAGGGCTTGGCGTAGTTGCGGATCAGCATGGGAGCAGCACTAGAGCGCGGTCTCGGACGGTGTCCAGTATCCGCGAAGAAAGGATGCGAACCGGGCAGGCATCGTGCTAATGAGAAGATCTTTTGTTGCCATGAAGTTCACGCCAAACCTCTCCATTTCCTTGCTCACCTGTTTGCTCGGGGGCTGTGCGCTGTCGAAATCGATCGTCCATACGCCGCCCGGCACTTCGGTGGAAATCGCGCTGGCCAAGAAGGCGGAGGTGGTCAGGCTGCCCGCGGCAGTGGCTCCAGCCCCGGCCGCGCACGCGGGCGCCAGCCCGGCGGTCCACGTGCCCGCGGTGGAACCGCCGATGCCGGAAAAAGATGCGCTGACGGAAATGGTCGCCGAGGCCTATTCCCGCGGCGTTTTTTGCCTGCAAGCGGAGCGCGAAAACGAAGCGCTCGCGGCCTTTGAAGAGGTGGTGAAAATCGATCCAACTTTCACGGACGCGTGGGAAAAAATCGCGACGATCCACGAAAAGCGCGGCGACTCGAAGAAGGCGCTCGAGGCTTTCAAAAAGGCGAAGAAGCTGGCGCGGCAGTGAACTAGCCGATGTCCGCGCGGTGGAGGCGCAGGGCATTGGCGATGACGGAAACCGAGCTGAGGCTCATCGCGGCGCCGGCGAGCATCGGACTGAGGAGCAGGCCGAAAAACGGGTAGAGCACTCCCGCGGCGACGGGGATGCCGAGGGCGTTGTAGGCGAAGGCGAAGACGAGATTTTGGCGGATGTTGCGCAGCGTGGCGCGGCTCAGGCGGATGGCTCGGGTGAGTCCGAGCAAGTCGCCTTTGACCAGCGTGAGACCGGCGGTGTGCATCGCGACGTCGGTGCCGGTGCCCATGGCGATGCCGACATTGGCGGCGGCGAGCGCGGGGGCGTCGTTGATGCCATCGCCGACCATGGCGATGCGTTCGCCGGCGGCGCGCCAGGCTTTGATCTTGGCGATTTTGCCGTCGGGAGTGATACCCGCATCGACGGAGGTGAGGCCAAGATCGCGGGCCACGGTGGCGGCGGTGCGGGCGTCGTCGCCGGTGAGCATGTGAAGCTGGAGGCCGAGGGCGCGCAGTTCGTCGAGCGCGGCGCGGGTGGTGGGTTTTACGGGATCGGCGATGCCGAGCAGTCCGGCGGCGGTGCCGTCGATCGCGGCGAAGACGACCGTTTGCCCCTGCTCCTGGAGCGCGACGCCCCGCTCGCGCAGCGGTGCGAGGTCGCGGACCTGGCGCTGTTCGAGAAAGGCAGCGTTGCCGATGGCGACTTCGCGGCCGTCGATGCGGGCGTGGACGCCGCCGCCGGAGGTGGTGGCGAAGTCGGCGGCGGCTGACAGCGGGAGGTTGCGATCGCGCGCGGCGCGGACGATGGCCGCGGCGAGCGGGTGTTCGCTCCCCTGCTCCACGGCCGCGACGAGGCGGAGGAGTTCGTCTTCCGAAAGATTGTTCGCGGCGGAGAGGGTGACCACGCGCGGGCGGCCTTCGGTGAGCGTGCCGGTTTTGTCGAGCGCGAGGGCGGTGATCGAGGCGAGGGTTTCCAGCGCCTCGGCATCTTTCACGAGAATGCCTGCACGGGCGCCGCGGCCGATGCCGACCATGATGGACATCGGCGTGGCGAGACCGAGCGCGCATGGGCAGGCGATGATCAGGACGGCCACGGCATTCACGAGCGCGAAGGCGAGACGCGGCTCCGGGCCGAGCCACCACCACAGCGCGAAGGTGGCCACGGCGACGACGAGGACGACCGGGACGAACCAGCCAGCGACGCGATCGGCGAGGGATTGAATCGGCGCGCGGCTGCGCTGGGCGTCGGCGACCTGGGCGATGATGCGGGCGAGCAGCGTGTCGTGGCCGACGCGGTCGGCGCGCATGGTGAAGCCGCCCGCGCCGTTCACGGTGCCGCCAGTGACGGGGTCGTCGGTGGCTTTCGCAGCGGGCTTCGATTCGCCGGTGAGCATGGATTCGTCCACCGAGGAGCGGCCGTCGAGCACGGTGCCGTCGACGGGGATTTTGTCGCCGGGCCGGACGCGGAGACGGTCTCCGGTTTTGATCTGCTCGAGCGGGATTTCCTCGTCGCTGCCATCGTCGCGGAGACGTCGGGCCGTGGGCGGCGCGAGATCGAAGAGCGCTCGCAGCGCGCCGCCCGTGCGGCGGCGGGCGCGGCCTTCGAGCACCTGACCAGCGAGCACGAGCACAATGATCACGGCCGCCGCTTCAAAATAAATGGGAGCGTGCGCGCCGTGGCGCATCGTCGGCGGAAAGATGTCGGGCGCGAGCATGGCCGTGGCGCTGGCCACAAACGCGGTGCCCACGCCGATGGCGATCAGCGTCCACATGTTGAGGTGCCCGGTGACGATGGAGCGCCAGCCGCGGCGGAAGAACGGCGCGCCCGCCCACACGACGACGGGCGTGGCGAGGGCGAATTGCAGCCAGCGCGTGGGGTCGTTTTCCCAGCCGGCGAGGGCGGGGATGAGGTGCGACATGGCGATGACGAAAACGGGTGCGGTGAGCAGCGCCGCGATCCAGAGGCGGCGGGTGATGTCGCGCAGTTCGGCGTCGTCTTCTTCGTCGTCGGGTGCGGAATGTTGGGGCTCGAGCGCCATGCCGCATTTCGGGCAATCGCCGGGCTGATCCGAACGGACCTCGGGGTGCATCGGGCAGGTGTAGACGGTCGCGGCGGTGAGTCGCCCCGCGGGGTTGCGTTCGAGCGCCATACCGCATTTCGGGCAATCTCCGGGTTGGTCGGATTCGACGCCGGGGCACATCGGGCAGAAATATTTCGCCGTGTGGGAAGGCTGCACCTTCTCCCCGGCGTCGTGACCGCAGCAGGAATGCGAAGCCTCCGGAGGCGCGGGATCTTTCATGCGCTCAGCTTCGTCGCGAGTCCTGCGCGGCGAAAGCGCGATCGGTTCGACGGGGATGACGGGGATGACCGAGGGGATGAACCACAGATGGCACAGATGACACAGATGTTCGCCGCGAGGCTGCTCCGAAAAATCCCATCCGTGTCATCCGTGTCATCCGTGTCATCCGTGTCATCCGTGGTTCATCCATCAACTGGGGTTGATCGATCCCGCGATCCGTGGCCGGTCAGGGTTCGGCGCGGAAGACGAGGCGGGCGTAGGCGTAGGCAATGATCTCGCCGGTGACGACGCGGAAGCCCTGGCTGGAGCGCCACCACTGCGCGGGATCGAAGTCCGAATGCGGCATGGCGATGATGCCGACGCGGGTCGCGGGGCCGAACGCTTTCTGGAAGAGCAGCCGCGTGCGGCGGGAGTGGGCGCCGAGGGAAACGACATTCACGCGGTCGGCGGGGACCTGGTGCTCGCGCAGCCAGTCGCGCAGAGCGACGGCGGTGGTGTAGGTGCGGTCCTTGAGGACGTTGCCGGCGGGGACGGCGTGGACGGTCTGCGGGTCAGCGCCGAGCTTGATCAGCGTGGCGGCGCTCGCTTCGGCAAAGGTCGGGTAGGCCGCCAGCACGCCACCTTTTTCAATGGGAATGCCGGTGACGTAAATGCCGCTGTAGGGGCGGGCGCGGAATTCGTCGAGCGTCTTCGCGAGCGCCCGATCAGGTGCCCAGCCTTCGGCGACGAGCACGCCGCCGGGGATGGAATCCTGCACGGCCAGCCACGGGAAGACGGCGCGGAGAAAAGCGTAGCCCACCAGCACCAGCAGGACGAAGAGAGCGAGCCAGGCGCGCCAGGTGGGGACGAGACATTCGCGACGACGAAAGAGGACGGGCATGGGCGGAAAGAAATCAGCGACCGGGAAAACATGCGATGCTGTTTCGGGGCGATCGGGAAGAGGAGCGTTGCCGATCTGGGAACGGGCGCTAACGTCCGGCCGTGGCTTACAACGAACCCCCTTCTTTCCCTCCGTTCCGACCGCAGATTCCCTCCACGCGCGGGATCGGCCTCGGGCTCATCGTCTTGTTCGGCGCGGGCGCGCTCTGGACTTCATTTTACACCGTGCCCGCCGAGTCGGAGGGGGTCACGCTGCGCTTCGGGCGCTATCTCCGGACGACCGAGCCGGGCCTCCACTTCAAGCTCCCGCTGGGGATCGATGAAGTGGTGGTGCTGCCCACGCGCCGGCAGCTCAAGATGGAGTTCGGCTTCATCACCCGAGGGGCGTTGAACCCCGACCAAACCGCGAGCGACATCGAAGAGCAGAAATCGATGGTGACCGGCGATCTCAATTCGGCGCAGGTGGAATGGGTGGTGCAGTACCGCATCGAGGATCCGGTAAAGTATCTCTTCGATGTGCGCGATCCGGGCCGGACGTTGCGCGATCTTTCGGAAGCCGCGATGCGCGAGGTGATTGGCGACCGCACGGTGGACGAGGTGATTACGATCGGCCGGCAGGAAATCGAGGTGAACGCGCTGACCAAAATGCAGGATCTCGCCCGGCAATATCAACTCGGCGTGAAGGTGGATCAGGTGCAGTTGAAAAACGTGAACCCGCCGCGGCAGGTGGTGAATTCCTTCAACGAAGTGAACCGGGCGCAGCAGGATCGCGAGGGCATGATCAATGTGGCGAGCGGCGAGTACAACAAGGTCATCCCCAAGGCGAAGGGCGAAGCGGACATGCAACTGCGGAGCGCCGAAGGTTATCAGTTCAAGCGGGTGAACGAGGCGGAGGGCGATGTGGCGGGCTTCCGCGCGACGCTGGAGCAATATCTGAAGGCGCCGGACATCACGCGAACGCGAATTTACTACGAGACGATGGCGGAGGTCATTCCGCAGCTCGGACCGAAAATCATTGTGGACGAATCCTTGAAACAAATCCTGCCCCTCCTTCAGCTCAAAACCGCGGAGGTTGCCCGATGATCCGCAGCGTTTCCATTTTCGTCGTCGTGCTCGTGGTGTTCTTCGTGGTGCCGAGCGCTTTTTACACCGTGCAGCAGACGGAGCAGGTGGTGGTGACGGAATTTGGTCGGCCCGTAGGCCAGCCGATCACCGAGCCGGGGCTGCATTTTAAGACGCCTTTCATCCAGAAAGTGAACCGGCTGGATAAACGTTTCCTCGAGTGGGACGGCGCGCCGGTGGGCATTCCGACCAAGGACAAGACTTACATCCACGTCGATGCGTTCGCGCGGTGGAGGATTCGCGATCCGCTGCCATTCTTCGTGCGCCTGCGCGACGAGCGGAGCGCACAGTCCCGGCTGGACGACATCCTCGGGAGCGAGATTCGCAATGCCATCGCCCGCAACGAGCTGATCGAAATCGTGCGCACAGACAAGAACCGCAAACCGCAGCAAGACGAAAGCATCGTCACGGCGCAAGCCGGCGGAGCGATGATCGGGACGCTGCGGCAGATCGAGGTGGGCCGCGTGAAGGTGGAGACCGACATCAAGAATGCAGCGGCGGCGAAGCTCACCGAATTCGGCATCGACCTGCTCGACGTGCGGCTGAAGCGGGTGAACTACAACACCGACGTGCTGGAGCGCATCTATCAGCGGATGATCAGCGAGCGGGAGCAGATCGCGCAGCGCTTCCGGTCGGAAGGCGAAGGCGAGGCCGCGCGCGTGGCGGGTCAGAAGGAGCGCGACTTGAACGAAATCCAATCCACCGCCTACCGCGAGGTGCAGCGCATCCGCGGCGAGGCGGATGCGAAGGCTTCGGAAATCTACGCCAAGGCTTACACGACAAGCCCGGAAGCGGCCGAGTTTTTCGCCTTCCTCAAAAGCATGGAAACCTACCGCAAAGTGCTCGCCCGCGACACGACGCTGGTGCTCTCCACGGACAGCGACATCTTCAAGCTGCTCAAACGAGTCGATACCCGTGCCGCCGTGGCGCCTGCGCCCGCGCCCGCGCCCGCGAAGCCCGCTGCCACACCAGCCCCAGCGGCACCTGCGGCCCCACCGACGGCGCAGTAAGACGGAGAAAAATGCAGCGCGGGCCGGTTCCACGGTTGCGACGCGCGGAGATTCGCGATTACTTCCTGAAGATCCCTCTCCGTATGTCCTCCGCGTCCTTCGTCTCCGTCGAACACACCGTCGTGGTCCACGCGCCGGCCAAAAGCGTTTTCGCGCGCTGGAGCCAGATCGAACACTATCCCTCCTTCATGGAAGGCGTGAAGGAAGCGGCCTGGCTGGACGATCGCCGCTTCACGCTCACGAGCGAGGCCGTGGGGAAAATCTTCCCGTCGATCTGCGAGATCACCCTGCGGATTCCCGAGCGCCGCCTCGCCTGGCGCACGCTCTCCGGGCCGGATAGCGCCGGCGTGGTTTGTTTTCAAAACGCCGGCGGCGGGAAAACCGAGGTCACGCTGAAGATGCGTTACGATCCCGCCGGTGGGTGGGAAGATCGCGAGCAACTCGAGACGCGGCTGCAGCGCAACTTGCGTCGATTCAAGGAAATCGTGGAGCAACCCTACGAGGATGCGGAAAAGCAAACTGCGACTCCGTCCGGGTAGCCGCGTGCGCGGAAATCAGACCGGCCCGAGGACGGCGACGGCATTGATCCCGCCGAAACCGAACGCGTTGTTCATGGCGTAGCGCACCGGCTGGTCGCGGCCGACATTGGGCACCACGTCGAGATCACAGGCCGGATCGGGCGTGCTGTAATGCAGCGTAGGTGGCAGGAAACCCTCGGCGATGGCCAGCGCGCAGATCGCCATTTCCATCGCGCCCGTCGCGCCGAGCGGGTGGGCCGTGAACGCCTTCGTTCCGCTCACCGCTAGTTTCCGCGCATGCGGCCCGAACACGGCCTTGATCGCGAGGCTTTCGTTGGCGTCGTTGAGCTGGGTGCCGCTGGCGTGCGCGTTGATGTAGTCGATCTGCTCGGGCTCCACACCGGCATCCGCCAAAGCCTCGTGCATACAGGCGATCACGGATTCGCCGGAGGGCAGCGGCGTGGTCATGTGATACGCCTCGTTGTTCAGCGAATAACCGAGCACTTCCGCATAGATGCGCGCGCCGCGGCGTTGCGCGTGTTCGAGTTCCTCGATGACCACCGACGCCGCGCCTTCGCCCATGACGAAGCCATCCCGCTCGAGGTCAAAGGGCTTGCATGCAAACGGCGGGTCGCCGGCCCAGCGGCTCATCGTTTTGATGAAATCGAACGCGCCAAAAGTCAGCGGACTAAGGGGCGCCTCGGCGCCGCCGGCGACCATCACGTCGGCGAACCCATCGCGGATGTAACGCATCGCTTCGCCCACCGAGATGACGCCGCTGGCGCAAGAGTTCGAGTTGGTCGTGCCCGCCCCGCGGAAGCCGCATTCAATGGCGATGTTCGAGTGGGCGCTGCCGCCGAAGACTTGCAGCGCGAGCGTCGGATTCACCCCGCGCGATCCCTTTTTCAGAAACCGCTGATGCTCCGCCTCCGCATTGGCGATCCCACCGAGCGCGGTGCCAAAGCTGACGCCGACCCGGTGCGTGGGGGTTTCGCGAGACCACGGCAGCTTCGCGTCTTCCAGCGCGAGCAGCGCGCTCGCGACGCTGAATTGCGCGTAGCGATCCAACCGCTTCAAACGATGTGGCGGGAAAAAAACGGTCGGATCCCAATCGCGAATCTCGCCACCGCAATGCGCCTTCAATTCGGTCGTATCGAAGCCGGTGATGCGCGAGATGCCGCTGCGCCCAGCCCGGATGCTTTGCCAAAACGCCTCGCGCCCGATCCCGGTGCAGGTGATCGGACCGATGCCGGTGATGACGACGCGCTTTCTCATTTCAGGTCCAGGAAAAATGCGATGGCGGCGAACCCGAAATCCACGATCACGGCGCCTCCAACACGTCCGCCTTGGCGGGTTCCGTCGTGCCGGTCGCGGGCTCCTCTTCCAGCAGCGCCTTGAAGGTCGCCAGCGTCTGACGGGCGATGTGTTCGATGAAAAAACCGCCGATGATCGGCTCCGCCAGCCAGGCGAGAAGCGGGGCGCGAAAGACGAGATCGTGAACGATCTCCACCCGCGTGCCGTCGCGCGTCGGCGTGAGCGTCCAGACGACTTTCATGCCCTTGGTCCATTTGGCGAGATGTTGAAAATGGAGTTCGAGCGAGCGCGGATCGCTCCAGTATTCCGATGTCCATGAAATCGGAATACCGGAACGCACGGCGGCCATCTCCACGACTTGGCCGCGCGTTCCATTTCCGCGGAAATCGATGTAGCGGTAATGCGGCAGCCGCTCGGGCCAGCGGCCGAGATCGCTGACCATCGCAAAGACTTTCTCCCGCGGCGCCTGGATGTAGATGGAGGTGGCGGTGTGCAAAGCGCGGGAATCTCGGATGTGGTCGGGAAGCTGTCGAACAGATTTCGGCGGCGGGGTGCGAAGCGGTTGCAGCGAAAGCGCGGGAATCTTGGACAAAAGGCATTTCAACGCTGGACTCGATAGCGCAAAAAACACTCGCCACCGACGACTTCGCGCTGCGCGAGGCGGAGCGAAACGGATCGCGGGAGGAATTCCCCCGCGACGCCGGTCAGCGTCGGCGCCAGCGCTCCGCCGAAGATGCGCGGGCAGAGCGTGGTGTGCAGTTCGTCTACCAGGTCGGCGGCGAGGAGCGAGCGCAGCACCTGAGCACCGCCTTCGCAAACGAGCCGCCGCACCGCGTATTCGGCGCGCAGCGTGGCGAGCATCGCGTCGAGATTCACCGCCGCACCTTCGTGCAGCCAGAGGTCGGCTTTGGGCGCGAGTTGCGCCTGGGTTTTCGCCGGCATGCGGGTGGTGGAAAAGATGACGATCGGCGAGAAATCTTTCTCGAAGATGCGCAGCGAGGGATCGATGCGACCGGTATTGGTCAGCAACACCCGCACGGGGTAGGGCGCCTGCCCGCGCTCCACCCGCGCGGCGCGGAGCGCTTCGTCGGGCAGGCCCATCGACATGTTGTCGACCGAGATGGTTTTCGCGCTGACGAGGATCGCGTCGCATTTGGCGCGGATTTCGACGAGCCGTCGCTTGTCGCGCGGCGAGGAAAAATCCGACGGGGTTCCGCGCCGGGTCGAGATGCGGGCATCCCAGGTGATGGCGAAGTTTGCCGTGACGAAAGGGCGGGCGGCGGGTGGTTTCACGGGGGCGTCTTGTGATCGGGAGAAGGAAGCGCGAGTTCGAGGGCGATTTCCTCTTCGGCCAGAGCGTGCTCGGCGGCGCGCACCTCGTTTTTGATGTCGCGCAGGCGGGCGTGATCCGAGGGCCGGTAAAAAAGATAGATCACACCGCCGACGACTCCCCAGCCGAGCGTGAGCAGGTAACCGAGCGACGAGATGGTCACCGCGACCGCGCCGCTCACTCCGCAAAGTTTCCCCAAAAACACCTCGAACAAACCCTCGCGCACGCCGATGCCGCCGAGGCTGATCGGCATGGCGGCGATGGTGTTCACGATGGGCATGATCGAGAGGATCTCCGCGAAAGTGGGGAGATGGACGCCCGTGTTTTTCAGCGCACGCGCCGCGCAGTAGAACACGATGAAATACCCGAGATTCGCCACGGCTGAGATGGCGATGGCGGCGGAGGTGGCGCGCCACGCCTTGCCGTAGAGGTGATACGCGAGCGCCGCCTCAGCGAGCCGATCGCGGCCGGGCATCCACGCGGGCAGGCGATGCACCCAGCCATGCCGGGTGACGATGTAGGTAAAATGCAGGCCCGCGAAACTGGAGCCGAGGATGAGCAGCGCGGGCCACGCGAGGCGGCTCGTCTCCGGCGTGCTCATGATCCAATCCCAGCGCGCAAACACGAGCACCCCGGCGAGTAGACTGAGCCCGAGCACGCCGGTGAGCCGATCCACGAAGACGGAAAGCAGGGCGGGGCCGAGTTTGCCCGGCGTCTCCTTGAGCAGAAAAAAGATTCGCACCACGTCGCCGCCAGTGCCGCCGGGGATGAAAAAATTGAAGAAGACGCCGATGAACAGGAGCGCGACGAGCCGCGCGGGCGGCAGCACGATGCCCTGCACGCGCAGCAGGAGATGCCAGCGCAGGGCGCCGAGGAGTTCCACCGCGCCATAGATGAGGAAGCCGGCGAGCAACCACCCGCGGTCGGCGTGAACGAAGGCGCTGGCCATCTCCGCGCGCTTTGCCGGGTCACGGAAGATGAAATAGAGAATGGTGAGCGTGAGCGCGACCTGCAGCGCGGTGACCACGGGCTTGCGCCATCCGCCACTTTTGGAAGCCGCGCCACTGCTCGGAGCCGGTGCGCGATCACCCGGCGCGGGGGCTCCGGGGGGCGCCGGCGGCGGCACCGTCATGCGCCGAATTTCTGCACCCACTTGTCCCGCGCCGTGGTGATCTCTTCGGCAGTGCGGCGGGGACTCATCTCGAAAACGTAGAGCGTATCGCGCGGCAGGAGCGGGATGAGGCGGTCGTATTCCACCGTGCCGGTGAAGGGCGCCATGTGGTCGCGTCCCGGCCACGCGGTGTCGTGCAGATGGCAGCCCACGAGCCGCGGCGCGACCTCGCGCAGCCACTCGTAGTGGTCGACGAAGCCGACGTTTTGCTTCACCTGCACATGGCCGAAATCGTGCCAGTAGCCGACGTGCGGCACGTCGAAGCGCGAGAGCACGTTGAGCATCTCCAGCTCGTTGGGAATCTCCTCAAAGCTATGCCGGCTCTCCACGCCGAGCGTGATGCTTTTTTTGTCCGCATACTCGGCGATGCGCTTGAGGCAATCGACCGCGCGGTTGAAATACGGCAGCGCCTTCTCCTCGCGCTTGCGCACGCATTCGAGCTTCTCCTTCACGTAGTCGCGCGAATTGTGCAGCCCGACCTCGGCCATGCGCACGAGCTTGTCCGTGTAGTCGTCGATCGGCGTGCGGCCGAGGTGCAGCACGACGAAGGGCGCGCCGAGCCGCTCGGCGAAGTCGATCGTCTGGAAGGTGTGTTTCACCGCGCGCTCGCGCTCGCGTTCGTCAGTGGCGGAGAATTTGTAGCAGTCCGGCGACGCGCGCGTGATCTCGATGGGGAGCGGGCAGAAATTGTGCAGGCTGGAAAAGCGGGCCTTGCCGGCGTGGAAGAGCTTCATCACGCCCTCCATCAGCGACAGGCGGATGCCGTGGCCGAGTTCGATGCGCTCGAAGCCCAAATCGAGAAGTTCCTGGCACATCGCTTCGCCGTCGGTGTGCCGGCCAGAATTCCAACAAGTCGAGATGCTCAGCATGGGTGGGGAAAGGGCCGCTAAATTAGCGGGCCGATTCACTTCGGCAATGCCGAAGGCGCGGGGTGGCAAACCCGGCTGCCACTTGCAGAAATCGGATCGCGCGATAACCTCTTTATCATGATTGCCTGCTACCCCAATCTGACTTTGCGGTATGAAATTTTCCCAGCCGATGGCGGCTGGTGCTGGCGCTGCGTCGCCGCCACCGGCGAGATTTTCGCCCGCGCTCTGGCGCCGATGACCCAGGAGGGTTGCCGCGAAATCGTCTTGAGATTACGGGCGACCCTCGCGGCTCCCGTCGTCTGCGTCGCGGAATAAACGCAGGCCCGCCCGCTACTCCAGCAGCTCGGCGATTTCGTCGACGTTCAGGCCCTCCATGAGCGGTTGCTCGTTTTCGAGCGTGGCGTCGATGACCGCGCGTTTCCGCTGCTGGAGCGCGAGAATTTTCTCCTCCACGGTGCCGCGAGCGATGAGCTTGTAGCTGGTCACCACGCGGTCCTGCCCGATGCGGTGTGCGCGGTCGGTCGCCTGCGCTTCCACCGCGGGATTCCACCACGGGTCGAAATGGACGACCGTGTCCGCGGCCGTGAGGTTCAGGCCGGTGCCGCCCGCTTTCAGGCTGATGAGGAACGCGGAGACCTGTCCAGTTTGGAAGCGGTCCACTTCCGCCGCGCGGTCTTTGGTTTGGCCGTCGAGGTAACAGAAGTCGATGCCCGCAGCGGTCAGCGCCTCGCGCAGAATCGCGAGCATCGACACGAACTGGCTGAAGATCAGCACGCGATGCCCGCCATCGAGCGCCTCGCTGAGCAGCTCCAGCAGCAGTTCCACCTTGGCCGAAACTCCGGCCTCGGCGTCCTCTTCGATCTGGAGCAGCCGCAGATCGCAGCACGCCTGGCGGAGCCGCAGCAGCGCCGTGAGCATGAGCATCCGCGCCTTGCCCTGATCCTTGCCGCCCGCGAGTTCGGAGACTTGCCGGCGAGTCGCAGACATCAGCTCCGTGTAGACCGCGCGCTGGCGGCCGGTCAGTTCGCAATACGCCACCTGCTCGATCTTATCGGGCAGCTCCGTCACGACTTCCCGCTTTGTCCGCCGGAGCACGAAAGGCCGCAGTCTTTTGATCAGCCGACGATGCGCTGGCCCGCCCGGCTGTGACTCGATTTCCTTCTCGAACCGCTCGCGAAAATCCTGCCGATTTCCGAGGTAGCCGGGCATGAGGAAGTGCATCAGCGACCAGATGTCGCGCACCGAATTCTCCACCGGCGTGCCCGTGAGCGCGAAGCGATGCCGCGCGCGGATCGTGCCGGCGGATTGCGCGTTTTGGCTCTCGGGATTTTTGATGTGCTGCGCCTCGTCGAGCACCGCGGCAGCGAAGTCGATCCCGCGGTAACGCTCCGCATCGCGCCGCAGCAGCGGGTAGCTGGTGATCACGAGATCGGCCGCGGCGAGCGGTTCGCCGAAGAGCTTCGCCCGATCCGCGCCCTCGATGGCCAGCACCCGCCGCTCGGGCGTGAAACGCTGCGCCTCGCGCATCCAGTTAAAAATCAACGACGACGGGCAAACGACGAGCGACTTGCCGCCGATCGTGCGGAGAAAGGCGAGCGCCTGAAGCGTTTTGCCGAGACCCATTTCGTCGGCAAGAATGCCGCCGAGCTGGTTCGTGGCCAGCCAGTGCAGCCAGGCCACGCCGTGTTTTTGGTAAGTGCGCAGCACGGCGTCGAGTTCGCCGAGCGGCGGGATCGCGAGGTCCGCCGGCTGGCGCGACGCCCCGGCCGCTTCGCGCCACGCGGCGGGCGCATCGAGCACCGCTCCGCGCTCCGTCGCCGTCGCGGCGAGGTAAGCCGCGTGGCGGTTGTCGATGCGGTAACTGCCGGGCTGCTTTTGCTGCGGATCGCAGTCGCGCAGCACGTCGTTGAATTCCTCCAGCATCCCGGGATCGAACACCGCGCGCTTCTGATTTTTGAGCTTCACCGCGCTCTGCCCGCTCTGCAGCAGCCGCTGGATTTCCGCCGCGGAAAAACGATCCCCCTCGGCCGTGCCGAGCGCCACCGTGAGGTCGAACCAGTTTTCCCCCGAGCTGCGAATCTCCAGCCGCGGTTGAATGCGCTCGATGTCCTTCGTCACGTATTCAAAGCGCGCCCCGATCGTCACCTCCCACGCCGCCTGCAAACGCGGCAACTCCGTGGCGAAGAACGCGAGAATCTTCGGCTCCGTTTTCAGCACCCATTGCCCATCAAACGCCGGCCCCGCAAAACCCGCGCGCCGCAGCCGTTCCGCCGCCGCTTCCTCCGCTGGCGGATGCCGCCGCGCCATCGACTGCGCGCCATCCGCGAGCGTCACGCGATGATCTTCGTAGACCGCGGCCAGCTTCGCCGTGAGGTGATTCAGCGACCCCTCCAGCGCCAGCGCGAACTTCGGCGCCCGCGGCAGCGGCGCCGGTGCGGCGGGCGCGATGTCGAGCTTTGACGCGCTGGCGGAGGACCCCGCCGGAGCCGTCGCCGCCGGCCGCGGCTTGATCAGCGCCAGCCCCAGCGCCAGCGAGTGGGCGCAGATCATCCCATCGCGGCGCGACGCGCGGCAGGTGCAGAGATTCTCCACCTTTGTCGGCCCGAGAATGCGCAGCCCACTTTTGAATTCGCTCTCCCCTTCCCGCACCCGCCCGCTCAACAGCGGCGGCTCGTAGCTGACCTCCAGCACCCGGCCCAGCTCGTGCATCCCACGCGCCTGTTTCAGCGCCTGCCAGCCACCGGCGTCGGAGAGAAATCGTTCGGTGATCGGGACCATCGTCCCCTTCCCCTACCGTCAAAGCCGCAGGGACGAAACGCGGAATGTGCGCGCCGCTCAGTTCGTGTCGATGAGGTGGTAGGAAACCACCGAAGTTTCCGTGGCGCTGGCGGAGTTGATCGTGAAGCCGACGCCCGGCGTCACGTTGTAGTTCAATTGCCCAACCGTGCCGCCCGGCGTTCGACGACTGACCATGACCAGGGTGCTCGCGGTGACCCCAGGATTCGCCACCAAGGCCGTGCCACTGGCCAGCGTGACGTTGCCCGCCCGCGCATTGGCTCCGCCCTTGTATTGCAGCCCTTTGCCCGCCGTCGCGAAGGCGAGGTTTCCCGTCGATACCGTGACATCCACATCCACGCCGAGTCGCTCGGTGCGAGCGGTCGTGCCGGGCGTCGTCGTCTGCAGCGAAATCTGTGTTCCCCGCGCCGCCACGCTGAAGTTCTGCGTGGCGCGGAACATGATTCCGCTATCGCTGGCGGTGGCGTATTCGCTTCCGTTCCAGCCTCGCGTGCCGACGAAGAGCAGGTGGCCCTCGACGATGTGGCAAGCGTCACGCCGAGGGATATCTTCTAGGCTTAAGATAGAACGTCAAAGCGCGTCGATCCCACGACCATCTCGTGGTGGCTCAATTTGCGGAAATCGCGGTAGGGAAGCCGCGCCGCGGGTTCCCCAAAATCCCGCGGCGGGCTGCTCGGTCGCCCACCCTTCAGCGTGGGAACCCGCGGCGCGGCTTCCCTACCAAACCGAACCACGACCATCCCAGTCCCTCGAGATCACCGGCGGCACCTCCGCCTCGCTCCGCGCGAAGAACGCAGCCGCGAGCACGAACAACAAAACGCTCATTCTTTTGATCATATGGATTCCCTCGGTGGACGGCATTGATCGCCCTGCGGCTCCGCAGTGTCTCGGCCTCCCGATATACTTTCAGCCCCGTCGCCGCGTCGACGCGCGCATTGAGCCTGTTCAAAGCCGGAGCCGCACCTACACTCCTGCGCCCCTATGAAAATCATCGCGGTCGCCAACCAAAAAGGCGGCGTCGGCAAGACCACGACCTCCGTCAGCCTCGCCGCCTGCCTCGCGGCCCGCGGCGTCCGCACCCTGCTCATCGACCTCGATCCGCAGGCCAATGCCACCAGCGCGCTCGGCCTCCCGCAGATCGAAGGCCACAGCGTCTACGGCCCGCTGCTCGGCGAATCCTGCATCACCGAAAAAGTCGTCCCCACCCGCTGGGAACATCTCTGGATCATCCCCGGCGACCTCGACCTCGCCGGTGCGGAGATCGAAGTCGCCCGCGCCGACAACCACCTCACCCGCCTGCGCGCCGCCTTCGAGCCGCTGCGCCTGGATCGCACCTTCGACTACATCCTCCTCGATACCCCCCCTTCCCTCGGCATCCTGATGACGAATGCGCTCGCCGCCGCCGACGAACTGCTCATCCCGCTGCAGTGCGAATACTTCGCCCTCGAGGGCCTCTCGAAGATCGACCACGTCGTCGGCCAGATCCGCGCTTCCGGCGCCAATCCCGGGCTCACCATCGGCGGCATCCTCATGACCATGTTCATGCGCAACAACCTTGCCACGCAGGTCATCGCCGAAGTGCAGAAACATTTCGGCGACGTGATCTTCCAGACCGTCATCCCGCGCACCGTCCGCCTCGGCGAGGCGCCGAGCCACGGCAAACCCATCACCGAATACGAACCCAACGGCCTCGGCGCCACCGCCTACCGCGCCCTGGCCGAGGAGTTCCTCGAGCGCCAGCGGCAGCACGCCGCACCCGCACCTGCCGTCGCCGTCGCCGACGCCGTCCCGAGCGAAGCCAGCCCCGGGTAGCGCAGGCGTCCCGCCTGCCGCAGCCGGCGTCCCGCCGGGTGCATCGCGCGTGGTGGGTCGCCCACCGCGCGAGTCCGAAACCCGTGCGCCGCCTAAAGCTCCGCGCCTACTCCGTCTTCGCCGGCGCCTTCGCCGGCGGCACCGCCACCGGCGGAGTCACCGCTTCGATCGGCTTCGCCGGTTCCCCCGCCTTCGCTGCTTCCCCCGCCTTCGCTGCTTCCCCCGCCTTCGCTACTTCCCCCGCCTTCGCTGCTTCCTCCGCCTTCGGCGGGTCCACCGTCAGATTCGTCCCCGGCGGCAGCGACTTCTTGAGTTGCTCCAGCACATCGGCCGGCAGCGTCCCCGGCGACCCACCGGGCGTGGGAAAGTTCAGCGCACCCGGAGCCCCCGGCATCGGCGGTCCACCCGCACCTGGGGCCGGCGCGTCCGGCTTGTTCTCCGCCAGCAGCGCCGCGCGATCTTTCAGCACCGGCTCCACCAGCGTCTTCGCCACGAGAAAGATCACCGGCTCGAACTTCTTTTCCACCGCCAGCTTTTCCTCGTGCTTCTTCAGCGTCGCCTTGAACTCCTCGTCCAGCTTCGCCTTATCCTCCGGCTTCTCGTCCTTACCGGGCGCGCGCTCTTTCGGGAAGTTCCCCGCCACCGCCACCTGTAGCGGCGTGTTCTCCCCCATCGTCTTGCCGATCTTCAACGTATAGGTGAAGCCATCGGTCGTCTCCAGCGTCGCCACATTCGGATTGTCCAGGCCGGTCTCCTCCGGCTTTACGCCCGGCGGCAGCACGTCGGCAAAGCTCGGATTCGAGTAGCTGAAATTCAGCGAACTCACCTTCCCCGCGTCCACCTTTTCCTCCGCCTTCGCGCCCTCCAGTTTCCAGTCCGCACTCGGCGTCTCGCGCGTCAGCTTCCACCTCAGCGCCTCCGTCGCCCCGTCCACGGTCACGGCCTTGAGATTTTCCATCTTGAAGAACGCCTGTTGCAGCCACTTCTCCGGCTTCGTCGGAGCGCGCTCGAACGACTCCGAGACCAGCGACACCTTCGCCCCGTCCGCCGCCGGCTTCACGTAGCGCCCGCGCGCCGACCCGCCGAGCTGGCCAAACTGCGCCATCTCCGGGTCCGCATTGTTGCGCAGCACCTTGCCGAGCAGCAGCGCGTCGAGCCGCTTGCCGTCCTTGTCCTTGAATTCCAGCAGCGTCGCCGCGCCCGCGCCTTTGCCGGGTTCCACCAGTTCCAGCCGCGCCAGTTGCGACGGGCCGACCTTCACATCCTGCAGCGTCTTCAGGTCCCAAGCCGTCCGCAGCAGATCGCTGATCTGGCCAAAGTCGGCCGGATAATCCGCGCGATCCGTCACCACCCACACGTCGTCCTTCTTCGCGAGATTCACCTCGCCGTCGCCACCCTTGATCGTGATCTGCGCCACATCGTTCAGCGGCAGTTTAAGGACCTTACCGCCCGTGCCCGACGGCGTCTCCGACCACGAGGATTGTTTGTTCGTTTGCAGATACCAGCCGGCGCCGCCGAGCACAACGACGAGGGCGAGCAGGAGTGCGAGTTGTTTGCCTTTCATGTGGGGAAAATAGGTGCGGAGTTAGATTAACGGGCGGCGCGACGGTTGCGACGGGCGAGGGCCAGGCCCACTCCCACGATGCTCACGGCTACCGGCATCGCCGCGATGTTCAGCCATTTCGTGCGCGTCTCCAGCGAATCGATGTCGGTGCGCAGCTTCTTGCGCTCCAGCTTGAGCTGCTGCTTCACCTCGCCCTCCTTCTTGCGGAAATTCGCGATCTCCGCCTGCTGCTCCGGCGAGAGGATGAACTTCTGCCCGCTCGCCTGATCGCCCTTCGAGCGCTGCAAATCATTCAGCTTCGACTGCGCATCCGTGAGGCTCGTCTCCAGTTCCTTGATCTTGTTGCGATAGTTCGCCTCCGCATCCGCCTGCATCTTGCGCACCACCGTAAAGGGCCGCTCGCGCGAAGCCCGGCTGCGCACCGCGATCAGATTGTCGTCCCCCGAGAGCTGCTCCACCGCGCCTTGCACAAAGGCCAGGTTGCCATTCGTCGGCACCACCATCCGTTGCCCGCCGGCAAAGGGATTCTGAATCTCCTGCACCGTGAGCTGGTCCTGGATGAAATCCGAATCGCCCACCAGCACCACCGCACCTTCGCCCGTCGATTCCTTCAGAACTTTGTCGTCTTTCTTATCCTCCGGCTTTTTGTCGTCCGGTTTCGGCTCATCCGGCTTCGCTTCCGCCGCCTTCGGTTTGCCCTCGGGAAAGGCCGTCTTGAATTTCCCCGTCAGCCGCACCGCCAGCGCATACTCCACGCCGCTCGCCTTGAAATCCTTCAGCACCTGCTCGCCGCCCATCTGCGCCGCCATGCCTTCCACGAGCTGCGAATCCGTTGACGACTTGATCAACACCGTCTGCGTCAACCCATCCGCCGCCTTGCCCGCGATCGCCCCGGAAAACGCCAGCAACAGATTGTCCGCCTGCGCCGTGATGATGTCATCCTTGTTCAGCGCATTCTCCGTCAGCGCCAGCACCGCCGGCGCCCGACCCTGCCGCGTGCGGCCGAGATAGGTCGTATCCGCCACTACCTTCGTCGCGTCGAAGTCGAGGCCCCACGCCTTCAACAGCTTATCCATATTCGAGCTGCTCCCGCCGCCCATCGGCCCGCCTGCCTGCGCATCCAGCGCCGCCTGCGGATCGAGGAAAGCGAGCAGCTTCCCACCACGCAGCACGAACTGATCGATCGCAAACTGCGTCCCATCCGTGATCCCCTTTGGATGAATCACCACCAGCACCTTCACATCGTCCGGAATCGACTCCGCCGTCGGCTCGATCGATTTCACCGTGAAATCCCGCTGCAGTTCCGCGTAGAAAACCCACGGGTTCGTCTGCGGTCCGCGACCCATCCGCGCCATCATCGGGCTCGAGCCTGCATATTGCAGCGGACTCATCACGCCCACCACCGGCTTGTCATTCGCCGTCACGCGCGAGATCGCCCGCGAAAGGTCAAACTCCAGCAACCGCTCGCGATCCGGCGTGAGAAACCCGATCGCTTCCTTCTTATCCAGCATCGTCACGCTCAGCCCGAGATAGATCGGATCGCCCTCGCCCAGTTGCTGCGGCTCGATGCCATCCAGCTTCGCGGAATCTTCCGCATCCGAATCCGGCGTCGGGTCCAGCCTCTGGATTTCGATCAGGCCCTTGGAAGCCTGCCGATACTCTCCGAGGATATCTTCCACCCGCTGCGCGTAAGTCTTCAGCGGCACCGGGATCTTGTTTTCATTCTGCGAAACATAGAGGCGGATCTGCACCGGCGTATCCAGCTTCGCCAGGATGTTGCGCGTACCTTTCGACAGCGTGTAAGCGCGCTCCGCCGTGAGATCGATGCGCGTCTTGCCTCGCGCCGCGATCAGATTGATCGCCACCACGATGACGAATAGCGCCACCACGCCGACGATGGAGTAGAGAGAAGTCTCAAGACCTTTCTTTTTCATGAACAGTTAGATTTAGGGGAGTGAAGTTAAGGATTTTACCGCAGAGGAGCCGAGACGAGGAGGGGAGAATAAATGAACAGGGGGTTCGATACTCTGCGCCTCTGCGTCTCTGGAGTTTTCCATCAGCCCGCGCGATGCGCGCGGATGATCACGCCGGTGGTAAACAGCGAGAAGCCGATCACCGACAGGAAATAGAGGATGTCCCGCGAATCGAGCACCCCTTTCTGGATCGCCTCAAAGTGCGTCATCACACTAAAGGACGCTACTGCCTCCACCAGCCAGTTCGGCGCCCAGCTCACCAGCAGATTCGTCACTGGCGGGAAGCCCGCGATGATCAGAAACAACAGGATCACCACCGAGAGGAGAAAGCTCACCACCTGGCTGCGCGTGATTGCCGACGTCACCGAAGTAATCGCCAGATACGCCCCCGCCAGCAGAAAGCTGCCGATGTAACTCGCCAGGATCACCCCGTTATCCGGGCTGCCGAGATAGTTCACCGTCATGATCACCGGGAAAGTGAGCACCAGCGCCAGCCCCACCACCACCCACGACGCGAGGAATTTCCCCACGATCGCCTGCCACGGCGTGATCGGCAGCGTGAGCAAAAGCTCGATCGTCCCCAGCCTCCGCTCTTCGCTCCACGTTCCCATCCCCACCGCCGGCACGAGGAAAAGATACAGCCACGGATGCCACGCAAAGAACGCGATCAGATTCGCCTCCCCGCGCTCGAACAGCCCGCCGACCATGAACGTGAAGAACCCCGACAAAATCAGGAAAATCACGATCACGACAAACGCCACCGGCGACGAAAAATACCCGCTCACCTCCCGCTTTGCGATCGTCAGAATATTTTTCATTTCGCTTCCTCCTTCTTTGCCGCAGCCGCGCCATTGCGCAGCGCTGTGTCGCTATCTCCGAGCGTGATATTGCGGAAGACCTCATCCAGCCGCCCCTCCTCGCTGCGTAGTTCTTGAAGATGCCACCGCTCTCGCAGCGCCAGATCTCCCAGCGCCTGCGCCAGTTCATCGCCGCTCCCATTCTTCCGCGGAAAAGCCCGCAGCACCACCGGCGACTCACTCACGATGATCGACCGCTCCACCGCCGATACCGAGTCGATGCGGCTCTTCACCGCTTGCGCGCTCACCTCGTGCAGCCGCAGCGTCACCGCCCCCGCCATATCCGAGCGCTGCCGCAGCTCCGCCGGCGTCCCATTCGCCACGATCGTCCCACGGTCGATGATGATCGCCCGCGAACACACCGCATCCACCTCCTCCAGGATGTGCGTCGAAAAAATGATCGCCTTTTTCTCCCCCATCCGCCGGATCAGCGTCCGGATCTCGTGCTTCTGATTCGGGTCCAGCCCGTCCGTCGGCTCATCCAGGATGAGCACCTCCGGATCGTGAATGATCGACTGCGCAAAACACGTCCGATGCCGGAACCCCTTGGACAGCGTCTCCACACTCTGATGCAGCACCCCTTCCAGGAAACACATCTCCACCACCCGTCCCACCGCCCGCTTCAGCGCGTCACCCGACAGCCCGCGTAGCTCCCCCACGAAACTCAGAAACCCATGCACCGACATGTCCGCATACGACGGCGCATTCTCCGGCAGATAGCCGATCAGCTTTTTCGCCTCGATCGGATTCTCCATGATGTCATGCGTGCCGATCGTGATTTCGCCCTCCGTAGGTGGGATGAAGCCGGTGATCATCCGCATGCTGGTTGACTTGCCGGCGCCATTGGGCCCGAGGAAACCGAGGACCTCGCCTCGCTCGACCGTAAAGGAAATGCCATTCACGGCGACCTTCGGCCCAAAATGCTTTTTGAGGTTTCGAACTTTGATCATGGGTGGGTTTTGGGGACTGATTTTCGGAGCCGCGCCGTCATTTCTGGCGGGCGAGAAGACAGCAGACCCCGGCAAAATGTTCAACGCTTTGTCGAAGAACGTTGTTTGTTCTTTGTTCTTTGTTCTTTGTTCTTTGTTCTTCGTTCTTCGTTCCTGGTTCTGGGTTTCCCACGAAGAACCAAGAACCACGAACCAAGAACCACGAACCACGAACGCCCCCCTCGGACGCGTCGCCACACCGCATCGCCCGCGGAAAATTCCGCGCGGTGACAGGAAATCCGTCGTCCCCGGGAGCAACGCCGCATGGCGCCCGCAAACACCGCAAGCACTGGCGATTTACTTCCGCTACGCCACACGATAACGGAATTGCCAACGACCCGGCGTTTGCCAAAAGTCCCCCCCTTCTGCCCGTAGTGAAAGCACCCGCGCCAAACCCTTTACCCAGCGACGCGCCGCCGTGCGATACACGGCACATGGCCGCGCATCCTGGTTTCCGGCTTCGGCTGGGATCAAAACAGGGGGGGCTCGGGCACGCCATTGACCTTCGGAGGTTCAGGCCATGAGAAGGACCTTTGACAACTCGGTGTTGGCCGGCGTCGGCCTGATCGCGGCGTTGCTGCTGCTCATTGCCGGTCTTAACTACCGAAACACCCGCCAACTCAACGAGCACGCCCGTTGGGTCGTCCACACGCATGAAGTGTTGGATGTGACCGGCGACGTGCTGTTGGCGCTGGTGGACGCCGAGACGGGGGTGCGGGCCTTCGTCATCACCGGCAAGGACGAGTTCTTGCAGCCCTACGACGCCGCCCTCGCCCGGTTGGACAGCCTCATGGCGAAGCTGAAGGACAAGACCCAAAACGACTCCGGCCAGCAAGCCCGCATCACGAAGCTGGCAGAGCTGACCGCCGTGCGGTTGGCCCAGTTCAGAGAAACCATCGCCCTGCGACGCACGGACGAGGAAGCGGCGCAGGCGTTGGTGCTCACCGGGAAGCCGAAGGCGCAGATGGACGCCATTCGCCAGCACGTTGTGGACATGGAGAAGGTTGAACACGACTTGCTCAACGAGCGGGAGGTTAAGACCGCCACGGCTTATCAGATCGCAGTCACGAGCGGCTTGGGCGCCGCCGTCTTGGGATTGCTCGCGGTCGGGGCGTTCCTCTGGCTTCTCCACCGCAGCCTGCGGGCACGGGAGCAAGCCGCCGACGCCATCGCCGAACAAGGAGAACGGCTGCGGACGACGCTCGCCAGCATCGGCGATGCGGTCGTCGCGACCGACCTGGACGGCCGCGTCACGAACATGAACGCCGTCGCCGAGTCGTTGACCGGGTGGACGACTGGCGAAGCAATGGGCCAACCGCTCGATGCCGTGTTCCGCATCGTCAACGAGACGACTCGCAAGACGGTCGAGAACCCGGCAGCGAGAGCATTGAGGGAGGGCGTCATCGTCGGTCTGGCAAACCACACCATCCTCATCGCCAAAGACGGCACGGAGCGGCCCATTGACGACAGTGCCGCCCCGATCCGGTGCAAGGACGGCGAGATCCTCGGCTGCGTGCTGTGCTTCCGAGACATCACCGAGCGCAAGCGCAGTGAGGCAGAATTCCAGCGGGTCAGCGGCTTACTCGACACCCTTCTCCACACCGCGCCCATCGGCTTTTGCTTCCTGGATCGGGATCTGCGCTACCTGCGCGTCAATGAACGTCTCGCGGAGATCAACGGCGTTTCTCCCGAGGCGCACCTCGGCCGGCCTGTCTCCGAGATCGTGCCCGCACTCGTCGAAACCATCCGCAACGTGACGGACCATATCCTGGCGACGGGCGAAGCCGTGTTGAATCACGAGTTCTCCGGTGAGATATCCGCCGCTCCCGGCGTGATTCGCTTCTGGAACGAAAGCTGGTATCCGGTGCGCGACGGCGCGGGTGAGGTCGTGGGGTTCGGCGGCATCGTCGAGGAGATCACCGCGCGCAAGCAGGCGGAGGACGCGCTCGGCGAAAGCCAGCAATTCATCAGCCGTGTGCTGGACGACGGTCTTTCTGTCTTCGTCGGCGTGACAACGCCGGATGGAACCGTGACCTACGCGAACCGCTCGGCGCTGGAGGCGGCCGGCATCCCGCTCGGCGAGGTGCTCGGGAGAAAGTTCTGGGACTGCTACTGGTGGAGCTATTCCCTTGAAATCCAAGCGCAAGTGCGGGACGCGTTCGAGCGTGCCGCCAAGGGCGAAATCGTCCGCTACGACGTGCCCATACGCATGGCGGGTGACACGCGGATGTGGATCGATTTCCAAGTCGCGCCGCTGCGCGATAGGGAAGGGCACATCACGCATCTCATTCCAGCGGCGATGGAAATCGATGAGCGCCACACTGCCGAAGAAGGGCTGCGGAAGAGCAAGGATCTGGTGGGCACGATCAACGAGCAGTTGCTCATTTCTTCCCTGCGCCAGCATGAACTC
>Ga0209181_10001593_pt1 | contig 39235 bp, 24 predicted proteins | sample MAT05_FD_187208 | JGI IMG/M metagenome (GOLD analysis project Ga0209181, IMG submission 187208) | Freshwater microbial communities from Lake Fryxell liftoff mats and glacier meltwater in Antarctica - MAT-05 (SPAdes) (version 2) | ecosystem: Environmental > Aquatic > Freshwater > Ice > Liftoff... | reverse complement strand
TGAGGTCTTACAACCTCATAGGTGTAATTCATTAAAAATAACTTAAATTAGTTTTAGGAGATAGCGTTAGTAAAGTTTCATACATCAGTCGTATGGTGTTTTCCACGTCGCTTTTATGCAGCATTTCCACTGTAGTATGCATATAGCGGAGTGGAATTGAGATCAATACCGAAGGGCAACCATCATTGGCATAAGCAAATGAATCGGTATCGGTACCGGTGCTTCTGCTAACAGCATGTAACTGTACATCAATTTTATTTTTAGCCGCTACGTCCTGAACGATATCCAATAATTTATTATGTACCGCCGGACCAAATGTAAGCGAAGGACCTTTGCCACAAACAGTATCACCCTGTATCATTTTATTGATCATTGGTGTAGACGTATCGTGCGTTACATCGGTGATGATGGCAATATCCGGCTTGATTCTGCGGGCAATCATTTCTGCACCACGTAAACCAATTTCTTCCTGCACCGCATTTACAATGTATAAAGCAAAAGGTAATTTCTTTTTGTTTTGTTTCAGCAATCGGGCTACTTCCGCAATCATAAAACCACCTACCCTATTATCGAAAGCACGGCCAATCAGATAATCATAGGCCAGTTCTTCATAGCCTGCATCGTAGGTAACAACCGCACCAATGTGTATGCCCAATGTATCTACCTCCTTTTTTGTTCTTGCGCCACAATCCAAAAACAGGTTTTCAACTTTTGGCTGGGTTTCCTTATCCCCATTTCCCATCCGGGTATGAATTGCCGGCCAGCCAAATACGGCTTTTACAACTCCCTTTTTACCATGAATCAACACACGCATAGAAGGTGCAATCTGGTGATCAACTCCACCGTTGCGCTTCAGGTAAATCAACCCTTCCGCTGTGATGTAGTTTACAAACCAACTGATTTCATCCGCATGTGCCTCAATCACTACTTTAAAAGGTGCAGTAGGATTTATCACGGCTACGGCTGTTCCGTAAGGATCGGTAAAGAAAGAATCTGTAAAAGGTTTTACATAATCCAGCCACATTTTTTGACCGCTGCTTTCAAACCCTACCGGCGATGGATTGTTGATATAATTTTTTAAAAATGTGTACGACTCATTTGAAAGGATACTTTTGGATACTTTCGCTTTTGCTTCTTTTTCTTTTGCTTTTGCCATGGGATTTATTTTTTGTAAAATTAACTAATGTAAAGCGTTTGTTGTGAGGATGCTTTTTAAACTCCGTGAATTATGTATTGTGAATAACCCAGCCAGCCAATCCTGTGAGCAATGCTGATAAAAACATCAAACCATCTACCAGGAAATAATAAAAGAAATACCCCCGCTTTTTTAAGGAATTGATGTACACAAAAATGGTCACCATCCCTGTTATGATAAGGGCAATTACCTGAGGCATACTAACCTGGTGCGCCAACATGAAATAACTGATAAAAATATATACTAAAAAGATCAATCCGATCAGGTAATGAAGTACTACAGGCTTTATTTCGGTTGCCAAACTTTGTAAGCCACGCAGTTTATCAACTGCAGCATCCCGTTTATCAAAGATGATGCAGAGCATGAGCATAAACAAAAAGCGGCTTATAAAAATCAACAGTGCTGTATGGCCCATTGATAGAATGGAAATTTGCAGAGGAACCATTGTTGTAATAATCGTCCAGGTCAAAGCAAGGATAATCGTTTTTAGTACGCCCGCCTGAAGCATAAAATGTAATCTTTTAAAAGGCGTAACCGGAAGACTGTAAACGGCCAGCAACAGCGCTGCAATCATTAAATTGTACATGAACAATTGCAAATGAACAAGACATAAACCCATACCCGTAATGGCAGCAATCAACACTAAAAAGGAGCTGGATCGCTTTTGCAAAAAAGAACGAAAGGTAATATGACGGTTGAAGGAATAGCTGCTTAAAATCCAGTATGTATTATATCCACCCAATGCTGCAAAAAAAATAAATGCCAGCAGGTATTCATTGATTGGAAGTGATAATAATTGCAGGGTTTGCAAGCTAAGTGCCGCTGCACAAAAGGCAATAAAAATAGAATGCGATAATATAAAATGAAAAAGCCATTTCATTTGTATTTGCGGCTATAATCTAAATGAAAAACTCTATGAGGCCATACCCATTTGTTGAAGATCTATCTGAATATCACAATTGTTTCTGACCTTACTGTATCACTCTTATTATTTGCTTTATCTTTCAACATAAAACGAAAATAACAAGTATCATTAAAGTTGCACCTTGATGCGATGGTAGTAAAAGGCGGATTATTAATTCCATTGGCATAAGAAACCAATATATCCGATTTTAAATTTTTGTTGGTTGCAAAATCGGGAATAGGTACCCTTTCGGAAAAATTACTGGCGGCGCAATTTAAACTCACTTTTTGCACAAACATTGTATCTACCACATCGCCCTCTGCATCTGTAAAGGATAGCGAAAACTGTATCACCTGGTTGCGGAATAAACGATCGGTATTGACTGATTTATAGGTGAGTTGCGGAGTAGTTGAAAATTTATCCTTGGAGCAACCCAAAAAAATCAAACTTACAACGGCTATTAAAATTGTGTTACGCATCTTTGTATATTATTTTTCAAATTTACTGATAGAAATTGAATCCATCTGTTAAAAATATTGACCTACAGCATAAAATATTTGCTGCCAACAACGAAAATTTCAGTTCGCTTGCTTTGGAGGTTTTTCAATTTCAGTATGAAAATAATGAGTTGTACCGAAAGTATTGTGATACGTTGAAAATTGATCCTGATAAAATACCCTGCATTGAACAAATCCCATTTTTACCCATTCAATTTTTCAAATCACACCGAATAAGCACTACTTTATTTGAAGCCAAAGTTATTTTCGAAAGCAGTGGAACCACGCAAACCGTCAACAGTAAACATTTTGTAAAAGATACCAGCTTGTACCAAAAAAGCTTTAATGAAGCCTTTCGTTTATTTTATGGTGACCCAGCAGAATGGTGTATCATTGGTTTGCTACCCTCCTATCTGGAAAGAAATAATTCTTCGCTGGTAATGATGGTAAATAGCCTGGTTCAACAAAGCGGGCATACGAAAAGTGGCTTTTACTTAAATGAATGGGAACAATTAAATACCACTTTGCAATCGTTGGAAAAGCAGCAACAGAAAACCCTGCTGATTGGCGTAACGTTTGCCTTGCTTGATTTTGCTGAAATGTATCCCATGCCGCTGCGTTTTACATCCATCATGGAAACGGGTGGCATGAAGGGCCGCAGAAAAGAAATGACACGGGAACAGGTACACGAAATTTTATGTGCTGGTTTTCAACTAAAAAATATCCATTCCGAATATGGAATGACGGAACTCCTGAGCCAGGCTTATTCCTATGGATCGGGCATATTCAATTGCCCGCCCTGGATGAAAGTATTACTTCGGGAAGAAGATGACCCCTTTGCTTTACACACTACTGGTGCATCCGGCATACTCAGCGGAGCCATCAATGTGATCGACCTGGTAAATATTTATTCCTGCTCGTTTATAGCAACAGAAGATGCCGGTAAACTTTACCCGGATAATAGTTTTGAAATCTTAGGCAGACTGGATAATTCTGATATCCGTGGTTGCAGTTTATTGGCCCTATAAAACAACTGCTTCAAGGTGAATATTGGCAATAAAAAATGCAGCTCCGGAAAACAGAAACCGCAAAATATCTAACTAAAATCTGAAAACTATTTTGGCAGCAATACATGATCAATTACATGTATCACACTATTGCTTTGATTCACATCTTTAATAGTAACATAAGCTACACACCCATTTTCATCGGTGATAGAAACCATCTTGCCTTTCATTCCCAACGCCAGGTTTCCACCGGCTACCGTTTTTACCACAGCTTTTCCTTTACCGGCTTTTATCAATTTTACAATTTCGGCGGCACTTAGTTTACCTGCTACTACATGGTAGGTCAATACTGCTGCAAGCGTTGCTTTGTTTTCTGCTTTCAACAGGTTATCCACCGTGCCGGCAGGTAACACATTAAAAGCCGCATTGGTAGGTGCAAATACGGTGAAAGGTCCTGCACTTTGTAAAGTTTCAACAAGTGCGGCAGCTTTAACTGTAGCAACAAGGGTTGTATGATCTTTACTGTTTACGGCATTGGAAACGATGTCTTTTGAGGGATACATAAGCGCTCCGCCAACCTCCACTGTTTTTTCTTTTGACATGGCATCCATCTGTGCAAAAGACGTTGTGGTAACTAATGCAGCGGCTGCTACGATCATCATTGTTTTAAATTTTTTCATTTACTAAGATTTACTGTTTTTCAAATTGTTTTCACTCAGCTACGACAGAAGGTAAACAATGGATTGATTTATTTTTTAAATAAAATCAGTAAAAAAACAAATAATTTCTTAAAGCAACGTACTCAAAGAATAAGGATGAGTGGATACAGGAAAGTCTTTTAAAATAGCAGGCTGCAAACGCTATAAAACAACGATGCCGGAAATAAATTCCGGCATCGTTTACTATCTCACATTATTTGATTGATCTATATTTTTCCCATTACGAACATGGGGCCCTGTGGCGTTGCATTTCCCTTTTCCGGTTCCAGTGTTACTGCAAACGCTTCTGCCTTACCAAAGGTTTTCATTTTTTGTATCCGGTATTTATCGCCTTTTTTTGAAGTTAAAATCATTCCTCCATTAACCGGCTTACCATCCACAATGGCCCACAACTGGTATTGCTTTCCCGCCGGGGCATCTGGTAAATTACTGGGATCAATAAAAACTTCACCGGTATTTTGCATCCAGAATATTTTTGCGGCTGCATCTGGCGCTGCTTCCAGTCCCTTCAATGAAACCGGCATGCTATATTTACTTTGCACTACGTTCATATCGGCCGCCATCTCAATGTTCTTCTCCTGGATACTGTCAACTGTTTCCCGTAAAACCGCCAGATTCTGATTTGCATTGCTGAATTTATTATACGTAACAACGTTCAATGCAATGCTGCCAATTAAAAATAAAACGGAGGCTGCAGCTACCATTTTCCAATAAGGATAGCTGCCAATTTGTTGAAACTCATTATCACCACCTGGCTGAATGGGAATTACCCTGCCGATTTCACTTGAATTAATTCTGGCAAATATTATTTCTTTTACACTGGCAGAAGGCTCCACTGCATTCGCAGTTGCGTAGGTTTCTATCCCAATCATAATCTCTTTTAATTCTGCTGCTACTTCCGGATATAAAGCCACCCATTCCTCTACTTGCCGGGTTTCCGTTTCGGAAGCAATTCCGGCAGCATACAGCTCCAGTAAACCCGATGATATGATATCTTGTATTTCCAATTTTATGTGTATTTCAGCATTTTTCTTAATTCCAATATGGCCGTCCGCATCCTTGTTTTAACGGTCCCGAGCGGGATGCCTATTTCTTTGGATATTTCTTCTTGCGTAAACCCGCCAAAATAGGCCAGGTCAATTACCTTTTGTTGGTCGGGTTTTAAATTCCCCAATTGTTTTCGTATCCCCATCGCATCAAACTTGTCAATGCCCGATCCAGCATCGGTTATATTATTTACGGAATTTTCATCACCGGAGATTTTACTTTGCTTCTTGTATCCTTTACTCCGTAGCGTATCGATGGTTAAATTTCGGGTAAGATTCATCATCCAGGTAAACAACCGGCCTTTTGCCGGATCATAACTTGAAAAATTATTCCAAATTTTTACAAATGCTTCCTGCAAAATATCTTCCGAGAGTGCTTTATCTTCCACCAACCTAAAAATTACTCCGTTCAACGCCGGGGCATAATTATCGTACAAGTAAGAAAATGCTTGCTGGTCCTGTCGCTGAAGCAATAGCACCAATTCATCTTCATTGTATTTTTGTATTACTTCCAAAATAAATTTTTGATTAAGATCCCGAAAATAAAGATTTTTAAAATACCTTTCAACAAAACACCCAATATTGTAAAATGTTGAACGAAGCTATTCCTGTATTACCTGTTGCCAACATCAGGGAAGCAATTGATTTTTATGAAGCAAAACTTGGATTCACCGGGATTAACTATGGCAACTATGGCATATTAAAATTAAAAACGACCGAAATACACCTTGTGATGAAAACACTCAAGACAAGCAATATGCTTTCAGGATGCCTCATCATGGTTGAAAATATAGAAGACTTTTATACCAGTTTATGTGCAAAGGGATTAATTGAATTGAAAAATAAATTAGCCGAAAAACCATGGGGTACGAAAGAATTTACCATTGCAGACAATAACAATAACCTAATCCGCTTTGGAGAAAAACGCTAAAATACATGAACAATATTACCGTCCGGCTAATTGAACCAACCGACAATGCAGCATTGGCAATTATTATAAGAAATGCCTTAATAGAATTCAATGCAAACAAACCCGGCACCGTTTATTTTGATGAAAGTACCGATCATTTATACGAACTATTTAAAACCGGAAATGGCATTTACCAGGTGGCTGTCATGAATAATGAAATCGTTGGTGGAGGTGGTATATTTCCTACGGATGGCTTGAATGCCGACACTTGCGAGTTGGTAAAAATGTATCTGGCACCAGTGGCAAGGGGCAAGGGGGTTGGGAAAATCCTAATGCAGGAATGTTTGAATACTGCCCAAAAAGCAGGCTATAAAAAAGTGTATCTGGAAACAATGCCCGAGTTGGTTATTGCCGTACCGATGTATGAAAAATTTGGATTCAACTATTTGAAAGGACCACTGGGTAATAGCGGTCACAATGGTTGCGATATCTGGATGCTGAAAGAACTATAAATGCATCATTTAATTAGTTTACGACAAACACTTCGTACACGGGGCTAAACAAATACATTTTGCCAGTTGCGATTTCCAGGCATTTAATACGTTTGCGTACCTGTTCGCCTTTTTTAAATTCCCGACCTCCTTTAATCTTAAAGATAGTATCCTGAGGCAATGTTTCGATCAGGCTCATTCCTTCTTTTTTTTCATCGTACTGATGCAACACCCTCAATAGTGATGTATCTGCACAACTGCTGGCAGCGGGGTTCTGCAATGTTTTCAACAACGTTTTATGAATATCCGGAGGAAATACTTTCTTTAACAAAAACTGCGCTAATACTTTGCTGTATTCATTCTTCCACTCCGGGCCATGGGCCTGTACCCGATGACCAAAACGCTCATAGGTAAACAAGTGAGCCAGTTCATGTAGCAATGTTATCAGAAAAGAATATGGATTCAGATTACCATTTACGCTGATGCGGTGGTTTTTATCAGCGAAAGAATTCCGGTAATCACCCAACACCGATTTTCGTTCACGGGTGATGGTAAGTTGAACTTTATAATGAAGCAGGTAATGAGATACTTCCTCAAAGCATCCTTGGGGCAGGTATTGTTTCAACTGGTGTAAAGGCGCCTCCTGCTTAGCCATTTTTCTGCTTATTCAGTTTGGTTATTACTGCCACTTCCACCCCAAGATAAATCAGGTATAAAAACATAGCTGCAAATACAGATACTTTACTCACGGTATTACCGGCCGCCAGTCTGTAAACAATTACTGCAGTAACCACCACACCCATTTTTATCAGCATACCTGCCATTACACTTCTTACAAATACGTTTGGATTGCTATTGCCCAATGCCTTTTTTTGCATAAAAAAAGCCAGCATACTGATTAGAAAAAAGAGTATGTTGGCAACAATTAAAACATTGTAATCTATGCCCCATTTGGCCAGCAAGCCTTTGGCAACAGTGAGCGATGTACTGAACAGAATAAAAATAACAACGAGCGGTACAATTACTTTTTTTTGTGAATTCATGTGCCCGCAAAGGTATTTTAAAGATTACTGATTCACAACATTCTTCACCAGTTCTTTATTCTTCACTAGTTCTTTGTTAAGCTCCACTACGTTAGCACCAGTCTGACAACGACCGGTAAAATTGGCACTGGGTTCTACCTGTAATTTACCGGCAAAAATATCACCCTTCACATCGCATTTGCTCAATAGCTGTAGCAATTCTTTGATTCTGATTTGTCCTGTAACTTTACCCAATACGTCTGCCTGGTCACCATGAATATCGCCTTCTACCACGCCATCTGGTCCAATAAAAACTTTTGATTTAGCAAAGAGGTTACCATTTAGTACCCCATCTATACGAATATCGCCATCACTTTTGATGTCACCACTGATAATCGTTCCGGTACCTATGATGGTAGTTCCGCCGGTAGGCAGTTCGCCTGAAGTAGATTTAGATTTGGAATTGAACATAGGAAAAGGTTTTAGAAAATGAATATAGGAAAAAAAAAGAATGAATGAGTTTTATATAAGATCAATTATTCGTTACTGCTATTTATTTTGGGCAAATCCAGCTTATTGGTGTCCAAAACAGGTACTATACCTTGCAATACTTTTTTAATATCGTCAAAATACTGCTGTTTGTATTTTAGCGCACTTTCCATAGAATCGGTGCGTATTTTCAACTGGCGGAATTCTTTCACTTGCTGTGCATCACCATACCCCACCCCCGGAAGGTAGTATTTGATCGGCGTAAATACAATCAATGCAACCGTTAACACGGTTAATAAAACAAATACACTGCTCAACACGATATACACACTTAAACGACTTAGCCGAAACTTGACAACTTCCTCATAAGTATCCTCATTCATTACCACCAGGCGGTAACGATTTCTTAAACGTTTTAGTGTGCTATTGGCATCAATTTTGGCCATACTTTTTTATTGGATGTTAAAAATAAGGAACCTTCTGTCATTATCCCTACTAATTCCCAAAAATAACCGATATTTAACCGCTCTATTTAATCATTTATTACATGTTGAAAAGGATTTTTTTACCGGCTTTATTTTTATCAGTAACATCCCTGTTTTGGAATACAGTTGTGGCACAGGCTCCAACCTGGACAATAGATTTGTTGGGTAAAGAAAAAAAGCCTGAAAAATTTGAGAACAGGAAACTGGGTTCCGAAAAAATGGCGGATAAAAAGTTCACTTTCGTGCGTCATTTTTTTCAAAATAATTTTACCCATTACAATTATTACTACAATGCCAATAACAAAATCAACAGTGTTATTGAAAGAGCAAAAGCAACTCAAAAAGACGACTATACAAAACTACTTTCCTATTATCCTTACACGTTAGAAAATACCGCCAGCCAAAAATCAGAACTGGATTCTGTGCTATTGAAAGCAACTGCCGGTATTTTGTTACATGATCTTAGAAACGACTGGGTTGACAACATGTACCTCTTGATGGGTAAGGCATTTTACCTGAGAAAAGATTTTGACTCTGCTGCAGCTACTTTTCAGTTTATTCAATACAATCTTTTTCCCAGAAAGAAAAATGAAGAAGACAACAGGATTGTTGGTACGTCTGATGCTTCAACCAACAGCATCATCAGCGTTGCCAATAAAGAAAAACGGAATGTATTGCAAAAAGCGATTGCTCAGCCGCCCAGCAGAAATGATGCATTGATTTGGCTGGCCCGTACTTTAATTGAACAAAACGAACTGGGTGAATCAGCCGGCCTAATCAATACGCTGCAACACGATCCAAACTTACCTTCCCGGCTTCACAACGATTTGGACGATGTAAATGCCTATTGGTTTTACAAACAGGATATATTTGACAGCACCGCCACCTACCTTGAAAAAGCGCTGAGTTTTGCAGACAGCAAACAGGATTTATCAAGATCTGAGTTTCTGCTGGCCCAGTTGTATGAAATGACCAACCAGTTTGATAAGGCGACTATTTATTACCAAAAAGTGTCTACCCACACGGTGGATGCGTTAATGGATATACACGCCAGGTTAAATAATGCCAAAATGTTGAAGGGTACTAATCCGGAAGAATTGACCAACAGCATCAACAACCTGGTAAAGATGGCCAAGAAAGATAAGTTTGAATCGTACCGTGACATTATTTTTTACTATGCCGGTGAACTTGCACTTCAAAAACCAGACAGCAACGCAGCTATTGCTTACTTAAACCAAAGTCTTCAATACAACGAATCAAATATCAGTTATAAGAACAAAACTTTTTTACAACTTGCCGATATCGCTTATAACCAAAAACAATATAAAAAGGCATTCGCACTGTACGACAGCCTTCAATCCGGCGACACATCCCTTAACGACCGGTTATCAACAATTCAGGCAAGAAGAAACGGGCTTTCAAAAATTGTAGAAAAAATTATCATCATCGAAAGAGAAGACAGTTTGCAGGCAATTGCTGCGATGACACCGGCAGCAAGGGAAACTTTTGTAAAAAAATTGGTAAAAAAATTACGGAAGGAAAAGGGATTTAAAGAAGAAGATACCAATGCGGGTGGTGCAATGATAGGTTTTGACAACCCATTGGATACTAAAAAAGATGCTCCAGTAGATCTGTTTGCATCCGGTACGAAAGGTGAGTGGTATTTCTACAATGCTTCCCTGAAATCGAAAGGATTTACTGAGTTTAAAAGAAAATGGGGAGCACGTAAAAACGCAGATAACTGGGCCAGAAAAAGCGCTGCCGAGGTGAATAAAGATAATTTAATCAATCCTGGGATTGGGGCAGATACAGGCCCCGATGATCTGGATAAACCTGCTGATCCCGGTTTGGCTAACAAAGGAACCGAAAAGAACACTGCCACAGGAAGATCAGGAAAAAGTCCTTCCGATACCCAACAACCAGACGACATCAGCTACGAAGGATTAATGGCCAATCTGCCGTTAACGCCGGAAAAATTAAACTCCAGCAACACCTTGCTTTCGGTGAATTTATTTGAACTGGCCAAACTCTACCAGAAAGAGCTGGAAGATTATCAACAGGCCATTGTAACCTACGATCAATCTTTATTGAGATATCCAGATTCGCTCTACAACGGCGAACTATACCTTGGTTTGTATTTTTGCTACACAAAATTAGGTTATGCGGATAAGGCGGCACAGTATAAAAAACTAATCAATAAAAATTTTGCAGGCAGCCGTTCTGAAACGATTTTAAACAATCCTTCGGCTGCAAATCCTACAGCACAGAATGCGGAGGGCACCAAGCGATACGAAACAATTTACAATTTATTTATTGAGGGGAATTTTGATCAGGCATTTGCAGAAAAGAAAAAAGCAGATAGTGTTTATGGCAATAACTATTGGAGTCCTCAACTATTGTATATTGAAGCCGTTTACCATATTAAACAGCGGCAAGACAGCGTAGCCATCGGAGTACTTAACAACATTGTAAGTTTATATCCGGATGCAAAGCTTGCACCCAAGGCTACCCGTATGGCAGAAATATTAGGCAGAAGAGCAGAGATTGAAGAGTACCTGACCAAATTAGAAATCACCAGGTTAAAAGATGATGAAGTGATTGAGATACCAGTAGAAAGGAAAAGGATGATTCGAAATGACTCGAACCTGATTAAATCGCCGGAGCGTTTTATCGATACCGTTAAAAGGGAAATGAAACCGATCGTACCACTGCTAAAAGATACAATGAAAATTGCCGAGCAACCCATCGTTATAAAAGATACCGTAAAACTGGTTGAAAAACCGGTGCTGATAAAAGATACCGTAAAAACAATTGCTCCTAAGATAATTGTGCCTAAAGCAAAAGACAGTGTGGTAAAAGCACCGACTGTTTTTTCAAACGGGCCGTTTACATTAAATACAGCAGCGCAACAAAATGTAATTATGATATTGGATAAGGTGGATGGCACTTATGTAAATGAATCAAAAAATGCGTTTACCCGTTATCTGGGCGAAAGCTTTAGAGGGCAGCCAATCACCCTTACCCGGGATGCAATTGATAAAGACAAAAGTTTATTGGTATTTACTTCTTTTGCAGATGCAGCAGCAGCTTACAGCTTTTTATTAAAAGTAAAAAGGGCAGCTCCGGATGAAGTTTCCTGGTTGCCAGCAAACAAATATTCGTTTTACCTGATCAGCGATGAAAATCTGCAATTATTAAAAACAAATAAAGATATTGCGGCCTATATCGGTTTATTAAATAAAGTTTTCCCTGGCACGTTTTAACGGGAGGAAAGTCTGGCTGAATGGATGCATTGCTAAATGGTTTAATTGCTGAACTTTAGTATTTATTACGTGAAAAATTTGATGACTGAAACAATGAGTTGGCTTTATAGCTAATTGAAGATTGATAAATATTGACTGATGTTTATTACTGATCGCAAGATCATTGGCAGTGCTTTAGGGCATCTCTAAAAACTCATTTTTTTATTTGACCTCACCTTTAATTCCTCTTCCCCGGAAAATTCGGGGTCTTCGACAAAAGAGAGGAAAAGGTAAGTTTTTAAAGATGACCTTTAATAAATAACAACAAATTTCAGCATCCATTATTTACAAACGAAGCAGAGCGATATAACGAGGGGAAACCCCAACAAAGTTCAATTCAATAATTCAATTAATCAATAATTCAATAAATCAATAATTCAACAATACAACAAGTCCACAGTACAACAAGTCCATAATGCAACAACCCAACAATTCAACCATACTACAATACAACAACGCAACAATCCGATAGCTTTCGGATCAACAACCCAACAACAAAAAAAGGCAACATAGAACCACAACCAACCCCGGCGGCATGAAAAATAAAAAAGAGAACACTACAATGAAAACATCTGTTAGAAATTTATGGAGGGTATTTTTTGGAGGATTAATATTTGTCCTGCTGATTTTTATGCTGGCTAATTTTGGTGCTTTTGGGAAAATGCCTTCACTGGAAGACCTGGAAAATCCGGAAGCTGATTTGGCCAGTGAAGTTTACACCAGCGATGGAAAACTGATGGGGAAATACTATGCAGAAAACCGGAGCGAAATCAAATACAACCAGATATCTCCTAATATCATTCATGCATTGATTGCAACTGAAGACCAGAATTTTTATGACCATTCGGGCATTGATGCAAGAGCCGTAGCAAGGGCCGTTATAAAGCTGGGAACAGCAGGAGGCGGTAGCCCAATTACACAGCAATTGGCTAAAATGATGCTGGGCCAGGGTAAAGGCAACGTGGTAAAAAGAGGGATTGAAAAAATAAAAGAGTGGATCATTGCTGTGAAGCTGGAACGCAACTTTACAAAGGAAGAAATCATTACGCTTTACCTTAACCGGGCTCCCTGGGGTAATAACTATGGCATTAGAAATGCATCGAAAACCTATTTTCAAAAAGAACCTGCGGAATTAAAGATTGAGGAGGCTGCTGTTTTGGTAGGTATGCTAAAAGGATTTAACTACGATCCTATACGCCATCCGGTGGCAGCTTTAAACAGAAGGAATACGGTAATTGAAAGAATGGTAGACTGCAAACAGCAATATTTAACTGAGCCACAGGCTGTCAAATTAAAAGCCAAGCCCCTGATCACCAATTTTAAAAAGGCAGATGACAATGTTGGTATTGCCCCCTATTTCCGGACAGCACTTGCTGAAAAAATGAAGATTTGGTGTAAAACACATACGAATCCCAAAACAGGTGAAAATTATGATTTGTATAGAGCCGGTTTAAAGATTTATACTACTATTGACTCCAAAATGCAGCAATATGCAGAAGAGTCTGTTGTGCAGCACATGCCCGTTATTCAGAAGAAGTTGGATCGCCTGTTAAAAACCAATGGCGACCGGATGTGGAAGACGAGGGAAAATATCATTACCAATGCCATGAAAATTAGTGAACGTTGGAAAGCCATGGCAGAGGATGAGATAACCCCTGAAGACATTCGGAAATCTTTTTTAGTACCGGTAAAAATGAAAGTGTTTGCGTGGAATGCCAAGCGGGAATTAGATACGGTGATGACTCCAAGGGATTCTATCAAATACCACAAACAGTTGATGCAGACTTCTTTTGTAGCCATGGATCCTAAAACCGGAGAAGTCAAATGCTGGGTTGGAGGCATCGACTTTAAATGGTTTAAATATGATCACGTTACAGCCAGCCGGCAGGTAGGTTCTACCATCAAGCCATTGATTTATGCATTGGCAGTGCAAGATGCAGGCTACACGCCTTCTACCATGATAGAAGGCGGGGCTGTTCAATACGGAAAAGAAATGAAGACCTTTCAGGGCGGAGGCGGCACCCTCGCCAATTGTTTGGCCTTTTCAAAAAACACCGCTTCTGTAAGAATGACAAATATGCTGGGCGTAAGCCGAATCATTGAATTTGCAAAGAACGCAGGCATCACCGCCAAACTGCCTCCTTACACTTCATTGGCCTTGGGTGCTGCCGAAATTCCGTTGTTACAGATGTTGCAGTCGTACACCATGTTTCCAAACAAAGGCTATAATACAGAACCTGTTTTTGTTAGCAGAATTGAAGATAAGAATGGTAATGTACTGGAGGATTTTACACAGGTTAACAGCAAACAATTACTGAGCGAACAGGATGCGTACACCATGGTAAAACTGATGCAGGGAGTGGTAGAAATTGGTACCGGACGGTCGTTAAATAAATATGGCATCCCCGCACAAAAAGCAGGCAAAACAGGTACTACAGATGACAATACGGATGGCTGGTTTATGGGATATACACCCGAATTGTTGGCGGGCACCTGGGTTGGTTGCGATGACCCATTTATAAGAATTTATGCGGGTACCAGTGGTGGTAACGAAATGGCCTTACCAAAATGGGGTATTTTCATGAAAAAAGTATATGCAGACAAAACACTTCCCTACGGACAAATGATGAATTTCCAGGTGCCGGCGGATATGAGCAATAATACTGTTAATGCAGACCCGCAGCTTTTTGAAAATCTTGTAAATCAGGGCGATGACAATAACGGCGACAAGGGCAGCGGCGATGCAAGTGATTTTACAGATGCCCCATTAACCGATATGGGAACGCCTGAGGTACCCATTGAGAGCGAATTAACCCCGGCAAAACCAGATACAAACAACAAAGCAAAAGCACAAGGCAACCCTTTAAATAACAAGCCGGATGATAAAAAAGTGGCCAACCCCGCAGGAATTAAACCCGATGATAAAAAAGGAGCGCCATTAATTCCCCCAGCTAAACCTGGAGATAAAAGTAAAGTAATTCCACCAAAGGTTGAAAAGCCTAAAACAAAGACTGTGAATGATTATTAGGTTCGTTTAAAAGTATTATCAAATACATTTTTCGATATTATTTCCAGCGTATTTACTTTAGCGTTAAACCTGAAATCAACTGGAAATGCTTTTACAAATCTGATTAAAACAAGCTGAGAAAAACGATTCAAAGATTAGCCAAAGTAGCGTTAGTCCAGCATGTTTTTGTAGTCAGATTACAAAAACTTTTGTCCGGTTCCCTTAGACACAATTGTGAGCCAACATCTTTTTAGTAAAATATCATTACACGCAAAAATCCCCCGAAGTGTTCGGGGGATTTTCTTTAAAGCTATATTTTTTGAAAGAAATTAAAATGATTTCCTTTGAGGAGTCCTTTAAGGTTGCTTTATTATCTCATCAAATACATTTTACCATACCCTTTATTAAAGAACTGATCAGTTTTTTCACCATCAGACTTGTATTTATCCAACGACTTTCCATTGAGATTGGTTAATACCCTGTAGAGATAAACACCATTGGCCAGCTTTTGACCATACATATCTGTTCCATCCCATTTAAACTCCGTAATGTTTCGGCCAATATGAATATCCCCTAACTCTGCTTTAGTAATCTCTCGTACAATTTTACCGGTTATAGTTAAAATTTGAATGCGCATATTCTGTGGCACTTCACTACCGGTTAACGTAAATACAAAGGCCGTAGATGTTGTAAACGGATTGGGGTAATTCAACATATTGCTGATCATCGGAGTGTTGATCACGTTGAAGGTTACTTTGTATTCAATATTTCCAGCCTTATTTCCAACCAGATCTTTACCTGATATTTTTAATTCATATTCACCATCTTCCCCAAAGAACGGCGAAAACTCAATGGATGCCGTATTATCTGAACCGGTTGTGGCAGGAATAAAACGCATGTTGTCTCCAAAATAAAAATTGCGGTAAACATCACTGGCGTCTCCCGGAAAATGTACCTGTACTTTTAGTGAAGCTGTATCACTTAATAAAAGGAACCGACTCTCATCTTTTAGCTTAACCAATACCCTTGGTTTGGATGCTACAATATCACGATTTAAGATATGCACCCCATCAAAAGTTACATCCAGCAATGGATTGTAATTGTCTTCCTTCACATAGAAATTTTTATACAGGAAGTTGTTGAAAAGGTATTGCTCCGGCTGGTTATTATCAGGGTTAACCATCAAATACAAAGTATTAATACCAGGATAAGCCCTTGTATCAAGACTATAAGTAATGATCAACGTATCGCCTGCTATAAGTGCTTTCTTTTTAGGAATGGCAATCACATGAGGCGTATTGTTTCGATCGGTAATTACAAACTTAATGGTTAAGCTATCAAAAGCCACCGGACTGATATTTTTGAATGCCAATTTGAAATCAATTTTTTCTCCCTGGTCCAGGGTGTCCTTCATGCTAAACATGATATTGGGGGCTACTGCGCCTTCAGGAACATAATCTGCGTTGATTCGCCAGAATTTTAATTGATTCGGGGTTGCAAAGACTCCATCATTGTTCGTCATTTTCAGCTTTACAAAAGGGTATTGTACGGCATTGATAAACGCAAGACTTGTATCTTTTGCAGGATTTAAGTTAGCCAACAGGAACTGTGTGCCATTTGTTCTAATACCATACACCTGAATTTGTACCGTATCACCAGGGCTTTGATCCAGCGATTTACCATTCCACTGGAGTGAGGTCCACTTTTTGGCAGGGCCAAACGTAGGAGACTCAATGGTGCCATTTTTAAATTTCGATACTAATGAAATTGTTTCCTCTAACTGCTCACTACTATTTTGCCCAAACTTTTGATGTAGTGAAACTGAATTTACACCTTTACGAAAAACATATACAAAAGGAAGGTTTTGACTAAAATTATCAATACTGGAAAAACCAATCGATCTTAATTTATGGTAGAGCGATTTTCCTGATCCGAGAGCAACCGTGTCTTTCAGCCAATCGCTAATAAAAGATGTATTAGCCGTTAACCCCAAGTTGGTAATAGAAACTGCCATGCCATTGGGAATACTATCGATAAAATCCATTGCCCTCTTTCTATGTAAAGCATTATCATAAGGGAATTCAAAAAAATACCTTGATCCATCCGGATAAACATCACATAAAGGCCAGCTTCCAAAACGCCCTGATCCTGCCGTATTAAAATTCTTCCATGGCTTAAGCGTTAAACTATCATACACCATAAATTGCAATGCTCCATATTTACAACCATAATATTCCAACTGTTCAAAATCGATTCTCACGTTAATCCTATCATACAATGTGGAAGGAAAAAGACCCGTTTTTATGATTAAATCTCTGGGAACATCTTTAAAATGTAATTTCCGGTCGGTTCCCAAATAAATGGTACTACTGTAAGTGCTTTTTTGATGCTGATAATAATGCGATTGGTTAAATCCGCCAGTGCTGCCCGGCAGGTAAACAAAAGAGTAGCTATTCCAAATCTGCTGACTCGTCTGACCATTGCTTATCGGCACCATGGATGTTCTCCAATAATAAACCGTGCTATCCGTGAACGTTATGTTAGCCGGAGCAAACTCAATTGCGCCACCAATACCGGATTGGTTGTATTGTTTTTTAAAGCCCGAATTAAATAATTCGGTCGTATCCACTTCAAGTACATACTGCCGCATACCACTTAAAGGATTGGCGGTGGTAGCAACAAACTTAATATTTTGTTGATTAATAATAGAAAAGTTATACGGATACACCGGACGGATTTCATCTTCAAAAATGAAGACATCTTTGGTAAAAATGTTATTGGTTTCGGAAGATTCGGTTACTTTATTATCAGCATCTACCGTAATAATTAATTTATTCAATCCTTTATCAGTAGCACCGTTTATAGGTATGCTAAGATCCAAAGAATCTGCTGCCTTGATACCCGGAACAAGCTTATTATAAACAACCTGCAACGAATCATTTGGCAAGCGTCTTCTTACAGTAATGCGGATAGAATCGTTGGATACCTTACCAAGATTTAGAATGCCAACTTTTACATTAAAGCTATTATCTGCCACGGTAACAATGGAAGGAGTAATTTTTACTAGCTGGTCTTCGATTGCATAATCCGGTAACGGGAAGCTGTTGATTTTAATAGCAGGATCGCCATTCAGGTTCAATTCTTCCAGGTGAATACGGGTATAGTAATCCAGTGCCTGCGGGTTTCCTCCCAAACTTTGATTTACAAACTTCATCTGATTACCAATAGTACCGCCATAAAGGGTCCGTGAAAAAGCTTCATATAACTTTGTGTTGTAAAAATTTAAAAAAGGCGGAATACCCCAATGGGTACTGGCTAAAAACCCAATACTACCCCGCTGATCTGCCAATACAAATTTTTCTGAAAGGGAGGTATTACCTGCAAGACGCGTTGGATCGTAAGTATAATTATTACCGGCGCTACAACCACTTACATTGAAAAAATAATATTTACCTACATTATTATATGCCTCGGGATTATTCAGGTTAAAGGCAAACGTATTGGCAGAGGAGTGACCAAAATACTGGATAAAACTAGTTCCTGCATTAATCAATTGCTCTATACGATCCCCTTCTAACTGAACTACTGCAGCGGATGATTCTTTTTTGAAAGTTTCAGTTCTTGCACCCAAAGCAGAATCCATAGCAATTGAACCATAACTATTCAAATAAGTCACAAACGTATTGCTTTCGCCTGCATCTTTACCGCCGGCAGCATGAATAAAATTTTTCATCCACCCCTTGTCTGTTATTGCTTGCGATGTGGAAGCCTGGGCGGCTTCGTATTGCTTTACTTTATCGAGGTAACGCTTTATTTCAATTCCATTTACAACAGATAAACGCCCAATTGGTACAATGGGAACTACAGTTCCCGGTTCGCAGGCCAATAATACATCCGATGCCGGCCATCCAAAAGTAGGTACCAGATCAAGCCGTTCAACATCCGGATCGGCTTCGTGGATTTTAAAATCTACAGACGTTAAACCCCTGCCTATTAAAAAAATATATTTAGGCTTCTGACTAAACTGTGTATTTGCAAAACGTATGAAATCACGTATTGCAGCAGGATGCTTATTAATACCAAATGCAAACTGGTCGCATAGTTCATCTATTAACACTACTTTGGAGTTAAAACCGCCACCAACTACCGTTGACCTGTAAGCCCTATATTGATCTACATAGTTATTACCAAACCCATCATTGAACAAAGAATAATTACTGATGATGAGGTAATCTCCCTGGTTGGCAACCGTACTGTAATTAACGAATACTTTAGGCAACATCTGGCCTATTGTATTAAAATTGGTTAGGTCCTGGCTTACCAGCATAAATTTTCGTGTAGGATCGGAAGATGCAGGTAAAGCAAACCGTACTTTTGAACCAACTGTAATATCACCGAGATAACGTTTCCCATCATTCAGACTAAATAAAATGGGTTGTGTTCCACTGGTATTAAAATTATCTATTTCGATAAAATTACCGGTTGCAGATGATTTTAAGTCAAAATAAAAATTGCTTTGATTATTGAAATTAAATTTTGCAGGATATGTTACTGCCACGGTACCCACTACAATCCGATCGTTTGGATTAGCGCCATTGCCATTGATAGACACCAACAAGTTATCAGGATTTTGTAAGGATGTCAATGGCAGATTATTAACGGTCTTTTTTACAGCGGTAAAATAATTCATGGAAGTATCCAGCACCGTGATATTGTAAAATTTAACCTGAAGATTTCGTAAAAATAGCGCATTGCCAAATGCTGCCACATACAACGAAACACTGTTGGATGGCCCCGCAGTGTACACATTTAAACCAGTAAAAATCTGTGCAAAAGCACAACAGGGATTAATGTCTCCGGTAGTCCAACCCTCGCCTATGTCGTATGAAGAAGAATACACATATTCGCCGACTATATTTGCAAATCCACGATTGTAAATCTGTTTAAAAGGCTGCTCTACCCTGCGCATGAAATAAGGATCGGGCGGGAGTACGTTACCAGCTACATTATTCACAGCATCTGTAAACCGCAAATTGGCCGCCAGATTAGTATTTATTGTTAAAAAATACGCAGCCGTATCCGTATGCAAACTAAAACTATCACAAAGTTGTCCAGCCGGTACCCGATATAAAGCTTTGTCTGGAATACCATCATTCATTTTTCCCAAAAATTCAATAAAATCGCTTGGGCCCAATAATCCTGTGGATATGGAGGTATATAATCTCACCTGCTCTCCGTTTCTCCACAATTGAAATTGCTCTGCCGGCCTTCCCGAAAGTCCGGCCTGCGCCAGTTGCGACTGACTGATGCGATAAATCCCATTTTTACTTACTTTGAATTTGTAGTAAATTTTACTGTAATCGATCCAGCTATTATTAAACTGTGCAGTGCCGGCCAGTGTAAACAGTATAAATAATGGAAATAATAATTTTTTCATTGCAGTGTATGATTGATATTTCATAATGAGTTAAACTTATTGGGTTGCTCTTACTCGGCTTCCTTTCTTGCTAAATTGAAGCGCAGCGAAAATATATGTGTGTACAAGGGGTTGGATTGGTTGGCCAGATTGGTAAATGCATAATCAATCGTTACGTTCTTAATTTTTACACCCGCCCCCAGACTTGGTTGAAATATCCAAACTTTTTTCAAATTCAGTGTATCGCCATCAGCCAATGCTTTTTGAAAATTGGTGATCCCTGCTCTTACAAAAAAAACATCTTTAATCGCTGCTTCCAATCCAAGGCTGGGATCTACACTCATGGTATTACTGCTTAGAACAGTATTGCGCCTTCCATCAAAAGTTAAATTCAAATTGGCTTCTGCCAGCAGTTTGACTGATTCACCCAGTCTAAAATCATATCCACCACCCAGTACCAGCCGGGGAGCTGTTAATTCAGTTGATTTTACGGGGATTTCATTTTTAGTTAGATACAATACTTCTTTTTCACGTTCGGTAAACTTAAACGACCATGCATTAAAAGTGGTAGTAAGATCACGGGCAACAATTCCTGCATGCCATTTTTCGCCATGCATTTGCAAAGCAGCATCGATTCCAAAACCCCAGGCCGATGCAAAACTGCCCACTTTGCGGTGTATTACTTTTGCATTTACACCAAAGCTAAGCCGGTTGTATTCTGTTTCTTTCAACGTTTGTGCAAAAGAAACTAAAAAGGCATAATCTGCGGAAGAAAAAGTTTGAACATTATTATAATTGATGCTGCCATCAGGCTCCACTAAAAACAAAGTATTCGGAATATCATCGACTGCAAAACGAAGCAAGGAAAATCCAAGGGTTCGGTTTTTATCCTGGATATTGGCCTGAAGCGGTATGGCTATGGAACCATAATCGTATTTACCAATGCCGGCAAAATATTCCGCATGCATCAGGTTCACATCAGGATTATCACGCACCTCAGCCAAACCTGCCGGATTCCAGTATCCTGCAGTACTTGTGTTTGCAGACGCCACTTGGGCACTACCCATTGCGAGCCCTCTGGCACCTGCTCCAATATTTAGAAACTCGTTAGAATATTTTCTAAATTGAGCATGGGACAGCGCAGGAAATGTTATGATTATAAAAATTATAGCAGATAGTTTTCGACGCATAAATTTGTTTTCCGGTTGAGTATATTGCAGTTTTTGAATAACCTTCAGGTTAAAACGTTGAATCTCTGGTTAAATTGTGTAAAAGGTCTCTAAGGAAAACTTCTAATATGTGTAAAAATAATGATTCTCCGTTTTAAAAAAGTCCGCTGATTTTTGGCACTTCATTCAAACCATTTTCTTTAAGACAGTGCTTGGCTTAAAAGGCTGCATGGTAAAGATATTCCTTCCAAACTCTGCTCTTTAAAATTGTTTTAAACAAACAGCAACAGCAACGCTGAAAATCACCGCCGAATTTAGGCCAAGCGAATAGTTGAAATACAATCCATCTTTTTAATTGCTCTTAAAATAAGTACGATTTAAAGCAAAGCAGGGATTTCTCAAACCCATCACCTCCTCAAAATGAATCATATAAAATTAACATCTGTAATATTTATCCGCCTAACAACGCTTTCTCCCATTTTTTTGAAAGCGAACTTCTGCTCTTGTTGTCCCTTTTTCTCAATTTTTCTACCCACATTTGCATAAGTTTTGAAAAAAAGAGGTAAACCAACAATATGAAAAATCTGATTGAAGAATTAAAATGGAGAGGAATGGTGCAGGATATCATGCCCGGAACCGAAGAACAGTTAAACAAGGAAATGACCACCGGATATATTGGCTTTGACCCTACCGCCGATAGCCTGCATATTGGAAACCTGGTACCCATCATTTTACTGATTCATTTACAAAAATGCGGTCATAAACCAATTGCCCTTGTTGGTGGCGCAACAGGTATGGTAGGTGATCCCAGCGGAAAAAGCGAGGAAAGAAATTTATTAAGTGAAGATATTCTGAACCATAATGTAGCCTGTGTAAAAGCCCAGTTGCAAAAGTTTTTAAACTTTGATGCATCTCTGCCCAATGCGGCTGAAATGGTCAATAACTACGACTGGTTTAAGCAAATTACTTTTTTAGATTTCATCCGGGATACCGGCAAGCACATCACGGTTAATTACATGATGAGCAAAGACAGCGTACGCAAAAGACTGGACGGCGAAAGCGGTATGAGTTTTACCGAATTTACCTACCAACTTGTGCAGGGCTTCGATTTTTACTGGTTGCACAAAAACAAGGAGGTAAGGTTGCAAATGGGTGGCAGCGACCAGTGGGGCAATATTGTAACCGGAACAGAACTAATTCGCAGGAAAAGTGGCGGCGAGGCTTTTGCCTTTACCTGTCCGCTGATAACCAAGGCTGATGGTGGAAAATTTGGAAAATCTGAAAAAGGCAACGTATGGCTGGATACCGCTAAAACATCGCCCTACCAGTTCTACCAGTTTTGGTTAAACGCTGCTGATGCAGATGCAATTAAATACATTAAAATATTTACTTTTTTATCACAGGAAGAAATTGAAAGTTTGATTGCCCTTCACACTGGCAATGAACATCAGCGATTACTGCAAAAGAAATTAGCTGAAGAAGTAACCTGCTTTGTACATAGCCGTTCGGATTATGAATTTGCTGTAAAAGCTTCGGATATTCTTTTCAACAACGACACTTCTGAAATACTACAGCAACTAAACGAAGAACAGTTATTACAGGTAATGGAAGGCGTGCCGGCGGTCAATTTTGCCTATGCAACTTTGCAGAAAGGCATCGATATTGTTAGCTTTTTAGCGGATAACAAAATTTTCACCAGTAAAGGTGAGGCCCGCAAAATGGTGCAGGGCGGTGGCGTTAGTATCAATAAAATAAAAGTGGATACCATCGATTTAATTGTAAAAGCAGACGCATTGCTAAATGGTAAATATCTGCTGATACAAAAAGGAAAGAAAAATTATTACCTGGTAACAGCGAACTAACGCAATTACCAACTTAGCAGTGAAAAGATTTTTTATTCATTTCCATTTATTCATAACGTTGGCAAAGTATTCATTTTCGTAAGCAAACACGGCTGGCTAAATACCCGAATTTTAATAGTATAACGTGGACAATTTGCAAAGGCCGGGCCTTGGCTGGTTGTCCATTTTATTTTATTCAATCTATTCTAAACACCAGCTCAATATTTCATTGGGATACAACTGCTCTGCAATTCGACATAAAAGCACCTAGGTTACCGACTCTGCAAACTCATTGTGCAAGGCATCAATCACATTACCAAGATTGGTAACAACCGTTTGCATCATACCCTGAATGCGATCATCTGCGGCGCCGTTTTTTCCGGCTTTTTCAATTTCCCGAATCACTTCTTTGAGCGAAATGATCCCCATATTATCGATGCTCGGTTTTATTTTATGGGCAACTGCGGCCATTCCTTTATAGTCATTCTCATTATACCTGCTTTCCATTTCAGCCAGGTTTAATGGGGTTTGCTCAATGAACATATTGACCATTTTAATTACAAATGCTTCGTTACCTCTGCTGATTGCCCGCAGGTCGGTTAAATCATAAATTTTTTCTGGCATAGTTAAGGTTGCTGTTTTATTATCGTCACTCATATTAAAACCACCCAGCCAAAAAGAAACCACCCGTAACAGGTCTTGCTCCTTAAATGGTTTGGATAGGTAAGCATTCATTCCGCCTTCAATACATTTATCATTATCCCCTTTAATGGCATTGGCAGTTAATGCAATCACCGGTAGTAATTTACTAATATCTCTCCTGATAATCCGGGTAGCTTCCATACCCCCCATTACGGGCATTTGTATATCCATCAATACGAGGTCTGTATTATTTTCCAGCAAAATATTAATCGCCTCTTTTCCATTGACGGCTTCCGTAATAGTGGCGCCATAATTATTGAGAATTGTTTTTGCTACCAGCCGGTTCATATTGTTGTCATCTACTACCAGTATTCTTTTATTATTCAATATTTCCTTATTGATCGCAACAGGTTCCTTAAATGGAAGATCTTTTAAACTGCCTTTGGAAAATTGAACCTCAAATGACACGGATGTTCCTTCTCCTTTTTTACTTTCTACATTTATTTTACCGCCCATTAATTCTATTAAATCTTTACAAATACTCATACCCAAACCGGTTCCGCCATACTGCCTGGTAACCGAAACATCTTCCTGCGAAAATTTTTCGAATAGATTTTTTACAAACAGTTCGTCCATTCCAATGCCAGTGTCTTTAACCTTCACCTGAATGGTTTGCATTGTAGCATTATTGCTTACTACAGTGCAAGAGATATCAATACTCCCCTCTTCTGAAAACTTGATGGCATTACTTAATAAGTTAAGCAACACCTGGTTTAAGCGGTATGGATCACCTATTAATACCGGCGACAATTTTTCATCACAATGTGAATTAGTGATGCTCAATCCCTTTTCCTCTGCCCTATGTGTTAATACCTGTATTGCCCTGCTTACAACTTCCTTTGGTTCAAAACCAATTCTTTCGAGGTTAAGTTTGCCCGCTTCAATTTTAGAGAGATCCAAAATATCGTTGATAATCACCAGTAAATTTTCTGATGCAGAATTGATCGTATCAAGATAAAAAAGCTGCTTGCTATCCAATGTAGTTTTTGTTAACTGGTTGGCCATTCCAAGGATCGCATTCATTGGAGTACGTATTTCATGGCTCATGTTGGCCAGAAAAATTTCTTTACTGCGGGTAGATTCTTCGGCTAGTTCTCTCGCCTCAATCAGGTCAATCTCCAATTGCTTTTGATCGGTAATATCCAGGTGAATGCCAATTGAGCCAACCAGATCACCACCATCATTAAAGCGGGGTGCGCCACTAATTAACCACCACCTTAATTGCCCTCTTTTATTTTTTACCGCAATTTCATATGCCTCCAATGAACTTCTTTTACGAGCTTCATTTTTACTTTCTATCAATTCGATATTTTCTTCCTTTTTGTAAATATGCGATGCCTTTTTCCCAATCAGTTCCTCATAATCGTACCCACTCATTTCGCAAAAACTCTGGTTGGTAAATATTACATTTTCTTCCGTATCTACTTCCAGTAACCCAAGGTTCATATTGGCAATAATGCTCCTGTATTTTTGTTCTTCCCGCTGCAATAATTCTTCGGCGAGTTTACGCTCAGTAATATCCGTATGCGTTCCAATAATCTTAGAAGGTTTTCCTTCCTTGCCCAATTCAATTACCATTCCTCTATCCATTACCCAGCGAATGGTACCATCTCTATGTACAATGCGATACTCCAAAATATGGTGGTCGATTTCTCCCCGTTTATACTTTTCATCATTTTGCTCAAGCAGAATCCTGTCATCGGCATAAGTTCTGTCCCACCATAAATTGGCGTTACCCTCAAACTCATCTAGTCCATAGCCCAGCAGGTGACTATTGGTATTTGAAAAGTAAGTTTTACCAGAACTGAAATCATGCTCCCAAACATTATCGCCAATTTTTTCGAAAGCTCTTCTAAAGCGGGATTCATATTCTTTCAGCTTTTCTTCATCTTCCTTTTCCCTGGTAATGTCTTGCTCCATTGCAAAATAGCCGGTTATTTCTCCCTTACGGTTGCGGATGGCCTGTCCCTGTATCCGGGTCCAATATCCATCACCGGTTTTGGTGTAATTTATTATTTCACAAATAAAAGGATTGCCTGCAGCAGTCTGTTCGTTAAGGTAGTGAATCGTTTCAGGATTGGTGCCCGGTCCTTGTAGCAAAGCTGGCTTTTTACCAATTACCTCTTCCAATGTATAACCGGTAATTTTTACAAAGCTTTTATTTACCCAGGTAATTTCACCACCAGCATTGTAAATAATAACCGCATTGATATTTTCTTCAGCGATCAATGACAATACCCTCAACTGTTCTTCCTTTTCCTTTTCAATGGTGATATCATCCAGCATTCCAAAATACTGAATTGTATGACCATGCTCATCGGCAATCGCCTGCCCTTTCAATCTTCCCCAAAACCAGCCTCCATCCTTGCGGTACATAATTACTTCAATATTAAAACCCCTGCCTTCATAAAATGCCTGCAGCATTGATTGTATCGTTTCTATATCACTTAGCGGCCCCATGTAAAGTTCAACTGCTTTTTTACCAACAATCTCATCAAGTGCGTAACCGGTGAGTCTGGTAAACCCTTCATTTGCCCAGCTAATTACCCCGTAAGCGTCACAGAAAGCAACTCCATTATCATTGGCACTTGCTACCAGCGACAAACGCTTTAACTCGTTTTCCGTTTCCCGTTCGTTCGTAATATCAGCATATTTCCATAGATGTCCCTTGTATTCATTGGCAATGTAAACAGGTGCATAATCTCTCAACAATGTTCTCCCGTTTTTCATTTCCAGCCTATCCCCGGTTACCAGTATTTTATTTTGCAGAATCAAATTGATGCCTTCAATAAATTGATCCGGCTCTGCAAATAAATGTTTGGTTTGTTCTGCAGAATTGATACAACTCATGCCTTTCATTTCTTCAGGCAATGCAGGTATGGAGAAAATATCACAAAACAATTGGTTGGTTAAAACGATGATCCGGTTTTCATCTTCCAATAAAATACCCGTATTTGAGTTGGTGATTAACTGCGAAAGCCGGTTGGCTGCTGCCGATAAAAGATATTCAGAATTTTTAAGTTCCTGCTCTACTTTTTTTCTTTTAGTTATCTGTTCATTCAGGTAACCAACTGTATCAAGCAGGTTATCTTCATTTACGTCGATAGACGTATTCGCTTCTGTATTGTCCTCAATATTATTAATGGCATCTTTTAAATTTTTAATACCCTGCCGCTTAAAACTGATTTCTTGTTTTAACTGATCGTTGATGGCTGCATAGTCTTGTTCACTTATTTTAAACGCATGGGTTGAAAGCGCCTGGTCTTTTTCATAAGAATTGTAAGAATTATTGATGGCATTGATAAAAGCCTGTATTGGTGGCAGTTTCAGGCTGTCATCATCCAGGTATTTTTTCATTTGCTTTTCAAGCAACTTATTCATGTTCATAAAAAGATTAAATTTCATCAAATGTGGTAATGGTCATTGTTTGATTGTGCAATTCACATTTTGTTCTCGCAGAAAATGGAGATATTTCTCCGTAAGAATAAAAACCGGTTAGCAGGGTATTTTTTCCAAACACCTGATGTATTGCTTCCACTTCTTCTTCTATCCTCGTGTCTAAAATTATTTTTCTTCCAACGCAACTGATCAGCACCGCCAAAGCGGGGTCTGGTTCCAGTTGAGCATTAAATGTTTGCTTTGCTGCAACACTTGCCGCATCAATTAGTTTATCAAAATTTGCTTTCATAAATCTTACCAGCGATCCCTCTGGCACATCGCCGGCAAACACCATGCTGTTGGTTTCGTTGTTGATTGAAAGAATAGTTCTTACTACCGGATCACTCGTAGCAGAAAACTTAACTGATAAAGGAAACAACAACGCCGAGCCTGGTAATTCATCTGCATAAGGACCGAGATATTTTTTGTAAACTTCCAATGCATTTTCATTATTGATTTCAAACAACTCATTGGCTTTGGATGAGGTTACCATTCGTTCGGGACCAAACATTTCCCAGCCACCCATTGACCCATGCGAAATTTTTAAATGCTTGCTATAAAAAGCAATGGCCACTATTTCGCCCTGCACCGGCACTTTGTTTAAACCGACCACAGTGGCGTTAAAATTTGCGCCATCGCCTGCAAGGCCGCCAGTAACCGGTACTTTATGTTGAATGAATGCATTGATGCCATTTACCAGTTCACTACCATTCACTTTGCCACCATCCGATAAAATCATGATGTAACACAAATCATCGGTTATCTCCAACTGCTTCACCAGTGAGAGGCCCGCCTCATAACTATTATTGTTGTAGTCTTCAATATTTACTGACGTTGTTTTGACAATGGTTTTATCAAATTCAACCGCTGTAACTGATACAGTATTATCCGCCACCTGTTGATCATAAATTTCCCCGGCAGTAGAGCATAATACAATAGCCGCAGCCGGATATTGTTGATGAAGCCGGTTATAAAAACTATCATCCAGCAGCAAATCCTTTGTTCCAAAGCCAAGTACAAACTGTATTTTTTTATTATCAATTTCACCATGATGCTTGCTGTGGGTTAATTGACCATTACTGTAGGAACTTATTAAAACTTTCATGTTGCTTTTTATTTAAACAGTTGAAAACATTTTTAAAAACAGCTCAATAATATTTTGTAAAAACGGGTAACCGTAATTAGACTTTTTCATTTTGAAATAATTCTTCACCTAATAATTTCACCACCGCATCGATGGATGTTTTAACCAAACCCAATAAATCCGGTAAGGCTTCATCATTTACATCTAGCCGTCCTTTTAGTTCAATATCGCTGATTGGATCCCTTAAAGACACAATACCCATATTGTCAATAACGGGTTTTATTTTATGAGCCAGTGCTGCCATTGCTTTATAGTTACCCTGGTAATAGTTTTCAATCATTTCATCTACCACAGCGGGTGTTTGGTCAATGAACATCTTCACCATTTTTTCTATAAAACCTTCGTTGCCACGGCTTATTTGTTTTAGTTCGCTCAAATCGTATAACGGTTCTTTAGGTACTTGTGTATTTGCTATATTGCCGGATTTTGAGGCAATGGATTTATCAAGCCAAAATGCGACAATATTCAACAAATCTTTTTCATTGTAAGGCTTACTGAGGTAGGCATTCATACCAGCCTGCAAATATTTATCATTATCGCCTTTGATGGCATTGGCCGTTAACGCAATTACAGGTAGTGTTTTGGTGATGCTCTTCCTAATGATCCCGATTGCTTCCACACCATCCATTACCGGCATCTGTATATCCATTAAAACAAGGTCGATTTTATTGTGCCCCAACTGGTCAATGGCTTCCAAACCATTTACGGCTTCTGTAACCGCCGCACCCATATTTTTAAGGATGGTAGAAGCTACCAGCCGGTTCATTTTGTTATCATCCACTACCAATATTCTTTTTTTAGCAAGCATGTTGGCATCGAAAGCAAAAAGCTGTTTTACCGGCAAATCTTCAATGCCGCCCTTTTCAAACGCTATGATAAAGGAAATAGAAGTACCAACCCCTTTTTTACTTTCAACAATTATTTCGCCGCCCATTAGTGCAACAAGGTCTCTGCAAATACTCATACCCAAACCGGTGCCTCCATATTGCCTGGTAACAGATGCATCTTCCTGAGAAAATTTTTCGAACAAATTTTTTATAAATAAGTTTTCCATTCCAATACCGGTATCCTTAACCGTTATCCGAATTTTTTCTATTTGATTGATCTTATTTACCAACGAGCAGGATAGTTCAACTGCACCTTTTTCTGTAAACTTAATGGCATTATTAATGAGGTTAAGCAGCACCTGGTTAAGCCTGAAGGGGTCGCCCATTAGTACGGGGGAAATGACCGCATCAAAACTGCCAATACCAATGGTAAGCCCCTTCTCTTCCGCTTTATGACTTAGCACCCGGATCGCACGATCCATCATTTCTTTTGGTTCGAATCCTATTTTTTCAATCTGTAATTTACCCGCTTCTATTTTTGAAATATCCAGAATATCGTTGATTATAAACAGCAGATTTTCCGAAGCCGCATTGATGGTTGATAAATAAAATTGCTGAGTCGTATTAAGATTTGTTTTACCAAGCTGGTTCGACATGCCAACAATGGCGTTCATTGGCGTACGTATTTCGTGGCTCATATTGGCCAGGAATATTTCTTTACTGCGGGTAGATTCTTCAGCTTGTTCCCTTGCCTGTATCAATTCTATTTCAAGCAATTTTTGCTCTGTAATATCCAGGTGAATGCCAATTGAGCCAACCTGTGTACCCGTATCGTCAAAACGGGGTGCACCGCTGATCAGCCACCACCTCAGTTGTCCCCTTTTATTTCTTACTGTAATTTCATAGGCATCAGAAATACCTTCCTTTCTCATGCTGTTTTTATTGAGCATCAGTTCTTTGTTATCGCCGATGATGAAAAGATCTTGCGCTTTTTCTTCAATTAGTTCATCCAGATCGTATCCGCTCATTTCGCAAAAACTATGGTTGGCAAAAAGTATGGTGTCTTCTGCATCTACTTCCAGCAATCCAAGATTCATATTGGCAATGATGCTTCTGTATTTTTCCTCCCGGATTTTTAACAGGTCCTCCGAATTTTTTCGTTCAGTAATGTCAAGCATAAAACCCGTAAATACTTTAGCCCCCTCCTCAGTAAAATAAGAAAATGAAGCCGTAACGGAATGCCAGATCGTACCCTTGCCCGGGACGATGAACCTTGCTTCGCAATAAAAGGGCTCTAAGGTTTCTTTGGAAATTTTATTTTTGGATGCAATCAATCCAATATCATCCGGGTGCAGCAAATTGAAGTAATTGTAAAACTTTTCGGGTGTTACACCAAACAGTTTTGTAGCAGCAGGACTGATGTATTTAAATCCTTCCGTGCCATCGCTGTTAAATTCATATTCGTAAATAACACCTGGGATATTATCTGCTAAACTTTTAAATTGTTTTAATCGCTGCTCCAATGCAAGCTCCGTGTACTTTATTTGCGAAATATCGGTATGTGTTCCGGTTACCCGCAATGGCTGGTTATCGGCGTCACGGGCCGTTACTATTCCCCTGCCCATGATCCACTTATAACTACCATCCTTGCACAAAATGCGATACTCACTGCGATAAAATGGCATAGCGCCCGTAAAATGCAAATCAAGATCATGGTTCACTTTTTCAACATCATCCGGGTGCAGCAACGTTTGCCATTGATCCGGATTATCGCTGATATCCTCATCGGAATATCCCAGCATTTCCTTCCAGCGTTTTGAATAATATACCTTATTGGTTTTACAATTCAAATCCCATATTCCATCACCGGAACCTTCCAACGCAAACTTCCAGCGCTGCTCACTTTTTTCCAATTCCACTTCACTATTCTTGATGCTTGTAATATCAGTGTGTGTGCCAATTAGTTTTAATGGCAGGCCATCGGAAGTTTTTTCAATTACCACTCCTCTATCCAGCACCCACTTCACAGATCCATCCGGCTGCACGATTCTGTATTCCAGCCTATGCGCATCAATTTCACCAGCCCGGCACTTACGATCGTTTTTTTCCAACAAAAAAAGATCATCGGGATGAATACTTTGCCACCACAATGAATCAATATCTGTTGCCTGATTGATTACTAAACCCAGTAAATCATTTTTAGCCCTGGAGAAGGACGATTTGCCGGTTCTAAAATCATGCTCCCAGACATTATCGCCAATTTTTTCCAACGCAGTTCGAAATTGCTGATTGAAGTTTGCCTGGCTTTCTTCAGCCGCCTCCAGTCTTTCGATTTTTTTTCGAACGGAAATATTACGTTCAACCTGTCTTGATAGTACCTCCAACGCAAATAATTGCTGTGGGGATAATGTGCGGGGTTTGCTATCGATTACGCATAAGGTACCAAGCGGAAAACCATTTGCAGAACGGATGGGAACACCGGCATAAAACCGAATATTTGGTGCGCCCAATACGAGTGGATTATCTGCAAACCGATCATCTTGCTTTGCATCTGGAACAATCAGCACTCCCACTTGCTTGATGGCATGATTGCAAAAAGCAATATCACGTGGAGTTTCATCAATCTCCAACCCTATTTTTGATTTAAACCATTGGCGGTTTTCATCCAGCAAAGTGATCAATGAAATAGGCGTTTCGCATATTTGGGATGCCAGCTTTGTAATATCATCAAAGTCCTGCTCCGCTGCAGTATCCAGCAACCTAAGCTCATTGAGAACCGATAACCTCAATGCCTCATCAAAAGCGATCTGACTTTCTTTCATAAATAAATGAGTTCTATAAAATTCAACTTTAAAAACAATATTGACTGGCCGGGCAATTTACGCATCAGAAATAAGCGCCTTTAATTACAGCACAATTTCTTTTAATTGAATCATTTTATAAATCGTTGATTTACCTATATCCAGTTTATCGGCCACGGCAATTACATCATCATCATATTTTTTGAGAAAATATTTTATAATATCACAGGTATATTGCCGCAATGTTTTTTCTTCATTCACAAAGGAAGCTTCACTCCTGGTAGATGTAAATGAAATATCATCGGCTACTATTTCGTGCCCATTGCTCATTACCACTGCCAGGTCTATCATAGCTTTTAGTTCTCTTACATTGCCGGGGTAATTGTACCGCATCATTTTTTCTTTTGCATCAGCAGAAATGGAGATGGCACCCAATTTATTTTCTTTGGAAAATTCGTCGGCAAAATGTTTTGCTAAAATCAGCACGTCGTTTCCTCTTTCCCGAAGCGGTGGTAATTCAATCGGCAAGCCGATGATGCGGTAGTACAAATCTTCCCTAAAGTTTCCTTTGCTTACTTCATCTGCCAGGTTCTTATGGGTGGCAATTACCAGCCGCACTTCCAGCTTTACTTTTTCATTTCCCCCTACCCGGATTATTTCTCTTTCCTGCAGTACCCTTAATATTTTACTTTGCAGACTTAAATCCAGTTCCGCTATTTCATCCAGAAAAATAGTGCCTCCATTGGCTTCTTCAAACTTACCTTCCTTTCTTGCCACGGCTCCTGTAAACGCACCCTTTTCATGACCAAACAATTCGCTTTCAATTAATTCTTTTGGAATGGCAGCCATATTTACAGCCACAAATGGCTTCCGCTTCCGGTCACTATTGTAATGAATGGCTTTGGCTACTACTTCCTTACCGGTACCCGTTTCGCCACTGATAGAAACATTGATATTGGTTTTGGTAGCCTTCTCCATCAATGTAAAAATTTTATTCAATGCCGGGCTTTGACCTTTTATACTTTTATCAAAAGAAAACTTCTGTCCCAGTTCTTCTCTCAGGGTAGCTACTTCCTCTTTTAGTTTAACCGTTTCTCTTATTTTAATAACTGAATTCCACAATAAATCCTTGGTATTATCATCCTTCACCAGGTAATCGGAAACGCCCATCTTCAGCATCTTCACCGCCACCGTAATTTCTTCCTGTCCGCTGATTACAATCACCGGCACCTGGTTATTCAAAGCCTTTATTTTCTGAAACAAGATATCGCCGGTAAAGTCCGGCAACGAAAAATCGATGGTTACAAGGTTGGGCTGTTTGTGCATATTAGCCAAACAATCCTTTCCGGTTGTGAACCTTGTAATTTCATAATCCGGGTTAAGGGATAAATGATATTCAAGAATCTCTCCATACCATGGATCGTCTTCAACAATGAAAATTTTATAGGACTCCATATCGTTATTGGGTTGGATGTTAGGTGACCCCAACCTGTTTGTAGTTACAACGAGATTCCAGAAATAAAATTGTTCCGTTTTTCGGATTACATCTCCTTCTTAGAAAGAATTAAAAACAAGGGATGCGCTTGTAGAAAAATTGCTACACCACTCGCTTTAATGCAGCTAAATGGCAGTAATAATTTAAATAGCAATGCCGGATAATAAGGGTATCATCCGGCATTGATTCGTTGGAGGTAGTAAAGCTTTTTTAACCGGCAGCCATCACTTCTTCCAGTTGTTGTTTTGCGGCCGGCCATCCTGCGATAATATTATTTGCAAGCAAACCCAGTTCCGGATGAAATACACCATCTGCAAATTTCTGGTCAATGGTTCGGCTCCAGCCTTCCACCTGAGGCATACCTGCAATGGCTGAAAGGGAAACCAGTGAGTGCGCATTTTTTCTAACACCTGCTGGCTCATTTGCCTCCCATGCAGCTTTTAATCCGTGGATTTTTTCATCAACATCTGCAACTGTTCCGGAAAGCAACAGTTGTTCGAAGGATTTATCGCCTCCGGTTAAAGAATACAAATAAGTGAGGTCAATTATGATCGGTGTTGTATTCATGTTCTTAATTTTATAAATAATAAATAATCAGGCTTGTATTTCCAATTGATTGGTGGTATCTATCAAACGGTTTCAACCTCATCTTTTTTCTTAATTACTTCAATAATTGTGCTGAATAAATCAGTTGGCTTAAAAGGTTTGGCAACATAGCCATTCATACCAGCCTTGTAGCAATTTTGCATTTCGCCGTTGAGGGAATGCGCTGTCATCGCAACAATTGGTATCACGGATATATCACCGGACAGCTTGCGGATTGCTTTAGTGGCATCAATTCCATTTAATACCGGCATTTGAATATCCATTAAAATTAAATCAAATGGTTGGTGCTGAACGGCCTCTACAGCCGCAATGCCATTTACCACATGGGTTACAATAAAGCCTTTCTTTTTTAACACCAGCATTGCCAGCATTGCATTGATATTATTATCTTCTGCCAGTAAAATATGAATTGGCTTTTCAAGATTGATTGATAAAACCCGGTCGCCCTCATAGGCATTGATTTCTGCCAGTTCTTCTGATTCGATGTATTTTTTAAAGGGCAAGATAAAATGAAAGGTAGTGCCTTCGCCCGCTAAACTTTCCATGCTTAATGTGCCGCCATAAAGGTCAACAATGCTTTTGGTGATATTCAATCCAAGGCCTGTGCCACCATACAATCTTTGTGTATCTGTGTTGGCTTGTGTAAATCTTTCAAAAATATCGGCCTGCTTTTCCTGTGGCACTCCTATGCCCGTATCTTTAATGGAAAAAGCAATATATTCTTTTAGTTTATCCGGCCCCTGTACCACTCTACAGCCAATATCTATCGTTCCTTTTTCAGTAAATTTAACCGCATTACCCAGCAGGTTAAACATAATCTGGGTAAGGCGCAACTGATCGCCCAATAATGTAGCGGGTATCTTTTTATCAAAATTTATATGGACCGCTATTCCCTTTGCTTTGGTTTTTGGTTCCAGAATTTTAACTACATCCTGTATAATTTTGCTGATATCGATCGGTAAACTTTCCAGTGACAGATTCCTGGATTCTATCTTGGAAAGATCAAGTATGTTATTGATGAGGGCCAGCAAATTTGCAGACGCTGTTTTTACAATGCCAACAAATTCTGACTGCTCGGCATTCAATGCGGTTTCTGCCAGTAAATCGGTAAATCCAATGACTGCATTCAGCGGCGTTCTTATTTCGTGGCTCATATTGGAAATAAACTGGTCCTTCACTTTAAGTGAACGCTCCACCATTTCATTGGCTGCAATCAAATCGGTTTCTACCTGGTATCGTCCGGTAATATCCATACCAAAACCGAGGATGTATTTTTTGCCATTTTTCTCTTTAAAACATTTATTGATGATGCTGAACCAGGCATCCATATCTGTTTCAGGATTCTTCAAACTTCCTTCTAAACGGATCATCTCGCCATCTTCCATTTCAAAAATATTATCCAGATCACCCAGGAAAATATCGTCTTCGCCTTTAGATAAATCATGAGCAAATGGCATTTCTATTTCGTTGTAAGGATAAAATTTTGTAAATGCCTGATTGGCCAGAATAATCTGCCGACTTTCATTCATTACAAATATCACGTTGGGGCTATTGTCGATGATCTGGCGAATAAACTGTTGTTGTTTTTCAATTTCATTTTGTGCTTTTACCGACTCTGTAATGTCGATGGCGCTGGCAATTACGTAAGGCTTATTTCCATTGTTGGCATATACCGTGTTTTGATAAAGCCATACTCTTTTTGATCCGGATTTGGTAAAAATCTGTAAGGTGCCGCTGGCTGTTTCGTTGCTATTGATCGTTTTAAGGTATTCATCAAACTCATGCTGAAAATCCGGCGAAACAATCAACCGAAGGTTAACACCTACTACTTCTTCTTTGCTAAAGCCACTCATCTTTTCAGCGGCAGCATTCAAATTAAGTATTACCCCATCCATATCATGCAAACAAATAATGGTTTGGGTATTGTTAAGCACCACTGCCTTTTCTTCTTCACTTTTTTTAAGGGCCAGTTTAGCCAATTTTGATGGGGTAATATCCTGTACTGTTCCAAACACACCGATGTATTCACCCGCTTCATTCAACCTTGGATTATTATTGGATATCATGTAGTACACCTGCCCGTCAATGATGTATCTGTATTCTACTTCAACCCGCTGTAGTTGCTCACAGCACAACGCCATCCGTTCATTTAAAACGGGTAAATCTTCTGGATGAATATTCGCCAATAGCTCCTCCAGTGTTACATCTCCGTCCATTGGCAAGTGATACAACAGGCGCAACTCTTTTGAAACAGTAAGTCTACCATCAGCATCTAATTCCCACGAGCCAAGTCCTGCAAGCTGCATTGCCTGGTGGAGTTTATCTTTATTGGTAATCAGTTCTGTTTCCAGTTCCTTTCGTTCCGTAATATCCTGTTGCATGGCTAAAAACTGGTAAGGTTTTCCCGCTGCATCCAGTAAAGGCACAATGGTAGTTTCGGCCCAGTATGATTTTCCGTTTTTATTTCTGTTTACCAATTCGCCCTTCCATGTTTTGCAATCAAGCAACGCTTCCCAAATTGGTTTTACCACTTTTTTATCCCGCATACTAATGCTGATAGACCGATAATCTTTACCTACCAATTCTTCTTCGGTCAGTTCATTTATTTCGCAAAACTTTCTGTTGACATCAATTATTTTTCCATCAATATTAAAGATGATCACAATGGCAGACTGGTCCAGCGCAAACTTATAATCCGCCACTTCTTTGTACAACGCTTCGATGGCAATTTCTCTTTTTTTACGGTTGGTAATATTATTTTGAATTGCAATAAAATTAACCACTTCACCGGTATCATCGCAAATTGGTTTTATGCTGATAGATAACCAGATTGGCGTTCCATTTTTATGATAGCATAACAACTCCTCTACCACCGCTTCGCCAAAAATCAATGTTTCAGTCATGCGTTTTGCCACCTCTGCATTGGTAAGCGGCCCGTGTAGCAAACTGTCCAGTTCCTGCCCCTTTAATTCTTCAAGACTAAATCCACTTGTTTTAGTAAAGCCTTCATTTACCCATTGCACTTTTCCTTTGCCATCCGAAATAATAATGGATTCATTCAGTTGGGATACCACATTGGCCAGTAATTTTATTTGTTGATCAGATGTATTATTAGTGATTTGTTCCTTTGTTAAACTATGGGTAATTTCCTCGTTGAACGTAACCAGTTGCTCACGACGGATACCAATAAAACAAAACAGTAAACTTAAATAAATGGGAGAAAATGCAATGACAGCAAAATCTGGAGCGTATTCAAATATATGAAACCACGGCCCCTTGAATCCGCTTTGATAATTTAACTGCACGCCAATCACTATGAGTATAATACCCAATACAATACCGGCAGCAGTATGCATTAAAACGCCAAAGAAGTGGTTATTTTTCATCGTTGTTGGATATCAAATTTTTCATAAAGCAACTAGTGTTATGTTAAGCATTCAATGAAGGATAAAGGTTGAAACAATTCAGATTAAGCTTAACATAACCCGAGGGATACAAAAAACCATGCCTTTTATTTTCAGGTTAGTATTTTTTAATTGACTGACCATATTTCAATGGGCAGTTATTACTTTACGTTGTGCTTTATCCCAGGTTGCCTTTTGGTTGCCAGCAAGGTACCTGCTCAATCCAGCAAGCACAGCATAGTTCATGATACAAAAATAATAAGGTACAAATACGGGTTTAAATCGCACCCTGCGATTTTCTAAAACAAATCCAACCAACGCAGCACTATAAAACAAAATTTGTGCGGCCATCAATAACTGGTAAAAAATATTCCCATCCATGCCCAACCAACTATTCATCAAAAACATGGCTATCAAAAGAAAGGGGGTAATGGTCCATCTCAATACCCGGTGCGATATATATTGAAAATACAATACCGGAGTTTTCCGGATGGTTAATCTGCCGGAAAGCCGATTGATCGACTGCCAGCCACCGGCACAAATACGAACCTTTCTTTTCAACTCTTCTGCTACATTTTCCGAAGCTGTTTCTACGGCGTAAGCTTCTGGCTCGTACACAATTTTATAGCCATCGGCTGCCATTTGCATCGACTGCATAAAATCATCCAGCAAGGTATCTTCGGGCAAATCCTGGTAGAGCGAAGTTCTAAATGCCACCAGTTCTCCGGCTGCACCTACAGCACTGTACAATTCCGAATCCAGCTTTTTTAACAGCGATTCGTATTTCCAGTAAATGCCTTCACCTGCGGCACTGGCACTATCTGACGAATCATTTATTATTCTTTTTTCACCTGATACACAACCTACTTTTTCGTCTGCAAAATGACGAACAATATTTCGAACAGCCTCCGTGTTCAACATGGTATTGGCATCTGAAAAAATCACAAAAGGCGTTTTTACAAATCGCATTGCCCTGTTTTCTGCGGCTGTTTTACCACCCCTTCTGTTCTCATGCAATACTTCAATTTCGGGCCAGGCTTTTAAAACCGCTTCACTATTATCGGTAGAACCATCGGTGATAAAAACAAGGTGTAATTTATCTGCCGGATATTCCAGCAACTTGCTGTTGGCAATTTTATCCACCAGTATATCGGCTTCATTGAAACAGGGAATCACCAATGTTACGCCAGGTTCAAAAGCCTCAACAGCAATTTTATCCACTGGTTTCGACATCCGTTTCAACCTCACCAAACCATACAATACAATGCCATAACCGAGAAAGGCATAAAATACGATACCGAAGGATATCCAAAAAATA
>Ga0209181_10001592_pt1 | contig 39238 bp, 47 predicted proteins | sample MAT05_FD_187208 | JGI IMG/M metagenome (GOLD analysis project Ga0209181, IMG submission 187208) | Freshwater microbial communities from Lake Fryxell liftoff mats and glacier meltwater in Antarctica - MAT-05 (SPAdes) (version 2) | ecosystem: Environmental > Aquatic > Freshwater > Ice > Liftoff... | reverse complement strand
ATGCGCCGCCCCATCCAACTGATCCAGTTGGATGCCGCGGAAGAAGCCGCGGATCGTCCCATTGCGGATCGTGATATTTTTTTGGCTCAAGGAGAAGATGGCAGCCGACGGATGGGTCGTGTTGGCTAAGCCGATTGCTTCCAGCGTCCAGTCCCCGAGGTCCAGGGTCACATTGTCCGCGGCGATGGTGATCGCGTTGAAATTCGTGCTAATCGTGAGCGACTTGCTCAGCAGGTAGCGGCCCGGCTTGGTGATGGTGAAGGGAATCCTCGAGATCGCCGTGGGCGCCGCCGCCTCCGCCCTTCCTACGGTGAAAAGGATCGCCAGGGAGAGGAACCAACGAAGTGCAGCGTGCGTGGACATGATCACACGACAGCGGCGATGCCGACCGGGGTCAGGGAACAACCCACCCAATCTTAGGCAGACGGCGGTCTATATGAATGCGGCACCTTACTTCCCCATCGTCGGCGCCCAACCTTGACCGCCGGAAAAGCCCGGCGCACCGCGCCCCAGAGGGTTGAAGTGGCGGTTTATTGCGTACCGCCCGCGATCGGCTGGCACACGGAAGTTCAACAAAATCCCGCGCCAACGGCAGGCGCTTAATTCGTAAAGTAAAATCAGAGCTGGTGGTGGGCGATTTGCAGCGCGAGGACGATGTAGGTCGTCACGAGCACTGGATCTTTTTCCATCCAGCGCGCGGTGTCGTTCACCCACGAACCGTCGCCGTTTTGCAGGCCGATCAGCTTCAGCGCGAGGTCGCGCGCCCAATCGACTTTTTTGCCGTCGGCGAGCGTGAGTTCGCGGACGCCCGCGGTCGCGAGGCCCTTTGCGGCGAGGTGGTAATAGTAGTAGAGGCCCATGCGGCCGAGGCCGGGATTTTCCTCGAGCGTGTAATTTTTTTGCAGCCAGTCGAGCGCGGCGGTGACGCGCGGGTCGTCCTTTTTGATGTCCGCATAGATGAAGCTGAGCAGGCCGGCGTAGGTCATGGTGCCGTAGCTGCGCAGCGCCTTTTTGCCGCCGGGCAACTCCACCTCGCCCGCATTGCTCGAGCCGGGGAAGTAGATGAACCCGCCCTTGTTCGCCGCATCGTCGCTCGCCCACGGTTGCGGGTTGCTGGCGGTAAGATTTTGTGTGCGGCTGATGAAATCGACCGCGGCCTGCCAGTTAAGATCTTTGCCGGCGGCGAGTTCGGTGCCGGGGCGGAGGGTGGCGAAGGTGCGGATGGCTTCGAGCGTCACGACCGTGTTGTCGAGATCGGGGTGGCCGCGCTTGGGGCTCGCGCCGACCGGGCCGTAGCCGAAGCCGCCGTCGGTCTCCGGCTTCACCATGCCGCTCGCCTGCTGCGCGCCGATGAAACGCCGCGCGGCGAGGATGGCAGGTTCATCCTTTGGGTCGCCGCTATTGAGCAGCGCCATGAGGGCGACGGAGGTGTTGTAGTTCGAGAGTCCCTTGATGTAGATGCCGCCGTCGGGCTGCACTTTCGAGCGGAGGAAAGCGTAGCCTTTTCCCAGCACGGCGGCGTAGTCGGAAGGGCCGCTCGGGTCGCGATGAAAGGCGATGAGCGGCAGCGCGGTCAGCGCGGGATGCTCCGGTTCGGCGGCTGGGATGAGGGGGTTGCGAAAGGAGCCATCCGGCTGCTGCTGCGCTTTGAGATAGGCGAGGCCTTTGCCGATCGCGGTGGCGACTTCGTTGCGGACGGATTCGTTGCCGGGCTGGCGGAGCGGGGGCGGTTCGGCGGCGTGGGCGCTGAGTGAGAGGGCGAGAAGCAGGATGGGGAGGGCTTTCATTTGGCGGGGTCGGCTTGGAGGGTGATGGAGATTTCGACGGGGGTTTCCAGCGGCGGGATGACCTTTTTATTCGGCATCCAGATGGTGTCGTTATCGCTACCCTTGCGGGGGTTGTTAATCAAGGCTCCGGGGTAACGAACGATGGCCCCGAAGCAGCCCTCGGCCTGGGCGACGAAGCGGTCGCCGCGAAACATCGAGCCGGTGTAAAGCCACGGTCCGCGCGGCGAGGGTTTTTTGGTTTCGCTGTTTAGCACCCAATCCTCGACGGGCGCCGTTTTTTCCGCGTCGCCGGCCGTCCATTTCACCGCGATCAAGATGCGGTCGCCTTTCAGTTCGGGCGCGCGGGCGAGGAACTCCTGGTTGATCTGGGCAGGGGCGGCGTCGTCTGGCGCGGGCGTGGTGATGCCCGCGCCCTTCGCCCCGAGCAAGAGCATGGCAAAGTGCAGGTCGCTCGGCTGGATCTCGGTGCTGAGCAGGCTCTCGTGAGTGGCACCGGTGGAATGCACGAGCAGGTATTCGAGGTTGCCGTCGAGCAGGTTCACTTTGCCGGGGAAGGTGGCGGTGCGTTTCGTCTTGTCGAGCAGGATGGTGCCGATCTGGAAGACGCCGGGGCGGATTTCCTGCATCGCGCCGGAGGGCGCGGCGGTGTCGGCTGCGAACGTGGCGACGGTGAGGGTGAGCAGGAGGACGAGGAGGGGCATGGGGAGGGGAAACATGACGAATGACGAAGTACGAATGACGAGTGAAATTCCAATGCCGAATGGTGAATGAAGAAACGGAACGTCGACCGCGGGGACGGCGCCGTTTGGTCGTTCGTCATTTTAAAGATGGTATCGCTTTGCACTGCTCGCGCCAGCCGGGGAAATTCCAGGTGTTTGGGAACCCGGCGCATTGCACTGGCTTCGCGGCCTGCACGCGGCAGTCGCGACCGTCGAGGAAGACACACTCGCCATTCGCTTTCTCCGTGAGGGAAAGCCCGTCGCGCTGCGGGCGCAGCCGCGTGAACTGCTGGATGAAATCGTGCTCGTTCACCCCGAGCAGCCGCGCCATCGCGGCGATCTCGGCCCCGCCGATCACGACCATCCCCGGCCAGCGGCAGCAGGCGGTGCAGCGCTGGCAGGTGTAGTGGATGGCGTTCGGCATGGGGCGGAATGTGAATGGTGAATCGTGAATGGTGAACCGTGAATCGTGTGCGGCTGTTCACCATTCACCATTCACCATTCACGACTCACTAATCACTCGCCCCACTCGCCGCCGCCCCGTATCACCTCCCGCCATGTCAGAGATCGACACATTCATGCAGGCCGCGATCGACGAGGCGCGGCTGGGACTGGCCGAGGGAGGAATCCCGATCGGCTCATCACTCATGCGCGACGGGCAACTGCTCGGCCGCGGCCACAATCGCCGGGTGCAAAACGACGACCCGATGACTCACGCCGAAACCGATTGCCTGCGTAACGCCGGCCGGATCGGCTCCTATCGCGGCACCACGCTCTACTCCACGCTCATGCCTTGCTACTTCTGCGCGGGCGCGGCGGTGCAGTTTGGGATCAAAAAGGTGATCGTGGGCGAGAGCCGCACGTTTCCCGGCGCGCCGGAATTTATGCGCCAGCACGGCATTGAGGTCGTCGATCTCGATCTGCCGGAGTGCTACGAGATGATGGAGCAGTTCATCCGCGAAAAGCCTCAGCTCTGGAACGAAGACATCGGGGTGGATTGAAGCCGGGCGCGGGTCCTTGGCCATCGCCGTCGGCGCAAATGCGCCCCTTAGCGCCGGTCAGTTTTTCCGGTGGCATTTTTGTTCGCGACCGAACCCAACCGCAAAATGAAAGGCGTGAAGAAACAGCATCTGCCGGAGAAAGTGTGCGTCACTTGTGGGCGTCCATTTGCGTGGCGGAAAAAGTGGGAGCGCGTCTGGGACGAGGTGAAATTTTGCAGCGACCGTTGCCGGATGAACAAACCGGCGCAACGCCCGAAGGCGAAGTAATCATGCGACGATCTTTGTATGACTCCCATCCCGCTCACTCGTCGCGACGCGCTGGCTGCCTGGGCCGCCTTCCTGCCCACTCTCGGCCAATATGCCCGCCGGCGAAACCATGTGGAACCGCTCCATGGCAATGTCTCGCGTCTCAGCGCCGCCCTGCGCTACCGGCTGCTCCTGGAGGACGACGTGGTGAGCGACACGCTGCGGGCTCATGAATTCCACGCAGTGGAGAAATGGCTGCAGGAGGTCTGCTGGCGGCGGTATTGGAAGGGCTGGCTGGAGATGCGGCCGGACGTATGGAGGGCTTGGCGGCGGCGGGTGCGGGAACTGAATGAGACTCTGCCCGAGGCAGTGATGCAGCGCGCGCAGGCGGTGGCGGCAGGCGAGAGTGGCGTGGCGTGCATGGATGCCATCGTGCGGGAATTGATCGCCACCGGTTATCTGCACAATCACGCCCGCATGTGGTGGGCCAGCTATTGGATTCACGTCGAGCGCCTGCCTTGGGAACTCGGCGCAGACGTGTTCTTCCGCCATCTGCTGGACGCCGATCCAGCCAGCAACACGCTCTCGTGGCGATGGGTCGCCGGTTTGCAAACGCCGGGGAAGACTTACCTGGTCAGACAGTCGAACATCGAAAAATACGCGCCCGAGTTGCTGCTCCGCGATGGCGCGGGCAGCGACCGGATCGCGGATGGAGCGGTCTCGGCGACGGTCGCCACCGAGTTTGCCCAGACGGCCCGGCAGGCGTTGTCGGATTACCCGGCGACGGTTCCGCACCGCGACCGCCGGGTCGGGATCTGGCTTCATGCGGACGATTTACTTTCGGAAGCTGGGCCGCTCGCGAATCTCACGCCACTCACCGTCGCTGCGTTCTCCAGCGAGCATCGTTACCGCCAACACTACGCGCTGAGCGAGCGGCGCATCGCGGCTTTGGGCGGTGTGCTGGCCGATGGCCTCGCGCGGGCCGCGGCGCATTTCCAATGTCCGACCGTGCTCTGCAAGGATGCCGATCCCGCGGCCAGCCTCTGCACATGGGCCGCGACTCACGGCCTCGATGAAGTCGCAGCGTTTGCCCCTACCGTTGGCCCCGTGGCCGACCTCGTGCCGCGTCTCCGCGAACTTCTCACCTCCGCGGGCACCACGCTCACGCTGCTCCGTCGCGCCTCGGATGCCCATGCTTTCACGCTGGCTGGCGGAGGCTTCTTTCCCTTCTGGGAAAAGATGAGCCGGCACTTACACGAACAAAGCAGGCTCGCCGCCGCACGATGAAATCGCCTCTGACGCCGACCCAGATTTCCCATGTCATCCGACTCGCCTGGGAAGATCGCACCACTTTCGAGGAAATCCGGACCCGCACGGGGCTGGTCGAGCACGAGGTGATCACGATCATGCGGCGCGAACTGAAGCCCTCCAGCTTTCGCCTCTGGCGCAAGCGCGTGAGCGGCCGGGTCACCAAGCATCGCCGGCTGTTGGAACAACGCCTCGCTGGCCCGGCTCGCGAAGGCGAACTGGAAGTTGATTAAAGCCTGCCCACGCGTGGGTCGCCGCTACTTTCGTTTGAATCTCCGGGCTCCGTTTAGGTTCCGCACTCGTTCCTTTACGCGTCCCCGCAGCAGACACCCATGCGCCATCTCATTCTCGTTCTCGGCGATCAGCTCGATTTGGATTCCGCGGCATTCGACGGCTTCGATACAACGCTGGACGCCGTGTGGATGGCCGAGGTGGCGCACGAGAGCACGAAGGTGTGGAGCACGAAGCCGCGGATCGCGGTGTTCCTCGCGGCGATGCGGCATTTCTGTGCTGCGCTCCGGGAGCGGGGGTGGAAGGTTTTCTACCGCGAGTTGACGGCGGACAGCGCGGTGTGGCGTGGGGCGGACGGACGTGGGAAGCCGGCCAAGGGCGAGACGTTTTCCGACGCTTTGCGCGAATCGGTGGCGGGCATGAAACCGCAGCGCGTGGTGATGGTGGAGCCGGGAGAGTGGAGTGTGCGCGAGGAAATCCGCGCGGCGATGGAGTCGGCGGGACTGCCGCTGGAGATGCGCGAGGATCGGCATTTTCTGTGCAGCCACGCGGAGTTTGCGGCTCACGCGGAGGGACGGAAACAACTACGAATGGAGTTTTTCTACCGCGAGATGCGGAAGCGCCACGGGGCGCTGATGGATGATGGCAAGCCGGCGGGCGGCGACTGGAATTTCGACAGCGAGAATCGCAAGAGCTTCGGTAAGAACGGGCCACCGATGCACAAGACGCCGCGCAGTTTTCCGCCGGATGAAATCACGCGCGGCGTGATCGCGGTGGTGAATGCACGCTTTGCCGGGCATCCCGGCGACCTCGGGCAATTCGACTGGCCCGTCACGGCGGCGGACGCGGAACTCGCGTTGAAGGATTTCATCGCGCATCGGCTGGCGGAATTCGGCGACTGGGAGGACGCGATGTGGACCGCGGAGCCGTGGCTTTTTCACAGCCGTCTGAGCTCGGCGATGAACTTGAAGTTGCTCAACCCGCGCACGGTCATCGCCGCGGCGGAGAAGGCGTATCGCGAGGGCCGCGCGCCGCTCGCGAGCGTGGAGGGATTCATCCGGCAAATCCTCGGCTGGCGCGAATATGTGCGCGGCATTTATTGGCGCTTCATGCCCGGCTATGTGGACAAGAATGCACTCGGCGCGGACCAGCCGTTGCCGAAGTTTTACTGGACCGGCGACACCGAGATGGCCTGTCTGCGTGACGCCCTCGGGCAGACGCTGCGGCTCGGCTACGCGCATCACATTCAGCGTCTCATGGTCACTGGCCTGTATGCGCTGATGCTTGGCGTACGGCCGCGCGAGGTGCACGAGTGGTATCTCGCGGTCTATGTGGATGCCGTCGAATGGGTCGAGCTTCCGAACACGCTTGGCATGTCGCAGCACGGCGACGGCGGCATCATGGCCAGCAAGCCCTATATCGCGACGGGCAAATACATCCAGCGCATGTCGAACTACTGCACCGGCTGCCGCTTCGATCCCGCCGAGGCGACGGGCCCGAAGGCGTGCCCCTTCACCACGCTCTACTGGGACTTTCTGCTCCAGCACGAGCCGATGCTGCGGAAAAATCACCGCATGGCGATGCAGGTGCGCAACCTCGCGCGGCTCGACGAGGCACGGCGCGAGGCCATTCAGAAACAGGCGGCGAAGATTCGAACTGCGAGCGCGAACTGAGCTTCCGGAGCCGTGGGTGCGCAGCATCATCGGCCACCCATCCCTTGCATCGACTCGGCTTCTGCCAGCGCGGCATCGTCTTTTTCCCGTGCCCGCCGATCCCCGCGGGTGACGTTTCCGGGAGAACGCGCGGAAGGTGCTTTGCGCGGTGGGGGAGCCGCGAATTTGCGGTCAAAGCTACGGCGTCCCGAAAGGGTTGACGCGGCTGCCTTCATCGGCGAAATCGTCGCTCCCTTTATGTTTCGCTCCCTAAGTTGTTTTGCCACTCTCGCGCTCTTCATCACGCCTGCCTTTGCCGCTGTGGACTTTGTGAAGGACGTGCAGCCGATCCTCGAGAACCACTGCGTGCGCTGCCACAACCCGAAGGCGACCGATTACGAAAAAGGCGACACGGATTTCGATCTCTCGACGAAGGAAGCGGCCCTCGGCTCGGATTACATCAAGCCAGGCAAGGGCGATAAGAGCAAAGCCTACACGACCACGGTGCTGGCCGATGACGCGAAGAAGCTGATGCCGCCGAAGAACAAGGTGACCGGCGCGCTCGAGCGGATCGCCAAGCTCGAAAGCGACATCCTCAAACAGTGGATCGATGAAGGAGCGGTGTGGCCCGATGGCGTGGCGTTGGTGGCGCGGAAAAAGGAAGTGGCGGGCAATGCGGGCGCGGAGGCCGCGCTGGTGGCCGACCTTTTCAAGAAGATCACGGCCACGTCCACGGAGAAGACGGCCGCGGAGATGAAGCCGGTGACGGCGACGATCGCGGGCAGCGACGTGAGCTACGAACTGCTGCCGATCCCGGCGGGGAAATTCAAGATGGGGAGCCCGGAAAATGAGGCGGGCCGCAAGCCGGACGAAGGGCCGCAGCATGAGGTGGAGGTGGAGGCGTTCTGGATGGGCAAGACGGAGGTGACGTGGAACGAGTTCGAGCTCTTCATGTATCCGAACGAGGAGAAAAAATCGCGCGAGCCGAAGAAGCTGGACCCGGCGCTGAATGCGCTGACCGATGCGGTGACGCGGCCGACGCAGCCCTATGTGGAGATGAGCTTCGGAATGGGCAAGGATGGCTTCCCGGCGATCTCGATGACGCAGCACGCGGCGATCAAATACTGCCAGTGGTTGAGCGCGAAGACCGGACACTTTTACCGCCTGCCCACCGAGGCGGAGTGGGAATACGCGGCGCGTGCCGGGACGACGACGGCGTACTTCTGGGGTGACGATGCGGGGCCGATTGCCGATTACTGCTGGTACGGCAAAAACTCGGACTTCAAGTACCAGAAAGTGGGCAAAAAGAAGCCGAATCCCTGGGGGCTCCACGACATCCTCGGCAACGTGACCGAGTGGGTGATCGATCAGTACGACCCGGAATTCTACAAAACCTCGTCGGCAGTGAATCCGTGGAACAAGGCCACGAAGCCGTATCCGCACGTGGCGCGCGGCGGTTCGTGGGACGACGACGATGCGACGAAGCTGCGCAGCGCGGCGCGGCGGGCTTCGAGCGCGGACTGGAAGATCCAGGACCCGCAACTCCCGAAGAGCATCTGGTATCACACGGATGCGCAGTTCCTCGGCTTCCGCCTGGTGCGGCCGCTCAAGACGCCGACCGCGGAGCAGATGATGGCCTACTGGAACAGCGGCGTGGAAAAGGACAACCCGGACCTGAAAAAAGCCGGGGAATAACCGGGCGGCAGCCCGAAGTCGCATCGGCAGGCGGTCGCGCGCAGCGCGACCGGCGCGCCGTCACTCCGGTGGCGGCTTTTGCGCGAGCGTCTCCGAGAGCACGCGCAGAAACTCGGAGACGCGATAGGGCTTCGTGAGATAGCCCGTGGCCCCGAGGGCGAGGACCTGCTCGATGCGGTCGCCCATGGCGTCGGCGCTGACCATGATGACCGGGATGCTCCGGACGAGTGGGTCGTCCTTGAGTCGGCGGAGGACTTCGTCGCCGGACATATCGGGGAGGTTGAGGTCGAGGAGGATGATGTCGGGCTGGTGTTCGCGGGCGAGATCGAGCCCGAGGCCGCCCTGCATCGCGGTGAGCAGACGATACTCGAGGCGCGGCTGCAGGATGCGCTCGACGAGGCGGAGATTGAGATCTTGATCCTCGATGTAGAGGACGGTGTATTGGCCGGCCTTTGGGGTGGTGCGGCTCTCGTTCGCGGCGGGCGGTGCCGGAGTCTCCGCGGATTTTTTCTCCCCACCGGGTGCGAGGGGGAGCGAGATCCAGAAGGTGCTGCCGACCCCCGCCACACTTTCCACGCCGATCTCGCCGTCGAGTGCGGTGACAATGCCTTGGGAGAGCGCGAGTCCGATGCCGGTCCCCTCGATATCGGTGTCCTCTGCCCCGAGCCGCTCGAACGGGATGAAGAGCCGCGCGAGCTGCGCCGCATTGAGACCGCGCCCGGAGTCGATCACTTCGATGCGGAGGCGAGCGTTGGCGAGGCGGGCATAGGTCACTTTCACGGTGCCGTTGGGCCGGTTGTACTTCACGGCGTTGGAGAGGAGATTGAGCAGCACTTGCTTCAGCCGCTGGCGATCGGCGGTGATGACCACCTCGGCGGCCTCACTTTCCTCGAGTGTGGTGGTGATGTGGTTGCGCGTCCCGAGCGGGCGGATGAGCTCGATGACCTCGTGGAGAAACGGGCGGATCTCGATCTGCGCCGGGCTGAGGGCGAGCCGCCCGGATTCAATGCGGGCGATATCGAGCACTTCGTTGATGAGGAGGAGCAGATGCTGGCCGGCACGGGTGATGTGCGAGATGCTTTCGGCCTGGCTGGGAGAGGGTTTGTCCAGCTCGAGGAGCTGGGTGAAGCCGAGGATGGCATTGAGCGGCGTGCGCAACTCGTGGCTCATGCGGGAGAGGAATTCGCTCTTCGCGCGGTTCGCCGTCTCGGCCTGTTCGCGGGCGAGGCGGATGCTTTCCTCCGCGCTCTGCCGCTCGATCGCGGCGGTGAGGACATTCGCCACGGCCTGGAGAAAGTGGACGTCATCCTGCACGAAGGTCCGCTGGACGGTGCTGAACGCGGCGAGCACCCCGAGCGGGCGCTCCGTCGCTTCGATGGGCACCGTCACGCTGCTGACCACGCCGAACTTCTGCACCACATCGGTGATTCCGAAGCGCTCTTCGCTGGCCATGTTTTCCACGATCACGGGCTCCCGCATGAGCAGGGTGTAGCCGGATTGGGAGGCGCGCCCGGCGGCCACCTGATTGCCGAGCGTGTCATCCGGCCAGCCCGCTTGCGCGGAAGCCACGAGGGTTTGCCCATCTTCCTGCAACTGGAGGATCGAACAGTAGTCGACATTCAGAATCCGCCGGACGAGCACGGCCGCCTGCTGGAGGAGCGAGGTGAGGAGCGCGCCGGCCAGCGCCCGCTGCCCGAGCTGGGCCACAGCCTCCTGCTGGTGGGCGCGGTCGCGGATGACGCTGTAGGCGCGGGCCAGCTCCGCGGTGCGCTGCTCGACCCGCAACTCGAGACCTTCGTGCGCGCGGGCGAGGGCATCCTGCGCGGCCTTCTGCGCGGTGCCATCGGCGACGAACCCGATCATCCGGCCGATGCGGCCTTCGCGATCGAGGAAAAAATATCCCTTCGTCGTCACGTCGAGGATCGCCCCGTCTTTGCGCCGCAAGCGGTAGTCGAGGCGGAAGGGGTCGCGCGTGGCGATGACGCGCTGCACCTCGGTGTCGAACGCGTCGTGATCCTCGGCGAGGATCAGCTCGCGGAAACGATCGAGGCCGCCCTCCATCTCGCGCATGGTGTAGCCGAGGAAATGTTCGGCGTCGCCGGCGTAGGTGATGTCATTGGTGCCCGTGTTCCAGTCGAAGAGGAGCTGCCCGCTGGCGCGGATCGCCGCGTTGTAGCGGTTCGCCCATTCCATGCGCTCGATCTCCTCGCGTTTACGCCCGCTGAGATCGCGCATGATCGAGGAGAAGAGGACCACTTTCCCATTGGCATCGAGATGCGGGATGATGATCTGCAAGACCGGCACCTCCTGCCCGCCGGGGCCGATGATCGCGGTTTCACCCTGCCAGGTGGCGCCGCGGCTGACGGTGGCGAGGGCGTCGTCGTAGATGATGGTGAGCGCCCACGGCGGGTGCAGATCATGGATCCGCAGGCCGTCGAGCGACGCATCCGCGCCGATGGCGAAGGCCCGGCGGCCCGCGGGGTTCAGGTAGGTGACCTGAAAGTCGATGGTGGTGCTGCAGACGATGTCCGGCGCGGCTGCGAGGATTTCGTGCAGTCGCTGGGGAGCGGGGACATGGGAGGCAGCGTCGAACATCGGCAGGCAGGACTACTCGGGCAGGGCGCGCCCTCTGGTCTCGGGTCCGAGCCAGACGACGGCCAGCCCGACGACGTAGATGGCGCACATGACGGAGGCCGCTTTCGGAAAGCTGTCGTCGAAGAACCTCATGAGATTGGCGGTTTGCAGCCCACCGACGGCGGCGATGATACGCCCGAAGTTAAACGCAAAACCCTGGCCGGTCGCCCGCACGGCGGTGGGAAAAAGCTCGGGCAGGTAGAGCGGGAAAAAGCCGTAGAAGGAAGCGGTGGTCGCCCCGGCGATGAAGGTGCAGACGAGGAAGTAGGTGCCGTAGCTGCTGTTCGTCTGGTAGAGGAGCAGCGAGCCGGCGATGGAACTGACGCAGAGCACCGCGTAGGTGATGCGGCGCCCGAAGCGCCCGGCGGCGAGCGCGGCGACCATGGTGCCGACGATGGCGCCCACGGAGAGCCAGATGAGCGTCCACTCCTTGGCGTGTGGCACGCCGGGCGCGAGCTTTTCCACCACCCAACGCGGCGCCCACTGCGTGGAGCCCCAAGTGCCGAGGAGCGCCACGGCGGCGATCCCGGCGCCGAACATCATCATCTTGAGTACGTCGCGATTGTGGCTGTGGGTGAAGGAGCCCGCCGCTTCCGAACGGGCGAGGTAGCGCCGCACGGGATAGACGAACCCGAACCCCGCAACGACCAACCCCACGAGGGTGATCACCGTCGCCGCGGCGGCGCTCGATGTGCCCGCCGGCGACCACGCCCAGACGATCGCCACTGCGCTGGCGCTGCCGAGCAGCACGCCGAAAAGATCCAGATTTGCCCAGTGTGAGGTGTGCCCGCGGTCCCGCTCGGCCTCCCATTTCGCCGACTCCGGAACGAACATCCGGATGAGCAGGACGAGCAGCGCCGGGAACGCTCCGCTAATCATCATCAGCCGCCAGGCGGAATGGCCGAGCAGGTAGTCGACGGTAGCCTTGGAGAAACCGAGCGCGGAGAGGATGCCCTCCGTCGTGGTGAGAAAACTGAGCAGCAGCATGCTGAGCACGGCAGCCAGCAAGTAACCCACATTGGCGGCCGCACCGATCAGCCCCGCGGTGATCGCTCGCGATTTATCCGGCCAGATTTCGTTCACGAGGGCGACACCCAGCGACCACTCGCCGCCCATGCCGAGCGAAGCGATAAAGCGGAAAACGGCGATGTGCCACGCTTCGCCGGCGAAGCCGCACAGGCCGGTGAAAATAGCGTAGGTGAAGATGCTCACCGACATCGCGCGCACGCGCCCGATCTTGTCCCCCAGCCAGCCAAAGAGCACGCCGCCGGTCGCCGCGCCCACGAGGAAGACGGCGATGATCGCGGCAAACCACTTGTTCGCTTCGTTCGGCGTGGCCGTGGCGCCGAGGAGATCCTTCAGGGCGGCCTGGCCGACGAGGGGAAAGAGCCCCATCTCGAAGCCGTCGAAGAGCCAGCCGAGAAACGCGGCGATCAAGGTGAGGTAAAGGGAGCGCTGGGAGGGAGCGGGGGTCGCAGTCATGGGTAAGTGGGAGTAACAAATGGCCGCGGCGGGAGCCGCAAAAATCGCGCGGAATTCGCGACGCGGGCGCGCTGGGTCGATGGCGTGGCGCCGGGGGATGCGGGAGGTTACTTCAGATGATCGAGCACCCACTCGTACTCGCGGGCGACACTTTTGACGACGTCGCCCGGATGCAGTTCCGGCGGGATCACGTCGAAGGTATAGGTTTCGATCTCGAGGTGGGAGGAGGCGCCTTCGCGCAAGGCCTGGAAAAAATCCGGGGTGAGCGAGTCCACCGTGGAGCGGAGTACGCCGCCCATGTTGAAGAAAAGCGGAACGTGGAAGTGGACGTTGAGCGTTTCGAGATCGGGGTAGCTATCGACCTCGGCCAGCGCATCGGGCAGGTCGAACCACGAATAACGCGCACCGTCCGCGCCGCGCCCTTTGACCTGATGCAGATAGACCGGCTCGACGAAAGGCTTGAGCGCATCGGAGCCGCGCGGCAGGGCCACCGCGGTGAGGGCGGCGCTGAGCTGGACCTTGGAAATGCGGATGCCGGCGGCCTGATAGGCGCGGAGCGATTCGGCGGGATCCTCGAATTGCATCGCGACGTGGCAGGTGTCGAGGCAGACGCCGATGTGCCGGCGGATGAGCTTCTCCGCCTGGTCGCGCCCGCAGCCGAGCAGGCGATCCACTTCATCCACGCCGCCGAGGAAAAGCTGGTCCTTGAAGAAGGCGATCGTCTCCGCAGTCGTTTCGAGGAAGCAGTCGGGTTCGGGTTCGAGGCCGAGGTGGATTTCCTTGCCCGTGTCGTCGCGCACCGCGGCGAGGTAAGCGACGGCGGCGGCGAGATTCGCGACGATCGCGGAGACGTCGTCGTCGGTGGTGATCCACGGTTTGAACGAACCGGGCACGGTGCTGATGCTGCCGTCGACTTGATCGGGCAGCCACGAGCTGAGGATGTCGGCGAGTTGGAAGGTGTAGTCGAGCCGCTCCTGCGTGCGCCAGTCGGGCGCGTAGACATCCTCTTTCACCGGCCCGGCGTGGAAGCGGCCGTAGGGGAAGCCGTTGATGGAAAACGGGTAAAGCTGATTCGCGTTGAAGAAGTCGAGCGCCTCCGCGCGCAGATCTTCGCTGCCGGCGAGTTCGGTGGCGGCCTGATGCGCGATGCGCAGGCCGAGGCCGAACCAATCGTCCGGCGCGACGAGCCGTTTCACCTCCGTCGCCTTCTCGCGGATCGCGGCGAAATTCTCCGCCCAGCTTTCACCGGGATGGATATTCAGGCAGTAAGTGAGGTGGAGCGGTGGCTGATGCTGAAGGATCATCGGGCGAGCGAAAACTCGCGTAGTTCCTGAAGCGCGTGCTCCATCATGGCAAGGTCGATTTCGTGAACCTCGTGCCGCGCGCCGATTCCGCGTGGAAAAGTGACCGTGAGTTCGCCGCCGAGGTGTTCCTGGAAGTCGCTCAGGCCCTTGAAGATCTCGCGCTGACCGGTGGCGTCGCGGTGGTCGAATTCGGCGAACCAGAGCGGGAAGCCGCTGCGCGCGAAACCGGCGCGAATCAGCGCGAGTTCGTCTGCGGTGATCCAGCCCTGCTTCTGCGCGTAAATGGAATCGAGCAGCACGCCGGTGGCCACCGCTTCGCCGTGGGAAATGCGGAAACCGGAGAGCAGTTCGAGTTTGTGCGCGGACCAGTGGCCGAAATCGAGCGGGCGGGCGCGTCCGTACTCGAAGGGATCGCCGTTGCTGCGGATGTGCTCGAGATGGATTTCCGCGCAGCGGAAGACGAGGCGCTGCATCGCGGCGAAATCGCGTTTCGGATAACGCTCGGCGCTGGCGAGAAGTTCGTCGAAAAAGGGGCGGTCGCGGATGATCGCGACCTTGAACGCCTCGGCGACGCCACACAACCAGTCGCGATCGGGCAGGGTGAGCAGAAAGTCGTAGTCGTTCAGCACCGCAAAGGGCGGCGCAAAGGTGCCGATGGCGTTTTTGCCCCCCACGTAATTCACCCCGTTTTTCACGCCCACGCCGGCGTCGTTTTGCCCAAGGACAGTCGTCGGAACGCGCACCTGTCGCACCCCGCGATGCACGAGCGCAGCGGCGAGTCCGACGGCGTCCATGACCGCGCCGCCGCCGACGATGACGACGAACGATTGCCGGTCGAGATGCCGCTCCAGAAGCAGCCGCATAAAGCCTTCGACGAGCGCGAAGTCGTTCTTCACCGCCTCGCCGCCCGGCACGATCTGCGGCTCGGCGAGCAGTTCGATCCGCTCCCCGTAAGCCGTGAAGTAGCTACTGATTTTTGCCGCGAGGTCGGGGTGCGTCTTTGCGACCAAGCCATCGATGAAAACGATGGCGCGATGGCGGCGATTTTCGCCGAGGCGATTCAGCGTCTCGGCGAGGACAGGATTACCGATGGCGAAAACATCGTGGGTGAAGACGACGGGAAATTCCCACTGCACGCCGATCTGCTGGCGGATCGCCTGCGGCGAATTCACGGGCGGGAGTCTCCGGGAAGCGCACGCGTCCCGCGTGCTGGTTGCGGCGTCCCCGCCGCAACGAACTTCCGGGCGCGCTCGATCTGCGGAAATCGGTCAATTTCGCCCGACCCGCGCCGGATGAAGTTTGCGCCGGCGGAGACACCGGCGGCACGCGGGAAGCGTGCGCTCCCCAGAGCAGCCTCGCCGCGGCTCGGGCAGGTCATCGCGCCGCCTCCATCCACTGCTGCGTCGCCTTGGCGAGGTCGAGGAAAGTCTGCGGCTGCGGCTCGAGCGGCAGCGACGAGGTCCACGCGATTTCGAAGCCGGGGCCGACGTTGCCGTGTGAACCGTGGATTTTCCGGGTATCAAAGCTCACGCTGCCGGGTGGCCAGCCAAAGTAGAGTTCGCAAGGGTCGTAACCGGGTTTGTTGTGAATATCGACGTGGCTGGCGTAGTCCGGCGCTTCCTTTTTCTCGAACCACGGATAGGCAAACCACGCGCCGTTTTCCGCGACGATCACGAGATCGCCGGAGCGGGCGTGCGCCAACCCGCGCGCGGCTTGCTGCTCGCGGTCGAGGACTTCGGCGACGCCCTCGAGCTTGCTCAGAACCTCGCGCGCGGCTGCGGTCGAAGCGGCGTCGCGGCAGTAGACATTCGCGGTCTGGTGATCGACGACGGCGAACGCGCGGCTGGTGAAGAAATCGGTGTAGGCCATGTCGCGGATGTCGCGAACGTGAAAGAGCCCGGCTTCGCGCAGCGCGCGGTTGGGGAAGATCGCCCCGCGCGTCACTGGCTCGATGGCGTAGTCGCCGACGAAAATCCAGTCGTAGCCGAAATCCGCGCAGGCCGCCTTGAGTCGAGTGAGGTAGCCGAGGACGACATCGAGCGACTTCTTCGCCTCGTCGCTGTTTGGCCCGTGGCGCTGCAGGTCGTAGTCGAGATGCGGGATGTAGGTCAGAAGCAATTCCGGCGCGTAGTCCGGCGAGCCCATCACCGCGACGATCGCGTCCACGATCCAGTCGCTGGATTTGTGATTCGCGAGCGGGCCCCAGTAGTTCATGAGGTTGAACGGTCGGCCGATCGTTTCGTTGAGATACGTCTCCAGCCCCGTGGGTTGCGTGTAGCAGCTCTGGATCATGCCGCCACTGTGCTTGTGAATCGGCGCGGGTGTCACCAGGAGGTCGACGGCTTCACCCATGCTCTGCTGCCAAAACATCAGCCCGACCTTCCCTCCGTTTGCGCGGAATCTTTCCCAGATGCGCGGCCCTTCCACGAGCGTCGAGCTTTGCTCCCAGAAGAGCACCTTCGTCAGGTCTTTGAAGAAGAGCCCGTTCGCGATCAGGCCGTGCTGCTGCGGCAGCGATGCCGTGCGAAAGCTAGCCTGCGCCGTACAGGTGATCGCCGGGAAGATGGCCTGCGCGGGGTGAAACTCCGGGAGGTGTGAAACGAGATTCCAGCCGAGAGCGGCGAGGTCGACGACGAGCAGTTTTTTCGGGGCAGACAAGGCGGGCAGGGGATTGAGGGAGAGCTAGAGAAGCACGATTTCTCGCAAACGCCAGCGTGTGGGAAAGCGAGTTAAAGGACGGAATCCGGTAGGGAAGCCGCGCCGCGGGTTCCCAGACCTTCATGGTAGCCGGGGGATGTGTGGGAACCCGCGGCGCGGCTTCCCTACCGGTGACAGGGGCGGACTCCACGTGTAGTTAGAAAAGATGTCTGTCTTCGCCGAATCGAAACAAAACAAAAGGCGCAGGCCCCAGAAACCGGGACCTGCGCCTTTGTGAGATTTGGCCGGGCGCGAAGCCTTAGCGCGAGTAGAGCTCGACGATGAGCTGCTCGTTGACGATCGGGGCGATCTCTTCGCGCGTGGGGATGCGCGAGACGGTGCCGTTGAACTGCTCCTTGTTCGCCACGAGCCAATCCGGCACGGGCGTGATCTGGGTCAGATCGATATTCTTCGAGGCCAGACGGCGCGACTGCGGCTTGTCCTTGATGGACACGACGTCGCCGGCTTTCACGTTGAACGAGGAGACGTCAACCTTGCGGCCGTTCACCTGGACGTGGCCGTGTGAGACGAACTGACGGGCGCCGCTGCGCGAATTTGCGAAGCCGAGGCGGTAAACGACGTTGTCGAGCCGGGTCTCCAGAAGCTGGAGCAGGATCTCGCCGGTGACGCCGCGGCGGTTGGACGCAATGGCGAAGTAGCGCCGGAACTGGCGTTCGAGGACGCCGTATTGGTATCGCAGCTTCTGTTTTTCGCCGAGGGCAACGGAGTATTCGCTCTGCTTGCGGCGCGAACCCTTCGGGCCGTGCATGCCGGGACCGTAGTTCTTGCGCTCGAGTGCCTTGGAGGGGCCGAACAGCGCGACGCCGAAGCGGCGGCTGATCTTGGATTTTGGGCCAGTGTAACGTGCCATAAATTTCTAGTTGGTAGAGGTCAGACGCGGCGTTGTTTCGGCGGACGGCAGCCGTTGTGCGGCACGGGCGTCACGTCCTTGATGATGCTGATTTCGAGACCGACGGCCTGAATGGCGCGGACGGCGGATTCGCGACCGGCGCCGGGGCCTTTGACGCGGACTTCCACTTCCTTGAGGCCGTGGCCCATGGCCTGGCGGCAGGCGTCCTGCGCGACCATCTGCGCGGCGTATGCGGTGCTCTTGCGCGAGCCCTTGAAGCCGCACTTGCCGGCGCTCGACCAGCCGATCACATGACCGACCATGTCGGTGATGCTCACGATGGTGTTGTTGAACGAAGCCTGCACGTGCGCGATGCCCGTGTGGATGTTCTTGCTGCCCTTGGCCTTGATGATCTTGATCTGCTCGACCACGGCATTCGGGTCGAGAGAGAGATTTTCTTCCTTCTTGGGTTCAGCGACCGCGGTGGCGGCCTCTTTCTTTTTGCTGCTCTTGGCTTTAGCAGCCTTCGGAGCTGCCGGAGCAGCTTCGGTCGCCGGGGTCGCAGCTGCTGCAGGAGCAGCGGGAGCCTCGGTGGCTGCGGTCTCGGCCGCAGCAGCGGGCGCGGAGTCCGTCGCTTCTGCGTCGGTTTTCGCGGCCTTGGGTTTCTTGGGTTCGGGCATAAGTGAGTCGGGTTACTTCGCGTCCTTCGCGCGCTGCACGCCCACCGTCTTGCGGGGGCCTTTGCGGGTGCGGGCGTTGGTCGAGGTGCGCTGACCGCGGACGGGCAGGCTGCGGCGGTGGCGGATGCCGCGGTAACAATTGATTGCCTGGAGGCGCTTTAGATTGGCCTGAAGCTCGCGGCGCAGATCGCCTTCGATCGGGAGCTTGCTGGCGGTGATCGCCTGGATGATCTGGTTGAGCTGCTCATTGCTCAGATCCTTCGCGCGCGCATCGGGATTGATGTTCGCTTGTTCGAGGATCTTGAGCGCGGTGCTCGGTCCGATGCCGTAGATATACGGCAGAGAGGCGGCGATGCGTTTGTCGCCGGGGATTTCAACGCCTAGGAGTCGGGGCATAATATGTTCTGGTTAACCCTGCCGTTGCTTGTGGCGCGCGTTCTTGCAGATGACGCGAACCACGTTTTTGCGCTTCACGATGCGGCAGCTTTCGCAAAGGCGTTTGACGGATGCTCTTACTTTCATGGTCTGGAGTCGGTGGAAATAGGGTTAGTGGTTGAGGGCAAATTTTGAGGACAAAAAATCGCCCTGAGGATGGTGATCCTCAGTGCGAGCGAGTCGTTTTACTACTTCTGCCGGAAGGTAATTCGTGCCTTGGTCAGGTCGTAGGGGCTCATCACTAGCAGAACTTTGTCCCCTGGCAAGATACGAATGAAGTGGAGGCGCATTTTTCCGGAAAGATGGGCGAGGACTCGATGTCCGCTCGGCAGTTCGACGGAACATCGTGTTGGGTAGGAGGTCGACGACGCGTCCTTCTACTTCAATAGAGTCTTTTTTCGCCATGTCAGGATCTCCGGTTCGCCCTTTGTAATGAGGACGGTGTGTTCGAAATGTGCGGAAGGTTTGTGGTCGAGCGTGACCACGGTCCACTTGTCGTCGAGGACGCGGACGCCGGGGCCGCCCATATTGACCATCGGCTCGATCGCAATGGTCATGCCGGGCTTGAGTTTCGGACCGCTGCCGCGCCGCCCGTAGTTGGGAACTTGCGGCTCTTCATGCAGCTTGCGGCCGACCCCGTGGCCGACAAATTCGCGCACGACGCTGTAGCCGTTCGCGACGACGTCATCCTCGATCGCCGCGCAGAGATCGCCAAGCCGGCGGCCGCTTTGCGCGTAGGTGATCGCCGTTTCGAGCGTCTCTTCCGTCACGCGGAGCAAGCGCTGCGTTTTCTCATCGATGATGCCCACGGGCACGGTCGTCGCGGTGTCGCCGACCCAGCCGTCTTTAACCACGCCAATGTCGAGTTTCACAATGTCGCCGTACTGAATACGGCGCGAACCGCCGATGCCGTGGACGACTTCTTCATTCACCGAAATGCAGATGTGGCCGGGAAAATTTCGGTAGCCGAAGAAGGCACTCTTGCAGCCCTGTTCCACCATAAAATCTGCCGCAGCTTGATCGACTTCGCCGGTGCTGATCCCGGGGCGCAGCAAGCTCGAGACGCGATCGAGAATGTCGCTCGCCGTGCGGCAGGCAATGCGCATCTTTTCGATCTCGCGGTCGTTCTTGATCGGAATGCTCATGCGGCTTCCAAAATCTGCGCGATAGAGCCGAACACCACTTCGGGCTCACGCGTCGCGTCTACGTTGCGCATCGATCCGCGCTCGGTGTAGTAGCCGATCAAAGGCTCGGTCTTGGCCGAATATTCGCGCATGCGGAGTTCGAGCGTCTCTGGCGAATCGTCGCGGCGCTTGGTGAGCGCGCCGCCGCAAACGGGGCAGGGGGCGTCGGTGCTCGAAACATGGAGCCCGACGCTCACGATCCGTCCGCATCCAGAGCACATCATCCGGCGGGCAACGCGGTCGCTGATCGTGCCGAAATCCGCCTCCAGCAAAATCACGACATCGAGCGGAGTCGCGCGGTCGCTGAGGATTTGTTCCAGCGCGGTCGCCTGGCCGATGCTGCGTGGATAGCCGTCGAACACGAACTCGCTGTCATGCCGATCCAGCCAGCTTTTGACGACCGAGTTCGCCAGCTCATCGGATACAAGTTTGCCCTGACTCGTCTGCTTCTCGGCTTCAACGCCGAGCGTTGTGCCGAGTTTCAGTTCCTCGCGGAGGATTGCGCCCGGTGAGGTGATCGGTAACTGATAACGGGCTTGCATGAGTTCAGCCTGCGTTCCTTTGCCGGACGCGGGTGGTCCGAGAAGAACGATCCGCCGTTTCACCTACCGAAACTTTCCAGCGAGGAAGATCGCCATGCCGGCGACGAGCAGTGCGGCGATCCCGACGTAAAGCCAAAGCAACGCGCCCTGCTGAACGGCTTCGCCACGTGCCTCGGGCGACCGGTCGAAACGACCGCGGATGCGGCCCTTGCGAAGGAAGCCGTCATAGTGCCGCTGGATGAGGTGCGTCTCCACCTGCCGCATCGTGTCGAGCACGACGCCGACGACAATCAGCAGGCTCGTGCCGCCGAAGAACTGCGCCGTGATGTAAGGCACGTTGAGTTGATGGGAAAGCATCTGTGGGAGGATCGCGATGATCGTGAGGAAAACGGCGCCAGCGAAGGTCAGGCGCGTCATGGTGAAGTCGAGAAAATCAGCCGTGGGCTTTCCGGGACGAACCCCGGGAACGTAACCGCCGTACTTCTTCAAGTCTTCCGCGATCTGCTGCGGTTGAAACTGAGTCGCCACCCAAAAGTAGCTGAAGAAGAAAATCATCGCGCCGAAGACAAGATAATGAAGCCACCCGTCGTTCAGCATCGCCGCAATGCGCAGCGCAGTGTCGTTTCCCTTGAACGCCATCGTGGCAATCGTGGAAGGGAAGACGAGGAGCGCCTGAGCGAAGATGATCGGCATCACGCCCGCGTAGTTGACCTTCAGCGGCATGTATTGCGTCTGGCCGCCATAGACTTTCCGGCCGACGACGCGCTTCGCATACTGCACGCTGATCTTGCGCTGCGCTTGGGTCACACAGATCACGGCAGCAATCACAAAGAGCAGGAACGCGATCATCACGACCAGGACGATCGGCGACTGGCCAGCGGCCTGACCTTCCGCAGGAACGAAGGTGCGCCAGGCCTGAATCAAAGCGGCAGGCAGGCGGGCGACGATCCCGATCGAGATGATCAGCGACATCCCGTTGCCGATACCGCGATCGGTGATCTGATCACCAAGCCACATCAGGAACATCGTGCCAGCCGTTAGTGTAACGACGGTATTGAGCCGGAAGGCAATGCCGGGATCGGCGACCAGCGGAACTCCAAGCTTGTTGATCGTATCAATGATGCCGTGGAGAAAAGGATTCTGCGCCGGATTCTCAAACGATAGCGCGAGCAGGTAACCTTGGAAGATACACAGCGCGATGGTCGCGTAGCGTGTGTATTGCATGATCTTCTGCCGGCCGCCGTCCTCCTTCGCCAACTTCCCTAGCCGGGGAATGACGGCCGTGAGCAGTTGCAACATGATCGACGCGCTGATGTAGGGCATGACACCCAACGAGAAGACCGCGCAGTTTTCCAGCGCCCCACCGCTGAAGATGTTAAAGAGCGCGGCGACTGTGCCGCCGGCCTGAGTATTCACCTGCGACGAAAACCATGCCTGAATCACCGACGCATTGACGCCGGGGCAGGTGATCGCTGCGCCGATGCGCGCCACGACCAGCAGGATGAGAGTGAAAATGACGCGATTCCGGAGTTCCGGAATCTTGAACGTATTGGTAAAGGCCGAAATCATCGGGAGCGCCGCCGGATCAACGCGATCAACGGCCGATGCCGTGAACCGACCGCTGCTGCGCCGAGCGAAGAACTGGCATTACTCGAGTGTCAACGAACCGCCGGCCTTTTCGATCGCCGCTTTCGCCGTCTCGCTTGCCTTGTTCACGGTGATCGTCAGCTTCTTGCTCAGTTCGCCGCGACCGAGAACTTTCACCTGATCGTAAGGGCGACGAATCAAGCCGCTTTCGAGCAGCGAGGCTTCGTCCACGCTTGCGCCGTTTTCCAGATTGTTAAGGTCGTCGAGGTTCACCACCGCAAAGCGGATCTTGAACTCGGCGTTGTTGAAGCCGCGTTTCGGGATGCGCCGGATCAGGGGCATCTGACCGCCTTCGAAGCCGAGACGAATGCTGCCGCCGGAACGGGCTTTCTGACCCTTGTGGCCCTTGCCGGAAGTCTTACCGTGGCCGCTGCTTTCGCCGCAGCCGAGCCGCTTCACGCGATGCTTGGCTCCGGGGCGGGGTTTGAGAGTGTGCAGATCCATAAAATGTTAGGCAGCGAGCGCGGGAGCCTTCATGGCGATGCCGCGCGTCTTGTAGACTTCCTCACGGAGGCGCAACTGCTGGAGTGCGCCGATCGTGGCTTTCACGACATTGGCGTGATTGCTCGAACCGAGAGATTTGGCGAGAACATCGCGGATGCCCGCGGCTTCCACCACGGCACGCACCCCACCACCAGCGATGACGCCAGTGCCAGGCGAAGCAGGACGGAGGAGGACGCGACCACCACCGTGTTCACCAATCACCTCGTGGGGGATGGTGTTCTCGCGGACGGAGATCTTGACCATGGCCTTCTTGGCCGACTCGGAAGCCTTGCGAATCGCCTCGCTAACTTCATTCGCCTTGCCGAAGCCAACGCCGACCTTGCCCCGCTTGTCGCCGGTCACGATCAGTGCGCTGAAGCTAAAACGGCGCCCACCTTTGACGACCTTGGCGCATCGGTTGATGAAGACGACCTTTTCGGTCAATCCGCTATCGTCTTTTGGTTTGTCCTGCCGGTCCCGGCGTCCGCGATTACCGCCACCTTGTCTTGGTTCTGCCATAGTGAGTTATTTAGAATTGAAGGCCGCCTTCGCGGGCAGCATCGGCGAGGGCTTTGACCTTGCCGTGATAGATGAAGCCGCCGCGGTCAAATACGACTGCCCCGACGTTCTTACTCTTGGCACGCTCGGCGACGAGCTTGCCCACCTTGACGGCCGTCGCGACATTCGCCTTGGTCGCCTTGGCATCGGTGAAATCCTTTTCGGTGGTGTGGACGGAAGCGAGCGTCCTGCCGGCTTCGTCGTCGATGACCTGAGCGTAAATGTGCTGACCCGAGAAGTGTACTGCGAGACGGGGGCGCTGCGGAGTGCCGGCGACCTTCTTGCGGATGCGCTGGTGGCGCATTTTGATGGGTGAGATTTTTTTTGTGGCCATGGCTTACTGAACGGTTTTGCCTTCCTTGCGCTGGATCTTTTCGCCGGCATACCGGACGCCTTTGCCCTTGTAGGGTTCCGGCGGATAATAAGCGCGGATATCAGCGGCGACCTGGCCGACCAACTGACGGTCGATGCCTTCGATCTTGATTTTGGTGTTTTCCGCCACCGTGATTTTGATGCCGGCGGGGATGGGGAAGTGGAGGTCGTGCGAGAAGCCGAGGTTCAGGTCGAGAATGGCGCCTTTGACGGCGGCCTTGAAGCCGACGCCCTGGATTTCAAGATCCTTGACGAAACCAGTATTCACGCCGGTGACCATGTTGTTGAGCAGCGCGCGGGAGAGACCGTGCAGAGCGCGGACCTTGCGGTCTTCGCTGCTGCGCTCAAGGGTCACCTGGGTGCCTTCGATGCGGGCTTTGATCTGCTTCGGGAGCGTCCACTCGAGTTTTCCCTTCGGGCCTTCGACATTGACGGCGCCTTCGCCGGAGACGCTGAGCTTCACCTTGGCAGGGAGCTCGATGAGTTTTTTACCGATACGAGACATGGTTCAGGATAGTTAGTGAGCGCCGGATTACCAGACGATCGCCAGCAGTTCGCCGCCGACGTTCTGTTTCTTCGCCTCGCGGCCGCTGATCACGCCACGCGGCGTGGAGAGAATGGAGATGCCGAGACCGCCAAGTACGCGCGGAATCTCGGAGGACGCGACATACTTGCGCAGGCCGGGCTTGCTTACGCGCTTGAGGCCGGTAATGGCCGACGTGCGGTTGGCAACCTTGGTCGTGACCTTGATCTGCGGGAACTGGCCGGTGGAGTCGACTTCGTAGTCGGAGATATAACCTTCCTGCTTAAGGATCTTGGCGATGTCGGCCTTGATGCGGGAGTAAGGGGCAAGGATCTCGGACTTGCGAGCGGCGCCGCCGTTGCGGAGGCGCGTCAGGAAGTCGGCGATAGGATCGGAAATCTGGCTCATGGATTAGCTTTGGGTGGCTGCGGCAGCTTCCGCGGCCTTCTTTTGGGCGGCAAGACGCGCCTTGTCGGAGAAGGGCATGCCGAGTTCGGAAAGAAGCGCTTTCGCTTCGTCGTTGGTGCGCGCGGAGGTGACGATGGTCACGTCGAAACCGACGTTGCGCTTAATCTTGTCGAGTTCGACTTCCGGGAAAATGGTCTGATCCTGAACACCGAGGGTATAGTTCCCGTTGCCGTCGAAAGCACGGGTCGAAACGCCGCGGAAGTCACGAATGCGGGGCAGCGCCGTCTTAATCAGACGCTCGAGGAACTCATACATCTTCACGCCGCGGAGAGTGACCTTCGCGCCGATCGGCTGGTTCTCGCGGAGTTTGAAATTCGCGATGCTCTTCTTCGAGCGAGTCTCAGCGGGCTTCTGGCCGGTGATGAGGGTGAGTTCGGCTTTCGCGTCTTCGAGGCCCTGCTTCACGTCGGTGTTCGCGTTGACGCAGGTATTGACGACGACCTTCTCGATCTTCGGAACCTGATGAACGTTCTTGTAGCCGTTTTTTTCCAGCAACGCCGGGATGACGCGCTCTTTGTAATGTTTGTAAAGTTCGACAGCCATAACCTACTCGGCTTTCTTCTTGGTTTTGGTGGTCTTCGTCTTCGTGACCTTGCTCGTCTTCTCAGTCTGTTCGACGAGTTTGACGTTGGAGACGTGGATCGGACCTTCGCGCTCAATAATGGCGCCTTGAGGATTGTCCTGGGATTTCTTGGTGTGTTTCTTGATCAGGCGGACGCCCTCAATCAAGACTTGCTGCTTCTTCGGCAGCACGGCGAGGATCTTGCCCGTCGATCCGGAGTGGTTGCCGGAAATGACCTGGACTTGATCGCCCTTTTTAACGTGAAACTTCTGACGGCTCATGGCTTAGAGAACCTCCGGGGCAAGCGAGACGATCTTCATGAAGTTTTTCTCACGGAGTTCCCGGGCGACTGGCCCGAAGATACGGGTGCCGCGTGGGTTGAGGTCTTTGTCGATAATGACGATGGCGTTGTTGTCGAAGCGCAGGTAGCTGCCGTCGTCGCGCCGAATCGGGTGTCTGGTCCGAACGATGACCGCGCGGACGACTTCGCCCTTCTTCACGGTGCCGCCGGCGGACGCTTCACGCACATGGGCGGTGATCACGTCGCCAATGCCGGCGTCGAGGGAATTTTTCTTACCGATGACGCCGATCATCTTCGCCATGCGGGCGCCGGTGTTGTCAGCTACATCTAGTCTGGAACGGATCTGAAGCATAAAAAGGGGTGGGGATTGTAGCCTAGTGTTTGATGATTTCAACCAAACGCCAGCGCTTCAGTTTCGAAAGCGGGCGGGTCTCGGCGATGCGGACGGTGTCACCCATCTGCGCCTTGCCTTCTTCGTCATGCGCGTAGAAGCGTTTCACCTGCTTGATGATTTTGCCAAATTTGGCATGTGGGACCCGCGTGGTGGTCTCGACGATCACGGTTTTCGCCATCTTGGTCGATACGACCTGGCCGACACGCTCTTTGCGGAGGCCGCGCTCCGGGGTTTCAACCGTGGCTGTGTTAGTCTCTTCGCTCATGTCTTACTTGGTAACCGCCGGGGCGGATTTGGTCTTCTGCGTCAGCACCGTCTCGATGCGGGCGACTTCCCGGCGGATGTCGCGGAGTTGGCTCGGTTTTTCGAGCTGTCCGCTCTGCTGCTGCAGCCGGAGGTGGAAGCTTTCCTCGCGGAGTTGGTGTTTGCGCGCACCGAGTTCGGCGACGGTCAGCTCGAGAATTTCTTTGGTCTTCATAGACTAGGCGGCGCGATGGCGGGTCAGGAACTTGGTGCGGATCGGCAGTTTGTCGGCCGCGAGACGGAGGGACTCACGGGCGACCGATTCCGGCACGCCATCGAGTTCGAAAAGGATATTTCCCGGACGAACCGTAGCGACCCAGTACTCGGGAGCGCCCTTGCCTTTACCCATTCGCGTTTCCGGCGGACGAGCGGTCACGGATTTGTCTGGGAAGATGCGGATCCAGAGCTTGCCCTTGCGTTTCATGTTGCGGGTGAGCGCGACACGGGCGGCCTCGATCTGGGTGTTGGTGATCCAGGCGCGGTCGAGCGTCTGAAGGGCGAAAGCGCCGAAGTCGATGGCGATGGTGCGTGTCGCATTGCCTTTGCGCGATCCGCGCTGGCTCTTGCGATACTTCACTCGTTTGGGCATCAAAGGCATGGCCGATAGTCTCCTTTAAAAAAGATAGGTTACTGAGTTACTGCGCGGATTCGACCGGGGCAGGTGAGGGTGCTGCGTCAGCGGGAGGAGCCGGGGGACGATCGCCGCGGTCGCCGCGGTCGTTGCGCTCACGCTTTTCAACGGGCTGGGCGTCAGCGATACCGTCCGGTTTGCAGAGCCAGCACTTGATGCCGATTTTGCCATACACGGTGTTCGCTTCGGCAAAGCCGTAGTCGATCGGCTGACGGAGGGTGTGAAGCGGAATCTTGCCCTCGCGATACCATTCCGCGCGGCTGATTTCCGCACCGCCGAGCCGGCCGGCGCAGCGGAGCTTGATGCCCTGCGCACCGAAATCCATCGTGGACTGGATCGACTTCTTCATCGCGCGCCGGAAGCTGATGCGGCGCTCGATTTGCAGAGCGACGTTTTCCGCGACGAGCTGAGCGTCGAGTTCTGGAGTCTTGATTTCCTGGATGTCGATCTTGACCGACTTGCCACCGGACATATCGCCGATATCAGCGGTCATCTTCTCGATCTCGGTGCCTTTGCGGCCGATCACGATGCCTGGGCGGGCGGTGAAGATGGTGACGCGGATGCTGTTCCACGCGCGTTCGATGACGATCTTCGAGACAGCGGCAAGGCGCAGTTTCTCTTTGACGTAAGCGCGAATTTTGATGTCCGAGTGCAGGAAATCAGGCAGCTCCTTCGGGGAAGCATACCAGCGCGAACGCCACTCACGGTTCACCGCGAGGCGGTAGCTGATAGGATTAACTTTCTGACCCATAGTTATTCTTGAGTAGTGGTCGGCTCCGTTGCAGGAGCTGGCGCTTTGGGGGCCGCAGCTTCGGGAGCAGGCACGGCGGCCTTCTTCTTCGGAGCGGGTTTGGAGGATTTGGACTTGGAAGAGGATTTCTTCGGCTGACGCTTCGGTTTGATCTCGATCTCGTCGGTGAGAATGATGCGGATGTGCGAGGTGCGCTTGCGGATTGGGCCGGCGCTACCGCGAGCCTTGGGCTGGAAACGCTTGAAGGTCGGGCCTTCGCCAACGGTGGCTTCCTGCACGACGAGTTTGTCGGCGCGAAGGTTGTTGTTGTTCTCGGCATTGGCCACGGCGCTTTTCAACGTCTTGGCGACGAGCGTCGCAGCCTTCTTCGGGGTAAAAGCGAGGATGTCGAGTGCCGCCGCGACGGGCAGACCCTGGATTTCACGCGTCACTTCCCGGCATTTAAATGCCGAGATGCGTGCGCCTCGATAGATGGATTTGATCTGCATGTCTGGATGCTCGTCTAACTTTGTTTGGTAAATTCTACTGTCTGGCGTCCACCACAAGGCGGTCACCTGCTTTGATTCGTTCCTGTTCAGAACTGAGATTTTGAATAATGGCGCCCGCGATTTTTTCGCGGACATCGACCACTTGTAGGTTGGCGATCGTTTTTTGTCCGCGCACGACTCGGAAGGGCATTCCGACTTTCACGCCGTGCTGCGTGCCGAGATTGATCACGACCAGCGAAAGGTCTTCTTTCACACTGATCGCTATCGCGTTGTTAAACGTGGCGGGCGCTGAAGCGGCGTCCCCTGCGTTGCTGGAGTTCAGGCCGAGCGCTTGTTTGGCGTTGCGGATTTCACTCTCTAGCGCAACGCGGGCATCTGCCGGAGCACCCGTGGCGCTTGCGGCGTAACCCGCAGCGGCGTCCGACAGGCGGATGAGTGCTTCGGAGAGTGTTTTCTTCTCCACGGTTGTTACGCGCAGGTCGCTCACTGCGGTCAGGAGTCGCTGTTCGAGCCTGGCGTTGTTGGCACCAGCCGTGTCGAGTCCCAACGCTTCCATGCGGAGGGTGAGTTCCATGGATCGTCGCTTGAACACTTCAGTTTCAGCACTGGTCGCCGCGAGACTTTGTCTCATGTCGGCCAATGTTTTCTGGGTGTCAGCGAGAGCGCTGCCGAGCTGGTTTTTCTCCTCGAGAACTTTCTCGAGGGTTACTTTCAGCTCGCTGTATTCAATATCTAAGTCTGTCAAAGAACCTTCGGCTTTGGCCTGCAATCTCGCGATTGTGATCAGACCCAGCCCGGCGACCAGTGCCGCGCGTTTCAACCCATCCGTCGAGAACTTGTTCAGCCTCAACATTTGAGCAAAGCAGCGCGGTTACTTGGTGACCTTGGCGGTGTGGCTACCGTGCTTCTTGAAGATTCGCGTGGGCGAAAATTCACCAAGCTTGTGCCCCACCATGTTCTCCGTCACGAAGACGGAGTTGAAAATCTTGCCGTTGTGGACGAGGAACGTGTGCCCCACGAACTCCGGCGTAACCATCGAGCGGCGCGACCAGGTTTTGATCGGTTTCTTTACCGCGGCGGCATTCATCTTGTCGATCTTCTCGAAGAGATGACCGTCAACAAAAGGACCTTTTTTGAGGGAACGACCCATAGTCTAGTTAGTTTCGTTAAGTTATTTCTTCTTCGACGTCTTGCGGCGCTCGACGATGAAATTGTTGCTGGTCTTGTGCTTGCGCCGGGTCTTGAAGCCCTTTGCGAGCTGGCCCCATGGCGACTCGGGATGCTGGCGACCGCCACCCCCCTTTGACTTGCCCTGGCCGCCACCCATCGGGTGATCGACCGGGTTCATGACCATCCCGCGAACGGTCGGACGAACACCCTGCCAGCGGCTGCGACCAGCCTTACCGGAGGAGACGTTCATGTGCTCGACGTTGCCGACCTGGCCCATGGTGGCATAGCAGTCAGCGTGAATCTTGCGGATTTCACCGGATGGCATCTTCACCAGAGCGTAGTCGCCTTCACGGTTGTTCAGGATGACTTGCTGGCCGGCGCTGCGGGCGATCTGGCCACCGCGACCGGCGACGAGTTCGACATTGTGAACGGAGGCGCCGAGCGGAATCGCGCGGAGCGGGAGGGCATTGCCGACTTTCGGGTCAGCTTTGTCGCCGGCGGTCACTTTGTCGCCGACGCCGAGGCCGACGGGGGCGAGGATGTAGGTCTTTTCGCCATCAGCATACTGGAGGAGCGCGATACGGCAGGTGCGGTTCGGATCGTATTCGATCGCCTTCACCTCGGCCTCGACGCCACGCTTGCGCCGCTTAAAGTCGATGATGCGGTACTTTTGTTTGTGACCACCGCCGATGTGGCGGGTGGTGATGCGGCCGTTGTTGTTCCGGCCGCCCGTGCGACGCTTGATCTCGACCAGCGATTTTTCTGGTTTGGATTTGGTTACCTCCTCGAAGCTCGGCAGCGCTTTGAAGCGGCTGGCGGGCGTGAGAGGACGAAAAGTCTTGAGAGCCATGGGTGCTAGTTCAGTTAGGCGAGTTCGATTTTGTCACCTTCCTTGAGGGTGACGATGGCCTTCTTCCAGTTGGCCTGACGGCCAAAGGAGGCGGTGCGTTCGCGCTTCTTCTTCCCGGCGTAGTTGCAGGTATTCACCGCGACTACGGTCTTCTTGAAGAGTTTCTCGATCGCAATCCTGATCTGGGTCTTCGTCGCGTGCGGTTTGACCCGGAAAACATACTTGTTCTCCTTCTCAGCGAGCAGGGTGGCCTTTTCGGTCAGGCGAACCGAATCAATGATGTCGTAGGGTTCGTTCATTTCGTGAGGCGCTCGGCGAGTTGGGCGAGGCCGTCGTTCGTGACGACGATCTTGCGGTAGTTAAGAACCTGTTCGGTGTTCACTTCGGAAGCCGTCATCAGCAGCGTCGGCTGGACGTTGCGAGCAGCGAGGTAGGTGGGTTGATCGAAGGCTGCGGAGATCACGAGGGTTTTTACCTCGTCGGTGATCTTCGTCAGCGCCGCAATGAAGGATTTGGTCTTCGGTTCGCTGATCGCGAAGCTATCAACGATGAAAACGTCGCCGCTCTTGATCTTCTCGCTCAGCGCCTTGCGCAGGGCGATTTTCTTGACCGACTTGGCGACCTTTTTGGAGTAATCGCGGGGATGCGGGCCGAAGACGACGCCGCCACCCACCCAAACGGGGCTGGACTTATAACCAGCTCGAGCGCGGCCGGTGCCCTTCTGGCGCCAGGGCTTGGAGCCGGAGCCATTAACGGTCGCCTTGGTCTTGACCGAGGCGGTGCCGCTGCGGCGATTGGCACGCATGGCGACCACGGTGTCATGGACGACCTGGGTGTATCTTCCATTCTCGACTACGTCGATCTTGGCAGCCTTGGCGGCTTCTACAGTGAGAACTTTCGCAGCCATAAATTATTTCGCAGCCTCCGTTGGAGCTTTTTTGGCGGGACGGACAACAATGTAGCTGCCGTTCGGACCGGGGACCGCGCCACTGATCAGGATAACACCTTCCTCAGGGCGGACTTGCACGACCTTGAGATTCTGGACGGTCACACGCTCGTCACCCATGTGACCAGGCATGCCCATGTTCTTCCAGATACGGCCGGGAGTAGAGCGGTTGCCGATGGCGCCGTTACGACGGTGCATCATGGAACCGTGAGACATTGGCTGGCCGTGCATGCCGTGTTTCTTGATCACACCTTGGAAGCCCTTGCCTTTGGAGCGACCGATGACGTCAACGGTATCGCCGACGGCGAACTGGCTAACGTTCAGATCGATCGCGCCCTCGAAAGTGGTGCCGTCCGGGAGGCGAAATTCGCGGATGAATTTCTTCGGCTCGGAATCCGCCTTCTTAAAATGACCGAGGAGCGGCTTGGTGACGCGCTGTTCCTTCTGGGTGTCGAACCCAACCTGAACGGCCGAGTAGCCGTCATTTTCCTGGTTCTTCACCTGGAGGGCGGTATTGCCGCCGGCTTCGATGACGGTCACGGGCGTGGCATTCCCCTTCTCGTCATAGACGCGGGTCATCCCGATCTTTTTACCTAGTAATCCAATCTTCATGTCTCGTTAGCTTAAAGGTCAGATCTTGATGGTGATGTCGACGCCGGCCGGGAGGTTGAGCTTCTTCAGCTCGTCCACGGTTTTGGCCGTCGGCTCGATGATGTCGAGCAACCGCTTGTGGGTGCGGATTTCGAACTGCTCCATGGACTTCTTGTCCACGTGCGGGGAGCGGTTCACAGTAAATTTCTCAATCCGCGTGGGCAGCGGAATGGGCCCGGCGACCTTGGCGCCAGTGCGCTTGGCGGTCTCCACGATTTCCGCCGACGATTGGTCGAGCATGCGGAAATCGAAAGCCTTGAGACGGATGCGAATGCGTTGTCCGGTCATAAAGTAGTTAAGTTATTTGGCCTTCTGGTCGAGCACCGCGGCGAGCACCTGAGCGGGGACTTGTTCGAAGTGCGAGGGTTCCATTGAGTAGCTCGATCGGCCTTTCGAGAGGGAGCGGATGGCCGTCGAGTATCCGAACATTTCCGCCAACGGTACGTCGGCGTTGATGATGGAGAGATTGTTCTTTGCCTCGATGCCTTTGATCGCCGCGCGGCGGCGGCTAAGATCGCCCATGATGTCGCCCTGATACTCCTCAGGGGTGCTGTTTTCGACCTTCATGATGGGTTCGAGGAGGATGGCGCCGGCTTTCTTGAAACCATCCTTGGCAGCGAAGATCGCGGCCATCTTGAAGGCCATTTCGTTCGAGTCGACGTCGTGGTAGCTGCCGTCGATGATGTCCACTTCCACGTCGATGACAGGGTAGCCACCGACGATGCCGTTCAAGACCGCCTCTTCCACGCCTTTTTTGCAGGCGGGGATGTATTCCTTCGGAATCGTTCCGCCGACTACCTTGTTCTCCACAACCAACCCTTTGCCGCGCTCGCCGGGGCGAACATTGACAATGACGTGGCCGTATTGACCGCGACCGCCGGATTGTTTGATGAGCTTACCTTCACCGGTTGCTGCCGATGTGATCGTCTCGCGGTAAGCAATCTGGGGTTTGCCGGAGTTGGCTTCGACTTTGAACTCGCGAAGCATGCGGTCGCGAATGATCTCGAGATGAAGTTCACCCATGCCGGCGATGATCGTTTGACCGGTATCCTCATCGGTGTGGACGCGGAAAGTCGGATCCTCTTCGGCGAGGCGCTGGAGGGCGACGCCCATCTTCTCTTGATCCAGCTTGGTTTTAGGCTCGATGGACATCGAGATCACCGGGTCAGGGAAGGACGGCGGCTCAAGCAGGATCGCGTGGTCTTCGTCGCAGAGCGTGTCTCCGGTGGTGACGTTCTTGATGCCCACGATCGCTGCGATGTCGCCGGAGTAGAGGGTGTCGATGTCTTCGCGCTTATCGGCCTGAATCTGGATCAGGCGGCTGATGCGGTCGCGCTTGTTGGTGCGCGGGTTATAGATCGTGTCGCCTTTAGTGACCTTGCCGCTGTAGACGCGGAAGAAGACGAGTTTGCCGACAAAGGGGTCGGTCCAGAGCTTGAAGGCGAGCGAGCAAAACTTGGCGTTGTCGTCCGTCACCGCGTCCACCGGGACGAGGGTATCGGGATCCATGCCCTTGGCAGGCGGGATGTCGATTGGGCTCGGAAGGTAGTCGATGACCGCATCAACGAGATATTGGACGCCCTTGTTCTTGAAAGCGGAGCCACCCACGACGGGGACGAACTTATTCGCGATGGTCTGGCGGCGAATGCCAGCCTTGAGCATCGGGATGGTGATTTCCTTCTCTTCGAGGAAAGCGTTGCCGATTTCTTCGTCGAGGTCGGCGATGGCGGAGACGAGTTCATCGTAGGCGTTATCGCAGAGGCTTTTCGCTTCCGCGGGGATTTCCTCGATGATGTAGTTCGAGCCCATCTTCTCGTCATCGAGATAGATGATCGCCTTCATATTGACGATGTCGTATTGGCCCTTGAGCTGATCTTCCGAGCCGATCGGGATCAGGATCGGCCAGGCGTTGGCATGCAGCTTGGTGCGCATGTCCTTGATCGCGTTGTTAAAGTTGGCCCCGGTGCGGTCCATCTTATTCACGAACGCAATCCGTGGGACGTTATATTTGGTCGCCTGACGCCAAACGGTTTCCGACTGCGGCTGCACGCCGGCCACGCCGCAGAAAACCGCAATGGCACCGTCGAGCACGCGGAGCGAACGCTCCACCTCGGCCGTGAAATCCACGTGGCCGGGGGTGTCGATGATGTTCACCCGCATCTTGATGGCTTCAAAAGCCTTGTAGACACTCTCTTCCTTGCGCTGCTGCCAGAAGCACGTCGTCGCGGCGGACGTAATCGTGATCCCGCGCTCGCGTTCTTGCTCCATCCAGTCCGTAACGGTCGTGCCTTCGTGCACCTCGCCGATCTTGTGGATCATGCCGGTGTAGAAAAGGATCCGCTCCGTGAGCGTCGTCTTGCCCGCATCGATGTGCGCGGCGATACCGATGTTCCGCGTCCGCTCGAGAGGATACGGGCGGTTTGGCGAGTTGGGATTGGTGGTAGCGGGTGCTGCCGAAGACATAAAAAGCGTTAGTTAGAAGCGGAAGTGAGCGAACGCACGGTTGGCCTGCGCCATCTTGTGGGTGTCGTCGCGCTTCTTGATCGCATTACCCTGGCCGACCGCGGCTTCCTTGAGTTCCGTGGCCAGCGCTTTGACGAGCGGCTGGTTCTTGCGGGCTTGGGCGTAACCGACGATCCACCGCATCGCGAGCGCGAGCTGGCGGGCCGGGGGAACTTCCATGGGAACCTGATAAGTCGCACCGCCGACGCGGCGACTCTTGACCTCGAGGCGCGGCTTCACGTTATCGATCGCCTTATTGAGAACTTCGAGCGGATCGACCGCGTCCGTGCCCGTGCGGGTCTCTTCGATCGCCGTGTAGACGATGCGCTCGGCGAGCGACTTCTTGCCATCCTGCATGACCGACGCAATCAGGCGAGCCACGATAGGGCTGCCATAGCGGGCATCGAGCTTCTCGGTCTTGTGAATTACGCGGCGACGACGGGACATTTGCGGAGAGAGTTGAGAGTTGAGGGCTGAGAGTTCAGTGGCGGCTGCTTACTTTTTCTTGCCCTTTGCACCCTTGGCGGCGGCTTCGGCTTCAGCGCCCTTTTTCGGCTTCTTCGCGCCGTATTTGCTGCGGCTGCGGCGGCGGCCATCCACCCCGAGGGCGTCGAGCGTGCCGCGGACGATATGATAACGCACGCCGGGGAGATCCTTCACACGACCGCCCCGAACGAGCACGATCGAGTGTTCCTGGAGGTTGTGACCTTCACCGGGAATGTAAGCGATCACCTCGTAGCCATTGGTCAGGCGAACCTTCGCAACTTTCCGGAGCGCCGAGTTCGGCTTCTTCGGAGTACGCGTCATGACCTGCGTGCAAACGCCCCGACGGAACGGGCAATTGGTCATCGCCGGAGATTTCGACTTGGTCGTAACCTTCTTGCGGCCTTTGCGGACGAGCTGGTTGATCGTGGGCATTTGAAAAAGTGGGTGTCTTGCGACGTGGTTTTTGCGGACTGCGGACTGCGTTTTTAACGATTCTTTCGAGCCGTTCCCCGCGACATCCGGGGACTAGAAACCCCGCTTTGGCGGGTGCTTTCACGGCCCACCGGGAGCGGGGAGCGCGGACAGTAGGGAAATCGGCATGACGAGCAAGCCCTTTTCTTTCCTGACCGCATTTTTTCCTTTCGCATCGCTCGGGCTAGCCGCCACTCGACGTGGCCGCCGGCAGAACCGGAGCCGCGAGAGCGCTGAGTGTCACCACCCAGGAGAGCGCGAAAGGGACGGTGTGTTTAGTGGAGACCGCCACACCGTGCAAGCGGCTTTTTCAAAAACTTCTTCCGGGTTTATGGCGCCCGTGGCAGCCGTGCCTCGGGAGCCCGTTATTCTACGGACTCGGCGGGCGCCAGCGGCGATGGAGCACGGTCCTTCCGGGACGGACCGATGGCCGCTGGCACCGCCGCGGAGACTGGGAGGGCGCATTTGGTGACGCAAGCAGCCTGCCGGCCTTGCTGCGAAAACAGGGGTTCCCTACGTCGGCAGCGGCGGGGGGTGCTGGGTCGAGAGACGCGGGGCGGGGGCCTCGTGTGCGGGCGAGAGGCGGAAGCCAGAGGGGGCTTCGTCCTTCGTCATCGACTTTTTCGCCAGGTCGATGGCGCGGCGCATGGCGTTTTTGTTCACGCTCTGGAGCATTGCGGTTTCCTCGGTGATCGTGCCGGCCATGTAATGCTTCGTGAGCGATTGTTCGAAGCTGTGCCAGCCCTGTTGCGAGCTGGATTCGATGATTTCGTGGAAGTTCCGCACTTCGCCTTCGCCCATGAGGATCGTCTCGCGGGTGCGCAGGCTGGAGCCCATGATTTCGCTCACCATCACGCGGCCGCCGCCTTCTTTCGGGGCAAGGCGCTGGCTGATCACAAAGCGGAGCGTATCGGCGAGGCGCTGGCGCACCTGCTCCTGCTCCTCCACGGCGAACATGCCGATCACGCGGTTCACGCTCTGCGCGGCGCTGATCGTGTGCAGGGTGGAATAGACGACGTGCCCTGTCTCCGCGGCGGTAAGCGCGATTTCCATCGTCTCGCGGTCGCGAATTTCACCCACGAGGATGACCTTCGGCGCCTGGCGCAGCGCGGCGCGCAGGCCGATGGCGAAGTCCGAGAAATCCTTGCCAAACTCGCGCTGGCTGAAGGTCGCTTTCTTGTGCGGATGCAGGAATTCGATGGGGTCCTCCAGCGTCACCATGTGATATTCGCTCTGCTCGTTGATCTCGTTGAGCATCGCGGCCAGCGTCGTGGTTTTGCCGCTGCCGGTGGCGCCGGTCACGAAGATGAGGCCGGTCTTTTCCTTGATCATCTCGCGGAAGATCGGCGGCAGGCCGAGGCTTTCGACGCTCGGGATCTTGGTGCTCAGCTTGCGCATTACGATCGCGTGGTAGCTGTTTTGGCGGAAGACGTTCACCCGAAACCGCGCGAGGTCGGGCACCGTGTAGCTGGTGTCGCACGAGCCGCTGTTCTTGAAATCCGCGGCGAGCCGCTCGTTGCCCGCCATCAGCTTGAGCGCGATACCTTCCACATGCGCGGGTTGCAGCGCCGGCCACAGGCCGCCGATCTCGATGCCCTTGAGCTTGCCATATTCCTCCACCTGCGGCGGCTTGCCTACGACGAAGAGCAGATCCGATCCGCCGGGTGCGGCCTCCAGCATGGCTTTCACGATGTCGTCGAAGGCAAACGTGCGCGTCCCGGTGGCCGGGGGCGGCTGCATGCCGGGGGCGGCGATGTTTGGCCGGGGCGGCGTCGCGGTGGCGACCGCGGGCTGGCGCAGCCCCGGCATGGCGATGGCATTGCGGGGGACGGGAAGACTCGGATCGGCGTGCATGATGAGGGGCGGGAGAACAGGTTGCGTGCCAGCGCGTCCGGCACGCCTGCCGGCGGGTTGCGTCCCGCTCACCGGCGGCGATAGCGGCGGGAGTGGCTCAGTTTGGTAGGGAAGCCGCGCCGCGGGTTCCCACGGTTTGGTAGGGAAGCCGCGCCGCGGGTTCCGACGGTTTGGTAGGGACGCCGCGCCGCGGGTTCCCACGATTTGGTAGGGAAGCCGCGCCGCGGGTTCCCACGATTTGGTAGGGAAGCCGCGCCGCGGGTTCCCACGCTAAAGGGTGGCGACCAAGCAGCCCGCGGCGCGAATTTGGGGAACCCGCGGCGCGAATTTGGGGAACCCGCGGCGCGGCTTCCCTACCGCGATTTCCGCAAGATTGAGTCACCACCAAAGCGCGGCACCGCTTGGCGCGGGCGCTTTCCCCGCACTATGCTCCCGGCCCATGAACTCCTTCTTCGTCCGCTGGCTCGCCACCACCCTCGCCGTCGCCTTGGCGGTGAAGCTCACCGGCATGGAGTCTGCGGGCTGGCTGCCGCTCCTGCTCATGGCCCTCGTCCTCGGCGTCGTGAACGCCGTCGTCCGCCCCGTGCTCCTGCTGCTCAGCATCCCCTTCATCGTCGTCACCCTCGGCTTTTTCATCCTCGTGGTGAATGCGCTGCTCTTTTGGGCGGCGGGCGGCCTTGTGCCTGGCTTGCAGGTCCACGGCTTTTGGAATGCCTTTTTCGGCGCTCTCATCGTCAGCTTCGTGAACATTGCCCTCAGCATCGTCATCCGCGGCCCCGAAGGGCGGATCCAGATCCTCACCCGCCGCGAACAACTCGCCCCCACCGGCGAAAAGCCCGTGCAGGGCCGGGTCATCGGGGAATCCTGATTCACGTTCCACCCGCCCGCTCGCATGACCTACTGCCTCAGCCTCCTTTGCCGCGAAGGCATCATTTGCGTCTCCGATTCCCGCACCAGCGCGGGCGTGGATAACATCAATATCCGGCCGAAGATGCGCCTCTACTCCGTGCCCGGCGAACGCGTGGTCTGCCTCATGACCTCCGGGAATCTTTCCGTCACCCAGACCGTCATCGCGCTCATCGAAGAGGACACCGTCCGCGCCCGCACCGACCCCGCGCATCCGCATCTCCTCACGCAGCCCACCCTCTTCGAGACCGCCCGCTACGTGGGCGAAAAAATCCGGCGCGTCTCCGACCTCGACCGCGTCGCCCTGGAGCGCGACGGCTTCAATTTTAACATCAACGTCATCGTCGCCGGCCAGATCGCGGGCGGTGCGCCCGAGCTCCACTACGTCTACCCGCAGGGCAATTCCATCCAGGCCACCGTCGAGTCGCCCTTTCTCCAGATCGGCGAATACAAATACGGCAAACCCATCCTCCACCGCGGTTTCAGCTTCGAGACGCGGCTGAGCGAGTCGGTGAAATTCGCCCTGCTCTCGATGGAGGCGACCATCCGGTCGAATGTGTCCGTCGGCGGCCCCTTCGACGTTTTCGTCTACGAGACCGATTCCCTCCAGATCCGCCACCGCCGGCGGATCGAGGAAAACGACCCCTACTTCCGCGAACTCGCCGGCATCTGGACCGGCGGCATCATCAGCCTCGTGGAAAAAATCCCCACCCTCACCTTCGATCCGCCGCCGTCATGAGCCCTGCCCGCACCCGCGTCAAAATCTGCGGCCTCACGAATGCCGCCGACGCCGAAACCGCCATCGCTCTCGGCGCCGATGCGCTGGGTTTCAACCTCTTCCCGGGGTCGAAGCGCTACCTCGAGCTCGCCGGTGCGGGGGATTGGATCGCTGCGCTTCCGCCGCTGGTCACCCGCGTCGCCGTGCTCGTGAATGTGCCGCTCGCCGAGGCCGTTCGGATCGCCGAGCACCCCGCGTTTCACAGCGTGCAGTTCCACGGCGACGAAGACCCCGCCTACTGCGCGGAGTTTGCCCGCACCGGCCGGTCCTTCATCAAAGCGCTGCGCCTCAGCGGCCCCGGCGTCCTCGCCAGCGCGGCCGACTATTCCACGCGGAGCATCCTCCTCGACGCCGCCCCTGCGACTGCCGGCGGTTCGCAGGAATATGGCGGCACTGGCACCCTCATCGACCTCGCTCTCGCCGCCCGGCTCGCCCGCGCTCATCCCCAGCTTCGCATCCTCCTCGCCGGCGGCCTGCGGCCCGAGAACGTCGCGGCCGCCGTCGCGACCGTCGGCCCCTACGCCGTGGACGTCGCCAGCGGCGTGGAGACCGCCAGCGATCCGCGCCGTAAAGATTCCGGCCGGCTGCGCGCGTTCATGGCCGCCGCCAGCGGGGTGACGGGGTGACGGGGTGACGGGGTGACGGGGTGACGGGGGCGTTGGTTTTTACCCGCGGCTGGCTCGCGCCGTCGGCGAG
>Ga0209181_10001591_pt1 | contig 39242 bp, 32 predicted proteins | sample MAT05_FD_187208 | JGI IMG/M metagenome (GOLD analysis project Ga0209181, IMG submission 187208) | Freshwater microbial communities from Lake Fryxell liftoff mats and glacier meltwater in Antarctica - MAT-05 (SPAdes) (version 2) | ecosystem: Environmental > Aquatic > Freshwater > Ice > Liftoff... | reverse complement strand
TCACTCAGCGCCCTCCCCGCCCGCGCGCGCTCTCTCGCTGCCGCAACACCCGCCGACGCCACCCGCCCGATCAGCACGTCGAGTACCCGCCCGACGCACCGGGTTCAGAGATCAATTCAGAAACGGAAACGGGTAGGCGAACGAGCCGCCGGTCTGGGTCTTGGCGAACGAGGCCTTCTGCACCGCCGAGGCGACGCCCGCGCTCCCCGCCGGCGCGCGCCCTGACTCACCCTCCCCGCCCGCGACTCACCCTCCCCGCCCGCGCGCGCTCTCTCGCTGCCGCAACACCCGCCGACGCCACCCGCCCGATCAGCACGTCGAGTACCCGCCCGACGCACCGGGTTCAGAGATCAATTCAGAAACGGAACGGGTAGGCGAACGAGCCGCCGGTCTGGGTCTTGGCGAACGAGGCCTTCTGCACCGCCGAGGCGACGCACGCGCCCAGCCCGGGGTCCGGCGACTCCTTGACGGTGACGCTCGAGACCGAGCCTCCGCCCGCGACCTTGACCGAAACCTTGACCATGCCCTTGGCCGACGACTTGGCGCCGCAGGCCGTGACCTTGCCCTGGACCTTGGCGATGCCCGCAGAGATGTCGGCCTTGGTCAGCGACTCGGGCAGGTTGGCGTTGGTTGTGCCGCCGCCGGTGTTGCCGCCGGTGTTGCCGCCGCCGGTCTTCTTGCCGCCGCCGTAGCGGTCGCAGCATTTGGGCTTCTTCTCGGCGAGGAGGCAGCCCAGCTCGTCGAGGAGGCAACCCCCGCCGCTCGGCGCCGGGGTCTCGACCGGCGGCTTGGTGCCCGCGGGCTTGGAGCCCGACGACGAACCGCTGGGCTTGGAGCTCGACGACGAGCCGCTGGGCTTGGAGCTCGACGACGAGGAGGATGACGAGCCGGTCGGCTTGCTGCCGCTGTCGCTGGGCTTGGCGGGGATGTCGGTCGGCTTGGGCGCGGGGTCGATCGGAGCGGTGGCGGGATCGACCGCGGCGCTGCCCGGGCCCGGATCGGCGATGGCGCCAGCGGCGCTGCCCGGCGTCGGCACGTCGGCGGCCGGCTTGGCGCTGCCCGGCGTCGGCACGTCGTCGGCCGGCTTGGCGCTGCTCGGCCTCGGGGTGTCGTTGCTCGCCACCGTCGCCGGCGTCGAGTCCTTCTTGCCCATGACGACGACCACCAGCACCACCGCGATCACCGCGAGCACCGCGATCGCCGCGAGCAGGATGTACATCATCTTGTTGTTGTTGCGATGCCCGCCCATGCTCGGGATGATCACGGCCGGCTCGCTGAACGACGCCGTCGAGAACACCGGCAGGTCGTCGGCCGACCCGATCCTGGGACCGCCCGGGCCGCCGCTCGAGGTCTTGGTCGGCCCGAGGTATGCGCTCGCCATCGAGCGGATGTCGATCAGGCCGGAGCCCTCGCCACCACCATGGGAGGCCCCACCGGGGGCGGGACTGGCGCCGCCGCCGACCGGGGCCGACGCGCGCGGCGAGTCGCTGGCGAGCGCCGCCAGGTTGCCGAGAGAAAACAGCACCGAGTTCTCGTTGCGCTGGCCGCGCATCGAGCTGGCGCCACCCCCCGACGCCGCGGGGGCGCCGGCCGCGGGCTTCTCGCTCGCGCCGAAAAGGCCGCCTTCCTCGCGGGGTGCGCCGGTCTGGCGCGACGAGCGCGGCTTGGCCGCGGCCGCCGTCGAGCGCTGACCGAACAGGTCGCCGGCGCCCTCCTCCTCGTCGGTCGCCTTGGCGGCGTGGGCCGCGAAGACGTCGTTGGGATCGCTCCGGCTGGTCCCGCCGGCGTCCTCGTAGTTGCTGGCGCCAAACATGCTGGCGACCGCGTCCTGGCCCGACGACGGCTGGGCCGTGGTGGTGCTCCCGCTCGCGACCAGATGCGCGAAGTCGGGGACCTGGGACAGGGGCAGCCAGTCGGCGAAGCCCTCGCGCCAGATGTACGACTCGTTGTCGATCTCGCCGGCCGCGAAGCGGGACTGGACCTCGGCGACGGTGAGCGGGCCGACCTGCTCCTGCTCGACGACGATGTGCCAGACCCCCTCGTCACCGCCCGGGGCCGGGGCCTCACCGCCCTCGTAACCGCCGTAGTCGTAGACCCGGGTCTCTTTCTGATCGAAGGAGCCGGCCGGCGCGGGCGCGGGCGCCGCGACCTCCTCAGCACCGCCGGTGCCGCGCACCACGATGATGTTGCTGCACTTCTTGCAGCGAATCTTGAAGACCTTGCCTTGGACCTTCTCGTCGGCAATCGAGTACTTCGCGGAGCAAGCGTCGCAGACGATCTTCATAAGCGTTCCCGTTCTATCGTGGTTCGAGGGCTTGGAACCTCAAGCCCCCGTTGCCCTTGGAGAAATATTATCGCATCAGACATCAGGCCGATGCCAGCGAGCGGACCCCGCCATCGAAGGGGTCCTCCAGCGCGATGGTCTCGGCGCGATCGGGGCCGACGGAGATGAGGGTAAAGGGCACGCCGGCGAGCTGCTCGATGGCGGCCACGTACTGCTTCGCCGAGGTCGGCAGGTCGTCGCGATTGCGAACCTCCCCGATGCGACCCCAGCCCGGATAGCTCGCGAACACCGGCTCGGCGCGCGCGATGTCGTCGGTATCGGTGGGCAGCTCGTCGACCTCGTGCCCGTCGAGCTTGTAGGCCACGCAGACCCGGACCTCGGGCAGCTCGGCGAGCACGTCGAGCTTGGTGAGCGCGAGGCCGTCCATGCCAGACAGGCGCACGCCGAGGCGGAGCGCGGGCAGATCGAGCCAGCCGCACCGACGAGGACGCCCGGTGGTGGCGCCGAACTCACCGCCGGCCTGGCGCAGCGCCTCGGCGGCGTCACCGTGCAGCTCGGTCGGAAACGGCCCGGCGCCCACGCGGGTCGCGTAGGCCTTGGTGATGCCGATGACCCAGTCGATCTTCGACGGACCGATGCCGGTCGATTGGCACGCGCCGGCCGCGATCGTCGACGACGACGTGACGTACGGATAGGTCCCGTGGTCGATGTCGAGGAGCGTGCCCTGGGCGCCCTCGAAGAGCACGTTGGCGCCAGCCTTGATCTTGTCCGACACGAAGCGGCTGGCGTCGCCGACGTGGCGCCGCAGCTGCTCGCCGGCGGCCAGCGCGTCGCCCAGCCAGCCTTCGATCTCGTCATGGGTGGGCGCGTCGCCGCCGAGGTGGCGCATGATCGGCACCAGCTCGTCGAGGTTGGCGGCGACCAGCTCGCGCAGGCGCTCGGGGCGATACAGGTCGCGGATGCGCACGCCCCGACGCGCGACCTTGGCCTCGTACGCCGGACCGATGCCGCGACGGGTGGTGCCGATGGCGTGGCGCTTGTCCTCGCGCAGGTGCTCGACGCGCTTGTGGTACGGCAGGATGACGTGGGCGTCCTGGCCGATGAGCAGCTCGCCGTTGGCGAGCAGCCCGCGCGCGGTGAGCGCGGCGATCTCCTCGAGCAGCGTGTGGGGATCGATGACCATGCCGTCGCCGAGCACGCACGGCTTGCCGGGATGACACACCCCCGATGGCACCAGGTGCGTGACCAGCTTCTGGCCGTTGATGACCAGCGTGTGGCCGGCGTTGGCGCCGCCGCCGTAGCGCACGACGGTATCGGCGGCCTCGGCGTAGAGATCGACGACCTTGCCCTTGCCCTCATCGCCCCACTGGGCACCGACGACGATCACGACGGACATTCAAGGCTCCTGAGCTGCGACATGAGGCGTGGCATGGGAACGTGCGAGGCTGGCGAGGATAGCGGCGAGCCCGGCGCCGTCACCAGCGGCGGCGGTGGCGATCACGGCGGCCGGGATCGCCGTGGCGAGCGCACCGACCCATAGCGTGGCGTCGGTGTCGACGGTGGCGTCGGTCGCCAGCGCGAGCACGTGGGTCCAGCCGGCGTCGCTGGCGAAGCCGGGCCGCGGTGGCGCGGCGAGATGCGCGGCGGCCCGCACGCCGCGACCGCGCAAGGCGGCGGCGATGCGCGCGGCTCGACGAGGATCGGGCCCGACGACGAGCACGCCGGGCGGCGGCTCGGGCGGCGCGATCTGGGCGGCCCGCTGAGCGCCGGCGATGGCCTCGATGTCGACGGCGAAGCCGATGGCCCCCGCGGCGCGGCCGTAGCGGCCGATGAGCTGGTCGTAGCGCCCGCCGCGCACGATGGCGTCGGCGGCGCCGCGCGCGTAGCCAGCGAAGCGCACGCCGGTGTAGTACTCGAAGCCGCGGGCCAGGCCGAGATCGAGCGACAGCTGCACGCCGGGCGCGAGCTCACGGATCCGAGCGGCCAAGGCCTCGAGCTCGTCGAGCGCGGCGGCGGTCGAGGGCGTCCACGGCGCGGCCCGGGCGCGGGCGATCACGTCATCGATGGGCCCCCACAGCTCGACCAGCGCGTGGAGGCGCGCCGCGATCTCCGGCGGGTGGTGGGCGGCCGCGCGCGCGATCGCGCCGCGATCCTTGCGGGCCAACCCGATCGCGATCGCCGGATCGTCGACCGCCGCAAGCACCTCCGCGGCGAACGCGACGTGGCCCAGATCGATCTGGATCTCCGCGAGGCCGGTGGCGGTGAGCCCGGTGGCGGCCAGCGCCGTGGCGGCCAGGGCGATCACCTCGGCGTCGGCGTCGACGCCCTCGGCGCCGATGAGCTCGATGCCGGCCTGCAGGATCTCGCGAGGCCCCAGCGCGCGGCCCGACATGCGGTTGACCGCGCCCTCGTAGCACAGGCGCAGCGGGCCACCGGCGTCGGCGAAGCGGGTCGCGGCCAGCCGCGCGACCTGGGGCGTGAAGTCGGGGCGCAGCGCGACGACCTCGCCGGTGCCAGGCTCGACGAAGCGGATCGCCGAGGCGCGGGCGTCGCCGCCGAGGCCGCGCTCGAGCACGTCGGCGCACTCGAAGACCGGGGTGATGATCCGCGCGTAGCCCCAGGCCTCGAAGCACGCGAGCAGGCGCTCGGCGATGGCGCGGCGGCGCGCGGCGGCCCGCGGGAGAAAGTCGCGCACGCCGGCGGGGAGACGCACCGGGCTGGGAGGCGTGGTCATGACGTCGCTTTCATTAGATCGGGGTCGGCACTGGCACGAAATGCGCCGACAGCGCCGGGAAGGTCATGCGTAGCTCGTCGGCGATGCGCGACGGGCCGAAGGTCTCGGTCGCGTAGTGGCCAAGGGCGACCAGGCTGATCTGCAGCTCGCGCGCCAGCTCGGCGGCGCGCTCGGCCAGCTCGCCGGTGATGTACAGATCGCAGCCGTGGCTCGACGCGGCCTCGAGGAGATCGCTGGCCGCGCCCGAGCACACGCCGATCTTGCGGACGACGGCCGGGCCGTACGGGAACACGAAGGGCGCGGCGCGCTGACCCAAGACGCCCGCCGCGGCCCGCGCGATCGCATCGTCGCGCGACAGCGACTCGGGCCAGGTGCCCGACAGCCCCAACTCGATGCCGCGGACGTCGCCAAAGGCGGCGCGACCGGCGAGCTGCAGCCCGATCGCGTCGGCGAGGCCGGTGTTGTTGCCGAGGCGGGCGTGCTTGTCGAGCGGCAGGTGATACGCCGCGAGCGACACGTCGTGCGCGAGCAGCTGCTTGAGACGGCGGGCGGTGGGCCCGGTCACCGACGCGAGGCCGCCGCCCCAGATCAGGCCGTGGTGCACGACGATCAGGTCGGCGCCCAGATCGAGCGCGCGCTCGAACAGCGCCTGGTTGGCCGACACCCCGGTCACGACGGTGTCGACCTCGGGCGCGCCCTCGACCTGCAGCCCGTTGAGGCCGTAGTCGCGGAAGCGCTCGATCTCGAGGGTGGTGTCGAGGTGCGCGACGACCTCACGGAGATGCACGGGCATGGCGGGCGCAGTATAGACGAGCGGGGGCGCCGTCAGAAGCGGCGGACCCACTCCTGGGAGCCCCCAACGCGCGAGTCAGTTCGCGCGCTGGACACGGACCACCCACCGACCCGCTTCTTCGGGAACGACGAGCGTCCGGACCACCACTGCCGACAGCGGTGTGCCGGCATCGAGGAGGCGCGACACGAACCCGCTGTACTGCCGCGGCACATAACCGGCGCGCTGACCGCTGTCGGCCATCACGAGCGTCGCGCATTGGTCGCTCGGGTTGGACGGCTCACGCTCCAGCCGTAACGCGTCGCCGTTGCTCAAGACGGCGAGCTCGCCCACGGCCACGTGTCTGGTGCCAGCGATACGGAACTCGAGCGGCGTCACCAGCTCGTCGTCGACGGGACGATACTCAGCCAGCTCGATGCGATCGGTCGCACGCAAGCCGCCGCTCCGTGCCAGCACCTCGAACTGGTCGTCCGCCGACTGGACGCCCCACGACGCCAAGATGGCGTGAGTATCCGCGCGAGCCGGTGATGGAATCCGCTCTGCGAACGTGGTGAACAGGTGACGCGCCTCGTAGGGCTCGTCCTCGGTCCGGTGCTCGGGAAACACCGGAAGGCGATGAAACCCATGGGTCTCGACACCAGCCAGATCGGCTTCGTACCAGAAGCGGAACGGCTGCTCGCCGCCGCGAGCACGGGTCAGGTGACCGACGACGTGCCGCGCGCCGGTGCTGGGGGAGCCCCAGATCACGAAGAGATGATCGATGGTCATGACGAGAGCAATCCTTGGAGCATCTTGACACGCGCCTCCAACAACACCTCGACCAATCGTCGCCGTGGTGGCGACAGCCAGTCGTCAGGAATGCTCGCCAGGCTATCGCTGACCATGGCGAAGTTTTCGAAGATGTACTCGATCAATGGAGGAGCAACGTCGATCCACTCGGGCCAGGTCCTCATCTGGGCGATGAGATCCTGCTGGTTGATTCCCGGCTTGCTCACGCCATCACCGAAGCCGCTCTTACACCGGTTGACGTAGCGATCGGTCGCGCCCGGCAGCGACAGCCGCTGCTCGACCGAACGGTCTGTCAACTCGGCGCCGAGGCAGCCCGCGGTGTCGTACATCGGCGCGAGCCTGCATGCCGCATCGCGGGAGAGGATGGCCCAGTTGCCCGAATGGCGGTCGCCGTTGCCGATCCACGCATCGAAGATCAGCATGCGCAGGAACGGCGTCCGCAGATCCCTGCCTCGGGCCTGCGCGTCCAGCACCTGCTGCACGACGTCGAGGGTGATCCGCGCCCGCGCGTTGTCCCTCTCCGAAGACGATGCGTACGGCGCATCGATGAACGGTCCGACGAGCTCGCCACCGGTGGTCTGAGGCTCCTCCAGGTCGTGGAACTTCTTCGACACGAAGCCACGCGTCGCGGCCCCCTCCGGCGTCGTCCAGGTACGCGTGACCTTGCGCAACCTCGAACTGGCATCGTCGCGCCAGCTCGAGCGTCAAGGCCTCGATCGCCGGCTCGTACGGTCGCGACTCGCGCCGCTCTTTGCGAAGCCAGAGTTGGCCACCATCGTCTTCGACCCAGAGCTTGGCGCGGAGACCGCGGGGTTCCTGCTGGGCAGGCGTCCACCCCGTAACATCGGGCGTGTGCCACCACGACATCACCGTACGTTGCCGCCACGGGGGCGCGTGACGCAACATAATCGCTTGGTCCGCGTCGCGGCGCTTCCGGCCGTGGTAGCCGCCGGGGTCCTTCAGCGCAGCAGCTGAGCGTCGTCGATGACGATGCCGGGGCCGGGCGTCACTTCGGCGCCGGCGGTCAGGGCGGCGGCCAGGTCGACATCGACGGTGGCAGGCGTGGAGGTGGCCAGGACGAAGGGCGCGGCGCGGACCGCCAGCTCGCCGCGGACGACGTGCTCGAGGATGGCGTGGCCAAAGACCATCGCGACCGGCGGTGTGCCGACCAGGAGCAGCCCGCCCTCGTCGAGGAGCGCCAGGCGATCGTGGACGACGGTGCGGGCCCCGGGCAGCCGAGTGGCGCCGACGGCGCGGGCGCGCTGGAGCGCGGCGAGGCGGACCGACAGCGCCCACTTGGCGCGCGGGAACACCGCCCAGACCAGCGCGTTGCACAGGTCGTGGAGGTTGCCGGCCCGACTCGGCACCTCGCGCGCGTCGGCGATGCGCAGCTCGTACAGCCCGGCGGCGTCGACGGGGGCGCGGCGGCGCCGCGGCGGGGACGGCGGCTGCTCGACCAGCCGCACCGACGGCTCGACCGCGCGCAGATGATCGGCGAGGAGCGCGTCGAGCTCGGCGATCGTCGGCCACGCCGGCAGGGCCGCGAGGCGCGTCACCAGCTGGGCATAGGGCGCGAAGCGACGATGGCGCCACGGCGGATCGGCGAAGCTCGACACGGCCGGGCCAGCATCGCGCATTGTCGCCCCGCTGCGCGAGCGGGGGTGCCGCACCCGCTTCGCGCCGACACCCACCCCCGCCGGCGCGGGATCGGCCCGGCCCTACGCTGGCCCTGTTGCCACCGTCGTGCAATGCTCGCGCGCGCCGATGCAACGGATCGTCGTCGATGCGATGGGGGGAGATCACGCTCCCGAGGAGATCGTCAAGGGTGCGGCCGAAGCCTCCCTCGCGCTCTCCGATGCCGAGATCATCCTCGTCGGTGACGCCTCGGCGATCGGCGCGATCTTGCCCCGGCTCCGCCACGACGGCGCGCGGGTGCGGGTCCACCACGCGACCCAGGTCGTCGAGATGGACGAGAAGCCGACCGAGGCGCTCGCCGCCAAGCCCGACGCGTCGATCCTGATCGCCGCCCAGCTGGTCGCCGCCGGCGAGGGCGATGCGCTGGTCTCGGCCGGCAACACCGGCGCCAGCGTGCTGGCCTGCGCCCGCACCTGGAAGCTCATCCCCGGGGTCCGGCGCGCGGCGCTGGCCTCGGTCTATCCCACCGAGCTGCGGCGCGGCGACAAGAACGATCCGTTCTCGCTCATCCTCGACGTGGGCGCGACCATCGACGCCTCGGCCGACGATCTGGTCACCTTCGCGATCATGGGCGCGGCCTACGCCGGCCTCATCTCGCGCAACCGGCGGCCTCGAGTCGCCCTGCTCTCCAACGGCACCGAGGCCGGCAAGGGCCCGGCCGCCGTGGTCGCCGCGCACCAGATCCTCCTCGAGGCGACCGAGCTCAACTTCATCGGCAACGTCGAGGGCCTCGACATCCCGCGCGGTGTCGCCGACGTGATCGTGTGCAACGGCTTCGTCGGCAACGTCGTGCTCAAGATGCTCGAGGGCGTGTCGGAGACGGTGGTGCGCCTCGCGCGCTACGCCCACAAGGAGAAGCTGGCCTGGCGGCTGGGGCTGCTGGCGCTGTCGAGCGCGCTCACCCAGCTCAAGGCGGTCACCGACTGGCAACAGTACGGGGGCGCGCCGCTGCTCGGCTTCGAGCATCCGTTCATCAAGGCCCATGGCCGCTCCAACGCCCACGCGCTGACCAACGCGATCAAGGTCGCGGCCAAGGCGTCGTCGGGCGATCTGTGCGGCCACATCGCGCGCGGCCTGACCGAGCTGTCCGCACGTCGGACGTCGGTCGCGACGTGAAGCCGGCCCCGCGCCACGTCTTCCGCTGGGATCTCGACAAGACCTACCTGCGGACCGAGTTCGACAGTTTCGGCGACCTGCTGAGATCGGCGATCGAGTCCGCCGCCGACAAGAAGGCCTATCCCGGCGCGACCGGGCTCCTGCGCACGCTGTCGACCACCGACGGCTACCGGGTCTGCATCGTCAGCGGCAGCCCGACCCAGATGCGCACGGTGCTCGCGGCCAAGCTCGCGCTCGACGGCGTCGCCTACGACGAGTTCGTCCTCAAGAACAACCTCAAGAACATCCTGCGCGGTCGCTTCCGCTCGCTGCGGGCCCAGGTGCCCTACAAGCTGCCAGCCCTGCTGTCGAGCCGCGTCGGCTCGCCCCCGGCGCCGGCCGAGACCCTGTTCGGCGACGACGCCGAGGCTGACGCGATCATCTACTGCCTGTACGCCGACATCCTGGCCGGTCGGGTGCCGCCCTCCGAGCTGGTCCGCATCCTCGAGTCGGGGCGCGCGTATCCCGACGAGATCGAGCACACCCTCGCGCTCGCCGCGCAGCTGCCCGCGGCCGACGTCGCGCGCCGCATTATCATCCATCTCGATCGCCGGTCACCGACGATGCCCTTCCGCCGCTTCGGCCCGCGCCTGGTGCCGGTCTACAACTACTTCCAGGCCGCGCTGGTGCTCTACAGCGATGGCGTCCTCGACGCGCGCCAGGTCATGTTCATCGCCTTCGAGATGCTCGACTCGGGGCAGTACCAGCTCGCGACGCTCGCGAACTCGCTCCAGGATCTGATGCGACGCAACCGGCTGCCCGGCGCAATCGTGCTCCGCCTCGCCGACGAGGTCCGGGCCCAGGCCACCGGGGAGGTGCTCGCGTCGCGGCCTCACATCCCACCCTTCGAGACCGTGGCCCGCGCCTTCGCCGACCGGGTCCGCGAGCTGCGTGGCGCTATCCCGCTAGCCTGGCCCACCGAGGTCGAGCCCCTCGACTACGTCTCGCTCGTCGACCAAGAGCACCTGGCGCGGCGCGACAAGAAGCGCAGCGCCGCCCGCCGCTAGCTCGCGCCTCGTCGCCTCCCCGTCCCGCCGTCCCGCCCCGCGTCACCCCGTCCGAGCGAGGTACGTCGAGCACTCCGCACCACGCACCGGCTCCCCAAAAACTACAGCCCCGCGCCCGACGGGTTGTCGGTGCACTCGAAGAGGCTCGAGCCGGTCGCCGGGTAGCGGTACAGACCGGCGAAGCACATCTCGGCGTCGGAGCTGTCGCCGAACGTGATGGTGCGGCCGGTGTTGTTCACGTAGGTGCACTCGACCTTGACCTGGTCACCACCGACGAGGTGGAACTGGGGGGTCTGCTCGAAGAAGTTCTGCTCGCCGAAGGAGAAGGGCAGATCGTGAAGCACCGACGGCGAGCCGTTCTGCGTGATGGTAACCTTCTGATGCACGGCGGCCTTGTGCATGTGCGGCCACAGCGCGAACAGCTGATAGTCACGACCGGCCGGGACCGTGCAGCCGCCGGTGACGACCTGCTCGATGTTGGGGCGATCGCCGCGGAGGCTGAACAAAAACTTCCCGGCGAAGACCATCTCGGCCAGCATCGGCGGCGCGGTCGGGACCTTCTTCACCAGCACGATCGACTCGCCGCTGATAGGCTCGTCGCTGGCGTTGTAGAGGTGCAGGTTGAGGTGGATCTGCTCGCCCGCCGAGATCTTGACGCCGACGCCGGCGGGTAAGTCGTAGTCGGCGGTGGTCACGCCCGAGGCGTAGAGCATCTTGAGGCCGAGGGTGCCGACGCCGCAGTCGTACTCGCCGTCGGGGCCCATCGTGCTGCTGGTGTTGGCGATCGACAGCACCGCGTGGTGCGAGCCGTTGGGCGACACCGACTTGAAGCCGGTGATGTAGACGTCCTCGGTCATCGTGATGCGGATGCACTTGTAGGTGTCGGTCTGGCCCGGGGCGAGCGACCAGGTGCGGCCGATCAGCGGCTGGTAGCCGGCTGGCAGCGGCGCATCGACGCTCGCGGCGTCGACGGACACGTCGTCGTCGTCGTCGCCGGTCCCACCGCCCCCGCCACCGCACGCCGACGCCAAGATCGCCAGGGGAATCAGGACCGAGCCGACACGGTAAAACGTCATGGACCGGCAGTGTACGCCAAACCGTGGAAGGTCGGTATCATCGGTCACGGTGGGCGTCGACCTGAAGAACGTGATCGTCTTCACCTTGGGAGGCGTGCGCCAAGCCGCCGAGCTGCGCTGGGTCCGCGAGGTCATCTCGCTCGGCTTCGTGACCGCGGTACCGACCGCGCCGGCCGGCATCGTCGGCGCCTTCAACCTGCGCGGCCACCTGGTGCCGGTGCTCGACATCGCCGCCCTCGCCGAGGGCGCCGGCGGGCCGATGCCGCGCCAGGGTGACGGCGCGCTGCTCGTCGAGATCGACGGCATCACCGCGGCCTTGCGCGTCGACAAGGTCGAGGAGGTCGCGACCCTCATCACCGGCGGCGACGGCCAGGTCGTCGACGCTCGGGGCCGGGTGCTGGCGCTCATCGACCCGGCGGCGCTGGTGCGGCGCGCGGTCGCCGACTCCCACGCGGTGCGTGGTGCCGACGAGGCCCTCGACCCGGCCCCCCGTGATCCCACGACCGGCGTGCGACCGCCCCCGCCCTTCGACGCGGACACCACCCATGGCTAGCCGCGATCTCCTGGCCGACTTCGAACCCGACGAGTTGGTGATGTTGCGCCAGCTGTTCCGCGACGAGGCCCACGAGGCCTTCGAGACGGTCACCCGCAGCGCCCAGGCCGATGGCGGCGACGCCGTGCTCGAGATGATGCGGGTGACCCACACGATCAAGGGCGCGGCCGGCACGGTCGGGCTGGTCGATGTCGTCGATCTCACCCACCGGCTCGAAGGTGCGTTGGCCCTGGTCCGCAACGGCCAGCGGCCGTGGACCGCGGCGTTCGGCGAGGCGGTCATCGAGATCGTCGACGGGCTGCGCGCCCACATCGACGCCTCGGCCGATGTGGTCCACGCCGCCGCGCTGGCGACCCGGGTCCGCGAGCTGCTCGAGCCGTGGATCGACGTGCCGCGCACCCGGCGCGCCAGCGCGGGCTCGACCACGACGCCGTCCAGCTCGTTTCCGGTCCACGCCGCCTCCGACGACGAGTCGGGGCCGCGGATCCTCGGCATGGCCGGCTCGGTCCACGACAGCGACGGCACCGTGCAAGAGGATCACGACGGCGCGGCCAGCGCGAGCACGTCGATCGACGCCTCGCTCGGCTACGACGCCCGCACCCTGCTTCGGGTCGAGCCCGAGCGCATCGACGAGCTGATGTCGGCGGCCGGCGAGCTCCTGTTTGACCGCAACCGGATCGAGCGCCGGGTCCAGCTCCTGCGCACGCTGACCCGCGACCTGGGTCGGGTTCGCCAGGATCTTCGCGACGATCTGGGCGGGGTGCGCCTGGCCGCCGACGACGCGGCCCGCAGCTCCCTCGACGAGCGGCTGCGCGGCGTCGAGGGCCAGATCGCGTCGCTCACCACGCAGCTCGCGCAGACCAGCGCCGCCCTCCTCGACGAGACCGAGGCGATGCGGCGAACCCTCGGCGATCTGCAGCGCGGCCTGACCCGGGTCCGCATGCAGACCGCGCGCGCGCTGTTCGCGCAGCTGGCCCGAGCGGTGCGCGCCGCGGCCCGCGCGACCGGCGCCAAGGTCGAGCTGCGAACCCACGGCGAGGACACCGAGTTCGACAAGGCGGTCGCCGAGAAGATCACCGACCCGCTGATCCAGATCCTGCGCAACGCGGTGGTGCACGGCATCGAGCCGTCGGGCGAGCGCGTGCTGCGCGGCAAGTCGGCGATCGGCATCATCCAGATCTCGGCCCGCTCGGAGGGCAACCTGGTCGTCCTCGAGGTCGCCGACGATGGCCGCGGCGTCGACGTGAAGAAGCTGCGCGAGCGCCTGGTCGAGCACGGCCGGTGGACCGCGGCCCGCGCCGAGCTGGCGTCGGACGACGGGGTGCTCGCGGCGCTGTTTGACCCCGGGGTGTCGTCGCGCGACGAGGCCGACGAGCTGGCCGGCCGCGGCGTCGGGCTCGACCTGGTGCGCGAGACCATCGCGCGCCTGGGCGGCGAGATCCGCATGACCTCGACGCCGGGCCGCGGCACCACGTTCACGTTGCGGCTGCCGGTGTCGACCGCGGTGACCCACGCCATGCTGTTCAAGGTCCACGGCCAGGTCTATGCGTTACCCAACGCCCAGGTCATCGACGTCGTCAACGTCGAGGCCGCGGCGACGTCGTGGGTCATCGGCGCCGACCGGGTGCCGGTCATCCACCTCGAGCAGCTGCTCCACACCGGCACGGTCGTCGACGATCCGTCGGCGCGGCGGCCCGCGGTGCTCTTGGCCTACGCCGACAAGCGGCTGGTCTGCACCGTCGACAAGGTGGTGGGCCCGCGCGAGATCGTCGTCAAGCAGCTGGGCCCGCTGCTGGCGCCGTTGCCGCTGTACGCGGGCGCGACCATCAGCGGCTCGGGCAAGGTCCAGCTCATCCTCGATCCGGCCGCGCTGGTCCGCATGGCGTATCCCGGCCACGCGCTCACCACTACCGCGCCCAGCGAGCCGACCCGAGCCAGCCTGTCGGGCCGCGCCCTGGTCGTCGACGACTCGCGCGCGATCCGCGAGGCCCTCACGTCGATGCTGGCCCGCGAGGGTTGGATCGTCGACGTCGCCGAGGATGGCGCGCGGGCCTGGCAGCTCGCCCAGGAGCTGCACTACGATCTGGTCGTGACCGATCTCGAGATGCCGCGCATGGGCGGGCTCGAGCTCATCGGCAAGCTGCGCGGTGATCGCCGCACCGTCGACACCACGGTGCTGATCGTGTCGTCGCGCATCAGCCCCGACACCCGGCGTCGGGCCAAGGAGCTGACGGTGCGCGGCGTGATCTCCAAGCCGGTGACCCGCCGCAAGCTGCTCGAGGTGCTGTACGCCGACGCCCCGTTGAAGTGACGGTCGGGCCTGCGGGTTGCCCGGTTCACGAGGTCGGTGGCCGCGTGCTCGGCCGCTCGTGCACGGCAACAACGTCAGCGCGGTCGCCCGCGCCGCCGGGGTCGATCGCGTCCACCTGCACCGGCTGCTCAAGACCGCCGGCTTGCGCTGACCGACGACCGGCGCGGCTACTTCGCCTTCTTGCCGCCCGGCTTGTGGTGCGACACGCCGAGCATGGGGCGGCCCGACTTGGTCACCTTCGCCGCACCCTTGGCTGGCTTGGCTCGCGGGTTGGCGGCCGCGACGACGCGACCGGTGCGGGCGCGCCGCTGCAGGTCGACGCGAGGCGTGTGGGGCAGCTCCTCGCGAGCGGCCGGCGCCGGCGGACGGGCTGGGCGGGCCGGACCGGCGTCACGGGCGGCACCAGCGTCGCGGGTGGGCCGCGGCTCGAGGGTCGGCGCGTTGACGAGCTTGAGCTCGAGGCGGCGCCGCGGCACCGACACGTTCACCAGCTCGACCTCGACGGTGTCGCCCATCGCCAGCGTGAAGCCCGAGCGGCGAGCCCGCAGCCGCAGGTGGGCCTCGTCGTAGCTGACGTCGGTGCCCAGCGTGTCGATGCGGATGAGCCCCTCGACGAAGGGCTGCTCGATCTCGACGAAGGCGCCGAAGCTGGTCACCGCCGACACCGTGCCGGTGAACTTCTCGCCGATCTGATCGCGCATCAGGTACGCGCGGTACATCGCGACCGCCTCGCGCTCGGCCTCCATCGCGCGCCGCTCGTGCGCGCTGGCGCCCGCGGCCAGCTCGGCGAGCTGCTCGGTCTTGGGCGGCGGCTCGCGGTACGCGCCACCCGACGGCAGGCCGTCGCGGTGCAAGTAGTGCTTGAGCAACCGGTGCACGATCAGATCGGGATAGCGGCGGATCGGCGACGTGAAGTGCAGGTACTCGCCGGAGGCCAGGCCGAAGTGTCCGCCCGGGACGGTGTCCCACACCGCCTGCTTGAGCGAGCGCAGCACCAGGAACGACAGCGAGCGCGCCGCCGAGGTCTGCATGACCTGGTCGAGCACCTCCTTCATGCCGAGCGGCGTGAGCGCGCGGTCGACGTCGACCTCGATGCCGAGACCGCCGAGGATGTCGGCCAGCTCCTCGACCCGGGTGCGCTTGGGCGGCGCGTGGACGCGCCAGACCGTGGTGAGCCCGCGGAGGCGGAAGAACCGCCCCACCGACTCGTTGGCCGCGATCATGAATTCCTCGACGAGCTGGTAGGCGCCCTTCACGTCGGGGTCGCCCTTGCTCTTGACGACGTCGCGGACCAGCCGCGGGTCATCGGCGTCGAGGATGACCTTGGCCTCGGGCAGATCGAGATCGAGGGTGCCGCGGGCGCGGCGCTGGGCCCGCAGCAGCTGCGCGAGATCGTGGAGCCGCTGCAGCTCGCCGAGCCACGGGCGATACGCCTCGCGGCGACCGCGGAAGTCACCGCGCAGCGCCGCCGCCACGCCGGGATAGTCGAAGCGGGCCTGCGAGCGGATGACCGCCGCCGCGTAGGTCTCATTGACCAGCTTGGCGTCGCGGTCGTAGTCGAGCCGCACCACCATCGCGCAGCGATCGACGTCGGGGTTGAGCGAGCAGATGCCGCTCGACAGCTGTAGCGGCAGCATCGAGATCACGCGATCGGGCAGGTACACCGAGACCCCGCGCACCGTCGACTCGCGATCGAGCGCGTCGTCCCACCGCACGTAGTGCGAGACGTCGGCGACCGCGACCCAGACCCGGGTGCCGCCCTGGGGACCGTCCTCGATGCACAGCGCGTCGTCGAAGTCGCGCGCGGTCTCGGGGTCGATCGTGCAGAAGCGACGGCCCCGCAGATCGATGCGATCGGCGAGGTCGATCGCGCGCACGTCTTGCGGCGTCGACTCGGCCTGGGCCAGCGCGGCCGGCGGGAACTCCAGCGGCAGCGCGGCCACCGCGAGGATCTTCTCGATCTCGGTGCGCGGGTCGTCGGGATCGCCGAGGACCTTCAGCACGCGCGCGGCGATCGTGCCGTCGGTCGCGCTGGGATAGCGCGTGATCTCGACGACGACCGCCTGGCCGGCGGCGGCCGACGAGCCGCCCTCGAGCTCGACCTGGCCGAAGTCGGCGGCGATGCGGGGATCGTCGGGCTCGAGGATCATGCCGCGTCCGCTCCTGCGCAGGATGCCGGTGAGGCGGGCCCGACCGCGGGCCAGCACCTCCTCGACGCGACCCTCGGTGCCCTTCACGCCGACCCAGGTGGTGAGTCGCACCTGATCGCCGTCGAGGGAGCCGCCGCGATACTTGGCGGGCACGAAGGCGTCGGCGCGGCCGTCGCCGAGCGCGACGAAGCCGTAGCCGGCCGGGTGGACGGTGATGCGGCCGATCGCGGCCGGCTCGTCGGTGGCGTCGGTGCGCGACGACGGCGTCGGTGCGGCGCTCGCGGCCGGGGGCGTCGCGAAGCGCGACGAGGTCACCGGCGCACGGGCCGGGGCGGTCGCCCGCGCGGCGGGTGCCGGGGGCTGGTTGGCTCGGGCCGGGCGCGACGAGGGCGCGCGGCGGGTTCGCGGCGGCGCCTCGACGGCCGGCGCGCGTGGGACCTTCTTTTCAGCGGTGCGGCCGTGGGCAGCGAGCGCAAAGCCGCCGCCGGGCAGGATGCGCACCACGCCCTGCTCGACCAGCTCACCGAGGAGCTTGCGGAGCCGGGCGTAGTCGCCCTTGCGCACGCCGATGTCGTCGGCGAGCGCGGTGAGCTTGATGCCACGGGTCACCGCGTGGCGGAGCCCGTCGAGAATATCGTCACGTTCAACAGTCATGGTTTCGTTGCCTTGGGCCGCGAAGTTGGCGGCCGGCTACGAGCAGCGACGGTCAGCGCAGTGCGCGCAAGATCCCGTCGTCGCCCGTGAGGTACAGGGTGCCGTCGCTCGCGACGGTGGGCGTGGCGTCGGCATCGCCGCCGACCGGATACGCCCAGAGGAGCACGCCATCGGGATCGACAGCGTAGAGATGATCGTCCTGGGAGCCGGCCAGGACGATGCCATTGGCGGTCACCAACGGCGCGCCATGCAGCTTGTCGGCGGTGGCGAGACGCCAGCGCACCGAGCCGTCGGGCGCGAGCGCGTACAGGTTGTTGTCGTAGCTGCCCAGGTAGATCGTGCCGTCGGGCGCGAGCGCGACCGCGCTGCGCACGTCGCCGCCGACCAGGGTCTTCCACGCGATCGTGCCGTCGGCGCGGATCGCATAGAGCGCGTCGTCGTCCCCGCCGATGTAGACGGTGCCGTCATCGGCGATGACCGGCGCGGCGTCGAGATCGCCGCCGGTGCGGACCTCCCAGCGCTTGCTGCCGTCGGGCGCCAGCGCGTAGAGCGCGTTGTCCTGGCTGCCCGCGTAGATGGTGCCATCGGGCGCGATGGCGGGCGCGCTCGCCACGTGCTCGGCGGTCGCGAAGCGCCAGCGCAGCGTGCCGTCGGACCACACCGCGTGGATGCCGTCGCCGCCCAGGTAGATCGTGCCATCGTCGCCGATCGTCGGGCCGCCGTCGGCGTCGCAGCGCGAGCTCTCGGGGCCGAAGCCCTTGGGGTCGCACAGCCCCAGGCGCAGCTTCCAGCGCGTGGTGCCGGTGGCGCCGTCGACCGCGTACAGGTAGTCGTCGTCAGAGCCGACGTAGATGGTGCCGTCCTCGGCGACCGCGGGCGTGCTCCACGAGCGGTCGCCCATCACGAGCTTCCACTTGATGGCACCCGACGGCGTGATCGCGGTGAGCGCGCCATCGTGAGCCGCGACGTAGATCGTCCCGTCGGGGCCGACCGTGGGCGCGCCGGTCACCGGAGCCCCCAGCTCGACGCGCCAGGCTTCCTTGGGCGACTTGCGGGGCGCCGGGCCCGCGGCGCGACCGAGGTGGCGCGCACCGCCGCCCAGCATCGCGAAGGGCTTGGGGCCGGTCGCCCGGTGGCCAGCTTGGACCGCGCTGCTCTCGCCGGGCGCGTCCGCGCGCTCGGTTCCACTCCGGGTGCGATCGACGCAGGTGCCAGCGCTGCAGACCCGCGCGCCCTTGCAGTCGGAGTCCTTGCCGCACGGGCCCGCCGCCACGGTGGCACCCGAGCACGCGGCGGCGAGCACCAACACCAGCGCAGCTCCTCGTCCGACCGTCACGGGCGCGCGCTCAGGCTTTGGCCAGATCGTTCGAGAAGCGCTCGGACAGCTTCTCGAAGTAGCGCCGCGTCTCCTCGAGGATCGACGGATCTTGATCGGGGTACATGCGGATGCCATGAGAGCCGTGGGGGTCGGTGGTGACCTGCCCAACCGGCAGCCCACCGACGATACCGGTGCGCTCGTGATAGAGCAGCGCCAGCACCTCGGAGTGGTTCTCGGGAACCAGAAACGTGCGTCGGCCCAGCTCGGGTCGGCCGTCCTTGAAACCTTCGATCAACTTCGCCATGGCGCTGGCCCGCGGGTGCGGACACGCTCGCTAGTGTATCCGTGCCGGGCGGGGTGTCAAAAGGGATATGTCCGGCGCTTTCCACGGCCGCGGGCGAATGCGATCGTCGGACGGTGACAAGCACGGTGGAGTTCTGGTTCGACTTCTCGTGCCCGTATGCGTACCTGGCGTCGCGCGCGATCGAGGACGTCTGCGCCCGCGGCGGCGCGCAGCTGGTGCTGGCGCCGATGCTCCTCGGTGGCGTCTTCCGCGCGATCGGCGCCGGCGCCGGCCCCATGCCGACCTTGTCGCCGGCCAAGGCGCTGTCGAACACCCGCGACATGCAGCGCTGGGCCGAGCGGCGCGGCGTGCCCTTGCAGATCCCGGCCGCCCATCCGATGCGCACCGTGCGCGCGCTCCGCACCTTGCTCGGCCTGCCGGAGGCGAGCTGGCCCATCGCCATGCACGCCCTCTACGCGGCCTACTGGCAGCGCGGCGAGGATGTCACCGACGACGCGATCATCGCCGGGACGCTGCGACGGGCCGGCCTCGCCGATGACGTGATCGCGTCCGCGCTGGCCGGAGCCGACGATCGCAAGGACGAGCTGCGCGCGCGCACCGACACCGCGGTCGCGCGCGGCGTGTTCGGCGCGCCGGCCCTGGTGGTCGTGCGCGACGACGCCCCGGCGATCTTGCTGTGGGGCCAGGACCGGCTGGACTGGCTCGAGGCGGTGCTGGCGGGCTGGGATCCCGACGCGGGCGCGCCGCCCGCGCGCGACGGGGCGGTCGGCGTGGCCTTGGCGTCGCCGCCCACGCTCGACTTCTGGTTCGACTACGCGTCGCCCTTCGCGTACCTGGCCGCCACCCAGCTCGAGGCGATCGCCGCGGCGGCCGGCGCGATCGTGCGCTACCGGCCGATGCTCCTCGGTGCGCTGTTCCGCGAGCTGGGCACCCCCGACGTGCCGCTGTTGCAGATGCCCGAGCCCAAGCGCCGCTACGTCGCCGGCGAGCTCGACCGCTGGGCCCGCTGGTACGGCGTCGACTTCGCGTTCACGTCACGGTTTCCGATGCGCACCGTGAGCGCGCTGCGCCTCACGATGCTGGCCGGCGAGCGCGCGCCAGCGCTGGTCGCGCGCCTGTTCCGCGCGCTGTGGGTCGAAGATCGCGACCTGGCCAGCGATGACGAGCTGCGGGCCCAGGCCGCCGCCGTCGGCGTCGACCCCGGGCTGGTCGATCGCCTGAGCGAGCCGGCGGTCAAGCAGGCGTTGATCGACAGCACCGCGACCGCGCGCGCGGCCGGCGTGTTCGGCGCCCCCACCATGATCGTCGACGAGCGCTTCCTGTTTTGGGGCCAGGACCGCCTGGACCTGGTCGCGGCCGCGCTGCGCGGCTGGTGTCCGGAGGCCGGTTGATTCTCGCACTGATCGCGACGGCGGCCTGCGTGATCGCGGTCGCCCGGCTGGTCGGGGCCGAGCGCGCCGGCTTGGCGCCGGGTCGCTTCCTGTGGAAGCCGCTGGCGTCGGCGGCGTTCATCGCGGTGCCGCTGCTGGGCGGGGCGCTGGGCGAGCGCACCGTCGACGATCCGGTCGCGCGATGGATCATCGCCGGGCTCTGTCTGGGCGCCCTCGGTGACGTCGCGCTCATGTTCGACGGCAAGCGCGGCTTCCTGGGCGGCCTGGCCGCGTTCCTGTTCGGTCACGTCGCCTACGTCGTCGCGTTCGCGCAGCTGATCGCGGTCGGCCACTGGACCGGCGGCGCCATGACCGTCGTCGTGATCGCCGTCGTCGCCGCGGCCGCGCTGGTGCTGCGCTGGCTGTGGCCCCACCTGGCGTCCCTGCGCGGGCCGGTCCTGGCGTACATCGCCGTCATCAGCGCCATGCTGATCGGCGGGCTCGCCCAGTCCCTGCGCGGCGACGCCGCCACGCTCGACGCCACCGCTCGCGGGCTGCTCACCGCCGGTGCCACGCTCTTCTACCTCTCCGACCTCGCGGTCGCGCGCGAGAAGTTCGTCGCCCGCGACCCGCGCAACCGCACCCTCGGCCTCCCCGTCTACTACGCCGCTCAGCTCCTCTTCGCGTGGAGCATCATCCCGTAGGACTGTTGGGAACCCTCGTCGGGCGCGATCTCACCCTGGCGCCCCTCGAGGAGGGGCACGCCTCACGCCGGCGAACCTAGCGATCTCGTCGGTGAACTGCGGATCGCGTCCCAGCTGGAACTGCGGCGACTCATCGGGCCGTAGCCCCGGGCTGGCAGTTCGATTCGGGTGCTACTTGCGGGCGTTGGAGCCCTTGGCCTTGCGGCGCTTGCGGTTGCGACCGAGACCACGCTTGTGGGCCGCGTTCTTCTTCGCCTTGATCTTGCGGCCACGCAGGGCGCGCTCGACCTTGTACTTGGGGCGATTCTTGAGCTTCTTCTTGGAGCGACCAGCAGCCACGGTAACCTCGTTAGGCGTTCGAGAAACGGGAGGCGGAGTCTAGTCAAGTCGCGGCTAGGGTCAAGCCCGTAACCCACCGAGTGGATGGCGCGTATAGGATGCGGCCGAGCGGATGACGGCGGCCGATCTCATGGCCCGGTATTGCGATGGAGATGCCGAGGCGTTTCGCGCCTTGTACGCCGAGGTGGCGCCACGCCTGCTCGGCTACCTGATCGGCATGGCGCGCAGCCGGCCGCTCGCCGAAGATCTGGTGCAGCAGACGTTCCTGAAGGTCCACCGGGCCCGCGCCGCCTACATCCGCGGGGCCGACCCGGTGCCGTGGATCTACGCGATCGCGCACCGCACCTTCCTCGACGAGCTGCGCCGCGGCAAGCGCGCCGCCGCCACCCCCACCGACGACGGCGAGCTGCCCGAGCAGACCGCGGTGCTCAGCGGCGAGTCGGCGGTGGTCGACGCCGAGCGCCCGGTCGTCGACCGCGAGCGGACCCGGGCCGCGCTCGACGCGCTGGCCACCTTGCCGACATCCCAGCGCGAGGCGGTCGTGCTCACCAAGCTCGACGGCAAGTCGATCATCGAGGCCGCCGAGATCGCCGGCACCACGCCGGGCGCGATGAAGGTGCGAGCCCATCGCGGTTACCTCGCGCTGCGCAAGCTCCTGGGGGCCAGGTCATGACCGAGCCGCTCGACGGGATCGACCTGGCGCCGCCGCCGCCGCCGCCGCTGAGCGCGGCCCTCGAGGCTGAGCTTCGGGGCTTGCGCCCGGCGCCGCCCCGCAAGCCCTGGCAGCAGCTGGGCGTGGTGATCGCGGCGTCGATCGGCTGGGCCTTCGCGCTCGCCGGCCTCCTCCACGTCCGGAGCGATCTCGTCGATCTGCCCCGCACCTGGCTGGTGGTGTACCTGGCGGCGTGGCTGATCGGCTTCGTGGCGCCGCTGGTGGTGCTGGTGGTTCCTCGCCGGGGCAGCATGATGACGCGCTGGCGCGTCGCGGCGCTGCTGGGCGGCCTCGCGGCGATCGGGTTCGTCGTCGGCGGCCTCACCCTGGCCCGCAGCGCGCCGACCAGCACCCACTACGGGCTCGGCTATCGCCACCTGTGCCTGCCGTCGGGGCTGGCGGCGGCGCTGGTGCCGGTGCTGCTCGCGGTGCTCGCGCTGCGCGGCGCGATCCCGCAGGCGCCGCGCCTGGCTGCCGCGGGCCTGGGCGCCGCGGCCGGCTGCATCGGCGGGTTCATGCTGCACCTGCACTGCGCGGTCGCCGACGGGGTGCACGTCGGCGTCGTCCACGGCGGCGTGGTGGTGATCGCGGCGGGCCTGTGCGCGCTGTTCACCCCGCGTTGGCTGGCCGCGCGCTGACCCGCCGTCGACGGCGCAGCCCCGCCGCGACCAGCCACGCCAACACCCCGCCGCCGCCGGGACCGCCGGTGCGGCAACCGCAGCCGCCATCGTCGGGCTTGCACAGCGAGCGGTCGCCGGCCGCGCCGCACTGGTAGCCGACCGGACACGCGTAGGCCGGGCCGCACGCGACGCTGCAGGTGCCCAGCGCGCGATCGCAGGGCCCGCTCGCGCAAGCGGGCTCGCCATCGCAGGGATCGCCCAGCGCGCCGCGGAGCGGACAGTCGAGATCGGCGCCGCCGCAGCCGCCGGCGCAGTTGCCGTCGAGCCCACAGGCGTCGCAATCGGGATCGATGGAGGCGCAGCCGGCCCCACACGCGCCGTCGAGGGCGCAGGGCCCGTCCCAGGCCGCGACCACCGCGGCGAGATACCCTCGCTCGCGATCGAGGCGGGTCCATCGGGTCGCGCCGGCGCAGGCCGGGTCGCCGCTGCTCACGACCGCGACCAGCGCCCCGTCACCGTCGAGGCCGGGCCCGCCCGAGTCACCAGCGCAGGTGAACACCGGCCCGGTCGCGACGCTGGTGAGGGTGGTGTCGTCGACGGTCGCGATCGCGATCGAGCCGCTCCGCTTCACGCCGGCCGACGACGGCGCGTCGGCCGCGGTGCGCCCAAAGCCGACCACGCGCAGCGCCGTCAGCCCCTCGGGCCCGCCGGCGCGCACCACCACCGGCGCGACCGCCGCCGCCCGCGCCAGCCGCACGAACGCCAGATCCGGCCCGTCGCCCGACCCGCGGTAGCCGCGGTGGGCGTGGGTCGCGACGATCGCGATGGTGTCGTCCCAGGGCGCGCGGGCACCAACCTCGACGACGGTCGGCGCGTCGTCGAGGCAGTGGGCCGCGGTCAGGACGACGCGCGGCGCGATCAGCGTGCCAGTGCATGGACCGACCCGCACGGCCGCCGCCACCCCCACCTCGTCCGCGCCGCCGACCAGCGGCTGCTCGCGGCTCGCGACCGGCGCCGCGCAGGCAGCCAGCGCGAGCGCGACCGCGACCGCCGCGGGCCCCCAGGTCACCGCTCAAGCCTTCGCGACGATCAGGCCGGCCGCGACCAGCTCCTCACCGACCAGGATCGTGCCCTTGGCGGCGCCCATCTTGGTGTTGTGCGAGACCAGCACGTACTTCCAGCCGTTGGCCGTCGAGGCGTCGGCGCGCAGGCGGCCGACCGTGGTGGTCATGCCGTCGTTGAGATCGCGATCGAGCCGCGGCTGCGGGCGGAACGGATCTTCGTGGACGTGGATGAGCGCGGGCGGCGCCGACGGCAACGCCGGCTTGCGCAGGTCGGCGCCCAGGGCCCGCCAGGCCGCCGTGATCTCCTCGACGGTGGTCGCGCGCGCCAGCTCGACGTGGACCGCCTCGGTGTGACCCTCGAGCACCGCGACGCGGGTACAGGTCGACGACACCGCGAACGGCGCTGGCGTGATCGCCCCGTTGGCGTAGGTGCCGAGGATCTTCTTGGTCTCCTTTTGGACCTTCTCTTCCTCGTTCGGGATGTACGGGATGAGGTTGTCGACGATGTCGAGGGCGATGACGCCGGGCGAGCGACCGGCGCCCGACACCGACTGCATCGACACCATGTGGACCCGGGCCACGCCGAAGGCGCGGTGGAGCGGCGCCAGCGTGTACGCCAGCCCGACCGTGGTGCAGTTGGGATTGGGCGCGATGAAGCCCTTCCAGCCCCGCTTGGCGCCTTGGGCGCGCAGCATCTCGGCGTGCTCGCCGTTGATGCCGGGTAGCAGCAGCGGCACATCGTCCTCGTAGCGGAACGCCGACGCCGTCGACAGCACCGGCACGTGCATCGCGTACTTGGGCTCGAGCTCCTTGGCCGGGCCGGACTCGACCGCGGTGAACACCAGATCGACCTTGCTGGCGTCGAGCTGCGCGGCGTCTTGCACCATCATCGCGGCGTGGCGCGGGTCGGGCGAGCCAGCGGCGTACCAGTTGATCTTGCCCGAGGCGTCGCGGATGGCGTCGCGGTAGGCCTTGCCGGCCGAGCGGGGCGACGCGGCGAGCGCGACGATCTCGAAGAACGGGTGATGCGCGAGCGCGGCCAAGAACTGCTGGCCGGCGAGGCCGGTGGCGCCGACGACGGCGACCTTGACGGTGCGAACAGACATGCTTTCGATCCTTCGTTTCTCGACGAGGGCGGCAGGGGAGCATGCACGTGCAGGACGGTCAAGCCCGATCCAGATCGGGTCCGGATATGCCGAGGATGGCGCTTGCACGCCTCCCCACCTCGGGGGAACCTGCGAGCTATGGCCGGGCCGGACGTGGACGTGAGCAGGCGGCGGCGGGCGCGCCTCGCGGTGGGGACCTTGGCACCTCTGGATCTCGGGGGGCGCGACCGTCAAACCCTCGCGCTCGTCGAGGACAGGCCCGACGGGGTCGACGGGGCCGAGGGCGAGCTCGACGATCACGGCGCGGCGCTCGAGGCCCACCTGCTCGAGGTCGGCATCCGGCGCTTCGGCATCGGCGCGTTCCGCCCGGGCCAGGCGCTGACGATCCGCAACGTCATGGCCGGCATCGACACCCTGGCGATCATGCCGACCGGCGCTGGCAAGTCGCTGTGCTACCAGCTGCCCGCGCTCGAGCTGTCCGGCGTCACGCTGGTGGTGTCGCCGCTCATCGCGCTGATGAAAGACCAGCACGACAAGCTCGAGCACCTCGACATCGACGTGGTGCGGCTCGACTCCACGGTCACGCCGCGCGACGAGGCCGCAGCGCTGGCGCGCCTGGCCCAGCCCAAGCCGTGCATCGCCTACGTCACGCCCGAGCGCCTCACCGACGCGCGGTTCCGCGCGCGCCTGGCCGAGGTGCAGGTGTCGCTGTTCGTCGTCGACGAGGCCCACTGCATCTCGCAGTGGGGTCACGATTTTCGCCCGGCCTACCTCGGCCTCGGCGACGCGGTGCGCGCGCTGGGGCGCCCGCCGGTGCTGGCGCTGACCGCGACCGCGCCGGCCAAGGTCAAAGACGACATCCTCGCCCAACTCGGCATCGCCGACGCCGCGGTGGTCGACATCGGCCTGCAGCGCCCCAACCTGCGCTACTACGTGCTCAAGGCGGCGAGCGAGCGCAAGAAGCAGGCGATCCTGCTGCGGCTCCTCGAGCGCCATCCCGGCTGCGGCATCATCTACGCCGCGACGGTGCGCGCCGTCGACGCCCTCGCCGACGATCTGATCGCCCACGGCATCCCGTGCGGGCGCTACCACGGTCGCATGCGCGCCAAGGATCGCGACCGCGTCCAGACCGCGTTCATGGAGCACAGCGAGCCGCGCATCATGATCGCGACCAACGCCTTCGGGCTCGGCGTCGACAAGCCCGACATCCGCTTCGTCATCCACTACAACTTCCCCGGCTCCCTCGAGAGCTACTATCAGGAGGCCGGGCGCGCCGGCCGCGACGGCCAGCCCGCGCACTGCATCCTGCTCTACCAGCCCGAGGACAAACGCATCCAGAGCTTCTTCCTCGGTGGACGGTATCCGACGCCGGAGCAGACCCGGGCGGTGGCCGACGCGCTAATCGCGGCGCACCGCACCGCCGCCCGCGAGGCCGACGACCAGACCGTGACCGTGCCGCTCAAGACGATCGCGCTGCACGCCCAAGCCCCGGCCAAGAAGGCGCGCGTGGTGCTCGCGTTCCTCAAGGAGATCGACTTCGCGACCGAGACGCCGGGCCAGCGCTTCGCGCCCCACAGCGACGCGCCGCCGAGCCTCGCGGAGCTGGCTCGTGCCACCCGCCGCTACGAGCAGAAGCGAGCCCAAGATCGCGCGCGGCTCCAGGCGATCGTGCGCTACACCCAATCGCACCTGTGCCGGGCCCGGCTGTTGGTGACGTACTTCGGCTACCTCGACGGCGAGTCGTGCGGCGCGTGCGACAACTGCCAGCGCGCCAGCGCGGCCGCCAGCGGCAGCCCGCAACCGCCACCGGCCCGCATCGCCGCGGTCGCCGCGGTCCTCGCCGCTCGGCGCGCGGCGGTGTCGGGCGGCGCGGTCCAGACCACCGAGGCCGACGAGTCGCTGGCGCGTCGCCGCACCCAGCGCGGTCGGGCCCTCAAGATCGAGCGCGCGCGCCTCAACAGCGATCCGCTCGGCAAGGGCGACCTGGTCCGCCACGCCACCTGGGGCGACGGTGAGGTGGTCCGGCTCGTCGGCGGCTCGGCGCTGACGTTCTTTCCGAGCCACGGCGAGAAGCTGCTGAAGACCAGTTTCCTCGCGCGGGTCTGAATTTTCTGGAGGGGCTTTCGCAAGCCCATCCCCCGATTTTCTGGAGGGGCTTTCGCAAGCCCCTCCCCCGATTTTCTGGAGGGGCTTTCGCAAGCCCCTCCCCCGACGGGGTCACGCCCCCGTCGGGGCCCCCTCCCGAGAACGGCCCTCCGGGCCTGCGGGCAAAGAGCCCGCGTTCAATCGCCGCGCTGGCGCGAGACTTCGTAGAGGGCGACCCCGGCGGCGACCGAGGCGTTGAGCGAGCCGACGCCGGCGCCGAGCATGGGGATCTCGGCGTGGAGGTCGCAGGTGCGCGACACCAGCGTGCGCACGCCCTCGCCTTCGGCGCCGACGACGAGCGCGAGCGGGCCGGTCAGGTCGAGGGTCGCGATCGGCTTGGCGTTGTCGGCGCTGGCGACCGCGCAGGCCCACAGGCCCTGCTCCTTGAGTTGCTCGAGGGCGCGCACCAGGTTCTGCACGCGCGCGATCGCGATCAGCTCGGTGGCGCCAGCCGACGACTTGGTCGCCGTCGAGGTGACCTCGGTCGCGCGGTGCTCGGGAATGACGATGCCGCAGGCGCCAAACAGGTACGCCGAGCGGATGATCGCGCCCAGGTTGTGGGGGTCCTGCACCCCGTCGAGAACCACCACCAGCGGCGACGTGCCGGCCGGCGCGCGCCCGATCAGCGAGTCGAGCTCGGCGTAGGTGAACGCGCCGGTCACCGCGACCGCGCCCTGGTGGCGGGCGCCGACCGGGGCCAGGCGATCCAGCTCGCGCAGCGGCTTGAGCTCGACGTTGACCCCGGCCGCGCGCGCGACGTCGGCGAGGGTCGCCACCGGATCCTTGCCGCGAGCCTCGGCCCGCTCGCGAGCCAGGTACAGCACCGTGATCGCTTGCGGGCGCGCCGTCACCAGCTCGCGCACCGGCCCGACCCCGTAGACCAGGCGGTCGCTCACGACGCGGCTCCGATCAGCTCGGCGGCCAGCGCGGCGGCGACCGCGGCTGGCTCGGCGGCGTCGCGGATCGGTCGCCCGACGACGATCAGGTCGGCGCCGTTGCGCCGGGCCTCGCTCGCGGTCGCGACCCGACGCTGATCGCCGACGGCGTCGCCCGAGGCGCGGATGCCGGGGGTCACGATCAAGAAGCCCGGCGGCACCGCGGCCCGGATCGCGGCGGCCTCCTGGGCCGAGGCCACCACGCCGTGACAGCCGGCCGCGGCGGCCAGCGCGGCGCGGCGCAACACCAGCTCGGCGACCGGTCCGCGCGCGCCGATGTCGTCGAGATCGTCGTCGACCATCGAGGTCAGGACCGTCACCGCCAGCACCCGGGCGGCGGTGCCGGTGGTCGCCGACACCGCGGCGCCCAGCATGCGACGCCCGCCGCTGGCGTGGACGGTGATGAGCTCGGCGCCGAGCCGGGTGGCTTGCCGCATCGCGCGGGCCACGGTCTCGGGGATGTCGTGCAGCTTGAGATCGAGCATCACGCGATGCCCGCTGGCGCGCATCCAGGTCACGACGTCGGGCCCCGCCGCGATGAACAGCTCGAGGCCGATCTTCACCCAGCTCGCCGCGCCGCCGATCCGCCCGACCAGCGCGCGGGCCGCGGTCAGATCCGGAACGTCGAGGGCGACGATGAGCCGATTGCCAGGGTCAAACGACATGGCCGCCGACATAACACGCCGCGGGTCAGCGAAGCGATCGGACCGTCGCGCTGCCCCCGACGATCTCGACGGTGTAGACCAGCCCGTCGTCGGCGCGTCGATGCCCCGCGTCGAAGCTGACCAGCCCGGTCACGCCGTCGAGCTTGGCGCTGGCCAGGCGGCGCGCCAGCTCGCCGCGATCGCGCGCCCCGTCGGCGACCACCGCCGCGATCGCGCGCACCGCGTCGTAGGCATAGGCATCGACGGCGGTCGGCACCTTGCCGGTCGCCGCCAGATACGCGCGCTCGAAGCCCTGGCCCAGCTCGTCGAGCGCGCCCGGAAAGTAGCCGGGCGCCAAGAGCGCGCCCTCGCTGTAGCGGGCCGCCTCGCGCACGAAGCCGTCACCGGCGCCCTCGACCGTCGACAACAGCACCACCGGGCGGCCGCCCTGAGCCTTCTTGGTGCCGGCGGGACGGGCCAGGAAACCGGCCGCCGCCAAAGCCGGCGCCACCAGCTCGACGCGATCGGCGGTGTCGGGCACGAACACCGCCTGCCACGAGCCCGCCAGCTTCTTCACGATGCCGGCGAAGGACTTGGCGTCGGACGGGTACGTGATCTCGACGACCAGCGCGCCGCCTTGGGCCGCGACCTCGGCGCGGAACGCCGCCGCCACCGCCGCGCCGTAGCCGTTGTCGGGGCGCAGGATCGCGAAGCGCTTCACGCCGAGCCGGTTGGCGCGGCGGGCCAGCGCGCGGGCCCGGGCCTCGGCCGAGTGCATGACGTGAAAGACCCAGGCGCCGCCCGCGGTGCGCTCCTCGGCGCGCGCGTTGAGCGACATCAGCGGGACCCGCAGCTCGGCCGCCCGCGCGCTCGCCGCGTCGACCGAGGCGCCGTCGGCGGGCCCGACGATGCCCAGGACCTCGCCACCAGCCAGCGTGGTGACCGCGTCGGCGGCGGCTGAGCCCTCGGCGTCCTCGATCTGGATCGACGGGGCGCCCTCGCCCAGCGTGGCCACCGCGACGTGGAGCCCCCGCACGACCTGCTCGGCGATGCGGGCGTACTTCGCCGACTGCCCGACGATGGCGCCGAGCTTGCCGATCGCGGCGGGACCGATGGGCACCGCCTCGTCGGCGCCGCCCGGCAAGCCGAGCTGCTGGCGGGCCGCGATCGCGCGCTGGCGGGCCTGGGCCGCGCCGTCGGCATCCCCGGCGGCGGCGCGATCGCGCGCCACCCGATCGCCCAGGAGCGCAGTCGCGACGCTGCCACCACGTGCGGCGGCCCACGCGGCGGCGATCTGGTCGGCCCCGGCCGCGGTCACGATCTCGGCACCGCGCCCGAGCACGAACGCGCGCTCGGGCGGCGTCGCGACCGGGTAGAACGTGTCCATCCAGGGCAGCGCGGCCAGCGGCGACCCGCTGGCGAGATGGGCGTGGACCTGGGCGGCCAGCCAGTCGCCGCGCTCGCGGTCGTTGTCGATCGCCGCCTCGCCGCGGGCCAACAGCGGGATCGCGGTGTCGCCGTCGCCGAGGTAGCTGGTCGCCAAGCCCAGGTAGAGCTCGCCGCGGCTGCGCAGGCCGGGCTCGAGATCGGGGAGCGCGAGCAGCTTGGTGAGGCTCTCGACCGCGCTGGCCGCCGCGCCGGCCTGCTGGGCAGCGATGCCGGCGTACAGCAGCGCGAAGCGCTCGACCGGGTCGCCCTCGTAGGCCTCGGCGATCGCCTTGAATTCCTCGGTTTGCCCATTGCCTCCCGCCTGCAGCGCGTCGCGCGCGGCCAAGAACCGCTGGCGGGCCGTGGCATCGCCGGAGGTCGGCACGTCGGGGACCAGGGTGCGGCGGTGCTGCTTGGGACAGGCCGCGAGCAGCGCGGCCACGACGAGGATCGCGGCAGCGCGCACCAGGGACGACGACATGGCGGCACGATAGCCGCGGTGGGTGCGCGCCGCAAACCGAAGCATCGTGCGGCAACGCGCCGACGCGGCGGTTTGTTCGAGTAGAGTGCGCGCGTGTCACGCACCGAACGTCTCGAAACGCTCCTCGACGCCGCCAACGATCACCTCGACGAAGGTGACCTCGAGTCGGCGCGCGCCAAGCACGCGCTGGCCGCGCGGATCGATCGCCGCAACCCCGATGTCCTGTGCCTCGACGCCCAGCTCACCGCCCTCGAGGGCGACGTCGAGCGCGGCCTCGAGTTGGCCCAGCAGGCCCTCGAGATCGCGCCCGAGCACGTCCACGCGCTGCTCACCGTCGCCGATCTCGCGCTCGGCATCGATCCCGAGATGGCGGTCGAGCACGCCCGCAAGGCCGCCGACCTCGTCGAGGACGAGGGCGATCTGGTCGCCGCGATCCTGCTGCTCGCCGACGGCCTGTGCCAGACCGATCGCGCCGAAGAGGCCCGGGTGGTCCTGGGCGAGCTGTCGAGCTCGGCCATCGACGAGCCGGCGGTCATCCTCGACATCGCGGGGGCGCTGCTCAACGCCGAGGACCCGACCACCGCCGAGGTGTGGCTACGTCGCCTGGTGCCGACCGAGGACGAGTACACCGCTCACGCGTGGCACCTCATCGGCAGCGCGCGCGAGGCCAAGGGCGACAAGGCCGGCATGGTCGCGGCCTGGCGCGAAGTGCTGGGTCGCGATCGCGCGGCGCCCTGGGAGCCGGTGCTCACCGACGACGCGCTCGAGGAGATCGCCAGCGCCGCGCTCGAGGAGCTGCCCGAGGATGTCCGCGCTCGCCTCGCCAATGTCCCGATCCTCATCGAGGACCTGCCCTCGGATCACCTGATCGAGGACGGCTGGGACCCGCGCCTGCTCGGCCTCTTCGACGGGACGCCGCTGCCGGAGCAGTCGTCGGTCGGCGGCGCGCCCACCATCACCACCATCCACCTGTTCCGCAAGAACATCGAGCGTGCCGGCGACGGCGACCCCGAAGCCATCGCCGAGGAGGTCCGCATCACCGTCCTCCACGAGACCGCCCACTACTTCGGCCTCGACGACGACGACCTCGAGCGACTCGGCCTGGATTGAACTTCACGAGAGGGCTGTCGCCAGCCCTCTCCCCAGCGGGGCCAGGTCCCCGCCGGGTCCCCTCACCGAGACGTCCGGATCCCGGTCCCGTGCATCGCGCGCGAGATGCTAACCCGGGTCAGTCGGGGAGACAGATATTCAAGGGCGGCGGCAGGGGCGAGACGCTGCCCGCGGCGCACGTGAATCCTCCGAGGCAACACGCGCCAGCCACACATTGTGCGTCGGCGGTGCACGCGCCGCCTACGGGTGTGGTGCCACCCGTCGACGCGTCGATGGGCAGCGAGGCGTCGATGATACGGGCGTCGACCGGCAGCGAGGCATCGACGATGCGGGCGTCGATGGTGCCAGGCGGGGCGTCGATGACCTGAGCCGCGTCGATGCGGCGGGCGTCGACGTCATCGTCGTCGTCGTCCGAGGTGCCACCGGTGCCTTGGGCGCACGCCGTCAGCGCCAGCGACAGCGCCGCCACGATCCCGATCCCGAAGAGTTGCTTGATAGGTGCGGACATATGACGACTCCAGCGCAAGCTCCCGAAACCTGCGTCGCCATCGTATCCAAGCCGACTCCCGGCACAAGGACAATCCTCGGGACATCAGCTGTCCCGCGGTGATCCGCGGTCCCGGCCTGGTCCGGCCACGCTCATGATTGCGTCGACCGATGCGTATCATCTGGGTGGCGTTGATGACGGCGCTCGTCGGAAGCTGCACCTTCGAACGCCCCGCCGACGTCGGTGATCCCATCGACGCCGCGCTCGACTCGCCACCGCCCGAGTGCGAAGCGTCGACCCGCTCCTGCACCGGGGAGCGCTACACCGAGTGCGGCGCCGACGGCCGCTACGTCCGCTACGACGTGCCCAACGGCGCGCCTGACGGCTCGGCGACCACGCTCGTCATGCACGACTACGCCTGCCCGCTCGGCTGTCACGCCACCGAGCCGCGCTGTCTCGACGTCGCGCCTGGCAACGACCTGGCCGACGCGATGGACACCACCGCGGTCAGCCCGGAGGGCCTCGACCTCGTCGTCGACGATCCGAGCGAGGTCGCCACGATCACGGATGTTCACCTCGCGGGTGCGACGAGCGTGACCATCGCATTTTCGAGCGGCGCCAACATCGAGGTGCCAGCCGAGCTGCGAGAACAGCCCGGCGGACCTCCGCTCCGTGTCCTGCAAGTGCGCTCCCTGACCATCACCGCTGGGACGACCCTGAAGCTGCGAGGCATCGGACCGTTCGCGATCGTGTCGCACTTCGACATCTACGTCGGGGGGGTCCTCGATGATAGCGGCACCTCCACCTTCGGCGGTGCCGTACAGGCTGGATGCGACATCGCCGTTTCGCAGCCAACCTACGGGGGAGGCGGCAACGCGGGCGCGGGCGGGGCGAGTAGTCGCGGACAGGCAGGCGGCTCGGCTCAGACGTTGAACCCGATGCTCGAGCCGATCGTCGCAGGATGCGACGGTGGGTACGGCACCGGGGGCGGTGGACTGCAACTCGTCTCGCGTCGCCGGATCGCGGTCGCCGGCACCGGGCGGATCGATGTCGCTGGCGAGCGAGGACAAGCACTCGGCGCCGGATCGTTGTTCAGCGCGGGCGGCGGTGGCGCCGGCGGCAATCTGTTGATCGAGACGCCGGCACTAGGCCTCGCCTCGGGGGCCCTATTGTTGGGCCGCGGCGGCAGCGGCGGGGCCGGCAACACTGCAACCGACATGGGCGCTAGTGGCTTCCACGGGAATGGGGATCCTCAGGCCACGACGGTGCCGGGCGCGCGCTGTCCGGGTTGTGATGCAGACGGGGGGGACGGCAGCACCGAGCGGACGAATCCTACCGCCGGCCGCGCAAGCGGAACGGGTGTCGCTGGCGGGGGCGGATCCATCGGGCGCACCCTGGTTCGCACGCGGTCGCCGCTGGTACCACCGATCGCTGCCATCGAGATCCACTACACGGGCGACTATATTCGCACCCGGTGACCAGGCCGGCGTGATGCCGAGCGGAGTCGAGGCGAGCGCGCTGGTGGGGGTCGCGGCGATCGGCCTAGCGGTGGGATGGCACCTGGCCGCGCCGCGTGCTCGCGCAGCGCGCGTGATCGACCACGCGCCGCCTGCCCACGCGACGAGTGCGATAGGCACCGCGGGCACCGCGGTCGGCATCGCGATGCGCGAGTAGTCACTACGCCAGGGTCGCGACGCGCTCGCCGAAGACCCGCTCGAGGCGGGTGAGCAGGTCGTCGGACGGCGAGACCATCCAGCGGTCGCCGAGCGGGATGACGCACTCGCTGCGCTGGGTGATCGCGATGCGGACGATGGCCTGGCACACGCCGCGGGGCGCGCCCAGGAGGATCGTGCGCAGCTCGTCGATCTGATCGCGGGTGACCGCGTCGGCGTTGAGGTCGATGAAGACCCGCGTGGTCTTGGCCTTGCGCAGCTCGGCGATGGGCTGGGCGTCCTCGAGGAGGATCTTCCACTCGGCCTGCTCGGCGTTGCCCTCGTTGACCGCCTTGCCCGAGCACAAGATCGGCTCGTCGCACACCAGCACGTGGCGGACCTTCTCGAAGGTCTTGGGGAAGCACACCACCTCGAGGGTCCCGGTCTGATCCTCGAGGACGAAGCGGGCCATCTTGTCGCCCTTCTTGGTGATCATCTCGCGGTACTGCGCGACCACGCCGCCGACCGCGGCCTCGCCGGCGCTGCGCCGACCTTCGATGAAATCGGCAGTAGATGCGGTGGCGTAGCGCGTGAGGTCGGCCCGGTAGCGATCGAGCGGGTGGCCCGAGATGTAGAAGCCGAGCGCCTCCTTCTCGAAGGCGAGGAGCTGCTTGGCCGGCCACGGCTCGACCGCCGGGTAGTTCTCGCCTTGCGCGGCGCCCCCGGGCGGCGGCGACGGCGCGGTCGCGGCCAGCAGGCCGAACAGCGAGGTCTGCCCGCTGCGCCGATCGCGCTGCTCCGACGCGCCCTGCTCGAGCGCGCCGTCGAGCGCCGCCAAGAGCACGGCGCGGTGGCGTCCACCGGCGACCGGCCCGTCGAAGCCGCCGCTCTTGATGAGGGCCTCGATCACGCGGCGGTTGCACTTGGACGAGTCGACCCGGCGCCCGAAGTCGTAGATCGACTTGAAGCCGCCGCCGTCCTTGCGGGCCTCGATCACGGCGTCGACCGCGGTCGAGCCGACGCCCTTCACCGCGCCCAGCCCGAACCGGATGACCTTGTCCATGAGCGCGCCCGGGCGCGGCGTCACCGTGAAGTCGGCGGCCGACTCGTCGACGTCGGGCCGCTCGACGGTGAGGCCCATCGCGCGGGCCTCGGCGATGAACTTGACGATGTTGTCGACGTTGTCGGCGTCGCACGACATCAGGCCGGCCATGAACTCGTGCGGGTAGTGATGCTTGAGGAACGCGGTCTGGTAGGTGATCCAGCCGTAGGCCGCCGAGTGCGAGCGGTTGAAGCCGTAGCCGGCGAAGAACGCGATGAGCTCGAAGACCGAGTCGGCGAGCTTGCCGTCGACGCCCTTGGCGATGGCGCCGTCGACGAAGCCGGCCTTCTCCTTGTCCATCGTCTCTTTGTTCTTCTTGCCCATCGCGCGGCGCAACAGATCGGCGCGGCCCAGCGAGTAGCCCGACAGCACCTGCGCGATCTGCATCACCTGCTCTTGGTAGACGATGACGCCGTAGGTGTCGGCGAGGATCTCGTGGAGCGACGGGTGCGGGTACTCGACCTTCTTGCGGCCGTGCTTGCGGTCGATGAAGTCGTCGACCATGCCGCCCTCGAGCGGGCCCGGTCGGTAGAGCGCCACCGCGGCGACGATGTCCTCGAGGCAGTCGGGCTTGAGCTTCTTCAAGATCTCGCGGAAGCCGCTCGACTCGAGCTGGAACACGCCGGTGGTGTCACCGTGCGAGATCATCTTGTAGACCCCGGCGTCGTCGGTCGGGATGAGCGCGATGTCGAACGCTTCGGTGCCGGGCGCGTTGATCGCGCGCTGCTCGTTGATGAGCCGCACCGCGGTCTGGATGACGGTCAGCGTCTTGAGGCCGAGGAAGTCGAACTTGACCAGGCCGGCCTTCTCGACCTCCTTCATCGCGAACTGCGTGATGATCTCGTCGTTCTGGCCCCGGAAGCACGGGACGTAGGTCCAGACCGGCTCCTCGGAAATCACGATGCCGGCGGCGTGCATGCCGGCGTGGCGGTTGAGCCCCTCGAGCGACGCCGCGATGTCGAGCAGCTGCCGGTGCATCGGGCTCTCGTTGTAGAGCGCCTTCAGCTCGGGCGTGTTCTCGATGGCCTCCTTGACCGGCGGGGTCTTGCCCTGCACCGGCTCGGGCACCAGCTTGGCCAGCCGGTCGGCCTCGGCGAACGGGATCTCCATGACGCGCGCGATGTCGCGGATGACGCCGCGGGCCTTGAGCTGGTGGAACGTCGCGATCTGCGCGACCCGGTCGCGGCCATACTTGCCCTGGACGTACTTGATGACCTCGTCGCGCCGGTTCATGCAGAAGTCGACGTCGAAGTCCGGCATCGAGACCCGCTCGGGGTTCAAGAAGCGCTCGAAGAGCAGCTTCATGTCGATCGGATCGATGTCGGTGATGCCCATCGCGTACGCGACGATGGAGCCGGCGCCCGAGCCGCGGCCGGGGCCGACCGGGATGCCCTGCAGCTTGGCCCAGTTGATGAAATCCCAGACGATGAGGAAGTAGCCCGAGAAGCCCATCTTGTGGATGACGGCCAGCTCGGTAGTGAGGCGCTCGCGGTAGCGGTCGGGCTCGAAGGCCTTGCCCCGCGCGGCCAGGTGCGCGAAGCGCTTGTTGAGGCCGGCGGTGGCGACCTCGGTGATGTAGGTGTCGCGGTCGTGGCCGTCGGGCACGCCGTACTTGGGCAAGAAGGTCTTGCCGAGGTCGAGCTTGACGTTGCAGCGCTTGGCGATCGCGACCGTGCTCTCGAGGGCTTGGGGAATGTGGCCCAGCTCGGCGTTCATCTCCGACGGCGACTTCAGGTAGTAGCTGTCGACGGTGTGCTTCATGCGCTTGTCGTCCGACAGGCTCTTGCCGGTCTGGATCGCCATGAGCACTTCGTGCGCGGCGGCGTCGGCGCGGTCGACGTAGTGGCAGTCGTTGGTCGCGACCAGCGGCATGTCGAGCTTGGCGCCCATCTTGACCAGCGCCTCGTTGAGCTCCTGCTGCTCGGGGGTCTTGGTCGGCATCAGCTCGAGGAAGAAGTTGCCCTTGCCGAAGATGTCTTCGTACTCGCGGGCGACCGCCTCGGCCTGCTCGGTGCCGCCCTTCACCAGCGTCTGGGCGACCTCACCGCCGAGGCACGCGCTCATCGCGATGATGCCCTCGTGGTGCTCGCGCAGGATCTTCTTGTCGACGCGCGGGTTGTAGTAGAAGCCCTTCAGGTACCCCATCGAGTTGAGGTACGACAGGTTCTTGTAGCCGACCTCGTTCTCGGCGAGCAGCACGAGGTGGTAGTTGCGGCGGTTGGTGCGGTCGGCGAGATCGGCCGAGGCGACGTAGGTCTCGCAGCCGAAGATGACCTTGACGTCGTGCGGCTTGGCCTCGGTGTACAGATCGATCGCGCCGAACATGTTGCCGTGATCGGTGACCGCCACCGTGTCCATGCCGCGCGCCTTGAGCGTGGGGAACAGGTCCTTCACCCGGATCGCGCCGTCGAGCAGGCTGTACTGGGTGTGCACGTGCAGGTGTGAGAAGTCGGCCATGCGGCCCGATCACTACCGCACCCGTGCCCGTCGAGCGAGGCTGTCCGGAGATCGGACGGTGCGACCGTGCGCTAGCGGTTCGCGTCGAGGAACTCGACGATCGCCTCCCACGTCACGGCGTGGCGCATCGCGGTCCGCGCGTCCCAGCTGTTGTGCAGCGCGACGATGGCGCCGGCCCGATCGAACAGCGGGCTGCCGGAGTGGCCCCAGTAGGTCCAGGCGTCGTGCTTGGCGCGACCGAGGTGCTGCGCGCCAGTCCGATCGCCGGCGCGGAAGCCGCGGATGGTGCCGACCGAGACCTGCCAGGGCTGGTAGCCGGTCGCGGCGCCGTCGGGCGTTCGAGTGCCGGGCTGGCCGATCACCACCACGTCGTCGCCGCGCTTGGGCGCCGCGGCGGCCATGCGCGCGACCGGCAGGCCGCGCCCGCCGGTCAGCCTCACCAGGCCGAGGTCGAGCTCGTCATCGAAGGCGGTCGCCACGCCCTGGTACTCGCGACCGTCCGGAAACCGGACCGTCAGCCGGGCCCCCACCCGGTCGACGACGTGGCCGGCGGTGAGGATCAGGCCGGTCGGCGCGAGGTTCACGCCCGAGCCGCCGCCGAGCTTGACCGTGGCCGGCTGCACCGCGCGGATCGCGGCGCGCCAGGTTGGGTCGACCAGCTCGGCGTCGACCTTGGCCAGGTACCGGTTGGCGCGGGGCGGCACCACCGCGAGCGCGTCCTGCACCCGGGCCCGGGCGTCGGCGAAGACCTGCACCGTGCCGTCGGAGATCGACCAGCGCGCCGCGATGTACGCCTGGTAGCGGTCGAGCACGTCGACCAGCCGGGCCGCCGCGGCGTCGCGGGCCCCGACGCTGGCGCAGAGCCCCGGCGCCAGCTCGCCGAGCCGAGCCCCGACCACGCCGATCCGCGCGAGGTCGACCCGCAGGGTCGAGTTACCGCCCCCGGTCGACGCGCGGCCCCACACCACGAACCGGCCGTCGGGCGCGATGCGCTCGAGGACGACCTTCACGCCGACGTCGACCGCGGTCGCGAAGGCCCGGCGCCCCCGCTCCGGATCGCGTCCGAGCGCGGCCTCGACCAGCGAGACCACCCCAGGCGCGTCGTCGCCGGCGGCGGCGTACTGCGCGAGCACGTGCAAGATGCGCTGGCTGCCGGGCAACTCGAGACGGACCGTAGCCTGCCAGAGCCCGGTAGCGAGGTGCGACATCAGCCAGCGGGCGGTCTCGGCTTGATCCTCGCCCGCGCTCTTGCCGGCGTAGTCGCCGACCGCGCGCTCGAGGAGGTCGCCCTTGCGCGCGGCCAGCGCGGCCAGATCGGCGCCGTCGATCGCCAGCGCCGGGTACCGATCGTCGCCGGCCAGCGCGTCGCCGAAGCGCTCGTCGTCCTCGTCGTCCTCGTCGTCCTCGTCGTCCTCGTCGTCCTCGTCGTCCTCGTCGAATCTCGACGCGTCGTCGACGGCGTGGAAGACCTCGTGGTGGAAGGTCAGCGGCAGCTGGCCGTCGGTGTAGTAGGCCGCGACGATGGCACCAGCGCGGCGCCACATGCCGAAATAGACGTAGCCGCCGCGGGCGTCGTCGAAGGGCCGAAAGCCGTCGCCGGTCTGGTTGACCAGCGCGTCGAACACGCCGAGCCGGGTGACGCCGACCCGCCCGAGGCAGCCGACCGGATACTTGCCGGCCTCGGCGAGGAGGATGCGGGTCGCCGCGAGCCGGCGCGCGGCGGTGAGCGCGGGCATGTCGTCGTACCAGCGGCCCGGCAGGTCGGCGCGCTCGAAGACCAGGGTCGCGCCGGTGCGCGCGGTGAAGTCGCACTCGAGCGCGGCGAGCGCCGGCGACTCGTCGGCGGCGGCTCCGGCAGCCGTGACCGCGGTGGCGGCGAACAACCCGAACAGTGCGCGTGCCAGCATGAGCGTGGTCCTGACGTGGGCCGTGCGTCGATCGACGCCGGATCACGTCGTCGAGCCATTGCTTAGGGCCCGCGAATGAACAAGTCGACCGTTCTCGCGGCCGATCCATCCCGGCTGGCTGCGTTGCCGGTTCCGGTCCTCGGGTCACATCCGTCGAGG
>Ga0209181_10001588_pt1 | contig 39258 bp, 28 predicted proteins | sample MAT05_FD_187208 | JGI IMG/M metagenome (GOLD analysis project Ga0209181, IMG submission 187208) | Freshwater microbial communities from Lake Fryxell liftoff mats and glacier meltwater in Antarctica - MAT-05 (SPAdes) (version 2) | ecosystem: Environmental > Aquatic > Freshwater > Ice > Liftoff... | reverse complement strand
AGTTGGTGCAAACCTGCTTGAGCAAGTTATGTCTTAGATTCAAGAATCCCCGTCTCTTTAGAGCGGGGAGTGTCAAAGCGACTTAGTTAATCTCAAACATCAAAGTATCCCTAGCACCTATCCATTACCCGGATCTTTCTTAACATTTGTGAGAGTATTGACTCAGGTTTTTATAACCCTGATTTGTTCGTTGTTCATTCTCAATAAAAACGCAGTTTTAGCGAGAAGATTAAAACAATTCGCAATTCGCAATGACGCTCTCTTACGAGACGCTAAAAGCGTAGCTTGCTTCTCTGTAAGAGTACGCGGACTCGCTAACGCAATTACGTTTTGTAACGGGGATTTAACCCCGACACAAAACGTGCTGCCCTTCTTAGGCAGGGGACTTAAACCCCCAAAGTTCGTTAAAAGCGAATTTGTCAAGTATGCCTAAATTCTCAGTGTCTAAGACGGTTATATAACATGGGTTTCAAGATTGTAAAGAAAGATGTGGGTAACGCATAGCCTTTTAGGAGAGAGGAATGGAAGTGAGGTCAAAGTGTATTTTCCATTCGAGAACCGCTATATTTATTTTGGTAATATAGCGATTCCCACTCAGATGCAGTACAAAATTATATCGCAAGGTGTAGGGGCACGGCATGCCGTGCCCCTACGGTTGTACCTCACGTAAGCGACAACCGCTATAGTCAAACGGCGATACATGACAGATATATAATTGGTTAAACTTTGTTTTTGATCAAATAAATATGAATTATTTTGACCATTATAAGCATCGAAAAGACTATATCATCCTCTTAATAATTTGGCTGATAGCATTAGCTATAGATAGAGCTTGGTTTTTCTTAGATGAATCGATTCCAGCCTATGATCAAAGCGCACATTTAACGACAGCATTACATCATTATAGAATTTTTCAAAACTTTAATATCTTCTCAGGAAATTGGTGGTTATCTCTGTGGCAATTAACTCCAACTTATCGCGCTCCTTTTCTATATATTTGCACCGTACCGTTTTTGATATTGTTTGGACGTGGTTATGACCAAGCAAGTTTGGTCAACTTATTGTATACTGCGATGATTATAGTTTCAGTGTATCAGTTAGGTAATTTTTTATTTAAAAATCGGAAAATTGGTATAACTGCCAGCATATTTTGTCTGTTATTTCCTATTTTGGGAATTACGCGGACAGATTATTTATTAGATTATGGTTTGACAGCAATTGTTACAGTAACTTTCACAATTCTAACGATTTGGAAAGATAGTTATATTGGGTTTTTGTCATGGGGGTTAACTATCATATTGGGCGGAGGAATAGGTTTAATCTTTTTGACTAAACCTACAGGGTTTATTTTTATTTTAGTTCCTAGTATTTGGGCATTAATTAGTTTTATTATAAAACGCAAATTTATCAAGCTAATTCAAACTTGCTCATCTTTGGCAATAGCTTGGTTAATTTGTAGTTTTTGGTATGGCTTAAATTGGTTAACAATTATTACATCGGCATTAAACGCTAACCAAGTCGGAAAAGGTGAGGGTGATCCTTCTCCCACAACTATTGCTGGATGGTTATACTATCCAAAAATGATCCCAGAAACCGTTGGTTTACCAATATTATGTGTGAGTATTGGCATTTTATTGGTTTATCTGATTAAATATAAATTTACTACTAATTTAATTTCAGCAAATCTCCATACATCGGCTCGAATTTGGTTATTAGTTACCTTAGTAAGTAGCTATATAATTTGTTCTTTGGGCACAAACAAAGACATTAGATTTATTCTGCCATGCTTTCCTATAATTAGTTTAATATTGGCGGATTTATTCAACTTAATTGAAAATATATATTTTGATAGACTGAGATTAGCCACTCTGGTATTAAGTAGCATACTTTTACTGAATAATTTGTTTCCATTACCCCTAATTCAAGCATGGGGTGGTAAACATTTACCTAATGATGATGCTAAAAAATATCCTCTGGAGAAACTGATAAATAAAATCAACGAAACAAATTTATACTTAAGGTCAAATTTAGGAGTAATTCCTGTTGCTATACCTCAGATAAATGAGTTTACTTTAGATTATTTTGGGACATTAGCAGATTTTCGTGTATACGGCAGAAAATTAACAACAAAATTATCTCAGGTAGAGGAAGATTTACAATATTTTTGTTGGTATATCACTAGAGATAATGAACCGGAGGAACCAGGAGAAAGTGGAGAGACTAAACGTAAATTAAAATCTTTAGTCGAATCTTCTAGTGATTTGAAATTACAGGGCGATTGGATATTACCTCATGGAGATAAAATGCAATTATATAACTGCAAAAATCCTCCTGTAGCTGTTGAAAAAATAAATAATAATGAGTCTGTAATTAGTCTAGAAAAAGTGGTAATTTCTCAGCAATTAATTTTAGATAAAAACAACCCTGTAAACTATGAAATAACAGGTTCATGGGATGATTTACAAAATGGGATATTACTGTTAAGATGGCAAAATAGCCAATCATCTTGGTATCACGATCATGCCATTGGCTTGGGTAATTTATACTGTGGCATCAAATGTCATCCTGAAGGAACTTTCAGGGTGAAAGAAGCCTTAGCTACATTTATTCCTAAAACACTACCACTAGGAAAATATCAGCTATCAGCACTATATTTAGATAGAAGAAACAACAAAACCACATCTTTAAATATTCCAGATATTACTGTAAATGTGATAGATGTAGGAACAGTAGAAAAATCGCCAGCTTTAGATTTAGTTACCCGAACTTCACAACTAGCACAAGAGTTACAACAGGGTAAATTAAATAATATATTTGTCCAGATAGATAATTTCAATCAATATGATCCTACTCAAGATTATTTAAAACAAATTGATTTCGCCGCTAATTATCATCTGCAAACAGAACCAAATAACTTAAATTGGCGTTACACTCTAGTCTTATCACAACTTTTACAGCGCCAAGCCCCAGAATTAATCCAAAATTTAATAGAATTAACTAAATATGATGCTCAAAATCCTTACGCATGGCTTTATTTAGGTGTTGTTTATTTATATAATTTTCAACCTGCACAAGCTGAACAAAAATTAGCGATCGCAGAACAATTAAAACCAGATATACCAGAATTAAAAACTTTAAAAAGTGTAACAAATATTATGAAATTTTTGTCACTACAATGGTTTGCCACCAAGGAATAGGAGAAACGGGGAGTTGCTGCTTGAGGGGATCGACAATCAAACTACAGGCGACTTGAGTAAGGGCGCAATCATTGAGTACAAAGCAATGGATGTTGGGTTTCCTTGCGTCAACCCAATCTAATTTATTGTTGGTAAGTGAGAGCTTTTCCAGAAATTGAATATTAGGATGTATATTTTGTCACTTTATCATCGACAGACTGACATCGCCTTCATACCGTCCTAGAAGCGATAAGATCAAAAATAAATTCATACTGTGTTTATGGCAACCCAACTCAGTGAAGCCAAATCCCAAACTGAACTGGTAATCTCTTGGGAAGGCTTGCCCAAGGATTTTAAACTAGAGGATGAACCAGTGGAGAATACAGGTCAGCCACTTTTGGCTGGTGCTTTGCGTGAAAGCCTAGAAATCAGTGGATTCATTCAACCCCAGATGTTGATAGCTTCTAATTTTGGTCTTTGTGCGACAGTCAACGGTCAATTTATTGCCAAAGCACCTGACTGGGTTTATGTGCCATCGGTGAATCAAGTTGTGGGTAATCGTAAAAGTTATACACCCAATCTAGAAGGAGATATCCCTGCGATCGCCATTGAATTTCTATCGGATACTGAGGGTGGAGAATATTCGGTAAAGCGAGCTTATCCACCAGGCAAATGGTTTTTCTATGAGCAAATTTTGCAGATTCCCATCTACATAATTTTTGAACCAGATGGCGGTTTATTAGAATATTATCAACTGGAAAATAAACGTTATGAGTTAAAGCAACCTGATGAAAATGGTCGTCATTGGATTGATGTAATGGGTTTATTTTTGGGAACTTGGCAAGGAACAAAAGAAGCTCGCACTGGCTATTGGTTGCGCTGGTGGGATCAAGCTGGTAATTTATTACCGTGGGCTGTCGAACAGATTGAACAAGAACGCCAACGCGCCGAACAAGAACGTCAACGCGCCGAACAAGAACGCCAACAAAAAGAACGACTGATTGCTTATTTGCAATCTCAGGGTATTGACCCAAATAATTTGCCTCCGTTCGAGTAGAAACTAACGCTCTTTTATGTCTTTGAGGAGAGAAAAATAAGACGCTGACCTTGAATCTTTTTCAAAGCCTCGTTTTATGGGAGCATCCCAATTTTGCTTAAATCTTTTCCCTCACCCTCAGCCCCTCTCCCAAAGATGCGAGAGGGGAGACATAATTCTAGTTCCCCTTCTCCCATCTTTGGGAGAAGGGGTTAGGGGATGAGGGCTATCGAGGGAATGGCACATTTGGGATGCTCCCCGTTTTATTCGCAAAGCCAACAAATCCTTTTTTAGAACCAAGCACGGAAAAACAAGGTTTTAAATATTCTCTAACGAGAGTAATAAAAGAGCGCTATAGCGGTTCTCGTTCACGTGAGGTACACCCGTAGGGGCAATTCATGAATTGCCCCTACACATTGCGATATAATTTTGTACCGCATCTGAGTGGGAACCGCTATAAAAACCGCCTTTGTTGAAATTATGTTGAAATTAAGTATAAATTTGCTCTGGCTTTAATTTAAAACCCTTTTGTAAAAGCAATTCATGACTGGAGTTTAGACTAAAAGGCAGAGAAGAGAACGCAAGACAACTGAAATTACGGATTAAAAATACGAATATGTTAGTTTTAATCCGTCCATTACTCTTTGTCACTTTGTAATATAAAGTGATTACTTAAAAATTCGTGCGTTACTCTAAACTCCAGTGTATAAAATTTCAATTTAAGAGGCAAGGTTTACAGAATCTTTACATATATCTCACCAGAATACTCCTAAAATACCGTATGCTATTTAGGTTTAATTCGATATCTGAACTTTGCGTCTACCTTCAGCATATCTGCTTATTGACGTTAGTAACGCTATCTTAAATTACTACAAATGTATTTATTACTAAAGGAGAAGAACGTATGAAACTTGGCTCGCTCACTTTATCATTAATACCAGTAGCATTGCTGAGTTTGGGGTTAAATGTGACAAAAGCGAATGCTCAAATTACTTTTCCTTTTGAGGCTACTTACAACACACAAAGCGTTTTTGAACCGATTCAAGATGCTGTGTTTAAGTCAACCGTAACAGGTGAAAGTACTGATGCGCCTTATGGTTTGACTAATTTTATAAGAATGAATTATATCGAAAGGAATGATAATACAGGAGTGGAATCAATAGTTAGAGATGCTACAGAGTTTGGTATAGAAGGATTACCAATTCTTATTGAGACATTTTTTGGTAGCGGTAACAATAAATTATTTGCAAGCACTAGTAGTACTGCTATACGTAACGTTGAAGATTTTACGGCATCGATTTCCGGCACTACAACTATTGTAGGTGGAGAAGGCAATTTTCAAGGTGCAACAGGGACTTTAACGCTTTCGGAGAACGTGACTTTCAATCCGAATGCAACAACGGAACCTAGCACTACAGGTACAGTCATCTTAAGTGGTTCCTTTACAGTTCCTCAAAGAGTTCCAGAAGCCGGAAATACTACAACATTGGTTGGTATAGGAATAATTGGTGCTAGTTTATTGTTGCGTCAACGCCGGAAAATAATTTCAGGACTTACGCATTGACAGGAATCTGACTATGTGCATTATTCAAGCCCCAATGGATTGAATGTAATGTCTTAAAATCCGTTCTAGTAATTCCAATTACTGCATCTTTGTCAGAACTCCAGTCAACATAATTCGTAATTGATAATGACGCTCGTTCGCCCTTGGCGTCTCCCCTTCTCTACGAGACGCCAAGGGCGATGGGAGAAGACTCGCTAACGTAATTCGTAGTTACAATCAGTGCTTGCTCTGAACTCACCACGCTCGAAGTTGACCACCAAAGAAAGCATATTTGGTGTTGGCTCTGTACCCATTTAATTACGAATTACGAATTACGAATTACGTAGCTTGCTTCTCACGACTAGGCGAGTATTAGTAATTATTTGGTCATGAATTGCCCCTACAAAAATCATGCGATTTTGCAAAACAAATTATTGTAGCAATTAAGCAACAATATAAGGCGAGTCAATCGCAGCTACACGGCCAGCGTTTACCAAGGCTTGATAGACCATCACCGCTACCTCAGCGCGTGTAGCATCGCGGGTAGGATTGAGTTGTTTGATGTTCGGGTGATTGACGATAATCCCCTTGTCTATAGCTTTTATTACCTCATCCTTGGCATATTCAGGAATCTTTGCTTGGTCATCAAAAGTTTTGGTAGCGGTTGCACTATCAGCAGATAACCCCAATCCATTTACTAGGGAGACAATCACTTGTACGCGCTGGATATTCTTGTTGGGGGCGAAGGTATTGTCAGGAAAACCAGAAAGAAATGAACCTTGATATGCCTGCTGAATTACTTTCGATGCCCAGAAGTCTGCTGGTACATCTTTGAATTTGATCACTGGACGGTTTGGCGGTGGATTGAAAGCTTTTACCAGTAATGCGGCGTATTGCGCCCGTGTCATCGTAGCATCCGGTTTAAATGTGCGATCGGGAAAACCATTAACTATCCCCAATTTGACTAATTCCCGAATAAAGCTACCTGCCCAATGATTCGCAATATCGGTTAATTCTATAGTGGGCGTTGGTGTCGGAGTAGGTGTTGGGGTGGGAATGGGAGTGGGAGTTGGTGTTGGAATGGGAGTAGGTGTTGGAGTGGGAGTTGGTGTTGGAATGGGAGTAGGTGTTGGAGTGGGAGTAGGTGTTGGAGTGGGTGTCGGTATGGGAGTAGGTGTTGGTGTGGGTGTCGGAACCGAACTATCTGCAAACTCTACGTTTCCACTGACTTTAGACGCATCTATTTTATTTCCCACAGAAACCAGCTTGTTAGAACTGGCATTTTGCAAATTAAATTTACCGTTATTACGTAGAGTATTGCCTCCTAAGTTATTGGTGCTGCCGATATCCGGTAGGGCAGTTCCGATTACTGTGATACCATCGTCAGTGTTATTTTCGCAGACATTGTTACGCAATACAGGACGAGCGCTGCCAGAGATGACAATTCCAGAACGGTTTTCGTAAGTTCTGTTATCTCGAAGGGTGGGTGATGCAGTATCACTAATGGCAATGCCAAAACCTGTTTTTAAGCAGGTATTATCTAGAATTTGACCTTTAGAATTTTTAGCGATCGCAATTCCATTGGCTGCATTCTCACTGAACACATTACCTAGAATAACTGGGTTAGCATCGCCTGTAGTAAATACTCCCTCTCGCTTACAGTTAGTGAAGGTGCTATTAGCAACAGTAGGGCTAGTTGATTCAATCCAGACACCACTACCACGGCTAGCCAGATTTGTTACAGTCACTCCTCGGAGTTCAGCTTTATCCAATAACACAAAAGTAACGTTTTGTCCAGCAAAAGTACGGCTCAAATAGCTACCACTTCCTTCAATCAAAATGCGATCGCCTTTGTTTACTTCATTACCCACCACTGTTACACCAGATGCGATCGTTAGCGGAAATACTTCGCCGCTAGCAGCATTGTAATTACCTTCTGCCAGTTGAATCTTGGTGTTATCTGTAGATACCTTAAGGGCTTGGGTAATAGTTTTGAAGGAGGCTTGTTGGCTACCAAGGTTGGTATCTTTGCCTGTTACTGGATTTACATAAAAAGTCTGAGCCATATTTATACTTTAAGAAAATACATAGCTATCCTAGCGCTAACTATAAAAGTGGGTAGCGTTTGATGCATTAAGTAACTTAAAGTACTTCTCAGTGCAAAGTTAAATAATTACGCAAATGCTTTTGGGTTTCACTACTACTCGATAACCCAAAATTACTGGATGAGGAGTGGGGAGTTTGAGGTTCTGAAGTGGATGAACGGAGTTCTGAGGTAGGTGTTTTATTCCCTTCTAGAACTGTAGGGGCAATTCATGAATTGCCCCTACATTCCGTACTTGATGCGTAAGTCCTAAAAAGGGAGAAGCAGGGAGAATAGTTTCTCCTCTGCCTATTTTCACTTATCTCGTCTTAATAAGGCCATTTCCAGTCACGAATTTCTGGCATATCCTCGCCGTACTTCTCAATGTAGTGCTTGTGTTCGATCAGATGATCTTGCATCTTTTGTTTGACATAAGCTGCCCTATATCCTAGCTTTGGTACACGATCAATTACGTCCATTACTAGGTGAAAGCGATCCAGATCGTTCAGAACAACCATATCAAAGGGGGTAGTGGTGGTTCCCTCTTCCTTGTAGCCACGCACGTGCAGATTATTGTGGTTGGTGTGGCGATAAGTTAGGCGATGAATCAGCCAGGGATAGCCATGAAAGGCAAAGATGATAGGTTTGTCGGTGGTGAAAATTACGTCAAAGTCTTTTTTGCTCAAACCGTGAGGATGTTCGCTTTTTGGCTGTAATGTCATCAAATCGACTACGTTCACTACCCGCACCTTTAAGTCAGGGAAGTTCTGGCGTAAGATATCAACAGCCGCCAAGGTTTCTAAAGTGGGAACATCCCCAGCACAACCCATCACTACATCTGGTTCGCCGTCTTGATCGTTGCTTGCCCATTCCCAAATACCGATGCCTTTGGTGCAGTGCTTAATAGCAGTATCCATATCAAGATATTGCAATGCTGGTTGCTTTCCAGCAACGATGACGTTGACGTAGTTGCGGCTTCTTAGGCAATGGTCAGTTACTGATAGCAAAGTGTTGGCATCGGGGGGCAAATACACGCGCACAATCTCTGCTTTCTTATTGATCACATGGTCGATAAAACCGGGGTCTTGGTGGGAGAAGCCGTTGTGGTCTTGTCGCCAAACGTGGGAGGAGAGTAGGTAATTGAGGGAAGCAATCGGTCTACGCCAGGGAATATCTAAGGTAGTTTTCAACCATTTTGCGTGTTGGTTGAACATCGAGTCGATGATGTGGATGAATGCCTCGTAGCAAGTGAAAAACCCGTGACGCCCTGTGAGGAGGTAGCCTTCTAACCATCCTTGGCAACAATGTTCGCTGAGAATTTCCATCACGCGACCGTTGGGGGAAAGGTGGTTATCTTCAGGGTAAATCTCGGCTACCCAATTTCTATCTGTGACTTCCAACACGGCGTCCAAACGATTTGATGCCAATTCGTCGGGGGCAAATATGCGGAAATTGCTACTTTCTTGGTTAAGTTGCATAATATCGCGCAGGAATTTGCCGGTAACTCTGGTAGCTTCAGCGATCGCCTTACCTGGTTCAGAAACATCTACAGCATAGTCTTGAAAGTCGGGCATCTTTAGGTCGAACAGTAAAATACCGCCGTTGGCGTGGGGATTGTCACCCATGCGTCGATGACCTTTGGGAGCCAGTTCTGCGAGTTCGGGAATCAGCTTACCGTTGCTGTCGAAGAGTTCTTCTGGTTTGTAACTCTTCATCCAATCTTCTAGAATTTTCAGGTGTTCTGGCTGTTTTGTGATGTTACTCAGGGGGACTTGATGCGATCGCCAAGAACCTTCAGTTTTTTTACCATCAACTTCTTTGGGGCCTGTCCAACCTTTGGGGGTTCTCATGACAATCATCGGCCACTGGGGACGTTCGGTGAAACCATTTACACGGGCTTCTCTTTGGATGCTTTGAATTTGAGCGATCGCTATATCTAGAGTCGCCGCCATCTGCTGGTGGACATCTGCGGGATCGTCACCTTCAACAAAGTATGGCTTGTAGCCGTAGCCCACAAATAAGCTTTCTAATTCCTCATGGCTGATCCGTGCCAGTACTGTTGGATTGGCAATTTTATACCCATTCAGGTGTAAGATCGGAAGTACAGCACCATCATGCACGGGGTTTAGAAACTTGTTGGAATGCCAGCTAGTCGCTAAAGCACCTGTTTCAGCTTCGCCGTCACCGACAACAGCAGCAACGATCAAGTCAGGGTTATCAAAGGCCGCACCGTAAGCGTGGACGAGGGCATAACCAAGTTCACCGCCTTCGTGGATCGAACCAGGAGTTTCCGGTGCAACGTGGCTGGGAATACCACCGGGGAAAGAGAATTGTTTGAAGAGTTTCTGGATTCCCTCTGCATCCTGGGGGATGTTATGATAATACTCGCTGTAAGTGCCTTCTAGGTAGGTGTTGGCTACCAGTCCAGGGCCTCCGTGACCAGGGCCAGCAATATAGATCGTGTTTAAATCATATTTTTTGATCACTCGATTCAGGTGAACATAGATAAAGTTCAGCCCTGGTGTTGTTCCCCAGTGCCCCAATAGCCGGGATTTGACGTGTTCCAGCTTTAGCGGTTCTCTGAGCAACGGATTGTCGAGTAGATATATTTGCCCTACCGAAAGATAGTTAGCTGCACGCCAATAGGCGTTTATCTTCTGTAATTCTTCATCCGTTAAAGGCTTTATTTGTGGAGTCATTGCTAATGTCATTATCGACACTCCATTGCAAAAGGATTTTGGCGAACTCATTCAGTCAGCAATTGTACTTGTTTTCCAGATGATGGCCATCTATCCATGATGGATGAATTTTTCCAGCCTTTGTTACCAGATTACTTGGCTCTAAGTACAGGATGGGAAGCGATCGCTACGACGGGCTACGCCTACCCTAGCAATCCTAAATAAGTCGTTAAAATCTCCGATTCCTCTCTCTGCGTTCTCTGCGCCTCTGCGGTTAATTTATTTTTACAAATGATTTAGGACTGCTATAGCGGTTATCGATTGGATGAGAACACCAAAGTCCTTGCTGTCAAATCATTTCAGTAAAGTTTTTGTATCTCACTGAACTGCACACCGCTATATCTAGTAATGCGATTTGAAGTAATGGCCTAATTATTAATTTCCAACAACCCAGGCGGTGGCGTAATTTCAATGCGATTAGATTTCAAGTCTACCACTGGTGCGATCGCTTCCACAAATGGAATCAAAACACTCTTTTGCTTTTTATCAGTAGCAAATGATTCATGCAACTTCACTTCTAACAAATCATTCCCGGCGGCTATAATATCTACCACCGTACCAACGAGTTCGCCAGATGCTTGCATAAAGACTTCCAAGCCAATCAAATCGAGGACATGATATTCATCTTCGCCTAATTGGGGGCGATCGCTTACTGGCACCATTAACTTACAACCGCGCAACGCCTCCGCCTGATCGCAATTTTCCACACCAGCTAATTTGATCACATACAAGTTTTTGTTACTGATATAACGTCCTGTCAATAATTCGATTGGTTGTGGTTCTGTGCCATCTAAACGCAACAACCAACGTTTTCCCGGCACCTCAAATCTTTCGGGGAAGTCAGATACAGGATAAACCTTTAATTCTCCAGACAATCCTTGAGGGGCAACAATCTTACCAATTTCTAGCCAATCATCGAGATTGGGGACTGGAGATTGGGGACTGGAGACTGGGGATTGGGGACTGAGGACTTGTACTGAGCGAAGTCGAAGTATTGGGGGCTGGGGATTGGACTTTTTTGATTTTCCTCTTCTTCCTCTGCTCCTCTGCGCCTCTGCGCCTCTGCTTCCTATCTCTTTATTAGCTTCTTCGTGTTTCATTTCTATTTTCCTTACTACGCAGTCACCGCCGCACCTTTATAAGCTTCTTCAGCCACTTTTGCTAAACGTTGCATAGCAGTGACTATCTCTTCATCTGTACCTGTGAGGCTGATGCGGAAGCATTGATGTTTGTGTGCCCACTCCTCCTCCAAACCAGGGAAGAAGTTACTTCCTGGGACAATAATCACACCTACTTGCTTAAGTTGCTGGTAAAATTCCCAGTCACTGATGGGTAAATCCTGTAACCACAACCAAGCAAAAATTGCCCCTTCACCGCGATGGAGGAACCAAGGTAAATCCTTGGGCATCGCTTGTTCTAAGCTGGTTTCTAAAACGGTAAACTTATTTTGGTAAAAGGGACGGATGACAGTATGAGAAATTTCTACTAAAGCGCCAGAGTTGATTGCATAAGCTGCGATCGCTTGGCCGTAACGTGAAGAATGGAGACTCATATTTGCCTGGAAACACTCCAGCACTTCAATCCACTTTTCGTCCCCAATGGCAATACCAACTCTTTCTCCTGGTAATCCCGCTTTCGATAAACTCATGCAATGCAAGATATTATCACCAAACACTGGTGTCATTTCGGTAAAGTTCAATGCTGGGAAGGGAGGCCCATAAGCTGAGTCAATTAACACTGGCAGATTGTAAGGCGCAGCCAGGGCGGCAATTTTTTTCACCTCATCCTCAGTGAGGACATTACCAGTGGGATTACAAGGGCGAGAGAAAAGGACACAACCCGTATTTTCTGTAATCGACAGTTGGCTGAAGTCGGGGCGATATTTAAATCGGTGGGCGGCTTCATCAATATCGAGAGTCGGTTTGTAGGCGATTAAGGCTTTTGGAACTAAGCAGATGCCGCCGTAACCTGTGTAGTCAGGGCTGAGGGGCAAAACGATTTGTTTTAACTCGCCGCTAGGGGTGTAACCACCGAAGCTATTAACAGCGTAGAAGTAGAGGCTTTGACTGCCGGGGGTGATGAGGATATTGCGTTCGCTTAAGTTTAACCCGTAGCGTTTGTTAAAATCATTAGCGATCGCTTCAACTAACGGTGCATAGCCCTGACTTGAGCCGTAGCGACAAACTACCTCACCATATTCTGGGCTAGCCAAAAGCTGTGCAGTGCAATCCCGCCATAACTGCTCTACCTCTGGCAAAATCAACGGATTACCAGCACTCAAATTAATAAACTGCTGCCCTGCACCCGCTCGTAATGTCTCGATAATATCCTTCATGATTGCTCTTACGCCAGTCAGGTTGGACATTTGAGCGCCAATTTGAGTTAGGGCAGGGTTCATAAGCTGTAACAAAATAATGCATTAATCGAGGGGTGGACAAATTATTTGGAGGTTGCTGCTGACATCCAGTTTACATTGTTGCCAAAACAGCTGTTACCGCCTTTAACCAATCTAGCTAGAGAATGATATTTTAACAAAGTAATAATATTTATTGTTATGGCCGCGATCGCGCTGAGTAAATACGATGAAGTGATACAAAAGTGTATAGCGGTTCCCACTCAGATGCGGTACAAAATTATATCGCAATGTGTAGGGGCAATTCATGAATTGCCCCTACGGGTGTACCTCACGTGAACGAGAACCGCTATATCATGCGCTCGATATGTTTAAGTGAAAGAATCCCGTGCTTCGGCATTGAAGAGAACGTCAAAAAACTATACAGGAGGGCTGATGTTGCAAGTTAAAGCAGCAGTAGCTTACAGCGCAGGTAAGCCGTTAACGATTGAAACCGTTCAACTATCCGGGCCACAAGCCGGGGAAGTGTTAGTTGAGGTGAAAGCCTCCGGGATTTGTCATACCGATGCCTTTACCTTATCTGGTGACGATCCCGAAGGTTTGTTTCCGGCAATTTTGGGACATGAAGGCGCTGGTGTGGTAGTGGAGGTAGGCGCTGGTGTCACCAGTCTCAAACCAGGGGATCATGTAATTCCCCTCTACACTCCCGAATGCCGCCAGTGCGAATATTGTCTGAGCTTCAAAACTAATCTCTGTCAAGCCATTCGCTTAACTCAAGGACGCGGTGTGATGCCCGATGGCACCAGTCGCTTTAGTATCGATGGGCAGATGATTCATCATTATATGGGTACATCCACTTTTGCCAACTATACGGTGCTGCCAGAAATCGCCGTGGCAAAAATTCGGGAAGACGCCCCATTTGATAAGGTTTGTTACATTGGCTGCGGTGTGACTACTGGTATTGGTGCAGTCATCAATACTGCCAAGGTGGAACCAGGAGCAAATGTCGTGGTTTTCGGTTTGGGTGGTATTGGCTTAAATGTCATCCAGGCGGCGCGGATGGTAGGGGCGAATATGATTGTCGGGGTGGATCTTAATCCCAGCAAACGCGCTTTGGCGGAAAAGTTTGGCATGACACACTTTGTCAATCCCCAGGAAGTGGAGGGGGATTTAGTTCCCTATCTGGTTGATTTAACCAAAGGCGGTGCTGATTACAGTTTTGAATGTATCGGTAATGTCAAAATTATGCGTCAAGCATTAGAATGCTGCCATAAAGGTTGGGGCGTTAGTGTAATTATTGGTGTTGCTGGCGCTGGACAAGAAATCAGTACTCGTCCTTTTCAACTAGTAACTGGGCGCGTTTGGAAAGGTTCGGCTTTTGGTGGCGCTAGAGGACGTACAGATGTGCCAAAAATTGTTGATTGGTATATGGAAGGTAAGATAAATATTGATGATTTGATTACCCATGTAATGCCCATTGAGCAAATTAATGATGCTTTTGAATTGATGCATAAAGGTGAATCAATTCGCAGTGTGGTGACTTTTTAGAACGCAATTCTGAACACCCCTTGGCAGAAGCAGTTGTCAGATATGCCCAATCTCAGGAAGTGCCATTGTACCATGTTGCCACTTAAGCAGGCATCAGCACAGTTTTCGCAATCGCGTAGACAATCAAAGCAAGCCTCTATGCAAGTTTCAAGCAAGGATTGGTGAGATTGAGTTGTCGTCATAATTATACCTCCGATTTCAAGTCGTCAATTTCACATAAGGCAGTATTTATGCCTCTGCGACCTCACATTAAAAAATTACTAATGTGCTTGCGTCTACCTAATGGGATGAAAAATATTTATTACTAATGACATAAGAGAATTTAATGCTGATTTCATTTGAGTATGCATAACTGTAGCGACCTGCAATTATAAATGCCCAAACCTGCAATCAAGACATTTACAAACCAGGATTAAATGCAACTATAATTGTGCTTCAGCCAGGATTTATATGTTTCCGAAGTTTTTTGAAACAATAGCGTGTGAGCATCTAATAGGAGCAGGAGTCAAACCAGAATATCTAGCCGAGTGCCATTAAGTATTAGATCAGCACAATCACTAATATCAACATTACCAGAATCGGAATTTATTGAGAGTAATTTACCCGGATACAGATTTGTTTCAAAAACAGTCACTTATGCAGAAATAGAACAAAAATGGTTGGTAGTACAAATTGGATATCGGTTTTTAGTCTTTGATGCTTCCAATTTCCACTATTCATTTTCAGTAGTTCTTCAAGGTTGAAGCGTTCTTCAAATGTGAGGGATTTCTTCCCATCAATACCAGCCGTCTTTTTACCAGCATAAAGCTTAGATACTTGTCTTATTGCAAGAAATCGAGCCGAGGTTGATTTTAGAATAAGCTTTTGGAGTGACCTAGCTTTCCGCTTGTCTCCAACTTGAACAGCTTTAAATACTCGCTTTTGAAGGCGGAAAAGATTTCGGCGGAATTTCTTCCACGGTAGAGCTTTCCAAGATTCACTAGTTTTGTAACTGTGTCTAATCATTCTCTTCTCTGGTTTGTATTTTCTGAACACCTCGAACCAATTACGGTTCGTCCTACCCGAATCAAAGGGATTCCGTATCCCGTCTTACCTACCTGGGGTTCGACTTCCCCAAGACCTTTGACTCGTTTTTATTCGTTCCCTCGGAGAGATTGATTGTTCCGTTAGATGGAGCCAATACAACTACTGGATTCCCTGGACTCTTGCCGATGTTGAAAACACTATTCGGCGGGAATTATCTCCAGTGAGGTCAGGGGTTTGTGTTGCGCCCTGCCTTATGATAAGTTGCTTTTCTAGGCTCTGTTTCATCATGGGAACTCCCTATTAGCGCCAGTGTCAACCCGCAACGGCTGTCTGATTGCGCCCTGTTCCCAGCTTCACTCTACAAGAACCGAGTTTGTTGGTGGAACAGTCGGTGAAGATGGCGAACTGCTGGAACTTGGTTTGTGGGAAAAGGAAGAACGTCAGCACACACCAGCATTAATCAAAGTCTACACCCAATTAACAGGCGAGAAAATTACCCCAAAACTTCGTACTGTTAGAAACTATCTCCCTACAGATGACGCTTACGAAGACCTATATCGTCACGGCTTACACCGCATTGCTACAGAATACGGTGCAACAATCGCAAAACTATCAACGTAACAACCTCATGCGTACCCCTCCGGGGATCTTGCTACGCGCAGCGTGTCGCAGACAGACGCTAACGCGAACAAGGTACTCCTAAGATGGGGATTGGATTGTGAGCGGGTGGTGTTCGCGGAGCGTCACGGAGTGAGGATTGCATCAGGCTTTGTTGAGCTACCAAAGCCGCGATCGCCGTTTTGGTCAAGTTAAAGCTTCAGTGTCAGCTTAGTGTACCAAACACCAGATATCGCCTCAAAATTAAACCGGATTTTTGCAATGAGTAATAAAGTAAAAGCACCCACATTACCCGGATGGTATATGAGCGCTAACAAATAAAAACATTATTGAGGATAATCTATCTGCTATGACAGACCGAAGTAACTATAAGAATAGCAGGCGGTGGGTAAATAAACTGCAAGGGTAGTTACAAATGTTTTGTTAAAAATAGTACTTACTGTAAGGTATTGTTTATTTTGCTAAAATGTGCTGCTCAAAACTATTTCGATGCCTACGCCTACGCTAAACCTGACACTTGGGCTATCTTGAGTAGTAAATTACTAGTATCGTGACAAAAAATCTTTACTCGATGCTGAACCTTAAGATTTCACACGGTGATTCGTAGAGCTACAGCTATGCGCCCCCACGAAAAAAGACGCGATCTTCCGCGCCTCTGGCAGCTAAAATCCAACTTTTAAGTTTTAGCTTAAACCTTTGTTTGTAGATATTGCACCAACTGCGGTGCTTGCATCACTCCCTCTATTCGCTCCACAGGCTGACCCTGCTTAAATAGTACTAGGGTTGGTAGAGCCGAAATTTCATACTTAGTGGCCAAATCTGTGTATTTTTCTGTATCAATTTTGACGATCCGCAAGCGATCGCTAAGTTGGGCATTGACTTGCTCTAAAATTGGCACCATCATTTGGCATGGGCCACACCAGTCAGCGTAAAAATCTACTAATACAGGTACTTCAGTTGCAGACAGCATCTCTTCAAAGCTGTTAAATTGCTTTTTAGTTGCCATGTGATACACACCGATTTTCAATTGTTTGTTTCAATAGTAATTCTTAGAAAATAAAATCGGTATAAGTTCATGGGTTTTTGTTGGGAAAAGATTAGATTAGTTAACATAGACCGATTTGCAAGCAAGAAATATTAAATAATTATAATAAAATACGTATATTGTTCTCATTTGTGTATATGCATTAGATATGTATTTAAACCTATCTTGACTAAGCAAATAACTGACTATATAGGCATTCACAAAAGGGATGCTTAAGTTATTCATCTATTAATAGAGAAATAGCTATAGATAATAGAGAAATAGCTATAGATATTTAATTATCCAGACAATATTCAGATGTTCCCTAAATCACCATAAGATAATTAGCGCGGTATTTCTAAGATTGAGGAACATTAAATGACACTATTACAAGATAAAGTCGCAATTGTTACAGGTGCATCACGAGGGATTGGTCGAGCGATCGCAATTGAATTAGCCACACAGGGAGCGATCGCAGTTGTCAATTATGCCAGTTCGAGTGCTGCTGCTGAGGCAGTTGTTACAGAAATTACAGATGCGGGAGGTCAGGCGATCGCTATCCAAGCAGACGTTTCTAAAGGCGATCAAGTAGACGCATTAGTTAAGACCGTGATGGAAAAGTTCAGCCGTGTGGATATCTTAGTCAACAACGCAGGTATTACCCGCGACAATCTGCTTTTGCGTTTGAAGACAGAGGATTGGCAAGCTGTGATAGACCTTAATCTAACTGGTGTTTTCTTATGTACACGCGCTGTCAGTAAAATCATGCTCAAACAGCGATCGGGGCGGATTATCAACATTACTTCCGTTGCTGGGCAAATGGGCAACCCAGGTCAGTCCAACTATAGCGCCGCCAAAGCAGGTGTAATCGGCTTTACTAAAAGTGTTGCTAAAGAACTTGCTTCTCGCGGGATCACCGTTAACGCCGTCGCCCCTGGATTCATCGCCACCGACATGACCAGCGATCTCAACAACCCCGAAGATATTCTCAAATACATCCCACTCGGTCGCTTCGGTCAGCCTGAAGAAGTCGCTGGGATGGTGCGCTTCCTCGCTGCCGATCCCGCCGCCAACTACATCACTGGACAAGTTTTTAATGTCGATGGCGGTATGGTAATGGCGTAAATAGCGCTGAGTTAGGAATTAGTAATTTCTCTAGGGTGCGTTACGCCTATGGCGTAACGCACCGATTTGATCTGTGCCTGACTTCAGCTAATTTTGATATCAAACACCCCTAAAATGCCCTTCTAACAGTCACTTTGTCGTCGTTAACCACGATGGCATCAGCCCTGCCATCGCCGGTAACATCGGCAAAGAACGTTCCCCTGCTTCCATAGTAAGGATTCTGCGTCAAGGACTCGTTAGCAGTAAACCTAGAACCGTTGGAGCGTCGACCGATTATTTTATCGTCGTTAACCACAATGGCATCAGCTTTACGATCTCCGATAACATTGGCGAAGAATGTTCCCCGGCTTCCATAGTAGGGATTCTGAGTCCAGGACTCGTTAGGAGTAAACCTAGAACCGTTGGAGCGTCGGACAGTTACTTTGTCGTCATTAACCACAATGGCATCAGCTCTGCCATCGCCGGTAACATCGGCAAAGAATGTTCCTCGACTTCCGTAGTAGGGATTCTGCGTCCAGGACTCGTTAGGAGTAAAACTAGAACCGTTGGAGCGTCGGACAGTTACTTTGTCGTCGTTAACCACAATGGCATCAGCCTTGCCATCGCCGTCAACATCGGCAAAGAATGTTCCCCGGCTTCCGTAGTAGGGATTTTGCGTCCAGGACTCATTAGGAGTAAAACTAGAACCGTTAGAGCGTCGGACAGTTATTTTGTCGTCGTTAACCACAATGGCATCAGCCTTGCCATCGCCAGTAACATCGGCGAAGAATGTTCCCCGGCTTCCGTAGTAGGGATTCTGCGTCCAGGACTCGTTAAGATTGAATTGCGCTTGCGCCGGACTTCCAAGTGCTGACAAAACCACAACAGCAGCAATTAGCTTGACAGTTGTTTTTTTCATCGGTTATGTATTAAGTAAATAGGACTTATGGATGAAGAAAAGTTAATACTAAGTCTTCAGTCCAAGCTTCAGATTATGATATCTAAGACAGATAACTTTCTACCTAAAAGTATAATTTTTACGACAGCTTCTAACTATTAAGTATTAGTCTTAATAATCACATCAAGCCAATAAGCCTTACCAACATTGCAATATAGTGCTAATAACTACTTCATACATGATTTCTTAGAAAATCTACATAATTAGGAACTTGCAAAGAATAAATTATTCCAGAATGATAATCATTATGAGTCAGAGGAAAGGGGTTGCCGACGCCAACTCCTTTTTTTTCCTCAACTATAGCGGTTCTCGTTCACGTGAGGTACACCCGTAGGGGCAATTCATGAATTGCCCTTACACATTGCGATACAATTTTGTACCGCATCTGAGTGGGAACCGCTATATGCTTGACACTCTCAGGTCTAAAGACACTGAGATTCTACTGACAGAATTAGATTAAGGATATTACCCAAAGTCTAATTCTCGTTACGACCGTCAAACGCCGTCTACTTAGTCACTCTAAGTCCAGCTTAGGTTTCTAGCTACTTTTATCATTTTGGGGCTTTCAGAGTCCATCACTCAGCCAAGATACGGTACGCTCCACAACCTGCCATTACTCGCTCTTTCTTGTCATACTGCCATTAGGACTTAAACCTAACCGTTGTTTCACGGGAGCCGGGATTTCTCCGTACTAGGATGCTTCAACACGTAGATAGTTATTCCTACTCACAACTCCATCATAACACAAAGACAAAAACCACGGTGACTAAAGTCACTCGTGCCGCTTCCCTCCCAGCTTTGAAAAGCTGAGTTTCCCGCATCCCGTGTATTCCTATGAATGATTGAGTAATGGTGAGTGACGACTAGGAAAATAAAATTATTGCTTACTTCCTAGTTACGCATTCACCATTATTTGTTACCCAAGAGAATTATTTAGCAACCAAAACTAGCTGTTTTGCTGTTGACTCCACTAATTAGACTGTTGACTCCACTAGTTCTTTTGCTGCTGACTGCACTAGTTCGGCTGTTGACTCCACTAGTTCTTTTGCTGTTGACGCTACTGGTTGTGGCTGCAACAGTTGGGTGTAAAGTTCACTCAATTGATGTGCTACACCATCCCAGCTAAACTTAGTTTCGACGCGCTTTCTACCAGCTTTACCCAATTCGTCTCGCCATTCTGGATTTAAGAGAATTCGGTCAATGGCAGATGCAAAGGAATCTACATCTTGTGGTGCTGCCAATAAACCAGTTTCTTCATTAAATACAGTAAACTGAAGTCCGCCGACATCACTTGCTACTACTGGTGTACCGCTTGACATCGCTTCGATCGCCACTAGTCCAAAAGGTTCGTAATGACTGGGAACAACGCAAACATCAGCAGCTGCGTAATAAGTTGGCAAAATATCTTGACTCAGACGACCAGCAAAAGTGGTAAAGTCGCTCATCCCCAATTCGTTGATAATACCCTCAATGCGATCGCGCTCAATGCCGTCGCTGTTACCTGGAGTACTGCCACCACCAATAATTAGCTGGAGATTCTTGGAGTCACGTAGCTCAGACTCGTTTACTGCCCGCACCAAGGTTTCTATCCCTTTGCGTGGGTCAAAACGTCCTACATATAATACAACTTTGGTTTCTTTCTCAATTCCCAATTCAGCCCTGGCTGCTTCTCGTGCAATCGAGCCAAAGCGCTGAATATCTGTACCGCAGGGAATGATGTCGATATTACCTTTAGTGGAAACTAGCGATCGCATGTGTTGCTGTTCTTGCGGACTTGTCGCTACAATTCGCTCTGCTTTTTCCAACACGTCTTTTTCTACTGCTAATCGCACACTTGCAATCTGAGGAATATCTTCTATGGTGTTATACTTGACCGCTCCTAAAGAGTGGTAGGTGTGAACTTGTTTACTATGTTGGATTTTCTTTAACTCCATCCCCACCCAACTAGAGAGCCAATAGTTAGTGTGAACTAATTGGTATGTAAAGTCATTTTTTAATTGAAATTTGAGGAAATTATCCACAAATTCTGGCAGAAATTCAAAAATCTCATCTCGCGGCACAAACTCAAGGGGGCCAGCTTTTAAACGAATAGTTCGGCAATTGTCGCTGTGTTTAACAATCGAGTCTTGCTCCAGACTCACTTTGCGAGTAAACATATCAACTTGCCATCCCAGCTGCGCTAGTGCTTCACCCACGTTACGCACATAAACATTTTGTCCCCCAGCTTCTTCTTTCCCTATTTCAATCGCCGGATCTCCGTGGACGGAAATCAAGGCGATACGTTTTTCGGTGATAGAGTTCATAGTTTGTGTGTTGCTGATTTTAACAAAGTTTTAAGCTGTTCCAAGCTCGTGTATAGCACACTTGCGTGTATTGTTTAGGAACTTTGATTAATATTGATTTTAATTTACTATGCCTAATATTTTTTTACATCTTCTGCCAGAAGTATACTATATAGATTAAATACAAATATTTAATTTATTTAGATATAGAAATTTTTTTTCTTTATATTTCATGCTTTTGATAGATGAAAATTATATTTTTTCTATATAAATCCTAAATAATTTGTGAGAAGTAAAATTCCTGTAAAGCCTATAAATACGTACTTTTAGCTTCGGTACTTTCTCTTGTTTCAATTTGGATTGCTATATTAGTTCAAAATATCTAATGATTTTGATAGAGAAATATTATAGTTCTCGTCTTGTTTGTGCAGATATAATCCCATAGATACATGCATTAACATGAGTTTGACCAAGTGAAAAAGCAGCCGGACGCACAGCCTCTTGTAGAGAAAGCAGTCCGATAAATTAAGCTTTTTGGCGATTTTTGCCTAAGTCCTGAATTAATGCCGTTGAACTCACGTTGTATTAAGTAGTGAGAATAACTGTTAAATATTGATGCAAAATTGGGTACTTTCTGGAATTTGCTTCGGAAAGTCTCAGATTATATTTACTAATCATTAATAAATTTCAGGAGCAAATCAGGTGTTTACTTCAACCTTACTCGCTGCCGCAACCACACCTCTGCAATGGAGTCCGACAGTTGCACTGATTATGATTATCGTTAATATCGCTGCCATTGCCTTTGGTAAATCTACCATTAAATATCCCAACGCAGAACCAGGACTACCCTCAGCCAATTTATTTGGTGGTTTTGGTTTACCAGCCCTTTTAGCAACTACTGCCTTTGGTCATATCTTAGGAGCGGGCGTTATCTTAGGACTGCATAACCTGGGAAGAATTTAGGTTATATCATGTCCGCATAATTAGTTATGCTAACCATAGTCATTACACCCCACCCCCAACCCCTCCCCGCTCTTCGGGAGGGGAGACAAAGCGTAGCTTTGGCGGGGTGGGGTTCTTCGAGTTTAATAAGCAATTAAGCGGACATGATATTATTACCTCAGCCTTTATTTGATTAGGACTTACGCACTGTACAAAACAATCATGTTGTGAATCAACGTAAATACACGTTTCAGGTTTTTATTAATCATTCATTGATGGTAAATAGATCCGCGTCGTAGGGGCAATTCATGAATTGCCCCTACGACGGATCTGGTTTTTCCAATCATCTATACTTGGTCTTTTCTGTCAATGCGTAAGTCCTATTGATGATTATTTTGTCTCCAGCTTTGAGCCAGAGATTTAGTTATCTGGCTCTTTTCTATTGAAAAGCCAGAGAAACTTTTCCAATACCAAAAGCCCTCATCTGGAGGCTTGAATTACTGACTATGGCGGCGACAACTATCTAACTCTTAACGAATGTCCACTCTAATACCTTGATGGGAGCTTCTTGTAGTACTTGAGTTAGTTCAGCACTGCTTTCAAATTTTACCTGGGAGAGGTCGCAGGCTTCGACGTTGACTGTAAATTTATCGTCTTGGAAGGGCCAAGGTTTGACAACAACCAAGTTATCGCTGCGCTGCATGATGTCATAGCGTTGACCTTCAGGGCCCTTGCTAATTTCTAAAAATCGTTCATCAGCAGGTAGTTCTTGCTGACATAAGATGAGAGAAAGGCGATCGCACCATTGCATAAATGCGTATGCTGCATCAACTTCTTCCTTTTCTATGCCTAGTTCTTTGCGCCAACGTTGCTGGTTTTGCAGTTGCTCATCTAAAAATTTGTCTAGCTTGGAACCCTTACCCCGGCTTGGCTCATTTAAACGGCTGATGTGCATGGAAATTAATAAAGCCACCCATCGTCCACGGTAAAGGGCATTCTTTGCCAGTTCAGCCAATTTCTGGACACCAGCATCTACATCGGCATTTGAAGAGAGCATGAAGTCCAGTGGCGCACCGGCTTCAGTCAGAATATCCTCTTCCCACTCTTTTTCTAGGTCATCGTGATGGGAAATTGCAGTGACGGTTTCATATAACCTTACTGGAGCATCTTTACGCCGCCATTGTCCTGCAAGTTGAGCTGCTAATAAAGCATGGGCGCGGTGATAAATAACTTCCCAACCATTTGGCGTAGCGTTGACAATCACAAATCAATCTCCTGATTCTTAGTTTTGATTTTGAGTTGAATTAATTTCTGAATTCAGAAATGTTGAGGTAGATTTGAAGAGGCGATCGCTCTGACTTCTTCAGTGTGGCTTAATATTTATAGCCATTTTCAATTGAGTGTAACATAATCCATTTATCTGAGCGCAGAGATATGTATCCAAAGCGCGTGTTGCATCCAAATCAATATCAGCATATACTGAGCGGCTTAAATTCCCGACTTCTCTAAGAAATCGGGAATCTTTTAGATAAAGCTAAATTCTCCCTCAAAAATCCCTGATGTAGACAAACAGTTTAACCATTGCTAAAAAAGGTGGGCAAACAGCCCACCTTATGATTGGGAGTTTTCAAGAAGCTCTAACTGCAATCTATGAAATTAAGAGTGACTTTCTAACGGATTCGCAATGTATTTGAATGTTGGCTCAGAATTCCAAGGGCCACGTTCATCTTTACCATCACCGTTTGTAGATAGGTTGTAGTAAAGAGCAACAGTTTCATCTGGCTTAATATTACCAAAGAATGGATCTGTCAACTTACCCAGTGAATCTAGAGCTTTCATAAACATCTGGGTATGAGAAATTTCTCGTGTTAACAGATGGACTAAAGTCTCTTGGGTTCCTTTGTCGGTTGCTAACTTAATCAATGATTCGTAAGTCTGACGAGCGCCAGCTTCAGCTGCAACATTAGCTCTTAAATCACGCACTACATCTCCACCCTCATTCAAGTAACTTGCAGTCCAAGCACTACCTTGACTATCTAGAAAATGAGGCCCAGCCCCTCGGACTGCAAACAGGGTACTCTTATAAGCTTCTGTTTGATCCACATTTTTGGTATGAGCTTCGATGAGTTTTCCAACCATTTCTAAATGGCCGAATTCCTCGATCGCAATGTCTTGGAGCATATCTTTAATTCCAGCATTTTCAACATGGAATGATTGAACCCAATATTGAAGTGCTGCGCTAAGTTCTCCAGTAGCTCCGCCAAACTGCTCTAAAAGCAACTGAGCAAAACGAGGGTTTGGTTCACTAACGTTAACTGCATGAATAGGCTCTTTTTTGTGAAAAAACATAGATTTACACTTCCAAAAATTATGATTGTTACAGAATTAGTCAACTATTTTATTGTCTTCTAGCATCTTTCCATATCTAGCTAACTTGAGATTTGATAGCTTCTCAAACTGGTTAACTAGAAGACCAATAAAATACAGTACTCATGTCAGTATTGATAACTGCCAATCAGCGATTAGGCATTGCTACTTTTTTTGGTTAATCCCCAGAGATTAATAGCAACAATTGCACTCAGCACAGCTACTAAAATTCTAGAAAAACTTAAACCAGCGACAGCCGCAGTAATTTACGGGGTTTTTGTTCGTAGTAAGGGAAACATACTTCCACCGACGAAAGCCCTAATAGTCCCTATAATCACTGTGGAGAGAATTCCACCACCTTGATAACCAGGATATATAGTTTTAGAAATTGCACCTGCTAACTGCCTTATTAACCTCACTTATATATAAGTTATCAACTCTTATTCAAAATTATTTCTACCAGATGGGATAAATGCTAAATCCAAAAGTTAGACAAAAAACTTTACATCAAGATTTTGCTCTAAATTGGCATTATTTGCTCTAGAACTAAATACTAATACAGTGAATTATTTATATTTTTTGTGTATCTATCTTAAGATGTAAAAATGTAATCTAACTTTTTAGAGATGCGTTAAAATAATTTTTAATTACCCTTGGAGTGACGCTCAATCACTCGCTAACGTAATTTGTAATTAATTAAATCCCTCCAACCGTTATTTACAAGGTAGATTGAAGGGATAATACGTAGCCAATATTTGTAAGATCGATATCAAATAGCACGCGAGAATTTTGTATCTCTCGTTCTTGTATGAGTATCAAATATGACGGCAATATTTCTGACTAGTAATCTACCGATATCTGTAATCTGAATGTGATTTTTTGATAAATTGACTAGCCCATCGCCTTCTAATGGTTTTAACGCCTCTAGTTCCTCAGAGAAATATTCATCAAAATTAATATCATATTTGTTTTCAATGTCTTGCTTATGCAACTGAAAGTGAGACATAATACCCATAATCACATCCCGTCTGATGATGTCATTTTGAGTAAGCTTAATACCTTTGCTAACAGGTAAAGCACCTGCTGCAACTGCCTGATAATAATCCTTTAATTCCTTGTGGTTTTGAGCATAAGCATCTTCTAGCATACTGATGGATGTAGCACCAAAACCAAATAGTTCTGTCTCAGCGTGGGTAGTGTAGCCCTGGAAATTGCGTTTGAGAGTGCCATTGCGTTGAGCGATCGCTAGTTCATCATTAGTTTTAGCAAAATGATCCATCCCAATAAATAGATATTGGTTATTCGTCAATTCTTCAATGGTCATTTTCAGAATTTCTAACTTTTCCTCTGCTGGGGGTAGCGCCTCTTGAGGAATATTTTTTTGTGTAGGTTTTATCCACGGTATATATGCAAAGTTAAAGACAACAATTCGGTCAGGATCTAACTCAACAGTCTTTTTCAGTGTCTCCCGAAATGTCTCGCGGGTTTGATAAGGTAAACCATAGATAAGGTCTACATTCACACTTTCAAACTTAGCTTCTTTAACCCAACTCATGACATCAAATAGCATTTCTTCTGGCTGGACACGATTTATAGCTACTTGAACTTGGGTATTAAAATCTTGAATGCCAAAACTAATCCGGTTAAACCCAATTTCTCTCAGAAAGAAAATGTAGTTTTTATCGATATAACGAGGATTAATCTCAATTGAGATTTCTGCTTGTGGATCGATGTTGAAATGGCGATTGATGTTTTTCCATAAAAATTCTATTTGGTGACGATCCAAGTAATTAGGAGTACCGCCTCCCCAGTGAATTTGCAGCACTTTTCTATCTGGATCGATTAAAGCTGCGGTGTTTTTAATATCTTGAGCCAAAGATTCTACATAAGGTTTGGCAATATTCTTGTTGTTGGAAATTACCGTGTTACAGCCGCAGAAGTAGCAAGCACTTTGGCAAAAGGGGATATGGAAATATAAACTCATAGGAGTTTTGCGTTGATTCGAGGCTGCGATCGCGGCCTTAAAATCAGTTTCAGTAAATGTTTCGCTTAACTCTGTAGCAGGCGGATAACTGGTGTATCTAGGTGCGCGAGTGTCGTACTTTTGAATCAGATCCAGATCAAACTTGACACCAGGTAATAGAAAAACCATTGAGTTGCTTTCCAACGAATGTATGAGGATAATAACTAGAATAATTACTGACTTCTAACTCCTAACTCTAGCCCTTTAAAGGTGACTCATAAAATCTCTGCTTTCCTCTCTGCGCTCTCTGCGCCTCTGCGGTTAAAAAATAATTTATTTAACCTTATTAGGCACAGAGAACATAGAAAAAAGAGGAATTATTGTCCAAAAATTTTACCTACCTTGAAAGGGCTACTTCTAACTTAATTAGCCGCAGCTACTTCAGTACTACCTGAATTCTGAGAACGAGTTAGGCTATTAAACAGAACTTGACCGAGTGCTTTGATTAAACTTCCCTCTAACTCCTGAGCCATCTGTAAATTGAACCCAAAGGCATTATTAGCTTCTGCAACAATCCGTTCTGCTGTTATATCATCAACTAGTAATTCATTTAATGCCTGACGATACTTATCCTTAAATGCCTTTTTGTCAGGAATTTGCTCAAAATTGTAAAAGGATGTGCCTTCATAGCCAGAAAGCTTCAGGGCTGACTGAGCAACTTTTTGTAGCATTTGACCCCCAGAAAGATCGCCCATGTAGCGAGTGTAGGCATGACCTAGCAATAAGGCTGGTTCACTAGCAGAAATTTCCCGAATGCGGTCAATGTACTTTTGAGTAGCGGGTGAGGGTGTAACTTGCTCTTTCCAATTATCTCCATAATAGAACACCATGTCTTTTTCGAGCGAAGATTGACGATTAAGTTCGGGGAAGTAAACCGCACTAATCACAGGATGCTCTAGGCTCTCTAATGCTGCTTCTAGTTCGCTGTAGACGTAATACAAGTTGCTTAAGAACTTGGCGAAGCAGTCTCTATCCACAACTCCTTTCAGAAAACATTTCATGAATCCCACATTTTCTGCTGAAGTGTGGGCTTGTTGAGTTCCAGAGCGCAGTTTGATGGCTAGATTACTACTCATTGTTGCTTCCTTCATGTTCAAGGGCAAGGTTTCTGGGCAGTCACCGACTCAGGATGCCTGCCAGTGCCAGCGAAAAGATTGTTATTCTAGGTTTAGAGATGGATCTGCATTACTCTATCTGGCAAGTATCACTGCCGATGTAGATCCCAGCTATTTTTATTTCTCCTAAGATTATTTAACTATTAATTTATATATAACTATAAAGATATTAGTATTTATTTATATTTTTCTAATTTTCACCATTAGGCACATCCTAGTTGAGTAGTAACAAAACTGATTGGGGAATAAGCATTTAAACTCTCGTGAAACAACGGGTAATAAGTTTATTTCTCACAATTTACTCTCAATAATTTAACTGATGTATACGAACAACTATTTATGCTTATATAAGTTTTAAAGGATGAAATAATCAAAGGATTCTTATGGTTAAGTCTCTGGAAACCTCGCAACCTGAGTTGCTAAAATCAGGTGTAAAAGCGCCTGTTAAAGAAACATTATTAACACCCCGGTTTTATACCACTGACTTTGAAGCTGCGGCGCAATTGGATATTTCGTCCCAAGAAGCTGAGTTACTGGCAATTGTAGAGGAGTTACGATCTGACTATAACCGTCATCACTTTGTCCGTGATGAAGAATTTCAGCAGTGTTGGGATCACATTGATGGAGAAACGCGCGTCGCCTTTATTGACTTTTTAGAACGTTCCTGCACCTCAGAGTTTTCTGGGTTTCTGCTGTTTAAAGAGTTGTCACGCCGTCTGAAAAACCGCAATCCGATTTTGGCGGATGCTTTTAATTTTATGGCACGGGATGAAGCACGCCATGCGGGATTTTTAAATAAGTCAATGGCAGATTTTAATCTTTCCCTCGACTTAAGTTATTTAACCAAAAATCGCACTTATACCTTCTTTCCGCCAGAGTGGATTATTTACACAGTCTACCTGTCTGAGAAAATTGGCTACTGGCGCTACATCTTGGTGTATCGCCACATGGAGAAACATCCAGAACACCAAATTTATCCACTATTCCGTAAGTTTGAAAGTTGGTGTCAGGATGAAAATCGACATGGAGATTTTTTCAAAGCACTGCTGCGATCGCAACCTCAATTATGGAACAATTGGAGAGCTAGATTATGGGTGCGTTTCTTTTTATTGAGTGTTTTTGCTACTCACACATTGACCGTATTTGAACGCGCCACGTTTTATCAATCCATTGGGATAGATCCGCGCGAATATAATACCAGAGTCATTCAAGAGACGAATAACACCGCCGCAGGGGCATTTCCGTTGATTTTGAATACAAATCATCCAGAGTTTTTCCGGCGGTTGGAGAAGTGTTCTGACCTTAATCTGAAACTAGCAGAGATTAGCAACAGCAATCGCTTACCAATTGTTAAATTCTGCCAAAAATTACCCTTGATAGCTTCCATTGTTGGGCATCTATTGCAGACTTACCTAATCAAACCCGTTGATGCTGAATCATTGAGAGGGACAGTTCATTAACTAGTAACTGCATACATTAACTGAATCTACAAGTCTTCTTTGGGAATCTCTTTACTAGAATATAAGCCAATACGGTTCAGTTAAGGCTAAAACTCTTTGTCAAAGTCAGTTTTTTTAACGAACCGCAGAGGCGCAGAGGACACAGAGAGAAGAAAAAAATGCTTAACTGAACTGTATTGGAATATAAGCAATTGCATGGTTTTCACAGCGACATATTTTAATACCAATTCTCTCTCAATTCTGTAGAACCTGTGCGATCGCCTCAGAAATCGGTAAGCCAGGACAGCGTTCTAACCAGAAAAACTCGCCAACTGGGTTAACCTCAAGAAATACATGACGACCATCAGGAGTCAAAATAATATCAATAGCTCCGTAGTTTAAACCAAATTCTGCCATGAGTTTGAGCAGTTTCTCTTCCACGTCTTCAGGCAGAGTGTATGGTTCCCAAGCGTCGAGTAAGGCAATTCCCTGTTTGCGCCAATCGTAACGCGCCTTATCCAAAGCTTGAGAATCAACCGCAGCCGTCAGCACACGTTTGCCTACAATAATTGTCCGCAATTCCAAAGCCTTGGGGATTTTCTCTTGAAACGTCATAGGGCAGAAACGTAATCCATCGAGGTTGTCCAAATCCTCAGATGAAATTGGATTCGTAAACACAACTTTTTCTTGTCCTTGTTCATCGTAAATAGCGAAGGAAGAGAGCATTTTTGTAATCATTCCCTCCTTACACTCTTGGGCAAATTGCTTCACTGTCACTGAATTGTTTGTAGTCAGAGTGCGTGGCGTATCTAGACCGATTTCTCGTGCTATTCGTAATTGCAGTTGCTTATTTTCCGCTCGGCGAATATTTGGCAGAGGGTCGAGATGGAAGCCCTTAATACTGGCAATCATTCCCTCAATGGTAACGCGAGATTCTTTGAGTGAGGCTTGTCTGAGTTGCTTGTCCATTGAGTCGGGAATTCTTGACCCAATGGCGATGCGGCGATACCAAACTGCTGACACTTCATTTAAATCTAATGTCTGGTCTTCAACGCTTAGAGTAACTCGCTCACTTTTGGCATAGTAAACATCTAAGGTTATTTCTGTGGGAAATCGGTCTGTGTCAAAACGAAATGCTTTCCCTCCTTGGGCTTCAATTGCCTGAATAACTAGAGGAATACTTTCGTTGTCTTGGCTGTGAGTAATGATTAAAACAGTCACGTCGCTTCGCTCCGAATTAAAAATTAAAAATTAGCAAGTTCCTAAATTTATAAAAGCTGTCAGTTGGTTGTGAATTTTTAAGTAAGAGCATTTTGCTTAGGATTTGTTGAAAGTAGTGCATCTGCGATCGCATCTGCGATCGGGTATTCCAAATCTCTCTCCAGCATCCCCCACTCTCCTGTAGGATTAATTTCTAAAAAAACATATTCCCCTGATGGCGTTTTGATGAAGTCAAATGCTCCAAAAATCAGTCCAAACCTTGCCATAAAAGCATCCAGGCAACGGATTAGTTTATCAGGTAATTGATATGGTTGCCAGGTAAGAGCCTCTTTTGTTCCCTGTCGCCAATCTTGGGTGGATGCTGCATACTCAGAGGCATCCAGTGCGCCGACAAAGAGATTACCATTTACATACACTGCGCGTAGTTCTACCTGTTTGGGAATTTGTTCTTGAAACACAACTGGACAATAGCGCAGTGTTTCAGCATCAAGTAAGTCTTCTTCTTTAACGGCGCTGGTATACATGAAAAAAGAGGAGGCCTGCATCCCATAAGAAAGAGGTCTGAGTAGCTTTGCAACCATTTTTCCTTTAACTTTCCCAAAAAACTCTCGTGTTTGTTGAGGATTGTTGGTAACGATAGTCCGAGGTATGACAAGACCAACTTCTGATGCAATTCTTAGTTGGCGTAGCTTGTTCTCAGCTGCACTGATCCGTTGTAAATCATCCACCCAGGTAGCTCCCCTCAGACTGTCCCAAAAGCCATCTAAGACTGCGAGTGATTCACTAGAGCAGGCTGCTTGGAATTGTGGGGCCAATTCTTTACCTAGATCAGGTTGCCAGATCCGTCGCATCCATACTGCTAAAACTTGCTCGGTGTTTAGGGAGCAATCGCCATATTCTAGTTTATGATTGCTCCCAGAGTTACTGAAATTCGCCTCGATTTGTACAGTCATCGGAAACTTATCAGTATCAAGGCGAAATGGCTGTGCGCCTTGTTTTGATACAGCTTCTGCAACTCTATCTATTGTGAAGTAATCACCACTATGGGTGATTAATAAAACCACATCACGGTCAACGTGCATAAAATATTTTCATTAGGTTTTTGTATTGTCGTTACTGTCAACTATAAAAAAAATAAACTTTTTTAATGGGAAGCCAACCCCTAAATGGAGTTGGCAAAGCTAACAGTCTTTTTCTTCTCAGAATATTTTTTAAAACTGCATCTCTGGTGTACTCAAAAGTATGCAGTTATTCTATTGCCACCACATGGTCATCGCCATCTGAAGGGTACTTCTGAGTAACAAACATCTGTTCATCACTATCAGAGGGATACTTTTTCGTTACTCCATCTTCTTGATCAGATGGAAACTTTAGAGTTTGGACAAGTTCATCTTTCTCCTTCTTGGTTACACCACAACTTCCGCCGCCAATCGCTTCTGATTCTTTATCAGATAGGTCTTCAAAGCTTTGCCCTTCTAAAAATCGGGCAAAGAAGGGTACTGCTTGTGAATTTAGTTCTTCTGGTTTGTTTTCAGACATAATTTTTTCCTACGGTTAAATAAAGAGCGCTGAATTCTGAGTTAAAAAACCGCCCACTTTCTTGCGGGGCATCAACTTTCTCCTGAGAAAAAGATTCCGCCGACTTTTTTGCGGGACTTTTACCAAGTACATCAGTAACAAGTAAGCTTATTTACTGATGTACTTGGTACTGATTAGGGTAAAAATAAATTTACACTAATTTCAGTCGTAGTACATAATATTTCATTTATGTAAGGATGAATTTTATTTGAAATTATTTGTAACATTTAAGTAAAAATACGTAAATAGTTGCTCATTCTGTGGATAATCAATACCAAAATTTCAAGTTAATCAACTTTGTAATTTAAAATTTTCAGGTGTTGTGAAAGCTATAGCCTAATCTTTTAATTAGCTTGAGTTTATTATTTAATTCCTTCTTTAGTAAGGATTCATGTCATTCATCTCTGGTAAAGTAATCATTTGCTCTACGGGAAATCTCATCACTACCATCCTAAAAGCTAAATTTTTATATTTTAATTACATATCAAACATTCTTACCAAGCTAAAAATATTTACTCAGTAAGACTTTGACAGTATATTATGAGATTATTTTATTCCATAAATTCAAGATTTTTTTCTCTTTTTTATATTAAAGAGAGCGATAGAAGAGATTTAACTTAAGCTTATCCTTTTTTTTATTTGTTCTTAACTCTGTCAAGACTTTTAATGCAATATATTTGATTTTATCAGTATTAAATCTTCTATAAAAACCCGATTTAATTTTTGAAAAGCTTGACCACTGGTAGCTTTGAGTGTTCTCAATCAGAGCTTAAGTCAGTATACTTAAAAATATTAATACCGGACTGTTAGTAGTTGTATGTAATATTGTCAAAACAGGTTTAAGGATTCAGCCTAACTGTTTGGTATCGTACTCACTAAACCAGGATAAACTCTATGTATAGATTCCAGATCAGTGCATACACGCAAACGGGTGAATCCATCGGTCTGGTCGGTTCGACTCCAGAGTTGGGACTGTGGGACATCGTAAAATGTGTCCACCTGCGTACAAGTAGCGATCGCTATCCTTTATGGTGGACAGATATAGAAATTGACATTCAGCCGTCTTTAGACTCAGGCGATGGACAGAGAGTTGAATACAAGTACATACATCTCGATGCAAAGGGTAATGCCCGATGGGAGAGCTTACTAGATACAAACCGCTGGATTCCCATTGATCCTAACGATCATTCCAGCACAATTATTGTGGATGATGGCGCATTCGGTTATTTACAACCTTACCCCTTTGGATACCTTGAGAAACCTGCTGTCAAGATACCTGTGGATGAAGGGGCTGAAAGACTCAAAATTGTAGTAATTGGCAGTTCCGTTGCATCAGGTCATAAAGCCTGGTTTTTGAAAGGTTGGGTCTGGCTATTGGCAGAGGCTTTACAGCAAAAGTATGGCCATAAACTGGTGAATGTGTCGGAAGTAGGGGCGAATGTCAGCAGAACGATCGCTCGATTTGGTTCAGTTGTCACCCCAGAACAACCTGATGTTGTGATCATTGCCTTGTCTCTAGGTAACGAAGGGTTAGCTTCCTGTCCGCCTCACGAACGACGAGCAGTACAGCGACGGTTTGAAAGTGGCTTGCAGCAGCTCGTGAAAATGACGCGCGACATCGGAGCAACTCCAATTCTGGGCGGAGTCTATCCCAATGGCGATTATTCCCAGGAACATTACTGGCTGATCAGAGACACACACAACCGAATGCTAAGTTGGGGCATACCTGTACTGGATTGGTTGGGAGCGGTGGATGATGGACAAGGACGATGGAAAGCGGGGATATCCTTCGATCCGGCTCACCCGAACACGCTCGGTCATAGCCTCATGTATCAGCAGATTGACCAACACCTATTTGACATCGACAAAAACAAATTAGCAAAAGAAAAACAACACTTCCGGCAACCGAATGAATTCCCCATCTACTTTGATAATGGGGGCTTTCATATATCTGCCTGTATCGAAGAGAAGCGTTTACGGATCATTAACCCATCACAATACAGCTATACCATCGCTCCCTATTGGCAAGAACTACAAACTGCACTGCAAAGTAAGGCTGGATTGATACCGGGCATCTACATTGCAAAGGATGTCCAACCAGGGACGCTCCCCTTCTTTGCTGTAGAGGATGGCGCGATCGCAACTACAATAAACATTCCCCCTAGTGCCAACCTAGAATATAGCGCTGCCTTTAATCTCTTTTCGCCAAACAACGTTTTATTCTATGACGGGCATCTGGGGATTTTGCAAGCAGATGAACGCCACCTCTGGGTAATCAACGAATCAGACAACGAGTACAATATCCAGCCGATGTGGACGGAGGTTTGCAACGCACTTAAAGCTATGCCATCGGGTGTCTATGAAGATCCGCTTTATCCCGACGCCCCCTTTCGCACCATGATGATTGGCAAGGATGGGCTAGAAAGCCGGGTGAAAGCAGCACCTAAGTCTGCGGTGTTTTTCCAATACAAATGTGAGTTATCAGATATCAGCCGTGTTGCCATTCTTCCCCTTGGCGATCGCTGTGCCGTCCGCATGATGTTATATAAGATGGAGTACGATGGCCCCGCCTTTCCCTTTGATCTAACGCGCGCCACTAATATTGCAGATGTCGCGGATGCGATCGAAAACGGTTTTGATGATATGTGGAACCCTGCTTTTCTGCATTACAGTCCCGATGCAGGCAGAATTTACCACAGTAAGTGGTCAGGTTTATCTTTTGCCCATGAAGTCGAAGAGACAGACGACCCAACCAGCGATATGTCTCTCGTGCATGAACGGATGCGCGTTCGTTACACGGCACGGTCTGAAAGGTTTTGGTACGCACTGCGGCACTGCGATAAAGTACTTTTCATCCGCACAGGAATTAGCGATCGCCCTGGTGTGATAGATTTAGTCAACAAGCTGCAAAAACAATGTCAGGGGAAGCCATTTCATCTCTTGCTTCTTTCTCCCCAAAGCGATGATGAGTTTTTAGATATTCCCAATGTGCTGCATTACAATGTCGAGTTTAATCCCGATCGCATGTATGACGATTTGGGACACTGGATGTACTGCACAGAGGTAATGCGAGGAATTTTGAAATCTCTTGGGGTTTCTAGTAAAAACCTCTTTTGGTGTCCACCTAAAATACCGAAGGGGTGAGAAACCAAGTAGGGGCGATCCGCTCAAACCGTTTAAATTACTGCTGGCTAGCGCTTTCTAGTATCTATTTCAGAAAATTTTAGTTATCCTTGAATATGCAATATAAAAAAGATTGGCTCCGGTGATTAAAGCATTTTCATCTTATGACAGACCCCGGATCAAATGATAGCCCGGAATTACTTTCTGTAGCTCAAACTGCCAAGCTACTTGATGTAACTCGTCAGCGAATTCACGACCTAATTAAGAACGGTCAGATTATAGCTCACAAACTTGGGCGTTACTATTATATAGAAGTTGCTGAGGTAAAGAGGTATAAGAATCAACCTACTGGAAAACCCTATCAGCCGCGTAGTACAAACTCTCAATGAAACTCTATTGACAACTGACAACAGATTTTCTATACTCAAGCTATACTAATGTACTAAAGGTTAAGTCAATGCTCCCGTTTCAAGCGATCGCACCTGACGTTGCAACTCAACAAGGACTGCAACAGGTTTACATTAGTGAGCATGGCATACTCTACCAAGGAGACTGCCTTAAACTTCTATCAGCTTTGCCTAATGAGTCAGTGGATCTGGTATTTGCCGACCCACCTTTTAATCTCGGTAAAGAATATGGTGAAGGTATAAGCGATCAGATGGAGGCAGATCGGTATCTAAGCTGGTCACAACAGTGGCTGAGTGAGAGCATTCGTATACTTAAACCAGGTGGCAGCTTATTTATCTTCAACCTTCCCAAATGGTGTATGGAGTACGGCGCGTACCTCAATCGGAAAGGAATGTGGTTTCGGCATTGGATTGCTTGCAGAATGCCGAAGGCTTTTCCTAGAGGTAAAAAGATGTCTCCGGCTCATTATGGACTGATCTATTATACAAAAGGTGAGCCAGCCGTTTTCAACAAAGTCTACACACCGATTCAACTCTGTCGGCACTGTGGCGGAGAGATTCGTGATTATGGTGGGCATCGAAAAAGCCTCAATGACAAGGGCATCAACTTAATGGATGTCTGGGATATGCCAGAAGATGTTTGGGAAGATGCCCCTGAAGCTTCCACTACTGAAGTTTTATGGACGTTAACCGAGGAGATGTGGACTGATATTCCACCCGTTCGGCATCGTCGCCACAAAAAACGAGTTCCCAACGAACTAGCTCCCATTATGCTGGAGCGGATTATTGCAATGGCATCTGATCCAGGGCAGATTGTGGTTGATCCTTTTGGGGGTTCTGGTACTACATTTTATGCAGCAGAAAAACTACACCGTTACTGGATTGGTTCAGAAATTGGAGATACAGAGCCAGCAGTAGACCGCTTGACTAACTTGGCTAATGGAATTATAGAGCAATGGGAATCGGCAAGGGGAAGCAAGAAATTGAAACAAGGCAAAACAACTGCATTACAATTGCCCATTCCTTACTCTACATAGCTATTCATGCAGGAAAATTTAGACTAATGCACGACCATCTGTTCCTTTGGTAATCTTTGGTACATTTTCATCTAACCGATCGTGTTCAATCACGAAGATTGCAAGAAAACCTTCTTCAATGCGAACTGCCCGCCAAACATCAAAATATGGCTCTAGCTCTTCATAATTGCCAATCCGATCAGTTAGATAAGGGTAGAGTTTTCTACTGGGGAGTACCAAGACAGCGCCTAAAAATACACCTCGTAGTAATCCAAGACTCAGTTTATTGACTGCTCGATGGCTTGAAGAGATGTTGCCCGTTTCCCACTCAAGCGCAAAAAGATAGTTGTCAATTATCTTTGTTGCATCGACCTTTCCTGGCGATCGAGTTGCATAGTTAATCGAAGTTTCGAGACTCCATCCAAATTTATCTCTCAATGCAATCATGCAAGCATCTTTAATTGGCTTGACACCATTACCGTGCTTTGTTGGATTAATTGTAAAACTGGATGCACCAGGAGGATGAACGATTAAAGAGATAGCATCACGAATTTCAGCGCGAATGATATACCAATCGTTTGATTCTTCAAAATTCCCAATACTGATCAGAGAAACTTCTTGAACAATTTTCATACTAACTACTTATTGACTTAGCTATGCAAAAGTAGTGCAGGTTTGCCTATTTCTTGCAATTAAGCTTTGTTTCTAAATCGTCTAACAGATAATCTCGCGTTACGGCCTCATAGTCAACTCGAAGCCAGCTAACTTTAAACTCCAAGTCTAATTGGGCGTTGACGATCGCTATCAACAAAATAGCTCAACCACCGTCGGCTTAGTCACTTTCCCCATCGCGTTACGCGGTAATTCTTCAACTATCAAAATTTGGGTTGGCACTTTATAAACAGCCAATCGCTCTTTTGCCCAACTCCTGAAAGCTTCTAATGTTAAAGGTTGTAACCCTTGCAATACTAACGCCGCACATACCCGCTCACCCCATTCTAAATCGGCAACCCCAACCACTGCACATTCTTGAATATCTGGATGCGATCGCAATACTTCTTCAATTTCTAAAGCTGAAACTTTATACCCTCCCGTTTTGATGATATCCACACTCATCCGGCCCAGAATGCGGTAGTTGCCATTCTCAACTACGGCGGTGTCTCCAGTACGGAACCAGCCATCTTGGAAGGCTTTGGCGGTTGCTTGGGGGTTTTGCCAATATTCTATAAACACTCCAGGCCCTTTAACTTGGATTTCTCCTGGTGTTCCTGCTGGAACTAACTCCCCGTTCTCATCTACTAATCTCACTTCAACTTCCGGTAGTGACTTCCCCACATATCCAGACAACCGTTCACCGTGTAAAGGGTTCGATAGCGCCATGCCGATTTCAGTCATACCATAGCGCTCAAGCAGAAAATGGCCGCTGATGGTTTGCCACTTTTCTAAAACTTGAACTGGTAATGCTGCCGAGCCAGAAACCATCAGGCGCATCTTAGCACAGCCTTCTGACATAATTTTTTGGCGTTCCTTAGAGGCAGTTTCCCAAGCAGCAATTAGCTTTACATAAATTGTTGGTACTGCCATAAATAGGGTTAAGTTACCGTCACAAATTCGGTTCCAAACGGTTTCGGCATCAAACTTGCTCAACAGATGACACTCCGCGCCAGCCCATAAAGCACAAGTCAATACGTTGATAATTCCATGAATATGATGTAAGGGCAGTATATGTAAAATGCGATCGCAAGATGTCCATTCCCAAGCGGTGATTAAGCTAGTCACTTGCGCTTGAATATTTTGATGGGTTGTAACTACACCTTTGGGTTTACCTGTTGTACCGCTAGTGTAGAGAATTAAGGCTCGTCTAGTGATATCTACCTCTGGGAGGCGACCAACATTGTATGGAAACGTTTCTGAGGTGAGGATAAATCTCAAATTGTGTTCTTCGGCGAGCGATTCTCCTGCGGAGACGCTGCGCGATCGCAGTATACCCTCAAAATTAGGATGAGCAATAATAATCGATGCTCCAGAATTGTTAATTACATACTCCAATTCTGGCCGCGGGTGGGAAATACACAGAGGTACAGCTATACCACCAGCCCGCCAAATTCCCCATTGAGTGGCTACATACTCAAACCCAGGCGGAATCAGAAAGGCAACTCGCTGCTCTTGTAAATCTTCTGCATTATTAAGAAGACATGTTGCTATTTGACTGGAAGTGTGCAGCAAATCTTGATAGGTAAATGCTCTATCCGTTGTAGCAATTGCTGTTTTCTTGTTGTGTTTTTCAGCACGAATAATCAATGGGATATTCACGTTTATTTACCGATTTAGGGTTGATTCAGTCTACTTACAGAAAGCATATAGCAATGCTAAACGAGATGTAAATTTTACTATTCCAGCAATGTCTGTAACCTGAAAGATATTACAACCAACGCTGTTTTTTAGCATAAGCAATACTACCAATTACAATTAATGCCATAACGCAAATCACAGCAGGATAAGCCAAAGGTTGCTCTAATTCCGGCATATATTTGAAGT
>Ga0209181_10001587_pt1 | contig 39259 bp, 30 predicted proteins | sample MAT05_FD_187208 | JGI IMG/M metagenome (GOLD analysis project Ga0209181, IMG submission 187208) | Freshwater microbial communities from Lake Fryxell liftoff mats and glacier meltwater in Antarctica - MAT-05 (SPAdes) (version 2) | ecosystem: Environmental > Aquatic > Freshwater > Ice > Liftoff... | reverse complement strand
TCTTTAATTACGAATTCCGCGCAGCACTACTAGCCTTCAATTTAGGATAAGCAATCCGTTTGTGATGAAATTGCTGCCAAACATCCACAAATATCTGAGCGATTTGTGACATTTCCTCTCGTGTTAGTCCTGAATCTACAAGTTGATTGTCTTGCCATTTGGCACGCAGGATATTATTCAGCATTGTTAAAGCTTGTTCAGTCGAGACATCTTTGAGCGATCGCTTCTTTCCCCCATATTTCGCTGATGCTTCGAGCGATCGCAGCGCCGCTTCGCAAGAATCTGCTAACATGACAATTCCTGTTTCCCGTGATTGGGGAATCGGCCCATCGTAACGAAAATCTGCGTCGTCTACTGTTAAACTTGGATCTTCCTGAGCCATTTGCTGCGCTTGGTGATGGAAATAGGCAATTAACATCGTTCCCTGATGCTCTGGAATAAAATCTTGAATCGCCGTGGGCAAAAGGTGTTTACGTGCCATCACCAACCCTTCAGTTACGTGCTTTTTGATAATCTCTGCACTCTTCCAAGGGTCTTTAATCTCTGTATCATGTTTATTTGCCCCCCCCATTTGATTTTCAATAAAGCCAAGGGGGTCGTGCATTTTGCCAATATCGTGATATAATGTCCCAGCCCTGACTAGTTCAACATTGCATCCTAGTTGTTTGGCAGCAGCTTCGGCAAGGGTAGCGACAAAGAGGGTGTGTTGAAAAGTTCCAGGAGTTTCAGTAGCAAGCCTTTTTAATAAGGGGCGGTTAGGGTTCGACAACTCCGCTAAACGGATGGGAGTAACTAAATCAAAAACTTTTTCTAGATAAGGACTCAAGCCTAAAGCTACAACACTCCAGCCTAAACCGGATAAAGCAAACAATCCGGCTTCTCGGAGGACGATATACCAGGTTGAACCAAAGGCTTGACCAATTAAGATTTTAACAACCAGATAAATACTGCCCTGAGTTAAAGCGATCGCAACCCCTAATAATGCCAGTTCTTCACGCGATCGCAATCGTTGGGCTATGTAACTACCTAATATTCCTCCCCCTACACCAGCTAAAAGCGCAGCCTTGCTTATATCCAAGCTAATAGCTAATATCGGCAACAGCAGTCCAACAACTGTTAACGCCAAAGTGGGGCCATAAAAGCTTCCCAACAATAAACCAAGGGCACTCCAGGTGGTATAAGGCAATCCCATCGTTACCAATGCTGGCACACTCAAAGTCAGCAATAACACCAGCAAGCGATCGCGTTGTCGCAATTCGTAATTGACATGCCGTTCTACCCAGACAAAAATACCAATGGCGATCGCAATAACACCTGCTAACTTCACCAACTCCTGCCATTTTACCTCCCGGCGAACCAGGTGATAATGCTCCAGCACCTCAAAGTTCCATGCAGTAATCTGTGCTCCTTTTCTAACAATCACCTCACCATGCCGTACCTTCACCATCACGGGTGGCACTCCAGCAGAAGCCTTTTGAGCGTTTTCTTTCGTTTGTTGTTCATCTCTTTGCAAATTCGGCTTGAGTACAGCTAACAACAGCTTTTTTGCCAAAGATTCGGCGGATTCTGGTACAAAGGACTGCAATTGTAAACTCACCGCATCCTGTAAAATATTTTTTGGCAGTCCTTGTGGGATGCCTTGGGTGAGAATCCGCTCTGCACTCTGATGGATTCCCATTTGTGTTTTTTCCCATTCCACATCTGACAAATCCAAAAAAAGAGATGCCTCATATACTGCTTCTGGAGTAACAGTCTCTAACTGTAAAAGTTTGGCAGTGGCTTGGGTGTATCTTTGGCGTGTTTGGGAAATTTTGGCAATCAGTAAAGACAAGTTTTTCTCAGACGTTGTGACGCGGTAAGATTCTAGTTCTGCTACTGCTTGAGTAAAGTCAGTGTTTTGAGAAAAATCAACAGGCTTTGTCTTCTGTGGCGTTGGTGTTGTGCGCGGTTGGCGTTCCTTATTGGGTGCGGATGAGGCGGCGGTTTGTCCTGTTCCTTTTTTCTGCTGATTTTTAGTATTTTCTACAGCTACTAGCAGTGTTTGCCATTCCGAATCAGGACAAGAGCGGAGGTAACGCTGGGTAGAGATGGACAAAACTATAGGATCAAAAAAAGGAAAAGCTCCAGCAACGGCGCGAATTTGGTTGCCATTATCTAGAAGTTGTTGCAAATTTTCCTTAATTTGTTGGTTCATTCGCGCATCAACCATCAACACTTGTAAGGATGTTTGACTAACGGCTTGGCGCTCGGCTTCTGTTTTTTTCTGATCTTCGATACTAGCTGTGTAAAGCGCTGTAATTGTTTGGGGCGCAGGATTTCCTACTTGGAGTTGAGTCTGGTTGTATAATTTATGCCCAATAACACCAGTGAGGGACACTAGAGCGATCGCTAAAATTACCAAGGAACGCTGTTCATGCAGCCAATCTAAACAGACTACATAAATACTACTCTTAGTTTTGACCGATTTTATTTTTGACTGGAGCGCTCTTTCTTGTTTTCGGCGCTCACTTTTATCGTTGGTTTTTGATAAAAATAGAATTACATCCTTAAGCACAGTCCTTAGAAGTTCCCTTCTATGGGTTTTACTTTTGGGACTTCTCATTAATTTTCCCTTACGGCGTAGTCCTTTGTACTGTCGCCGCCAGTTAGTCAATTGTTGGGTTAAGAACTGCAAAAATTGCTTTATTTTCATTATTTCTGCCTGCAATTGCTGACTTTGATGGCTCAAAATAAAACAATCATCAGGGAAGTTTGCTCTGCTGCGGCTGTAACTAGTGGTGTGTCAAGCTAACTTTGACGGGTGAGACACTTCTTAAACATCTCTTTTTTCTCTGACTCTGTGCCCTCTGCGCCTCTGTGGTTCGTTCCTTTACCGATTAACGTGACCGAATAACGCGAGGAGCTGAGTAAACTGAAAGCAAAGCCACCTCACATCCCTCCTCTGTTAACTCCCTTGGATTTAAGGCAATATTATACACTCCTGACCACACCGCCACCAATGCATCGGTCAATTCTAACATTTGGGAAAAACTAGTTAGTCCCCATGTTGGAGAATTCCTCTGCAAGAGCAAAACTTGCCAATTTACGGGAATTCCGCCTATACCGTTATATGCTCCTGATAAAGCACCAGTAATTGCACCTGTAGGCTGTAAGCTTAGAGGCGTAGCATGTTGCACTTTAGAATTGCCATTGTAAGTAGCCCGCAAAACTGCCAGACGAAAGTCTTCCAAGGTACTCAAAAAGCAGTAAAATGCCATAGCTATAGTGTTACTGAGTTTTTCTTCCCTAGCAAACTCAGCTTGTGCCCTTGACAATCCCGCCCCTTGCTCTAATAAATTCTGAACTTTTAATAATTTTTTTGGTATTGATGTCGGTGTTTGTCCAAGAAAAGAAATTGTTTGCGGAATTAGGGTTAAAGGGTTGAGTTTTTCAGTTAGGGCAAGAGCGATCGCATATCCTACTGCTAGTGTTCCATCCCTTACTATTGGGTCATCCTCCCAGATTTTTAGGACATCCAGCAAGTTTTGTCGGAGCTTAATCGGATTTTCGTGAAAAAAAAGTGCTACTGGTAGTGTGGCAAGAATTATTTTTATAGATATGTCATCAGTTGCTGCTAAATGAAGAGATTCTTGTTGCTGACGCGCTATCCAATCATCTAAATCTAATCTACCCAACGCAATCAAACTCTCAGTACCTAGAACCGCCATTCTTTCCAAATCCAGGTAACTCTGAGACTGTATATCACCAGTGGCTAAACTTTCCCCCAGGAATGCACCGAGTAAAGTACCTCTAAACCGACTTATAGGAGAGTAACGCATACAATTTTAGATTTTAGATTTTAAATTTTAGATTCAAGAATTTAATCCAAAATCCAAAATCCAAAATCTAAAATCGATTCATTTTTCATCTTTTCTCAAGTGATTGACTAACGCCTGTAAGCCTAACAAGTAACTTTGTCCGCCAAAACCACTTATTTGCCCGATCGCTACTGGGGCGATGTACGAATGATGGCGAAAATCTTCCCGACGGTAAATATTACTCAGATGTACTTCGACTGTGGGCAAGTTAACAGCCGCGATCGCATCTCGCAATGCCACACTTGTGTGAGTATATGCCCCTGCATTAATCAAAATCCCGTGATGTTGTCCTAATGCGGCATGAATAGTATCTACCAAAATTCCTTCATGATTTGACTGCACAGAAGAAACTTTCGCCTGTAGCTTGAATCCCTCTTCTTCTAACAGGCGGTTAATTTCAGCCAGTGTCAACGCACCATAAATTCCTGGTTCTCGCTGTCCTAGTAAATTTAAGTTTGGCCCATGCAGTGCCAGAATGCTTAAGGGTTGCAACGTCGAGTTCAGCACTTTCAGATTAGTGGCGACGACGCGAGCGATCGTTTACAGGAATCGGAATAAGTTCCGGTTCCGGTTCTGCCTGTGGCCCTAACAGGCTCTCAATTAGCCTCCGTGCTAATTCCTTAACCCTTTCCAGCACCTTTTCTATATAGTCCATGAACTGACTGCTCCTGAGATACTACCTCAATTTTTGATTAACAGGTGCGCAGAAAATGGCATATTTTCGCACCTCTGGCTTCCAACCGGGCTGATACACAATCCCGTGTTTGGGACGTAAGCCACTTCTAAAATTTGGCGTTGTGTTTTCCCTTACTTTTTAGAGTATCACACTTGAACGTACTGAACTGCATCCTATCAAGGATGGATATCAAGGGTCAAGAGTTAAGGATCGGACTTTGGACTCTTGACTTGCAATTAACCTTCTGTGGCCTTTTTTTTCGTAGAGGTTGTTGATTTAGCAGTTGACTTAGATTTGGTACTCGTTGATTTAGTCGTTTTCCGAGTCGATTTCGTTGTCGATGCTTTAGCTGACAACAATTTCAGCGCCTCAGCCAGGGTTATATTTTCTACCGTTTGACCTTCTGGGATACTCACATTAGTTTTGCCATGCTTGATGTAAGGGCCATAAGGGCCATCGTAGATGTTAATTGTTTCTTCATCATCTGGATGTGTACCCAATTCGCGTAAGGCTGCCTTAGACTTGCTGTTGGTGGAACTGCGTCCCTTTTTTGGCTCAGACAATAATTCCAATGCACGTTCTAGGCTAATTGTCAATACATTGTCAGCAGCTTTCAGGGAACGGTAGTCTTTCCCCTCCTTACCCTGGTCATGAACCACATAAGGGCCAAAGCGCCCCAAACTTGCTTGCATTTTACCGCCAGTAACTGGATGAACTCCCAATGTCCGGGGTAGTGCCAACAGACCAACAGCCATTTCCAGGGTAACGGTTTCGGGGGTAACACCTTTGAGTAGGGAGGCTTGTTTCGGTTTGGGGTTTTCGTCGGTTTTGTCACCCAATTGGACATAAGGCCCATAAGCCCCAATTTTCACATAAATCGGTTCGCCAGTTTCAGGATGGCGACCTACCTGATCGGGGCCTGTAATTTTTTGCCGCAGCAATACTTCTACCTGTTTGGGGTCGAGGTCGGCTGGTGTCAAGTCTTTGGGAATTGAGGCGGTGATAACCCCCTCACCATTTACGACTTCAATGTAGGGGCCATATTTCCCAATGCGGACTTTGGCATCTAGATTCTCCAGTTCTACAGTCCTAGCTTTGGTGGCATCAATTTGACTTTCCCGCTCTTTTACCAGGGTTTCCAGCCCTTTTTCTCCCAGATAGAATTGCTGCAAGTAGGGTAGCCATTTCGCTTCACCTGTGGCAATGTCATCCAGGGTTTGCTCCATCTTCGAGGTGAAACTGGGATCAACGATGTCCGGGAAATGTTTTTCCAGTAAGTCGGTGACGGCGAAAGCGGTGAAGGTAGGAATAAGAGCGTTACTCACCAAATGGGCATAACCCTTGTCGATGATGGTGCCAATGATGCTGGCGTAGGTACTGGGACGACCGATACCTTCGCTTTCTAAGGTTTTCACCAAAGAAGCTTCAGTATATCTAGCTGGCGGTTGGGTTTCGTGTCCTACTGCTTCCAGTTCTGTACAATTCGGATGATCTCCCACTTTCAGATTCGGCAAAATTACTTCCTGGTCTTCCAGCGCTGCTTCTGGGTCATCTGAACCTTCGACGTATGCACGTAAGTATCCTGGAAACTCAATCCGTTTGCCAGAAGAACGAAATCCAGCATCTTCGACTTGCAATTGCACGGTAATTTGAGTTTGGCGGGAATCAGCCATTTGACAGGCGACAGTCCGCTTCCAAATCAAATCGTAAATAGCTAGTTCTCGACCGCCCAAAGGCGTTTCTTGGGGGGTACGGAAAGTGCTACCTGCTGGACGAATTGCTTCGTGCGCTTCTTGTGCGCCTTTGGATTTGGTGGTGTATTGCCGGGGTTGGGGACTGAGATATTGTTGACCGTAAAGCTTTTCTACAGAACTTCGAGCAGCTGCGATCGCTTGATCTGACAAATGCACCGAATCTGTCCGCATATAGGTAATATACCCTTGCTCGTACAAATTTTGAGCAACCCGCATTGTGTCACGGGCTGAGAGGCGCAATTTTCGGTTAGATTCTTGCTGCAACGTCGAAGTTGTAAACGGTGGCGAGGGTTTGCGCGTTACTGGGCGTTCCTCCATGTCGGTAACACTCCAGGTTTTTCCTGTCAAGCGTTCCTTGAGGGCGATCGCTTGGTCTTCGTTTAGCAACAAGACATTGCGACCTGCGGTAATTTGTCCGGTCGTTGCGTCAAAATCGCTGCCATTAGCGATTTTGGTTCCTGCTAATGTTACCAACTGGGCAGCAAAGGGGGTTTTTTCCTTTGACAAACTGGCTTTCAAATCCCAGTATGTACCCTCATGGAAAGCGCGGCGTTGGCGTTCCCTAGTGACTAAAAGCCGCACAGCTACAGATTGCACTCGCCCAGCAGATAATCCCCAGGCGATTTTTTTCCATAGCAGTGGAGACAGGGTATAGCCCACCAGTCGATCTAAAATCCGCCGCGTTTCTTGGGCGCGAACCAACTGCTCATCAATATTACGGCAGTTTTTCAGAGCTTTTTTGATCGCCTCTTGGGTAATTTCGTGAAACACCATCCGCTTAGTCGGAACTTTCGGCTTCAGCAATTGGTATAAATGCCAACTAATACTTTCACCTTCCCGGTCTTCGTCCGTTGCCAGAATCAGTTCATCTACATCTTTAAGGGCTTCTTTGAGCAGGGTGACAATTTTCTTTTTGTCTTTCGGGACAACATATACCGGTTCAAAGTCGGCGTCCACATTTACCCCTAGCTGCGCCCATGTTTCCCCTTTGACAGCAGCAGGAATTTCACTAGCCGACTGGGGTAAGTCACGCACATGACCCATAGACGCTTCCACCCGATAGCCTGCTGGCAGGTAGTTGCGAATGGTACGAGCTTTGGTTGGAGATTCGACGATGACGAGAGTTGACATGGAAATTTCAATAAAAAGAAGAGCTACTAAGCTAAACAGTCAAATTGAGGTAATTTTTGCAAATTGTCAAGATAAAAGGTCACGCTTAGGGCGGTGATTTAATCCTCACATAAACTGCCTGCTTGGGATAAAATCTGCTGAACTTATGGCCCAGTCTGTCCCAGAGGGTAGAGGAGGGTAACACTGGGTGTGAATTTCCAGCTATTTCAATCTTTAACTTATCTAACGCATAATTGGCGACTACAGTTTTCAAAATATCATTGGGGAGTGGGGAGTGGGGAATGAGGAATGAGAGATGAGGAAGTAGGGGAAGAAGAACTATTTAATTGACCAATGCCCAATGCCCAATTTCCAATTCCCAATCCCTAAGAGCTTGTGCCAAAATTAAACCAAACTTGAGAGCAAAAGGGAAATGGGGTTTGACCCATGTCAGGAAAGCAAAACCATGCAACCAATTCGTCAAGGTGATGTAATTTTACTGCCTGTGCAGCAAATTGAAGGACAAAAAATACCTCACTTAACTTTGGCAGAAGGCGAAGTTACGGGGCATAAGCATCGCATTACTGAGGGAAATGCAGAATTATACGCTAAAGATAGCACACTATATTTACGTGTGTTTTCAGAGTCGGCATTGCTTGCCCATGAGGAGCATAAAGCTATTTCTATTCCCCAAGGTGATTGGATGGTGAAAATTCAGCGAGAATACGAGCCTGAAGGTTGGCGTTATGTCGCTGATTGAAAAGTTAACGCCTGAGCAAGAGGCTTTAATTCCAGTTTATCGGGAAAAGTGGAGAGCGATCGCGCTTTCAACTGAGCGAATTGATAGAGAGAAAGCGGCGGAAGTTCTTAAAGCTACATATACAACTATCGGTAAACAACAGCCAGAAATTATTTTTTGTGAAAGTCCTTATGCTGGGTTGAAAATTATTCTTAAAAAGCGAAATAATAAATTAAATTGGCATAACATAAAATTAAATAACAAGTTGATTAAGTATATTTTTCATATTTTTCCAAATTTAACTAATAAAAATTTAGAAACATCATATCAATTAGATACGCAGGTTATTAATCAATTAACTATTTTAAGACGAGACTTTATTATATTTGAATATTCATTAAAAGAGAAATTAAAATTAAAAATTCAACCTCAAATTAATTTAAATCATCTTTGGTTAAAATCAGAATATTTGGCTAGTAATTGTTGTTGGATAGATTTTTACGTATCTGTATTAAATTGTTCTTACAGCAAAATGAGATGGGAAACGTTACAGTCTTTATCAAGGTTTTGTGGTTGGATTTCTCCATTTGAAAAATTTTGTATAATATGCGATCGCCCCCTTCACCTGCGCTTCGACAATGAAAACCGCCTCCACGCGGAAGGGGAACCAGCCATTGAATTTACTGATGGATATAGCCTCTACTCCTATCACGGTGTAACCTTGGCTGAAAAATACGGTAAAATCCACCCGCAGCAATGGCAATCTCAATGGCTTTTAACAGAGGGAAACACCGAACTACGCCGAGTGTTAATTCAGGGTATTGGTTATGCTAGAATCTGCCAAGAACTACAAGCTATTGAATTAGATACTTGGCAAGAATACACGTTATTAAAAATTGATGCTGATGTTGATGAAGAAGCAATTTATTTATTAAAAATGACTTGTCCTAGCACAAGCTTTATTCACGCTTTGCGAGTTCCACCGAATATGAACTCAGCGCGTGAAGCTATTCGCTGGGTAAATTGGGGAATAGATCCAGAAGAATTTGCTGTGCAAACCTGATTTTTGAATTGGACAACAAGCTAAAAAAACAGTCAGTATAGACGTAGCCGATGTATCGTAACGTACGTTATTGAAATAAGTAAGATTTTAAAAATTAGAAAGTAAATGTGGTTTTCACTGTACCAATTACGATATCATCCAATGTTACCTTTTTTACTAGTATCCGGGAAAGCCAGTGTGGCGGCATAGTTCTAGATGTCAAATCAATTCTTTATATGATTTTTATATTTATTACGTAAATACACTTAAACCGCTTTTAGCCTCATTGTCTTTAAAACCTTTACCCTAAATAGCTTTTGCCATCTTTAGAATTATTATCTAAATAAATTGTTTTAGTAGAAATTGTTTTAGCTACTACACAAATACCAGCCTGACATGCCAAGCTAAGGACATCAAATGCTTAAGGAAATAAATCAATGTTTACTCTGCAAAAACTATCATTAGCCTTGGTTGGAACAGTAGTTGTTTTCATGAGTGCTAACCCAGCTGGCGCTGTTACTCTGACTAGAGGAAGCACAACTCCTACTGCAAATGGGATATTCTCTACTGTTCCTGGAACAGTTACAGTTAATTTTGAAAGTGGCGCACCAACTAGTGGATTTGCTACATACTCTTCTCTTTCTGGTACTCCCACGGTAGTTCAAGGAAGCGTAGGTAGTCAATATGCTGCACCAGCTGGTGATACAAGCAAATATTTAACTATTTCTCCCGTAAACTCCAACGTTATAGGCAACACTGGTTCTGTGACGATTAATTTTGCTCAAGCACTTGATTACTTTGGCTTACACTGGGGTTCAATTGACACGTATAATTCGATCGAATTTTTTAACGGCAGTACTTCGTTGGGAAGCTTTAGTGGTAGCCAAGTTCCTTTGACTACTGCTAGCGGTAATCAGACTAATCCTCAGGACAATGGTTTCGTTAATTTCCTTGCAAATCAGGGAGAGACTTTTGATAAAATAGTTTTAAGCTCAAGTGGTATTGCATTTGAAACTGATAACCATAGCTACAGACTAGCTAGTGTCCCTGAACCTACTGCGACATTGGGCTTGCTAGCGTTCGGTGTTATGAGTGCTGGTTCATTTGTGAAACGGAAATCAAAGTTAGTTTAAAATAATCTATTTACTCCGTCTGAAAAATTAACAATCTCGTTCTCGTTTTAAGATATAAAACCCAGCATTTTCTGCTGGGTTTTATTTTTGAAATCATCCAAGAAAGCAAAGACACAAATAAATTTGGGTCTTCAAGTAAGATTTTAAAAATTAGAAACTAAATGTGGTTCTCAGTGCGCCAATAACAACATCATCGTTGTTATTGTTATGATCTGGCGATGTTAACCAGATGACTCCTGGGGTAATGGTGATATTGTCACTGAGTTTATACTGGTAGAATGCCTCAAGATGATAGGATGTATCCCGATCTCTATCCAGTCCTGCTATGTTAGAACTTGTTAATCTAGGCTCCACGCCAGCGATAATACCTGCTAAGTTACCTTCTTTACCAAGGTCAGGAAAGCCGAGGGTAACGGCATAGTTCCAAATATCAACCTCTCCACGATCGCCATTTAATGTACGGCTGTTGGTGTATCCAGCCCAACCACCTAAGACTATGTTATTAGTGATGCCAATGGATGCTTGGACACCGTAAGAATTACTGGAAAATCGGGAATCTAACGTACCATCGCCATCTAAATCCAAGGGCGCAAGAGTTGCTGCATTACTACCCGTGAGTAGTGGTTGATTATAGGAATTGATGTAAGTTAAACCAATAGTAATGCGATCGCTTGGTTTAACCGTCAGCTGTGCCAAAGCACCATAAGAACCATTAAACAAACCATTATTGGGCGTAGGGTTATTAGCTGTACCACTCAAATACCCTAGACTCAGTGCCAATTTTTCACCGAACTCGTGCGTTACTCCCAAACCCGCGCCACCTATTTGGTTATAAATTGGGTTGCGTGTACCAAAGGTGGACAAAGCACCAAAAGCGCCATCACCGTCAAAGAGATTAACAGTACTGGTAAGGTCGTCTGCTGCACCTGCGTTAGCGATCGCAATAACCTGTGTTTTTTCGCCCAACGGAAATCTGTAGAAGAGTGCATCTATAGAAGCATTGGTGGTACCGTCACCAGCAAAGAATAAATTGCCCTCTGGTGTACCAATGTTAGGGCTGAGAATATTATTAGCCTGGATTCTGGTAAACAGCGTATCTTGTCCTGTGAAGCTTGTCACAAGTTCTATCCGCGCTCGTACCCCTAAAGTTGTATTCTCATCTGTAATTTCCGCACCGTTAACTGTATTTCCTGACAAAACATCGCTAACGACAGCAACAACTTGTCCTTGCAGTTTGGTTGTGGTTGAGAACTGATTCGCCTCCAATTCAGCAGTTTTAGCTTCTACTGCATCGACACGACCTCGGAGTGTCGTCAGTTCGGCTGAAAAATCTTCTTGCAGCTTTTGTAATGTGGCTAAATCTTGTTTATTCACTAAATCGCCAGTGGCTGTAGCAATAAGTTCGTTAACCCGATCAAGACAAGCATTCAAACCAGCCGCAAATTCATATCGCGTTAATGCCCGATTACCGCGATAAGTGCTATTTGGGTATCCTGCAATACAACCATAACGCTCAACCAAGGACTGCAATGCTTGAAATGCCCAGTCGGTGGGTTGTACATCAGAAAATTGAGACACGGAGGTAACTTGCCCCATTATCTGAGTTTTTGCGTCTGGATTAGCTGAAACTTGCGGTTGATTGATTTCAGACGTACCCGATGTTTCACCTGCAAATGTAGCAGTATGAAAAAATAGCATGACACCGCAGACTGCTGGACTAACTAGCAGATATTTCCAGAATTTTTGCATTTTTCTCCTCACACTGATCTCCAATTCATACCCAAACCACGTTTTGTAAACGTGTATTTTATAAAAATATTTGTCAGCAATCTTATCAGAAGCAAGCAAACTTTTTAACAAAACAAGTCAAGAAATCCTAATTATTCAGGGAAAACTAAATTGCATAGGGCTGTACCGGCTGAAAAAGTTTTGTTGTTTATTTATTGCACAGTAAACCCAGAATAGTATTATATGCCTAAAATGAGAATGAGAATTATTATAGTATAAACTTGTCAATAGGAATTTTGACAGAGGCAGAGTCAGCATCCGTTTTGGGGAGAAAATACCATGATTCTGAATTGCAGAAAAATTAGAACAGGCAAGCAAAGAAGCGGCATCTTGCCGATAATTGCTTTGCTGATGTTGTCAATGACTGCTGGCTGTAGCCAATCGAATCCGAATCAGGGAACAACTTCCGAACAGCCGCCGCAAGCACAGGAAGCTGCCTCTACGCCGTCGATACAGGCGGGAAAAACTAAAGTAGTGACAACATTTTTGCCGATATATCTCTTTACCAAGGCAGTGGCTGGAAATGTCGCAGATGTAGAAATTCTAGTGCCACCTGGTACGGAGGTGCATGAATACCAAGCAACACCACAAAATGTCAAAGCGATCGCAACTGCGAATGTGTTAGTAAAAAATGGTTTAGGTTTGGAGGAATTTCTGGAAAGTACTGTCAAAAATGCCCAAAATCCAAAATTAGCCGAAATTGATGCTAGTAAAGGTATTAAACCCTTAAATGAAATTTCACCCGTTGTAAAAACAACCCAAGAGGAAAAAGACCACGACCATGAACACGCCCAAGGTAATCCTCACGTTTGGTTAGATCCAGTTTTGGCAAAACAGCAGGTAACTAATATTCGAGATGGATTAATTGCTGCTGACCCAGCGAATAAAGCAACTTATGAGGCGAATGCTGCGGCTTATATTAAAGAATTAGAAAGTTTAAACAGCGAATTTCAGCAAACTTTGCAAAAAACTCCTAGTTGCACTTTTATTACCTTTCATGATGCGTTTCCATATTTAGCTAAACGCTATAACCTAAAGCAAGTTGCTGTGGTGCAAATTCCCGAAGATAAACTCTCACCAACGGATGTACAAAATGCAGTCAATGCGGTGAAAAAGTACAAAGTTAAAGCTTTATTTAGTGAACCAGGAGTAGATAACAAACTCTTAAGTAGCCTCTCGAAAGACTTAAATTTAACTTTGCGTCCTCTGGATTCCCTAGAAACTGGCGAAACAGATCCACAGCATTATTTCAAGGCTATGAAAGCTAACTTACAAACTCTGGAAACGGCGTGTAAATAGGTTTGTCATTTGTCAGTTGTCCTACCCTGCGGGAAGCCGCTAGCGCGTCTATGTCCTTTGCAAATGACTAATGACCAATGACGACCAATGACTAATACTTCTCTACGAGAGGCTGCGCTCAGTACAAGTGACCAATGACTAATGACTAATGACATTGCTATTTTAAAAGTAGAAGGATTAACTGTCTATCAAGGCAGCTATGTAGCTGTTCGAGATGTTTCTTTTGAATTATTGCCAGGAACAGATACAGCCATCGTCGGCCCTAATGGTGCTGGTAAAAGTACTCTGGTAAAAGCGGTTTTAGATTTGATACCTCGAAGTGCTGGCACAATTGAAATTTTAGGTCGCCCAATCGCAAGGCTAGGGCGTTTACGTCACATGTTGGGCTATATGCCGCAAAACTTCATCTTTGACCGCAGCTTTCCCATTTCTGTTAGCGAGTTAGTAGGACTTGGATGGGTTAAGGAAGCGAGAAAAGGCGATTTATTTTTCTCTCGGCTCTGGAGACAAGACCGCGAAAAATCGGCAGCAGTAGGAGAAGCTTTACGGCGAACCGATGCTTATCATTTACAGCATCAAGCTATTGGTACTCTTAGCGGTGGTCAACTCAAGCGGGTTTTATTGGCTTATTGTTTGGTAATGCGTCGCAAACTCTTGGTACTAGATGAAGCCTTTGCTGGTGTTGATGTGCAAGGTTTAGCAGATTTTTATGCTTTGTTAAATGAATTAAAGCGTCAGGAGGGTTGGACGGTATTGCAAGTTTCTCATGATATTGATATGGTAAATCGCCATTGCGATCGCGTGCTTTGCCTGAACCAAAGCATTGTTTGTACTGGTAAGCCGGAAATTGCCCTTTCACCGCAAAACCTGTTAGCAACCTACGGCCCAGGTTTAAGTCGCTACCAGCACCAACATTAATGCCCATAAGTATGAATTTCTTCAATGATTGTGAGATGGCAAGGCTTGCGATCGCCAGTAGTAATGACTTGGTAGAATTGTTAACATTCCCCTTTATGCAGCGTGCGATCGTAGGTGCTGTATTGATGGGGATACTTGGCGGGATGTTGGGTAGTTTTGTCACCTTGCGCCAGTTATCTTTTTTCAGCCACGCGGTTGGTCATGCAGCATTAGTAGGTGTGGCGTTAGGTGTGCTGCTACAAATAAATCCGACTTGGATGCTGTTACCTTTTACCTTGGTTTTCGGTGTTATTGTCCTCTACTTTATCGACAAAACCGACTTAGGTAGCGATAGCGTTCTTAGCATAGTGCTATCTGGGGCATTAGCGATCGGTGTGATTCTCACTAGCCTAATTAAAGGATATCGTGGCAACTTGATGGCTGTGCTGTTCGGCGATATTCTAGCGATCAATACCACAGATTTGATTTTGACGCTGCTAGTACTTGTGGGAGGGAGCATATTTTTACTATCAACACTGCGCCAGCAAATTTTATTGACCCTTAACCCCGATGTAGCGCAAGTTCAAGGTATTCCCGTCCAGTTGTACCGCTACGTGTTTGTGGTCTTGCTTTCACTCGCCGTTGCTGTAGCGATTAAAGCTGTCGGCGTTTTACTGGTGAATGCCTTTTTGGTTATTCCCGCCTCCACCGCCAAACTGATGAGTCACCACTTTAGCCGCTTTCTAGTCCTGTCGGTGATAGTTGGTTCCATTAGCAGCATTGCTGGCATCATTGTGTCAGGTATTTTCAACTTTGCTTCTGGCCCAAGTATTGTTCTTGTTCAATTTCTGCTATTTGTAGCCGTTTTCATCTGGTTTAAGTTGAATTTGAAAGCCGCATAAATCTTTTTTCTCCAAGGGCTTGCTATTCTCTTGGATGTTTGCTACATTTATTAATCGTGGCTCACAAAAGCCCCAGCCGGGATAGCTCAGTTGGTAGAGCAGAGGACTGAAAATCCTCGTGTCACCGGTTCAAGTCCGGTTCCTGGCATACTTTACAGTTAAAAACACCTCTGGCATAAGGCATAAATCTGGCATAAGACAAAAGCCAAATACCAGTTGTGTTGGGTAGGCAATTCCTTTGTACTAAGTTTCTTAGCATCAAGGAAGCTCAAACACTTGTCTAGCAAACACTTTAAGAATTACAGTATTCTTGCACAGTTAAATACTTCTGACCAAATCAACCAGCCAGTGATAACAGCGTTGGTACTTTGGTCGAGGATGCCCTACAACCGACTAAAAATTTATGCCAGTTTTTATGCCAGTTTGGGCGTGGTGGAAATAACAATCCTATCAAAAGTGTCCCTATCGATATAGCAGCCGATTTCTGGACAGTGCAAGCATTCAGAGGTAATACCAAAGCTCAAGCATTAGTAGCAGCGTGTATGAAAGAAGCGTTACAGCGTCGTTGTGACACTGCCTTTAATAACAGTTCTTTTGTTAATCACAATGACAATGAATATTTATAACTAGCTGTCAAAAGTACTCTACTCGTGTTGCAACTGTAATGCAATCGAAACCAGGAAACCTTATAGTTTCCGAGTCAAGCGCAAGCCATATTCATCATCCTGTATTTATATACGTTATTGACAGATATTGCATCTAATTATTCGGCATCATAACGTCATTAACATCACCTAAATATCTTTTAGCAATCATGTTGGGTGAATTCCCTACCCACTTAGCTACAACCACGCTATCAACGCCATTTCTAACCATCATTGTTATAGCAGTGTGTCTCATCTGATAAGGGTTCCTGTATTCCACATCTGGTAAACTTTCGAGTACAGATTTCCAAGCCCTGTTAGCAAAGTTATGCCAGTCAATAAGACCACCTTTTTTAGCAGGGAACACAAAATCATCAGGTGAACATTTTTCAGTTTTTATACTTTTTAGAACTGATGCTATCCGGTCATTGAATGTAATAGAGCGCTTACTCTGTGTTTTAGTACCTGCTTCTATTTCACCACTTGCTGTTAACTTCTGACAGAATGTTACTTTTCCTCCCTTGATATGCTTCCATTGCAGTGCTAACGCTTCTTCAGGGCGACAACCGGTAATAAATAGGAATTCTATTAATGGAGCATAGTAACTATAATTGCTGCTAGCATAAAATGCTTGAATGATCTGTTTACATTCGTCATCACTAAATGGGTTGATATCATCTTGAGTAGCTGATTTTTTTGTGGATGGTATCAAGTTTCTCAACCCTTCAAAGGTGTTTGACTGCAATTTCTTGCAAGCTACTCCCCACTTACAGCAAGCGTTTATCAGTTTCCACTGCTTCTCAACACTACTGGTAGATGTTCCTTTGTGGTCACTTACTAGCCATTGCATGATATCCACAGCATCTCTCACCAGTTTATGAGGGCATTTCCTAAGTTTGTTTTTTATGCGGTCGTAATCAATCATGCTGTTAGCCTTCAAGATTTTAGACTTAAACAGTGTGTAATCCTCAAATAGCTGCATAATATCTACGGCATTAACTGACAGTCTTGCTGCTACGATTTCTCTTGCTTCTTCGGCATCTTGAATAGCAGCTTCTTTAGTCCTTCCCTTCAAAGCACTCGGTTTGTATTTTGTCAATGTAGGGTCAAAATATCCGGTTATGCAATCCTGATAAATCCTATGAGCTATTTCCTCAGCTTTGGCGATCGCTAGTTTATCAGAGTAGCTACTGCCAGGAGTGGGATTAAAACTGTATCGTTTACCAGCATGGGAAAATCTGAGCATTATAGATCCGTTGTTATCCCTTACTAAAATTTCTCGCATATCTGCCACATTTACTTACGTGTTTATCCTATTCTGGCATAAATCTGGCATAAAATTAAGGATTGCAAATCAGCAAATATCCTGCAATAGCTTCTAAGTATAGCTTTTGAGCAATATTGAGTTAGGACTGAATCCTCGTGTCACTGGTTCAAGTCTGGTTCCTGACATATTAAAAAACAAAAAGACCAGCCTCCCACAGCTGGTCTGGAAAATTTTTTTTGCGTTGTCTTCTCAAGAGAGTTAAAACCCAATTGCGCGTTCCCAAAATGCAACGGGCAACTTTTCTCAACAATATTGTAACAGTCAACACAGATTTTTCCTGAAACTTCATCAAAAAATATCCAAACAAAGCTTAAAAGCTTCTATCTATCAGGATAATTCAGCAAATCGCAGGATAGAAAAAGAGGGGAGTAGAGGAGCAGAGGAAGCAGGGAAAGCAGGGGAAGAATTCTTAATTTTTGACTAATGACTAATGACTAATGACAAATGACAAATAACTAATGACTAATGACCATTTGTGGTTTTCCCCAAAGTATGGTTTCCTGCTTGTAAATTGCAATTCCCGGTTTTGCCCCTTTGGGTTTGTAGACGTGTTTTAGCTGAGTGTAAACTACTGGCACTTGCTCACTCTGACGGGCGCGACTGTAGTAGGCAGCAAGATTAGCTACAAATCGCAAATCAGCTTCTTCTGCAACAGCACCGGGTTCTAGACGTAGTAGCAGATGGCTCCCTGGAATTTCTTGAGCGTGGAACCATAAGTCATAATCCCCAGCTACACGAAAGGTCAATTGGTCATTTTGGCGATTGTTGCGACCGATTAATACTTCAAAACCGTTGGGGGTAAGGTAACGATGAAAGTTGGTGCTGGGGGGTTCATTGGCGCTGCGGCTGCGATATTCTGGATCTTCTAAATACTTTTGTCCAATCAGCTCTTCGCGGATTTCTTCTAAAGCTCGCAAATCTTCTGCTGTTTGGTAGGTGTCTATTTGGCCGATCGCAGCTTCTACTTGTTCTAAATACTCAATTTCTGTCTGCACTTCTAATAGTAGCGGTTCGACGGCAGCACGAGCGCGTTTAAGCTTTTGGTGCTGTTTGTAAAGACCTTGGGCATTTTGGACAGCATTTTTATCTGGCAACAGAGCGATCGCTACTGGCAAATTTGTATCAAAATCTGAAAGGATAATTTCTTTCATCCCCGGTTGCCAGTTTTGCAGATGAGCCATCAATAAATCAGCTTTTTGCCGATACTCATCAGCTTGATCTGATTGCTGCAAGCGCGTCTTAAAGGTTTGAGCCTTATTCCGTAATTTCGTCAGAATATTATTCAATTTCTGACTCAACTGATGCCGCAATTGAGAAAATAATTGTTGGTCAATTTGGTTACTGTAGTAGCGGTTGAGTAACTCCTGGATATCTTTGACCTTTTCAACTACACCCCAACCCATTACGGTGTAGCCATCTTTTGTCCAAGCGGGTTGAAATTTCCTGCAATTCAAAGCTTGCAGCCATTCTTGCCAACGTTCAAATAGCCGTCGCCAGTCGTCGGGGTTGAGAGTATCGGTTGATGTTTCTGGTGCAATATTTGCTTCTAGCAGCATTAACTCCAGTAGTGCGGCACTCAAGCCACTATAACTTTTCAGCAATTGCCGCTTGATTGCTCCTGGCACTAAACTTACCCGTTCTTGCCAACGTTCTTGTGATTCGCTCAAACTGGGGACAGTCCCAGTCAGTTTTGGCGGTGTTTCATAAGGTTGTCCGGTTTGGATGGGACGGACACTAGATTGTTGCTGACTGACTTGATGAGCAGCAGTGATAATTATATTGTTGGCATCGGTGAGAATGACGTTGCTATACTTGCCCATGATTTCTGCATAGACATGATATAGGGCGGTTTCTCCAGGACGACGGGCAAATTGCAAATCAATAACCCGCTCCCAAGGAGCGATCGCTTCAATAGCTACCAGTGCTAAACCACTCAATTGGTGTATCAGTTGTTGGCTAAAGGTAAAGGTATCTGGCGATCGCGGTGGTGGATCGCCGATGCAAATATGTGCAGCTTGGGGATGCCAACAAATCTGTAGCCAATCTCGCTGTTTCAGGGTGCGTAATGCCATAGCAATAGTGTAGCGATCGCGCTGGTAAACCTGTTCTAAGCGTGATGGTAGCCAGTTAGCGCGGATTTCGCTACAAGCAGCTGTGAGAGTGGTAAAGTCAACTGGTTGCAAAGCGATTAGTTGTTAACATTCAAATGGTAGCGATCGCTATGCTTTTATCTTCGTTTAGTTAAAGCATAGCAGACCTCAACTATCATAGCGGTTGTTGGGAATGGCGCAAGTTCTGAGCTAATTAAACTAATAATGGAAATCACTCAGCCTAGAGAAATATTTAGAATACAGCAGATTGCAACAGGCGTGAGGTACAGATAATCGTAGGGGCACAACATGTTGTGCCCCTACCCGTGTACTTCATTTGCCTGAAATACGCTGTAATTGACACTCTCAGGTCTAAAGACACTGAGATTCTACTGACAGAATTAGATTAAGGATATTACCCAAAGTCTAATTCTCGTTACGACCGTCAAACGCCGTCTACTTAGTCACTCTAAGTCCAGCTTAGGTTTCTAGCTACTTTTATCATTTTGGGGCTTTCAGAGTCCATCACTCAGCCAAGATACGGTACGCTCCACAACCTGCCATTACTCGCTCTTTCTTGTCATACTGCCATTAGGACTTAAACCTAACCGTTGTTTCACGGGAGCCGGGATTTCTCCGTACTAGGATGCTTCAACACGTAGATAGTTATTCCTACTCACAACTCCATCATAACACAAAGACAAAAACCACGGTGACTAAAGTCACTCGTGCCGCTTCCCTCCCAGCTTTGAAAAGCTGAGTTTCCCGCATCCCGTGTATTCCTATGAATGATTGAGTAATGGTGAGTGACGACTAGGAAAATAAAATTATTGCTTACTTCCTAGTTACGCATTCACCATTATTTGTTACCCAAGAGAATTATTTAGCAACCAAAACTAGCTGTTTTGCTGTTGACTCCACTAATTAGACTGTTGACTCCACTAGTTCTTTTGCTGCTGACTGCACTAGTTCGGCTGTTGACTCCACTAGTTCTTTTGCTGTTGACGCTACTGGTTGTGGCTGCAACAGTTGGGTGTAAAGTTCACTCAATTGATGTGCTACACCATCCCAGCTAAACTTAGTTTCGACGCGCTTTCTACCAGCTTTACCCAATTCGTCTCGCCATTCTGGATTTAAGAGAATTCGGTCAATGGCAGATGCAAAGGAATCTACATCTTGTGGTGCTGCCAATAAACCAGTTTCTTCATTAAATACAGTAAACTGAAGTCCGCCGACATCACTTGCTACTACTGGTGTACCGCTTGACATCGCTTCGATCGCCACTAGTCCAAAAGGTTCGTAATGACTGGGAACAACGCAAACATCAGCAGCTGCGTAATAAGTTGGCAAAATATCTTGACTCAGACGACCAGCAAAAGTGGTAAAGTCGCTCATCCCCAATTCGTTGATAATACCCTCAATGCGATCGCGCTCAATGCCGTCGCTGTTACCTGGAGTACTGCCACCACCAATAATTAGCTGGAGATTCTTGGAGTCACGTAGCTCAGACTCGTTTACTGCCCGCACCAAGGTTTCTATCCCTTTGCGTGGGTCAAAACGTCCTACATATAATACAACTTTGGTTTCTTTCTCAATTCCCAATTCAGCCCTGGCTGCTTCTCGTGCAATCGAGCCAAAGCGCTGAATATCTGTACCGCAGGGAATGATGTCGATATTACCTTTAGTGGAAACTAGCGATCGCATGTGTTGCTGTTCTTGCGGACTTGTCGCTACAATTCGCTCTGCTTTTTCCAACACGTCTTTTTCTACTGCTAATCGCACACTTGCAATCTGAGGAATATCTTCTATGGTGTTATACTTGACCGCTCCTAAAGAGTGGTAGGTGTGAACTTGTTTACTATGTTGGATTTTCTTTAACTCCATCCCCACCCAACTAGAGAGCCAATAGTTAGTGTGAACTAATTGGTATGTAAAGTCATTTTTTAATTGAAATTTGAGGAAATTATCCACAAATTCTGGCAGAAATTCAAAAATCTCATCTCGCGGCACAAACTCAAGGGGGCCAGCTTTTAAACGAATAGTTCGGCAATTGTCGCTGTGTTTAACAATCGAGTCTTGCTCCAGACTCACTTTGCGAGTAAACATATCAACTTGCCATCCCAGCTGCGCTAGTGCTTCACCCACGTTACGCACATAAACATTTTGTCCCCCAGCTTCTTCTTTCCCTATTTCAATCGCCGGATCTCCGTGGACGGAAATCAAGGCGATACGTTTTTCGGTGATAGAGTTCATAGTTTGTGTGTTGCTGATTTTAACAAAGTTTTAAGCTGTTCCAAGCTCGTGTATAGCACACTTGCGTGTATTGTTTAGGAACTTTGATTAATATTGATTTTAATTTACTATGCCTAATATTTTTTTACATCTTCTGCCAGAAGTATACTATATAGATTAAATACAAATATTTAATTTATTTAGATATAGAAATTTTTTTTCTTTATATTTCATGCTTTTGATAGATGAAAATTATATTTTTTCTATATAAATCCTAAATAATTTGTGAGAAGTAAAATTCCTGTAAAGCCTATAAATACGTACTTTTAGCTTCGGTACTTTCTCTTGTTTCAATTTGGATTGCTATATTAGTTCAAAATATCTAATGATTTTGATAGAGAAATATTATAGTTCTCGTCTTGTTTGTGCAGATATAATCCCATAGATACATGCATTAACATGAGTTTGACCAAGTGAAAAAGCAGCCGGACGCACAGCCTCTTGTAGAGAAAGCAGTCCGATAAATTAAGCTTTTTGGCGATTTTTGCCTAAGTCCTGAATTAATGCCGTTGAACTCACGTTGTATTAAGTAGTGAGAATAACTGTTAAATATTGATGCAAAATTGGGTACTTTCTGGAATTTGCTTCGGAAAGTCTCAGATTATATTTACTAATCATTAATAAATTTCAGGAGCAAATCAGGTGTTTACTTCAACCTTACTCGCTGCCGCAACCACACCTCTGCAATGGAGTCCGACAGTTGCACTGATTATGATTATCGTTAATATCGCTGCCATTGCCTTTGGTAAATCTACCATTAAATATCCCAACGCAGAACCAGGACTACCCTCAGCCAATTTATTTGGTGGTTTTGGTTTACCAGCCCTTTTAGCAACTACTGCCTTTGGTCATATCTTAGGAGCGGGCGTTATCTTAGGACTGCATAACCTGGGAAGAATTTAGGTTATATCATGTCCGCATAATTAGTTATGCTAACCATAGTCATTACACCCCACCCCCAACCCCTCCCCGCTCTTCGGGAGGGGAGACAAAGCGTAGCTTTGGCGGGGTGGGGTTCTTCGAGTTTAATAAGCAATTAAGCGGACATGATATTATTACCTCAGCCTTTATTTGATTAGGACTTACGCACTGTACAAAACAATCATGTTGTGAATCAACGTAAATACACGTTTCAGGTTTTTATTAATCATTCATTGATGGTAAATAGATCCGCGTCGTAGGGGCAATTCATGAATTGCCCCTACGACGGATCTGGTTTTTCCAATCATCTATACTTGGTCTTTTCTGTCAATGCGTAAGTCCTATTGATGATTATTTTGTCTCCAGCTTTGAGCCAGAGATTTAGTTATCTGGCTCTTTTCTATTGAAAAGCCAGAGAAACTTTTCCAATACCAAAAGCCCTCATCTGGAGGCTTGAATTACTGACTATGGCGGCGACAACTATCTAACTCTTAACGAATGTCCACTCTAATACCTTGATGGGAGCTTCTTGTAGTACTTGAGTTAGTTCAGCACTGCTTTCAAATTTTACCTGGGAGAGGTCGCAGGCTTCGACGTTGACTGTAAATTTATCGTCTTGGAAGGGCCAAGGTTTGACAACAACCAAGTTATCGCTGCGCTGCATGATGTCATAGCGTTGACCTTCAGGGCCCTTGCTAATTTCTAAAAATCGTTCATCAGCAGGTAGTTCTTGCTGACATAAGATGAGAGAAAGGCGATCGCACCATTGCATAAATGCGTATGCTGCATCAACTTCTTCCTTTTCTATGCCTAGTTCTTTGCGCCAACGTTGCTGGTTTTGCAGTTGCTCATCTAAAAATTTGTCTAGCTTGGAACCCTTACCCCGGCTTGGCTCATTTAAACGGCTGATGTGCATGGAAATTAATAAAGCCACCCATCGTCCACGGTAAAGGGCATTCTTTGCCAGTTCAGCCAATTTCTGGACACCAGCATCTACATCGGCATTTGAAGAGAGCATGAAGTCCAGTGGCGCACCGGCTTCAGTCAGAATATCCTCTTCCCACTCTTTTTCTAGGTCATCGTGATGGGAAATTGCAGTGACGGTTTCATATAACCTTACTGGAGCATCTTTACGCCGCCATTGTCCTGCAAGTTGAGCTGCTAATAAAGCATGGGCGCGGTGATAAATAACTTCCCAACCATTTGGCGTAGCGTTGACAATCACAAATCAATCTCCTGATTCTTAGTTTTGATTTTGAGTTGAATTAATTTCTGAATTCAGAAATGTTGAGGTAGATTTGAAGAGGCGATCGCTCTGACTTCTTCAGTGTGGCTTAATATTTATAGCCATTTTCAATTGAGTGTAACATAATCCATTTATCTGAGCGCAGAGATATGTATCCAAAGCGCGTGTTGCATCCAAATCAATATCAGCATATACTGAGCGGCTTAAATTCCCGACTTCTCTAAGAAATCGGGAATCTTTTAGATAAAGCTAAATTCTCCCTCAAAAATCCCTGATGTAGACAAACAGTTTAACCATTGCTAAAAAAGGTGGGCAAACAGCCCACCTTATGATTGGGAGTTTTCAAGAAGCTCTAACTGCAATCTATGAAATTAAGAGTGACTTTCTAACGGATTCGCAATGTATTTGAATGTTGGCTCAGAATTCCAAGGGCCACGTTCATCTTTACCATCACCGTTTGTAGATAGGTTGTAGTAAAGAGCAACAGTTTCATCTGGCTTAATATTACCAAAGAATGGATCTGTCAACTTACCCAGTGAATCTAGAGCTTTCATAAACATCTGGGTATGAGAAATTTCTCGTGTTAACAGATGGACTAAAGTCTCTTGGGTTCCTTTGTCGGTTGCTAACTTAATCAATGATTCGTAAGTCTGACGAGCGCCAGCTTCAGCTGCAACATTAGCTCTTAAATCACGCACTACATCTCCACCCTCATTCAAGTAACTTGCAGTCCAAGCACTACCTTGACTATCTAGAAAATGAGGCCCAGCCCCTCGGACTGCAAACAGGGTACTCTTATAAGCTTCTGTTTGATCCACATTTTTGGTATGAGCTTCGATGAGTTTTCCAACCATTTCTAAATGGCCGAATTCCTCGATCGCAATGTCTTGGAGCATATCTTTAATTCCAGCATTTTCAACATGGAATGATTGAACCCAATATTGAAGTGCTGCGCTAAGTTCTCCAGTAGCTCCGCCAAACTGCTCTAAAAGCAACTGAGCAAAACGAGGGTTTGGTTCACTAACGTTAACTGCATGAATAGGCTCTTTTTTGTGAAAAAACATAGATTTACACTTCCAAAAATTATGATTGTTACAGAATTAGTCAACTATTTTATTGTCTTCTAGCATCTTTCCATATCTAGCTAACTTGAGATTTGATAGCTTCTCAAACTGGTTAACTAGAAGACCAATAAAATACAGTACTCATGTCAGTATTGATAACTGCCAATCAGCGATTAGGCATTGCTACTTTTTTTGGTTAATCCCCAGAGATTAATAGCAACAATTGCACTCAGCACAGCTACTAAAATTCTAGAAAAACTTAAACCAGCGACAGCCGCAGTAATTTACGGGGTTTTTGTTCGTAGTAAGGGAAACATACTTCCACCGACGAAAGCCCTAATAGTCCCTATAATCACTGTGGAGAGAATTCCACCACCTTGATAACCAGGATATATAGTTTTAGAAATTGCACCTGCTAACTGCCTTATTAACCTCACTTATATATAAGTTATCAACTCTTATTCAAAATTATTTCTACCAGATGGGATAAATGCTAAATCCAAAAGTTAGACAAAAAACTTTACATCAAGATTTTGCTCTAAATTGGCATTATTTGCTCTAGAACTAAATACTAATACAGTGAATTATTTATATTTTTTGTGTATCTATCTTAAGATGTAAAAATGTAATCTAACTTTTTAGAGATGCGTTAAAATAATTTTTAATTACCCTTGGAGTGACGCTCAATCACTCGCTAACGTAATTTGTAATTAATTAAATCCCTCCAACCGTTATTTACAAGGTAGATTGAAGGGATAATACGTAGCCAATATTTGTAAGATCGATATCAAATAGCACGCGAGAATTTTGTATCTCTCGTTCTTGTATGAGTATCAAATATGACGGCAATATTTCTGACTAGTAATCTACCGATATCTGTAATCTGAATGTGATTTTTTGATAAATTGACTAGCCCATCGCCTTCTAATGGTTTTAACGCCTCTAGTTCCTCAGAGAAATATTCATCAAAATTAATATCATATTTGTTTTCAATGTCTTGCTTATGCAACTGAAAGTGAGACATAATACCCATAATCACATCCCGTCTGATGATGTCATTTTGAGTAAGCTTAATACCTTTGCTAACAGGTAAAGCACCTGCTGCAACTGCCTGATAATAATCCTTTAATTCCTTGTGGTTTTGAGCATAAGCATCTTCTAGCATACTGATGGATGTAGCACCAAAACCAAATAGTTCTGTCTCAGCGTGGGTAGTGTAGCCCTGGAAATTGCGTTTGAGAGTGCCATTGCGTTGAGCGATCGCTAGTTCATCATTAGTTTTAGCAAAATGATCCATCCCAATAAATAGATATTGGTTATTCGTCAATTCTTCAATGGTCATTTTCAGAATTTCTAACTTTTCCTCTGCTGGGGGTAGCGCCTCTTGAGGAATATTTTTTTGTGTAGGTTTTATCCACGGTATATATGCAAAGTTAAAGACAACAATTCGGTCAGGATCTAACTCAACAGTCTTTTTCAGTGTCTCCCGAAATGTCTCGCGGGTTTGATAAGGTAAACCATAGATAAGGTCTACATTCACACTTTCAAACTTAGCTTCTTTAACCCAACTCATGACATCAAATAGCATTTCTTCTGGCTGGACACGATTTATAGCTACTTGAACTTGGGTATTAAAATCTTGAATGCCAAAACTAATCCGGTTAAACCCAATTTCTCTCAGAAAGAAAATGTAGTTTTTATCGATATAACGAGGATTAATCTCAATTGAGATTTCTGCTTGTGGATCGATGTTGAAATGGCGATTGATGTTTTTCCATAAAAATTCTATTTGGTGACGATCCAAGTAATTAGGAGTACCGCCTCCCCAGTGAATTTGCAGCACTTTTCTATCTGGATCGATTAAAGCTGCGGTGTTTTTAATATCTTGAGCCAAAGATTCTACATAAGGTTTGGCAATATTCTTGTTGTTGGAAATTACCGTGTTACAGCCGCAGAAGTAGCAAGCACTTTGGCAAAAGGGGATATGGAAATATAAACTCATAGGAGTTTTGCGTTGATTCGAGGCTGCGATCGCGGCCTTAAAATCAGTTTCAGTAAATGTTTCGCTTAACTCTGTAGCAGGCGGATAACTGGTGTATCTAGGTGCGCGAGTGTCGTACTTTTGAATCAGATCCAGATCAAACTTGACACCAGGTAATAGAAAAACCATTGAGTTGCTTTCCAACGAATGTATGAGGATAATAACTAGAATAATTACTGACTTCTAACTCCTAACTCTAGCCCTTTAAAGGTGACTCATAAAATCTCTGCTTTCCTCTCTGCGCTCTCTGCGCCTCTGCGGTTAAAAAATAATTTATTTAACCTTATTAGGCACAGAGAACATAGAAAAAAGAGGAATTATTGTCCAAAAATTTTACCTACCTTGAAAGGGCTACTTCTAACTTAATTAGCCGCAGCTACTTCAGTACTACCTGAATTCTGAGAACGAGTTAGGCTATTAAACAGAACTTGACCGAGTGCTTTGATTAAACTTCCCTCTAACTCCTGAGCCATCTGTAAATTGAACCCAAAGGCATTATTAGCTTCTGCAACAATCCGTTCTGCTGTTATATCATCAACTAGTAATTCATTTAATGCCTGACGATACTTATCCTTAAATGCCTTTTTGTCAGGAATTTGCTCAAAATTGTAAAAGGATGTGCCTTCATAGCCAGAAAGCTTCAGGGCTGACTGAGCAACTTTTTGTAGCATTTGACCCCCAGAAAGATCGCCCATGTAGCGAGTGTAGGCATGACCTAGCAATAAGGCTGGTTCACTAGCAGAAATTTCCCGAATGCGGTCAATGTACTTTTGAGTAGCGGGTGAGGGTGTAACTTGCTCTTTCCAATTATCTCCATAATAGAACACCATGTCTTTTTCGAGCGAAGATTGACGATTAAGTTCGGGGAAGTAAACCGCACTAATCACAGGATGCTCTAGGCTCTCTAATGCTGCTTCTAGTTCGCTGTAGACGTAATACAAGTTGCTTAAGAACTTGGCGAAGCAGTCTCTATCCACAACTCCTTTCAGAAAACATTTCATGAATCCCACATTTTCTGCTGAAGTGTGGGCTTGTTGAGTTCCAGAGCGCAGTTTGATGGCTAGATTACTACTCATTGTTGCTTCCTTCATGTTCAAGGGCAAGGTTTCTGGGCAGTCACCGACTCAGGATGCCTGCCAGTGCCAGCGAAAAGATTGTTATTCTAGGTTTAGAGATGGATCTGCATTACTCTATCTGGCAAGTATCACTGCCGATGTAGATCCCAGCTATTTTTATTTCTCCTAAGATTATTTAACTATTAATTTATATATAACTATAAAGATATTAGTATTTATTTATATTTTTCTAATTTTCACCATTAGGCACATCCTAGTTGAGTAGTAACAAAACTGATTGGGGAATAAGCATTTAAACTCTCGTGAAACAACGGGTAATAAGTTTATTTCTCACAATTTACTCTCAATAATTTAACTGATGTATACGAACAACTATTTATGCTTATATAAGTTTTAAAGGATGAAATAATCAAAGGATTCTTATGGTTAAGTCTCTGGAAACCTCGCAACCTGAGTTGCTAAAATCAGGTGTAAAAGCGCCTGTTAAAGAAACATTATTAACACCCCGGTTTTATACCACTGACTTTGAAGCTGCGGCGCAATTGGATATTTCGTCCCAAGAAGCTGAGTTACTGGCAATTGTAGAGGAGTTACGATCTGACTATAACCGTCATCACTTTGTCCGTGATGAAGAATTTCAGCAGTGTTGGGATCACATTGATGGAGAAACGCGCGTCGCCTTTATTGACTTTTTAGAACGTTCCTGCACCTCAGAGTTTTCTGGGTTTCTGCTGTTTAAAGAGTTGTCACGCCGTCTGAAAAACCGCAATCCGATTTTGGCGGATGCTTTTAATTTTATGGCACGGGATGAAGCACGCCATGCGGGATTTTTAAATAAGTCAATGGCAGATTTTAATCTTTCCCTCGACTTAAGTTATTTAACCAAAAATCGCACTTATACCTTCTTTCCGCCAGAGTGGATTATTTACACAGTCTACCTGTCTGAGAAAATTGGCTACTGGCGCTACATCTTGGTGTATCGCCACATGGAGAAACATCCAGAACACCAAATTTATCCACTATTCCGTAAGTTTGAAAGTTGGTGTCAGGATGAAAATCGACATGGAGATTTTTTCAAAGCACTGCTGCGATCGCAACCTCAATTATGGAACAATTGGAGAGCTAGATTATGGGTGCGTTTCTTTTTATTGAGTGTTTTTGCTACTCACACATTGACCGTATTTGAACGCGCCACGTTTTATCAATCCATTGGGATAGATCCGCGCGAATATAATACCAGAGTCATTCAAGAGACGAATAACACCGCCGCAGGGGCATTTCCGTTGATTTTGAATACAAATCATCCAGAGTTTTTCCGGCGGTTGGAGAAGTGTTCTGACCTTAATCTGAAACTAGCAGAGATTAGCAACAGCAATCGCTTACCAATTGTTAAATTCTGCCAAAAATTACCCTTGATAGCTTCCATTGTTGGGCATCTATTGCAGACTTACCTAATCAAACCCGTTGATGCTGAATCATTGAGAGGGACAGTTCATTAACTAGTAACTGCATACATTAACTGAATCTACAAGTCTTCTTTGGGAATCTCTTTACTAGAATATAAGCCAATACGGTTCAGTTAAGGCTAAAACTCTTTGTCAAAGTCAGTTTTTTTAACGAACCGCAGAGGCGCAGAGGACACAGAGAGAAGAAAAAAATGCTTAACTGAACTGTATTGGAATATAAGCAATTGCATGGTTTTCACAGCGACATATTTTAATACCAATTCTCTCTCAATTCTGTAGAACCTGTGCGATCGCCTCAGAAATCGGTAAGCCAGGACAGCGTTCTAACCAGAAAAACTCGCCAACTGGGTTAACCTCAAGAAATACATGACGACCATCAGGAGTCAAAATAATATCAATAGCTCCGTAGTTTAAACCAAATTCTGCCATGAGTTTGAGCAGTTTCTCTTCCACGTCTTCAGGCAGAGTGTATGGTTCCCAAGCGTCGAGTAAGGCAATTCCCTGTTTGCGCCAATCGTAACGCGCCTTATCCAAAGCTTGAGAATCAACCGCAGCCGTCAGCACACGTTTGCCTACAATAATTGTCCGCAATTCCAAAGCCTTGGGGATTTTCTCTTGAAACGTCATAGGGCAGAAACGTAATCCATCGAGGTTGTCCAAATCCTCAGATGAAATTGGATTCGTAAACACAACTTTTTCTTGTCCTTGTTCATCGTAAATAGCGAAGGAAGAGAGCATTTTTGTAATCATTCCCTCCTTACACTCTTGGGCAAATTGCTTCACTGTCACTGAATTGTTTGTAGTCAGAGTGCGTGGCGTATCTAGACCGATTTCTCGTGCTATTCGTAATTGCAGTTGCTTATTTTCCGCTCGGCGAATATTTGGCAGAGGGTCGAGATGGAAGCCCTTAATACTGGCAATCATTCCCTCAATGGTAACGCGAGATTCTTTGAGTGAGGCTTGTCTGAGTTGCTTGTCCATTGAGTCGGGAATTCTTGACCCAATGGCGATGCGGCGATACCAAACTGCTGACACTTCATTTAAATCTAATGTCTGGTCTTCAACGCTTAGAGTAACTCGCTCACTTTTGGCATAGTAAACATCTAAGGTTATTTCTGTGGGAAATCGGTCTGTGTCAAAACGAAATGCTTTCCCTCCTTGGGCTTCAATTGCCTGAATAACTAGAGGAATACTTTCGTTGTCTTGGCTGTGAGTAATGATTAAAACAGTCACGTCGCTTCGCTCCGAATTAAAAATTAAAAATTAGCAAGTTCCTAAATTTATAAAAGCTGTCAGTTGGTTGTGAATTTTTAAGTAAGAGCATTTTGCTTAGGATTTGTTGAAAGTAGTGCATCTGCGATCGCATCTGCGATCGGGTATTCCAAATCTCTCTCCAGCATCCCCCACTCTCCTGTAGGATTAATTTCTAAAAAAACATATTCCCCTGATGGCGTTTTGATGAAGTCAAATGCTCCAAAAATCAGTCCAAACCTTGCCATAAAAGCATCCAGGCAACGGATTAGTTTATCAGGTAATTGATATGGTTGCCAGGTAAGAGCCTCTTTTGTTCCCTGTCGCCAATCTTGGGTGGATGCTGCATACTCAGAGGCATCCAGTGCGCCGACAAAGAGATTACCATTTACATACACTGCGCGTAGTTCTACCTGTTTGGGAATTTGTTCTTGAAACACAACTGGACAATAGCGCAGTGTTTCAGCATCAAGTAAGTCTTCTTCTTTAACGGCGCTGGTATACATGAAAAAAGAGGAGGCCTGCATCCCATAAGAAAGAGGTCTGAGTAGCTTTGCAACCATTTTTCCTTTAACTTTCCCAAAAAACTCTCGTGTTTGTTGAGGATTGTTGGTAACGATAGTCCGAGGTATGACAAGACCAACTTCTGATGCAATTCTTAGTTGGCGTAGCTTGTTCTCAGCTGCACTGATCCGTTGTAAATCATCCACCCAGGTAGCTCCCCTCAGACTGTCCCAAAAGCCATCTAAGACTGCGAGTGATTCACTAGAGCAGGCTGCTTGGAATTGTGGGGCCAATTCTTTACCTAGATCAGGTTGCCAGATCCGTCGCATCCATACTGCTAAAACTTGCTCGGTGTTTAGGGAGCAATCGCCATATTCTAGTTTATGATTGCTCCCAGAGTTACTGAAATTCGCCTCGATTTGTACAGTCATCGGAAACTTATCAGTATCAAGGCGAAATGGCTGTGCGCCTTGTTTTGATACAGCTTCTGCAACTCTATCTATTGTGAAGTAATCACCACTATGGGTGATTAATAAAACCACATCACGGTCAACGTGCATAAAATATTTTCATTAGGTTTTTGTATTGTCGTTACTGTCAACTATAAAAAAAATAAACTTTTTTAATGGGAAGCCAACCCCTAAATGGAGTTGGCAAAGCTAACAGTCTTTTTCTTCTCAGAATATTTTTTAAAACTGCATCTCTGGTGTACTCAAAAGTATGCAGTTATTCTATTGCCACCACATGGTCATCGCCATCTGAAGGGTACTTCTGAGTAACAAACATCTGTTCATCACTATCAGAGGGATACTTTTTCGTTACTCCATCTTCTTGATCAGATGGAAACTTTAGAGTTTGGACAAGTTCATCTTTCTCCTTCTTGGTTACACCACAACTTCCGCCGCCAATCGCTTCTGATTCTTTATCAGATAGGTCTTCAAAGCTTTGCCCTTCTAAAAATCGGGCAAAGAAGGGTACTGCTTGTGAATTTAGTTCTTCTGGTTTGTTTTCAGACATAATTTTTTCCTACGGTTAAATAAAGAGCGCTGAATTCTGAGTTAAAAAACCGCCCACTTTCTTGCGGGGCATCAACTTTCTCCTGAGAAAAAGATTCCGCCGACTTTTTTGCGGGACTTTTACCAAGTACATCAGTAACAAGTAAGCTTATTTACTGATGTACTTGGTACTGATTAGGGTAAAAATAAATTTACACTAATTTCAGTCGTAGTACATAATATTTCATTTATGTAAGGATGAATTTTATTTGAAATTATTTGTAACATTTAAGTAAAAATACGTAAATAGTTGCTCATTCTGTGGATAATCAATACCAAAATTTCAAGTTAATCAACTTTGTAATTTAAAATTTTCAGGTGTTGTGAAAGCTATAGCCTAATCTTTTAATTAGCTTGAGTTTATTATTTAATTCCTTCTTTAGTAAGGATTCATGTCATTCATCTCTGGTAAAGTAATCATTTGCTCTACGGGAAATCTCATCACTACCATCCTAAAAGCTAAATTTTTATATTTTAATTACATATCAAACATTCTTACCAAGCTAAAAATATTTACTCAGTAAGACTTTGACAGTATATTATGAGATTATTTTATTCCATAAATTCAAGATTTTTTTCTCTTTTTTATATTAAAGAGAGCGATAGAAGAGATTTAACTTAAGCTTATCCTTTTTTTTATTTGTTCTTAACTCTGTCAAGACTTTTAATGCAATATATTTGATTTTATCAGTATTAAATCTTCTATAAAAACCCGATTTAATTTTTGAAAAGCTTGACCACTGGTAGCTTTGAGTGTTCTCAATCAGAGCTTAAGTCAGTATACTTAAAAATATTAATACCGGACTGTTAGTAGTTGTATGTAATATTGTCAAAACAGGTTTAAGGATTCAGCCTAACTGTTTGGTATCGTACTCACTAAACCAGGATAAACTCTATGTATAGATTCCAGATCAGTGCATACACGCAAACGGGTGAATCCATCGGTCTGGTCGGTTCGACTCCAGAGTTGGGACTGTGGGACATCGTAAAATGTGTCCACCTGCGTACAAGTAGCGATCGCTATCCTTTATGGTGGACAGATATAGAAATTGACATTCAGCCGTCTTTAGACTCAGGCGATGGACAGAGAGTTGAATACAAGTACATACATCTCGATGCAAAGGGTAATGCCCGATGGGAGAGCTTACTAGATACAAACCGCTGGATTCCCATTGATCCTAACGATCATTCCAGCACAATTATTGTGGATGATGGCGCATTCGGTTATTTACAACCTTACCCCTTTGGATACCTTGAGAAACCTGCTGTCAAGATACCTGTGGATGAAGGGGCTGAAAGACTCAAAATTGTAGTAATTGGCAGTTCCGTTGCATCAGGTCATAAAGCCTGGTTTTTGAAAGGTTGGGTCTGGCTATTGGCAGAGGCTTTACAGCAAAAGTATGGCCATAAACTGGTGAATGTGTCGGAAGTAGGGGCGAATGTCAGCAGAACGATCGCTCGATTTGGTTCAGTTGTCACCCCAGAACAACCTGATGTTGTGATCATTGCCTTGTCTCTAGGTAACGAAGGGTTAGCTTCCTGTCCGCCTCACGAACGACGAGCAGTACAGCGACGGTTTGAAAGTGGCTTGCAGCAGCTCGTGAAAATGACGCGCGACATCGGAGCAACTCCAATTCTGGGCGGAGTCTATCCCAATGGCGATTATTCCCAGGAACATTACTGGCTGATCAGAGACACACACAACCGAATGCTAAGTTGGGGCATACCTGTACTGGATTGGTTGGGAGCGGTGGATGATGGACAAGGACGATGGAAAGCGGGGATATCCTTCGATCCGGCTCACCCGAACACGCTCGGTCATAGCCTCATGTATCAGCAGATTGACCAACACCTATTTGACATCGACAAAAACAAATTAGCAAAAGAAAAACAACACTTCCGGCAACCGAATGAATTCCCCATCTACTTTGATAATGGGGGCTTTCATATATCTGCCTGTATCGAAGAGAAGCGTTTACGGATCATTAACCCATCACAATACAGCTATACCATCGCTCCCTATTGGCAAGAACTACAAACTGCACTGCAAAGTAAGGCTGGATTGATACCGGGCATCTACATTGCAAAGGATGTCCAACCAGGGACGCTCCCCTTCTTTGCTGTAGAGGATGGCGCGATCGCAACTACAATAAACATTCCCCCTAGTGCCAACCTAGAATATAGCGCTGCCTTTAATCTCTTTTCGCCAAACAACGTTTTATTCTATGACGGGCATCTGGGGATTTTGCAAGCAGATGAACGCCACCTCTGGGTAATCAACGAATCAGACAACGAGTACAATATCCAGCCGATGTGGACGGAGGTTTGCAACGCACTTAAAGCTATGCCATCGGGTGTCTATGAAGATCCGCTTTATCCCGACGCCCCCTTTCGCACCATGATGATTGGCAAGGATGGGCTAGAAAGCCGGGTGAAAGCAGCACCTAAGTCTGCGGTGTTTTTCCAATACAAATGTGAGTTATCAGATATCAGCCGTGTTGCCATTCTTCCCCTTGGCGATCGCTGTGCCGTCCGCATGATGTTATATAAGATGGAGTACGATGGCCCCGCCTTTCCCTTTGATCTAACGCGCGCCACTAATATTGCAGATGTCGCGGATGCGATCGAAAACGGTTTTGATGATATGTGGAACCCTGCTTTTCTGCATTACAGTCCCGATGCAGGCAGAATTTACCACAGTAAGTGGTCAGGTTTATCTTTTGCCCATGAAGTCGAAGAGACAGACGACCCAACCAGCGATATGTCTCTCGTGCATGAACGGATGCGCGTTCGTTACACGGCACGGTCTGAAAGGTTTTGGTACGCACTGCGGCACTGCGATAAAGTACTTTTCATCCGCACAGGAATTAGCGATCGCCCTGGTGTGATAGATTTAGTCAACAAGCTGCAAAAACAATGTCAGGGGAAGCCATTTCATCTCTTGCTTCTTTCTCCCCAAAGCGATGATGAGTTTTTAGATATTCCCAATGTGCTGCATTACAATGTCGAGTTTAATCCCGATCGCATGTATGACGATTTGGGACACTGGATGTACTGCACAGAGGTAATGCGAGGAATTTTGAAATCTCTTGGGGTTTCTAGTAAAAACCTCTTTTGGTGTCCACCTAAAATACCGAAGGGGTGAGAAACCAAGTAGGGGCGATCCGCTCAAACCGTTTAAATTACTGCTGGCTAGCGCTTTCTAGTATCTATTTCAGAAAATTTTAGTTATCCTTGAATATGCAATATAAAAAAGATTGGCTCCGGTGATTAAAGCATTTTCATCTTATGACAGACCCCGGATCAAATGATAGCCCGGAATTACTTTCTGTAGCTCAAACTGCCAAGCTACTTGATGTAACTCGTCAGCGAATTCACGACCTAATTAAGAACGGTCAGATTATAGCTCACAAACTTGGGCGTTACTATTATATAGAAGTTGCTGAGGTAAAGAGGTATAAGAATCAACCTACTGGAAAACCCTATCAGCCGCGTAGTACAAACTCTCAATGAAACTCTATTGACAACTGACAACAGATTTTCTATACTCAAGCTATACTAATGTACTAAAGGTTAAGTCAATGCTCCCGTTTCAAGCGATCGCACCTGACGTTGCAACTCAACAAGGACTGCAACAGGTTTACATTAGTGAGCATGGCATACTCTACCAAGGAGACTGCCTTAAACTTCTATCAGCTTTGCCTAATGAGTCAGTGGATCTGGTATTTGCCGACCCACCTTTTAATCTCGGTAAAGAATATGGTGAAGGTATAAGCGATCAGATGGAGGCAGATCGGTATCTAAGCTGGTCACAACAGTGGCTGAGTGAGAGCATTCGTATACTTAAACCAGGTGGCAGCTTATTTATCTTCAACCTTCCCAAATGGTGTATGGAGTACGGCGCGTACCTCAATCGGAAAGGAATGTGGTTTCGGCATTGGATTGCTTGCAGAATGCCGAAGGCTTTTCCTAGAGGTAAAAAGATGTCTCCGGCTCATTATGGACTGATCTATTATACAAAAGGTGAGCCAGCCGTTTTCAACAAAGTCTACACACCGATTCAACTCTGTCGGCACTGTGGCGGAGAGATTCGTGATTATGGTGGGCATCGAAAAAGCCTCAATGACAAGGGCATCAACTTAATGGATGTCTGGGATATGCCAGAAGATGTTTGGGAAGATGCCCCTGAAGCTTCCACTACTGAAGTTTTATGGACGTTAACCGAGGAGATGTGGACTGATATTCCACCCGTTCGGCATCGTCGCCACAAAAAACGAGTTCCCAACGAACTAGCTCCCATTATGCTGGAGCGGATTATTGCAATGGCATCTGATCCAGGGCAGATTGTGGTTGATCCTTTTGGGGGTTCTGGTACTACATTTTATGCAGCAGAAAAACTACACCGTTACTGGATTGGTTCAGAAATTGGAGATACAGAGCCAGCAGTAGACCGCTTGACTAACTTGGCTAATGGAATTATAGAGCAATGGGAATCGGCAAGGGGAAGCAAGAAATTGAAACAAGGCAAAACAACTGCATTACAATTGCCCATTCCTTACTCTACATAGCTATTCATGCAGGAAAATTTAGACTAATGCACGACCATCTGTTCCTTTGGTAATCTTTGGTACATTTTCATCTAACCGATCGTGTTCAATCACGAAGATTGCAAGAAAACCTTCTTCAATGCGAACTGCCCGCCAAACATCAAAATATGGCTCTAGCTCTTCATAATTGCCAATCCGATCAGTTAGATAAGGGTAGAGTTTTCTACTGGGGAGTACCAAGACAGCGCCTAAAAATACACCTCGTAGTAATCCAAGACTCAGTTTATTGACTGCTCGATGGCTTGAAGAGATGTTGCCCGTTTCCCACTCAAGCGCAAAAAGATAGTTGTCAATTATCTTTGTTGCATCGACCTTTCCTGGCGATCGAGTTGCATAGTTAATCGAAGTTTCGAGACTCCATCCAAATTTATCTCTCAATGCAATCATGCAAGCATCTTTAATTGGCTTGACACCATTACCGTGCTTTGTTGGATTAATTGTAAAACTGGATGCACCAGGAGGATGAACGATTAAAGAGATAGCATCACGAATTTCAGCGCGAATGATATACCAATCGTTTGATTCTTCAAAATTCCCAATACTGATCAGAGAAACTTCTTGAACAATTTTCATACTAACTACTTATTGACTTAGCTATGCAAAAGTAGTGCAGGTTTGCCTATTTCTTGCAATTAAGCTTTGTTTCTAAATCGTCTAACAGATAATCTCGCGTTACGGCCTCATAGTCAACTCGAAGCCAGCTAACTTTAAACTCCAAGTCTAATTGGGCGTTGACGATCGCTATCAACAAAATAGCTCAACCACCGTCGGCTTAGTCACTTTCCCCATCGCGTTACGCGGTAATTCTTCAACTATCAAAATTTGGGTTGGCACTTTATAAACAGCCAATCGCTCTTTTGCCCAACTCCTGAAAGCTTCTAATGTTAAAGGTTGTAACCCTTGCAATACTAACGCCGCACATACCCGCTCACCCCATTCTAAATCGGCAACCCCAACCACTGCACATTCTTGAATATCTGGATGCGATCGCAATACTTCTTCAATTTCTAAAGCTGAAACTTTATACCCTCCCGTTTTGATGATATCCACACTCATCCGGCCCAGAATGCGGTAGTTGCCATTCTCAACTACGGCGGTGTCTCCAGTACGGAACCAGCCATCTTGGAAGGCTTTGGCGGTTGCTTGGGGGTTTTGCCAATATTCTATAAACACTCCAGGCCCTTTAACTTGGATTTCTCCTGGTGTTCCTGCTGGAACTAACTCCCCGTTCTCATCTACTAATCTCACTTCAACTTCCGGTAGTGACTTCCCCACATATCCAGACAACCGTTCACCGTGTAAAGGGTTCGATAGCGCCATGCCGATTTCAGTCATACCATAGCGCTCAAGCAGAAAATGGCCGCTGATGGTTTGCCACTTTTCTAAAACTTGAACTGGTAATGCTGCCGAGCCAGAAACCATCAGGCGCATCTTAGCACAGCCTTCTGACATAATTTTTTGGCGTTCCTTAGAGGCAGTTTCCCAAGCAGCAATTAGCTTTACATAAATTGTTGGTACTGCCATAAATAGGGTTAAGTTACCGTCACAAATTCGGTTCCAAACGGTTTCGGCATCAAACTTGCTCAACAGATGACACTCCGCGCCAGCCCATAAAGCACAAGTCAATACGTTGATAATTCCATGAATATGATGTAAGGGCAGTATATGTAAAATGCGATCGCAAGATGTCCATTCCCAAGCGGTGATTAAGCTAGTCACTTGCGCTTGAATATTTTGATGGGTTGTAACTACACCTTTGGGTTTACCTGTTGTACCGCTAGTGTAGAGAATTAAGGCTCGTCTAGTGATATCTACCTCTGGGAGGCGACCAACATTGTATGGAAACGTTTCTGAGGTGAGGATAAATCTCAAATTGTGTTCTTCGGCGAGCGATTCTCCTGCGGAGACGCTGCGCGATCGCAGTATACCCTCAAAATTAGGATGAGCAATAATAATCGATGCTCCAGAATTGTTAATTACATACTCCAATTCTGGCCGCGGGTGGGAAATACACAGAGGTACAGCTATACCACCAGCCCGCCAAATTCCCCATTGAGTGGCTACATACTCAAACCCAGGCGGAATCAGAAAGGCAACTCGCTGCTCTTGTAAATCTTCTGCATTATTAAGAAGACATGTTGCTATTTGACTGGAAGTGTGCAGCAAATCTTGATAGGTAAATGCTCTATCCGTTGTAGCAATTGCTGTTTTCTTGTTGTGTTTTTCAGCACGAATAATCAATGGGATATTCACGTTTATTTACCGATTTAGGGTTGATTCAGTCTACTTACAGAAAGCATATAGCAATGCTAAACGAGATGTAAATTTTACTATTCCAGCAATGTCTGTAACCTGAAAGATATTACAACCAACGCTGTTTTTTAGCATAAGCAATACTACCAATTACAATTAATGCCATAACGCAAATCACAGCAGGATAAGCCAAAGGTTGCTCTAATTCCGGCATATATTTGAAGT